>Ga0306923_10003930_pt1 | contig 14116 bp, 13 predicted proteins | sample sta12Can44000108_FD_203841 | JGI IMG/M metagenome (GOLD analysis project Ga0306923, IMG submission 203841) | Lab enrichment of tropical soil microbial communities from Luquillo Experimental Forest, Puerto Rico - statanox.12C.anox.44.000.108 (v2)... | ecosystem: Environmental > Terrestrial >... | reverse complement strand
GAAGCATCGCCGCACGGTTTTGCGGCACGCTGCAGGCTCTCAAACGACGGGAGCCTGCCATGACCATCGCCGTCCCCATCCGCTACCAGCTCGATCCGTATAAGCGCGACGGCTTCGAAGACTACGCCCGCAACTGGCTGACCATCATTCCGAAGTGCGGCGGCGATCTCGTCGGCTACTGGATGCCGCTCGAAGGCACCGACAACATCGCCTATGCGCTGATTTGATCCCTTCATCCTCTCCGAGGAGCGGACGTTCCTGCACAGGTGGAATGAGCGAGGCCGTCAGGCCTGGCGTTTGTGCGCGTTCCACTCGCGCTCGAGATTGGCGATCAGCGCCGGGCTGTAATGACAATAGGCCTGGTCTCGAGCATAGGCCGAGAAATACTTGCGGAATGTATCGAACGGCTCCTCGCCGATGCGTAGCGCCCGGCGGTTGCTGACTGCGCTGACCGCGCCGGAGTTGGTGAGACCCGCGACAACGCGCTCCAGCGCGCGATCCATGTCGGCGGGCGCCACGATCTCGTCGCAGATCATGTGGCCTTCGGGTGTGTCGCAGGGAAGCTTGCGTTCGTATTGGATCGCCTGACGGGCGATGCGGTCGCCGGTGAAGCGCGGCATGCGCAGATTGGCGGCGCCGGGAATGATGCCTTCCTTGCGCGCCGGCAGCGTCATGAACGCATCGCTCGCCGCCAGCACATAGTCCATGGTCAAGAGGATCTGGCAGTGGCCGCCGATGGCGAAGCCGTCGACCGCGGCGATCCAGAGCTTTTCTTGCGCGGTGCCGTGAACGTCGTCGGGCAGCGCGTCGGGCCGCGCCACGCCGCGGAACAGTTTGTGCACAAAGCCGAGGTCGCGCCGAAGGAACCAGACGAATGGAATCTGGCCGCGATAAAGATGCGTCAGATTGATGCCGGCGCCGAAAAGCCGCTTGCCTGCATATTTCGGATGCTCGACCGCGCCGCCGCGCAGCACGGCGACGTCGGATTTCGCATCGAGGATCGCGACATCGACGGCGATCTCCATGGCGTCGAGCGTGGTGTCATCCTCGGCGTTGAGGAAGCGCACGTTCTTCGACGTCACCACCGCTGCGTTGCGCCGGCGCTCGATCTCGACCTTGCCGAAATCGATGCGGCCGTCGGCGTCGAATTTCTTCAAATACTCGGGCGTCTCGCGGCGCGGCAGCAGCATGGCGTGGCACAGATGCCGGCCCGTGCTTTCGCTCGCGAGCACATGGGCGAGGAAGATGCCCTGATCGATCTCGACGCCGTCCTTGTCGCGCTGCAGGAGCTGCGCCTCAGCGGCAACCTGCGCCCTCGGCGGCGTCAGGCCGGGCACGGTATCGGCGGCGGCAAACACCAGGTCTTCGAGCCGAATGAAATGTGTGCGCTCGCGCGTCAATGCGTCGTAGAGTGTCTGCGCATGCGCGGCGAGGAAGTGCTCGCGCTGCTCGCGGGCGGCGGCGAGGATCGACGCCGCGGCGCCGGATTGCGCGGCGTTGCGCTGCGGCTTCGCCGGCAGGCGCGCCATGAGATCGGCCGAGATTTGCCAGAACCGCGAGAAGCGCGGGCGGTCGACGGAAAAGTCGCCGCTACGCTTGGGCGCGGCAGCAAGCCAATCCATGATGGTACGCTCGTCGAGACCGGCCGATTTCATGCCGGCCGGCGCTTGCGTTAACTCAACATTCATCGCGTGCGCTCATGCGGTTCGGCCCCGCGGTTTCACTCGGCCTTGATGCCAGATTCCAGGACCACGGGTAGCCATTTGTCGAGCTGCGCCATTTGCTGCGCCGTCAGCGCCTCGGGCGTCTGATACGCGATCGGCCAGATTTCCTGGCCGACTTTCTTGAAGCGATCCTGCACCGTCGCGTCGGCCAGGCTGACGCGCACCGCGGCGTTGAGCTTGGCGATGACGTCGGGCGGCGTGCCCTTCGGCGCCCAAAGCCCATGCCAGAAGGTCACGTCGATGTCCTTGAAGCCGAGCTCGTCCAGCGTCGGTACGTTCGGCGCCGCCCACCAACGCTTCGGTTGCAGCACCGCCAGGGCCTTGAACTGGCCGGCTTCGACATTGGTGATGTAGCCCGCCGCTTGGCCGAAGGCGAAGTCGATGTGGTCGCCGAGCATGTCCTGAATGAGCGGCGCCGCGCCGCGATAGGGCACGAGCTGGAACGACGTGCCGGTCTCGCGCATGAAGATGTGCGCGGCGAATTCCGACGGGCTGCCGATGCCGACCGTGCCCATGGTCGCCTTGCCGTTCTGGCTCTTGAGGTGCGCGATGAGGCCTTTGACGTCGTCGACCGGCAGCGACTTTCGCACCACGATCCAGATCGGCGTGTCTGCAAGCAGCGAGATCGGCGCGAAATCCTTCACCACGTCGTAATCGAGCTTCAGGATGCCGGCGTTGAAGACGTGGGTCTGGGTGTGGCCGATGATCAGCATGTAGCCGTCGGGCGTGGTGTGCGCGACGCGGCCGACGCCCATGCTACCGCCGGCGCCGCCGATATTCTCGACGATCATGGTCTGGCCGAGCGCGGTTCCCATGCGCTCGGCGAGGATGCGGGCGATGGTGTCGGTCGGACCGCCGGCGGGATACGGCACGATCAGGGTGATAGTGCGCGACGGAAAGTTTTGCGCTTGCGCCATCAGCGTCGCCGCGACCGTGGCGAGCAAGGCGAAGGTCAGTGCAATCGCTTTCCGCATGGCTGTCTCCTCCCGTCGGCGCGGCGGGCTTCTTGAGGGGGCAAGCGCGCCACGGTACATCTTACATCAAGTCGCGCACCGGAAACCCCGGGCCGGGAGGATCTAGCCATGCAGGGTGTCATCGATACCGCGGTCGAGCCCAGCACCGCGCCGAAGATCAAGGTCAGGCCGTTGTCAGAGGCCTGCGGCGCCGAAATTTCCGGCGTCGATCTGTCGAAGCCGCTCAGCGAGGCCGAGGTGGCGGCGATCAAGGACGCCTGGGGGAAGCATTTGGTGCTGGTGTTCCGCGGCCAGAAGGTGTCGCAGGAGGATCAGCTGCGCTTTGCCGCCTATTTCGGCGATCTCGGCAGCCGCAAGAAGGCGCCGGAGGCGCTGCGCTTGCGCGCCGAGGGCACTCAGCAGGACAACGAGAAGGTGCTGCTCGTCAGCAACATCAAGGTCGACGGCAAGCCGATCGGCGCCTTCGGCGAGGGCGAGTTCTGGTTCCACATCGATTCCGGCTATACGGCGAAGCCGTACAAATACACGTTCCTCTATGCGCTGGAGCTGCCGTCGCGCGGCGGCAACACCATGTTCTCCAATATGTACAAGGCTTACGATGCCGTTCCGGCAGTGCTTAAAGACAAGCTCAAGGGCAAGAAGGCGCTGCACATCCACGAATATAATCGCGCCAAGCAGGCCAGTTCCTCGGGCGATATCTCGGGCATCCCGCACCACTATCATCCGATCTTCATCACTCATCCCGACACCGGGCGAAAGACGCTGTTCGTCGACCGCTTGATGACGACGCGCATCGAGGGCGTGAGCGAGGCCGAGAGCGACGCGATCCTCGATCAGCTTTACGAGATCGGCGAGCGGCGCGACTACATCTTCGAGCATGTCTGGCAGCTCGGCGACTTTCTGATGTGGGACAATCGCTGCACCATTCACGCCCGCACGGATTTTCCCAAAGAGGAACGAAGGCTGCTGCGCCGCTGTACCGTCGAGGGCGAGCCGCTGTTCGAATAGAGGAAATCGGGCGATGGCTAATCCAAACCTTCCTGCGCAACGACTGCCGGTCTTTGATTCATTCATAGCCGAAATGCGCGTTATCTGGGCAGCGGAAGCCGATGACCGGCGCCGCATGGAAAAAGCCAAGCCGCGGCTCGAGCGGCTGGTGCGCGACGACGCGCTGAAAGCTCATTCCAAGGATTGGCCGTCGACCGAAGGCCGCAAGAATTTGCTGCTCTACGTCGATCCCGACTACGCCTTCGTCGTCAACGCCGTGGTGCGCATGCCTGGTCGCACTGGCAGCGTGCACGATCACGCCGACGCCTGGGTGCTCTACGGCGTGCTCGACGGCACCGAGAGCCTGGAACGCTTCGAGCGCGTCGACGACGGCAGCCGGCCCGGCCACGCCGAGGTGAAGCTCAAGTCGGTCACCACCGGCTCCCAAGGCAAGGTCGATCTGGTCGAGCCACGCGCCATCCATGCCGAGCAGGGCGGCCCGACGAGGTCGGTGGCGATCATCGTGCGCAGCCAAAGGCTGGGCGAGGGCACGGTGCTGCAGCACCAATACGATCGCAACGCCAACACCGTGATCGAGCGCTACGGCCCGACACAAATTCCCTACGAAGTTGCCGGGTGACGGCAACCCCGACGCTCCGATAAAATCGGCTCTTCGAAACCGAGGCGATCGTCCCAGCGGCGATCGGCATTGGGGGAGTAATGATCGAACTTCGCACATTGCAGCGCGCTGTCATTGCCGGCGTGCTCGCCTGTCTCGCGTGCGGCGCACAGGCCGAGGATGCTTTTCCGACGCGCCCCATGTCCATGGTGGTGCCGTTCGCCGCCGGCGGACCGACCGACATTTTGGCCCGCGTCGTCGGCCAGCATATGGGTAATACGCTCGGCCAGGCGGTCGTCATCGAAGACGTCACCGGCGCCGGCGGCACCATCGGCGCGGCCAAGGTGGCTCGCGCCACCCCCGACGGCTACACCATGGTGATGGGCAATCTCGGCACTCATGCCGCGAGCCTCGGCATCTACAGCAAGCTCGCTTACGACCCGCGCACCGATTTCGAGCCTGTGATTTTGGTTGCGAGCACGCCGATGGTGCTGGTGACGCGTCCGACGCTTGCGGTGCACTCGCTTAACGACGTGATCGCTTATGCCAAATCCCATTCCGGCAAGGCCACCATGGGCAGCGCCGGCATCGGCTCGATCTCGCATCTGACGTACTTGCTGTTCAATCATCTCACCGGCGCCAATCTCGCCCATGTGCCGTATCGCGGCCTGTCGCAGGCGACCAACGATCTGCTCGGCGGGCAGATCGACACCATGTTCGATCAGGTGGTCACGGCCACGCCGCACGTGCTCGACGGCGGCGAGAACGCTATCGTAGTGACGATCCCGACCCGTGCGCCGTCGATCCCCAACGTGCCGTCAGCGCACGAAGCCGGCCTGCCGGACCTGCAGACCGTGGCCTGGACCGCGCTGTTCATGCCCAAGGGCACGCCGAAATCAGCCATCGCGCGCGTCAATGCCGCGGTGCAGGCGGCGATGCAGGACGCGACCATCCAGAAGCGCCTCGCCGAGATCGGCGCTGATCTGCCGGCGCCGGATCAGCGCAGCTCCGAGGCGCTCGGTACTCTCGTTCGCGGCGAAGTCGACAAATGGGTGCCGCTGATCAAGGCGGCCGGCATCGCGGAACAATAGGTGCGGCTCACCGACGAAGAAGAGGCCATGCAGGCGGGCCGGCTCGGTCCGCTGCGGCAATGGGCGATCGACCATCAGATCAGGGTTGGCCGCTATTTCGGCGCGAACGATCTGGTTCCGGTCGGCCAGGCCCACATCATGGCCGACACCGAGTCGCTCGGTGTCGCCGGGGTCGAATGGCTCGAGCGCTGGGCTGCGCTGCCGGCCGATCAGCGCATGGTTTGCATCCCGACCTTGACCGATCCGCGCGGCACCGACTTCGCCGCCGCGCAACGCCTGAAGCAGCAGCCGTGGATGGTCGACCTCGAACGCCGCGCGGCGGACGCCTTCGCGGCGCTCGGCGTGCTGATGACCAACACCTGCATCAACTATCAGACCATCATGGCGCCGGTGCCCGGCGAGCACGTTGCCTATGGCGACACCGGCGTGGTCATTTATTGCAACAGCGTGTGCGGCGCGCGCTCGAATTTCGAGGGCGGTCCGTCGGCGCTGAGCGCCGCCGTCACCGGTCGCACGCCGCGCTACGGCTTTCATCTGCCCGAGCGCCGGCAGGTAACGCTGCTGGTGCGGGTTTCCTACACGCCACGCCGCCTCGACGAGTGGGGCGCGCTCGGCGGAGTGGTCGGCCGCCTGGCCGGCGACTATTGGCAGGTGCCGGCCCTTATCGGCATCGAGCGCGTCCCGAACTCCGACGAGATGAAGCATTTCGGCGCGGCGCTGGCGAGCTACGGCTCGGTCGCGCTGTTCCACATGGTCGGCATCACGCCCGAGGCGATGCGCCTCGAAGATGTCGCCGCCGCGCCGGCGTCGTTGAAGGCTCATCACGTTGGCCAAGCCGAGCTGCGCGTATTCCAGGCGCGATACGCCAAAGACGTTGGCACCGTCGACGTCGTAGTGTTCTCCGCGCCGCAATTGAGCCTAGTCGAGATACAGGCGGTGGCGAGCCTGCTCGAAGGCAAGCGCGTCGCAGTGCCCTTGCTCGCCGTCACCAGTCCGCAGGTGAAGGCCGACGCGGATCGCTTCGGCCTGACGGCGCGCATCGAGGCGTCCGGCGCCACCGTGCTCTCCGGCATGTGCTTCTATCAGAGCTATGCGCGCGATATGGCGGAAGCCAACAATTGGCGACGGCTTGCGACCAATTCGGCGAAGCTCGTCAATATCCTGGGCGGCTACGGCTACAAGCCGGTGCTGCTGTCGATGCAGCAATGCGTCGAAGCGGCCTGCGCCGGCGGCAGGTTGAGCGCATGAGCGACACGGACGCGCGCACGTTCTTTGCCGCGGCCGGCATGGGTCGCAAGGTGACAGCGCCGGCGCTGGTCGCGAGCGACGGCTTTTCCGCGCGCTACGATCTCGACCGCATCCGCGGCGTGTTCTCACGGCCCGGGCACAAGCTCGCAGGCGAGAGCTATCGCGACCGCATCCTTGTGCTCGATGCCGCCAAGGGTGGAGTCGCCACCGCTTGGATGCTTTATGAAATGCGCGCGCGTGGCGTCATGCCCGCAGCGCTGGTGCTCAACCGAGTCAATCCCATCATGGTGCAGGGCGCCGCGCTCGCGGACTTCACCATGATCTCAGGATTCGCTATCGACATCACCAAGGCGATCCCGAATGGCGCGACCGTCGAGATCGACCCGGCGGCCGCGCGCCCGTTCATTCGCGTGGTGTGACAACGACTGGAGGCTCCATGGAAGCGTTGCCGAAAGGCGCCAACTTCGTTCGCGCCAAGACGTTGTGGGAAATCGGCCTGCACATCGCCGGCAATCCGCTGACGCCCTACGGCGGCAACCGCGACATGATCATCGCGGTGGGCTCGGGTTCGGGCGAAACGTTCCGGCCATGGCTGCGGCTCGCCACCGGCTCGGCGATCCTGGCCGAGGAAGTCGCCAAGGGCGGCGTCGAAGCCGCTTTCGTCAATCCGTCGGCGCTGCTGACGCAGGCCTATCGCGGCGTCGGCTTGTTCAAGGAACCGCTGCCGCTTCGCATCATTGCGTCGTATCCAAGCTGGGACCGCTTCGTCTTCGCCGTGCATCCGCACTCCGGCATCCGCTCGCTCGCCGACATCAAGGCCAAGAAATCTCCGCTGCGCGTCTCGGTGCGCGAAGACCCGACCCACTCGACGCTAGTTTTGATCGAGCAGGCCTTCGCACTGCATGGCTTCAAGCTCACCGACATTGAGGCTTGGGGTGGCCGCCTCATCACCTGCGGCGGCCCCGGCGACGAGCGCCGCCGCCTGCAGCCGATGGCGCGCGGCGAGATCGACGCGGTGTTCGACGAGGGCATCAAAGTCTGGCTCAACGAGGCGCTAGCCGCAGGCTTGGTGCCGCTGCCGCTCGACGCGGGCGAGTTTGACGCCATGGGCAAGCTTGGCTGGCGCAAAGTGGTGCTGCCGAAGGCACGCTTCGGCGGCCTTGCTGCCGACATCGACACCCTCGATTTCAGCGGCTGGCCGATCTACTGCAACGCATCGCTGCCCGACCAGGTCGCCCACGACATCTGCGCCGCGATCGCCGCGCGTGAGATCGAGATTCCCTACGAGAAGGGCACCAACGGCAACGCCATCCAGACGGTGACCGAGACCGACATGACGCCCATGGACGTGCCGCTGCACCCCGGCTCCGAGCGCTGGTTGCGCGAGCAGGGGAGGTGAGCTCCTAATAGAATGTCGGGTCGAGCGCCGCCGTTTGCAGCCGTCCGCGCTGCAACGCCGGCGCCGGCCGGGCCGCCGCTCGTCCCGCGATGCTCGCGGCGACAAAATTTTCGTAGGCGGCCCAATGGGGCGCATCGCGATGGCGGCAGTGCCGAAGCGTTTCTCGCAGATGCTGTAGATGGGCGCCGAGGTTTTCGCGCTGGCGATCGCGCAAGGCGTCGGCATTATCGGCGAGTAGCGCGGCGACCGCATAGTGCGCGTCGCTGAGCGACGCGGCGAGCCCTAGGGACGACAACGGATCGCGGGCAATCGCGGCGTCGCCGATGAGCGCAGCCGGCCCGGGCGTCGCCCATTGCACCGAGGTCGCACCCGCGGCGCCCGCGGTCATGGCCCCAAGTGGCGGCATGTCCTCGCACAGCCAGGCAAAGGCTTCGTCTCGTCGCAAGTCGGCGACGGCATCCGCTTTCAGTAATGCGCCGCGTCCGACGATGCCGATGCCGATGTGCTCCGCCGCGCCGAGCCGATAGGCGTAGCCATCCGGCAGCGCCGCGATGCGAAAGTCGGGCGTTGCCAGCGTGGCGCGCCTCGTCGTCCAGAAAAATCGGCTGCCCCATGCCGGCCGCGCTCCGAGGCGGGCGCGCGCCGTCACCGCTGCTCGGCCGGTGGCGTCGATGAGATGTCTGGCCCGCCAGCTCGGCCCAAAAAAATTGCCGCGCGATTTCAGCCGCGTGTCGTCGATAACAACGTGGATGCGGCCGTCGGCGCGCAGGACTTCGAACAGCGCCAATTCGAGGCGCGGCCGCTCGATGTGGGCGGTTTTCGCGGCGCGCTTCCATTCCGGCGTCGCGCTTTGCCAGCAGGCATCCTGTCGCTCGTGCAAGGTTTCGGCGCCAATCGTCTGCGGCGCGATGCCGAGTTCGACGAGGAGCGCGAGCGTGCGCGCCGGCACGGCGTCGATGCGCAGCGGCCCCTCGTGCCGCGGCGGCCGATTGAGCACCAGCACCGTGCGCGCGCTCCGCGCCGCGACAAGCGCCGCGACCAGCCCAGCCGGGCCGCCGCCGAGCACCGCGATATCGAATGATCTCAGCCGGCTCACGGCGGCGGGACCGGCTTGAAGCGCGGGTCCGCCGGCGCATCGAACACGACGAGATAGCCCTTGGCGGCGACCCTTTCGGCGGCCGTGGCGATGCTGTCCTGGTCTTCGATCATCGCGTTGCGCGCTTCGTTGAGCGACGCGGCGCCCTCGGGCATGCCGAGATTGTAGCCGGTATAGAGCAGGTCGAGCAGCTTCAGATATTGCGCCTGGAGCTCCTGGTGCTCCTGGTTGCCCGCTGGCGGCGCCTCCAGGGAGCCAGCGCGCAGATACTTGCGCGGCTCGTCGAGGTACGGCTTGAGCCATTCCTGAATGAACAGGAACGTCCGGTAGTGATCCTCGCCTTCCGCCATCACCGTGCGGATCGCCTGGATATCTGAATCCGGGTAACCCTGATTGAGGGTCGCGAGAATATTGGCGTAGACGCCGTCGACCGACTTCGACGGCGCTTCGATCATGATGAAATTCTTCAGCGCATCTTTGGTCAGTGGCCGCGGCTCGACGTCGACGAGCTGGCCGGGCCTGGCGCCGGGAATCTTGGTGGCGACGCCGAGCGCGGGCTTGTAGGCCGGCCGCCCGAGCAGCGAGGCCAGCACGTTGTTGACTGCGCGCAGATGGCGCATTTCGCCGATCGCGATGCGCTTGATCTCGGCGTGGGCGGCGCGCACGTCGTCGCGCGTCGCGCCGCTCAGGTCCTCTTCCGATTTGAGCGAATACATCGCCGACAGATATTCCTGCATCACCGCGAGCTCGACGCCAGCCGCGTAACGCAACTGCGCCACCAGCGCCCCCTTGCTGGCGAGCGGTTTGCCAGCGAATTCTTGTTGCTGATAGGGGCCGATCTGTTCGCGGCGCTCCAGCACGAAGTTCAGGCTCTGCCAGCGGTGGTTGATCTCGAAGTAGCGCAGCTCGACCGGCGTCGGATCTCTCAACGTGGCCGGCGCCGGCGGCTTGTCGCCGATGGTGCGGTCGCGCCGCTCCCACGGCACGGCGAGGTTCCACTTCGGATCGTCGGTTGGCTTCTCGGGCAGCGGCGGCAGTGCGATGTCGGGATGATTGGAGGCCCAGTAGTAACAGGCGCAATCGCGGAAATCGTGGGTCCATGGGCTGCACAGCGATTGGGTCAGCTCGCCGGGCAGGAACATTGCCGCGAGCGCTCCGTCGTCGCCGAGGTACCTTGCGCGCTTTGCCGTCAGTGTCACCTTTTGTCCCGACGACGCGGGCTTGCGCTGCAGCACCAGGCGTACGTCGGTGCCCTCGGTGAGCAGACGCACGGCAGTCCACGGATCCGGCGGCTGCCGGCCGGCGCCGCTCGAGGGCGCATCGAGGTCGGCGATCGTCAGCGTCAGGCGGCCGAGCGGACCGAACATGCCGGTCATGGTCTCGACCACCCATTTGCCCGCGGTGTGCAGCGTCATATAGCCGTCGAGCGTCGCTTGGTCGATCTCGCCCGCCTTGCGCGCCGCAACGACGCCGTCGATATCGACCGCTACCAGCGCGATCTCGGTGTCGGGCATGTCCATTTCGAGAAACGGAAAAAACCGCCGCTCCAGATTGCGCAGGTCGCATTCCAGGCCGGGGAAGCAGTTGCCGATCCCCGACTCCAGACGCGTCGATACCGAATTGCCGGCGACGAGCCGCGGCACGGGGTTCTTCTCAGCGAGTTTCCGCAGCGCGGGCGCGTTGCGGGCGATGAGCTTGGTGTCTTCCGGCTTGCTCATGGCACTGTGGCCTCCAGCCCCTCGTGGGATGTCGCATGCGGACGTGCGGAAAGCTCGCAATAGGCGGTGAAGCAGAATTCGAGCCAGCCGCGAATGAAGCCGCAGCTCGATTCGGCGCGTGTCGTCGCTTCCTGGTGGCAGGCGCCGGAGCACAGATAGCGCGCCCAGCAGGTCCGGCACGCCGCTTGCGCGTGCACGTGACGGCCAGTCAGAAACGCGTGGCGGCGCTCGCCGTCGAGGCCGCCGTTGTCGCCGAGCGCGAAGTCGCGGTCGCCGATGGTGCGATGGCAGGCGTACCAGCGGCCGTCGGCGGCGACCGAGAAATAGCCGCCGCCGGCGCCGCACGGGTAGGGCGAGCTCGCGCCGCGCGCGATCTGCCTGAGCGCGATGGCGAGGTTGCTCAGGCGGATCGCGGCGCCGCACTGCGCCCGCGCGATCTCACCGCGCGCGACCTCCTTGAGCGCGTCGAAATAGGCGCTCCAGTCGTCCTCGCGCAGCGCGTCGCCGCCGCCCTTGTCCATGCGCAGCGGCGCGAACCCTGCTTCCGCGAAGCCGAGCGCGAGGATGTCGGCAAAACGCCGCGTTAGATCGAAGTCGTTCCGCGTCACCGTCGCCCGCGCCGCGATCTGCGCCATGCCCGGATCCGCGAGCAGCGGACTCACGGCGCGCTTGAGCCGATCGAAACTGCCGGCGGCCGTTTTGCCGGCGCGCGGGCGCTGGCGGTCCTGCACCGCGGCGCCGCCGTCGATGCTGATGGTCACGGCAAAGCGATGCGCGCGAAGGAGCGCGATGTCGTCGCCCCGCAGCAAGGTGCCGTTAGTGGTGACGGAAAATCGCACGTCGAGGCCGCGTCGCACGGCATCCTGCTGCGCATAGTGGACACAAGCATGCATCAGCGCGCGGTTGGCGAACGGCTCGCCGCCCAGGAAGCCGACCGTGATCGGCGCGGCGGGATCGGCGCGCGCCAACAGCGCGTCGATAGCGGCCCGCGCTGTCGGCCAGCGCATCGGCTCTGCTTGCGCGCCTTCGAAGCCGCCCCTGGCCGCATAGCAGTAGGAGCACGACAGGTTGCAGCTCGAGCTGACGTTGAGCGAGATGCTCTGCGGCGCGGGCGCTACCGCGTCGTCGAGCGCTACCTCACCGGGCGACGGCTGCGCCAGTCGCGCGACCAAGGCGTCGCGATCGCTTCCGCCGCCGTCGATGCTGCGCGCCAGCTCGGGCGACAGATCGAACACGCGGCTATAGGGCACGATCAGCAGGTGCTCACCGGCTGCCGAGCGGAACCGGTGAAACATCGGCGCCGTCGGCTCGCCAGCGACGGTGGCGACGCGCTGCATCAGCGCCGCCTTGCGCGGTCGAGCCGGGCCAACACCGCCGTGCGGCGGTCGGCGGCGTCCTTCGACATTCTGCGCATGGCCACCACCGCCGCCAACGCCTTGGCCGTGGTCACCGCGCTTACCCATTCCATCAGCAGCTCATACTGCCAGACCGACAGCGTCAGCGGATAGGCGTTCGAATTGCGCATGAACGGCGGCATCCGCATCGTGGTCGTGTTCACCGTTTCATCGCGCTCGGCCTCGAACGGTTGCCGGATCAGTTTTTCGAGCCGATTGGGATGCTCAGCGATCAGCTCCACCAGGCCGTCGATGTCCTGGATCGACAGATGCCGCGTGCGCGCGTGCTCTGACAGCGGCAGCGGCTCGATCGCGCTGCTGGCCGGAATCGTGTAGTCGACATTGCGCAGCGCGTCCTTGTTGGTCATGGCGTGGTCACGCGGCGTGGTGACGTGGTCGTCGCGGATCGGCCTTGAGCGAAGCCGGCGGCCCTTCAACAGAATGCTGCGGTCGTTCTGGAAGTGGTCGGCGTTGAACAGCGACACGGTCTCGTAGATGCGCTCGAACAGATCCTGCACCCATTCCTCGCGCTGGGCCTTGCTCAAGGCGGCGTTACGCTGCGCCGCGTCGTCGCCGCGGTCCTGCAGCTCGTCGGCCAACGACAGGAACGGCCGGCGGTCGGGCGCAAAATCGGGCGGGCCGACGAAGATGGTGGCGCGCGCGACGAACGGCGTGCCTTCCTGGCCGGGGAGGGTGAGCGTCGCGGTGACCTGCGCCTCGCAGGTGTCGTCGACCACGCCGAGCGAAGGCGGATTGGTGTTCTGCGACGATTCCGGCACCAGCATGTCGTAGGTGTCGATCGGCTGCATGGTGGGCTTCGCTCGCTGGTCGAGCCAGCCGGCGCCCGGATTCAGGAAGGCGTTGGCCTTGTCGACCGCGATGCCGCGCCGCTCGCTCTCGACCGCCGCCTGCGGCGGCCCGTAGAAGTCGCCGCGCGCCGGCGTGAAGCGGAAGCGGATGACCTCGACGTCGACCGCGTCCTCCCACGTCACTCCGCGGCCCTTCGGCTGTTGACGGCTGCGCAGCACCTGGATGCTGCCGAGCGGAATGCTGCGGCCGGGCGGGATCATAGGCGCGGCGACGCCCGGCGGGCTCGACGCCAGCAGCGCATGCACGGCGTGATCGTCGCCGCGCACGGAGAGCGGCGGAAAGGTGCCGAACACGAGGTCGGCATTGACCGTGCGCCGCGCCGCCTTGCGATTCTTGGCGTCGATCGCGATCACGAGTGCCGCTTCGTCAGCGCCGTTCCGGCGCAGAAGTTTCGCGGTCAGTGGCTCTTCGCTCCATTGCGAGCGCGGACTGCCGGGTTCGCCCGTGAGCGCCCAGACTTCGAAGAACGGCGCCACCGGCCGGATCTGATCGCCGTCGCGCAGCCGGACGCTGACTGGCATGCGCGGATCGACCGTACCGTCGCTGAGGACTTCGAGTGTCCACCACGGCGCGATTACGGTATTGCCGTCGGAGCGCGGGTTGACCGCCTCCACCCAGCGGTAGGCGTCTTGCGGGGCGCTGCTGCCGCCGAGCCGGGCGATCGCAATCGACGGATCGATGAAGATCGCTTGAATGACGTGCGCCATCACAGTGCCCCGTGGTTGTGAAGGCCGGCTTGCACAGTGAGAAAATTAATTGTGCAACCAGTGGATGATCGTGTCAACGGCCCCAGCGGCCGCGGCGGCGTCGCGGAACGCCCATCGGGCGCCGCGCTCAAATCACTTCTTCGGTTTTATCGTCGGTTTCGCCGTAGCGGCGTAGCGTCGCCGGCTTGGTGCCGGTGTAGAGCGCGTCGAGGCCCGGGGCGATCTTGGCGTTCTCGCGCTCGAACAGCGAATTGCCGGAAAGATCGCTCTCGACCAAAAACGGCCCGAA
>Ga0306923_10003923_pt1 | contig 14130 bp, 14 predicted proteins | sample sta12Can44000108_FD_203841 | JGI IMG/M metagenome (GOLD analysis project Ga0306923, IMG submission 203841) | Lab enrichment of tropical soil microbial communities from Luquillo Experimental Forest, Puerto Rico - statanox.12C.anox.44.000.108 (v2)... | ecosystem: Environmental > Terrestrial >... | reverse complement strand
CCTGAAAGGGCCTGGCATCGAGTTCGATCAGGAGATCGCCTGCCTTCACCTCCTGACCTTCGCTGAAATGGATGGCGGTGATGCTGCCCTCAACACGACTCTTGACCGCGACGGTGTTGAAGGCCGTCACCGTTCCAAGACCGCGCAGAATGATCGGCACATCTTCATTCGCCGCAGGCACGGCCATTACGGGGATCGCCGTGCTCTGGGCGTGGACCGTATGCGTTTTCCCGGGCTGGAAGTGCCGGACGGCGAGCACGGCTACGAAGACCGCAACGATCGCCGCGGTGCCACCCACGATGACCTGCCGCGATCTGAGCATTGCGCGTCCACACGCCGGGTTCCGCCTGGTTGACCCAGGAAGAACCCTTTGCGTCCACGCAGGTTCCCGGCGAGAGACGGCCGGGGCGTGAGGTCAGGGCTCGACCACCACGGTGCCTGTCATGCGCGGATGCAGCGAGCAGAAATACTCGTAGGTTCCCGGCGCAGTGAAGGTGAAGGAGAAGCTGTCGTCGGTGTCGAGCGCCTTCGATTTGAACAGCCGGGTCGCGGAGGAGACCGTGTGCGGAATGTCATCCTCGTTACGCCAGGTCACGGTCGTTCCGGTCTTTACCGTAAGCTGCGCAGGCGCGAAGGTGAAGTTGTCGATCGCGGCGGTTGCTTCCTGCGCCGCCGCTACCGCATGGGACACAACCGCGCCTGTGAGCATTCCCAAGGCCAATGCCGCTGCCGCCGCTGGCCAGAGCCGGCCCGAAATGAGCGTTCGCATGACACGCCTGCGCACGTGCTCAGCCCTGCAGCGGCTTGTCGATGAGGGCGAGCCGTTGTTGCCCGCGCACGAAATTCACCTCCGTGATGCCGAGCAATGAGCGCAGCTTGTCGTCGGCAACCTTCATCGGACCAGGGGAGGGGGCAGTGCCGGGCGCCGGCTGGGGGAACGCCGTTGCCATGGCCGTATGGAAGGCAACGTTGCCTTCCACCTTCTGCATCACCTGGTGGATGTGACCATTGAGAACGGTAACCGACCCGAAGCGCTTGAGGAGCTCGAGCGCGCGCGCGCCATCATCGGTACCCCAGCCCCATTTCTCATAGACGGTCCATAACGGGATGTGAGCGAATACCACGACCGGCGTCTCCGCGGACTTTCCTTTCAGGTCGTCCGCCAGCCACGTGAGCTGTTCGTCGCCCAGATTGCCGAGGCCACCTGCCTTGAGGTTCACGACATTGACGAGGCCGATGAAGTGCACGCCGCCGGCGTCAAAGCTGTACCAGCCTGCGCCCTTTGCGTTCTTCCCATAGCGCTCGCGATAGAGCTTGGCATCCTCATCGAGGAGGTCGTGCTCGCCGGGGACATAATGCACGTCGAGACCGGACGTGGAGATGACGCGCTGCGCGTTGTCGAACTCGGTGGGCTTGGAGAGATGCGTAATGTCTCCGGTGTGGATCATGAACGAAGGCTTGGCCGGGAGCGATTTGATTTTCGCAAGTGCCTCCTCGAGCGTGCCGATCACATTCGGATTTGCCGGCTTGTCGAACCCGACATGACTGTCGCTGATCTGCAGGAAGCTGAGCTTGCTCGGCGCGGCGGCGAGCGCCCCATCAATGATCCCGAGTGAGCGCGGCACGCCCCCCGCCATGGTCCACAGTACCCCGGTGCCGGCCCAGGTCATGCATTCCAGCAGCTTTCGCCGGCTCACGCCGTTTCGGCCGTCGTTCGAAGAATCGGTCATGACAGTCCTCCAATTCCAGACAACAGGATAATCGGGTTCCGGCCCGGCTTATTCCCGCTTCACGCAAGCGTGAGAACGGGCGTGCGGGAACTCTGTCCTGCCCTGATCTGAGCCACCGGCCGGCAGCGCGGTCAATGTGTCGGAAAATAAGGATGCAGTTCGAGCATGCCGCGATAGATCATGTCGCCGGCAACATAAACGATGACCGCGAGACCGAGGTAAGCGATCCAGCGAAGCCGTTCGAGCAGGCGCGCGATCAGGCCGGCAGCAATTCCCATCATGGCGACCGAGAGCCCGAGCCCGAATACGAGCGCGGCCGGATGCTCACGCGCGGCGCCCGCGACGGCAAGCACGTTGTCGAGCGACATGGATACGTCGGCGACGACGATCTGCCAGGCCGCTTGCGCCAGCGTCTTCGGCGCATGCTTGCTTGGCGCCGCAGCATCGCTCGATGCCGAAGGTCCGGAGCGGCGCAGCTCGCGCCACATCTTCCAGCATACCCATAACAGCAGGATGCCGCCGGCGAGCAGGAGGCCGACAATCTCCAGGAGCTCGATCGTGAATGCGGCAAAAACCACGCGCAGCACCGTCGCCGCGGCGACGCCGATGAGGATCGCGCGTCCCCTCTGCTTTGCCGGCAGGCCCGATGCGGCAAGCCCGATGACGATGGCGTTGTCGCCCGCGAGCACGAGGTCGATCATCACGACCTGCAGCAGTGCTGCGACTCCGCGGGGAGTCGTGAGGACCAGCAGGATATCCGTCATCGATGCTTCGCGTCCCAATGCTCAGAACCGTGCGACATGCAGGCCAGATGAAGCTACAGCATTCCAGCAGTGAGGTCCGATGCCGAACACTCGCTGCAGCGCACACGAATTGTGAGCTGCAATTTTTCAAATATTTAGCCCTCGTGGTGGAACCGGCTGGAACTCACAAACTCATGGGGCGTTCCATCACAAATCTTTGCACCTATCAGGCGTTGTCCAATGGCTTCCACCGATCTCACGGCTCCTCTGATTCTGCCGGCCACAGAGCACCAGGTTCAGCTTCGACGCGCGGTCATTGCCTCCACCATCGGCACCGCCATCGAGTGGTACGATTTCTTTCTCTACAGCACGGTCACCGGTCTCGTCTTCGCCAAGCTGTTCTTTCCGAACTCCGACCCTTGGGTGGGCACGCTCGAGGCCTTTGCCATCTACGCCGTGGGCTTTGTGGCGCGTCCCATCGGGGCCGCGATCTTTGGCCACTACGGCGACCGCATCGGGCGCAAGTCCACACTGATTGCGACGCTCCTGGTGATGGGACTTGCGACCTTTGCGGTGGCGCTGGTGCCGACCTATGCCAGCATCGGCATCTGGGGCGCCGTCCTTCTCACCATTCTGCGCTTCATCCAGGGCGTAGGCGTGGGCGGCGAATGGGGCGGGTCGGTGCTGATGTCGATGGAATGGGCGCGCACCAACCACAGCCGCGGCTTTATCGCATCGTGGCCGCAATTCGGCGTGCCGTGCGGGCTGTTTCTCGCCAATCTGGCCGTCCTTGCTTTCAGCCAGATGTCGGGCGAGCAGTTCCTGGCCTGGGGCTGGCGCGTGCCCTTCCTGCTGAGCATTGTCCTCGTTGGAGTTGGGCTCTACATCCGGCTCGGCATTTTCGAGACGCCGGTGTTTGCCAGGCTGCTCGCGGAGCGTAGGGTTGAGCGCACGCCCATCCTTGAAGTGATCCGGCAGCATCCGAAAGAGATCGTGCTCTCGGCCTTCGCGCGAATGGCCGAGCAGGCGCCGTTCTACATTTTCACCGCCTTCATCTTCTCCTACGGCACCGGCAAGTTGCATGTATCGCGCGACTTTCTGCTGGTGGCGGTGCTCACGGCCTCCGTCGTGTCGTTCTTCTCGATCCCGTTCTTCGGGCATCTGTCGGACCGCATCGGCCGAAAGAACATGTACATGCTGGGCGCCGCGGTCACGGGCGTGTTCGGGTTCGTCTATTTCGGCATGGTGAATACGGGGATGGCGACCGTCATTTTTCTCGCCATCGTGCTTTCGCTCGTGCCGCACGACATGATGTACGGACCACAGGCTGCGCTGATCGCGGAAAGCTTTACCGGCCGCCTGCGCTACAGCGGCTCATCGCTCGGCTATCAGCTGGCATCGATCATCGCCGGCGGCCCGGCACCCCTGATCGCGACCTGGCTGATGGGCATCTACGGCTCCTCGACTGCAATTGCGCTCTACATTCTTGCCTGCGCAATCATCAGCCTGATCGCAACCGCCCTGCTCAAGGACTACACTGGCAAGGATCTCGCGCAGGAGCATCAGGAGCAGGCCGCGCAATGATTCAGCCAACGGCGAGCCGGCGCGGATGGAGCTGGTGGTATCTGCTGTTTCTCGTGCAGTTCGTGGCGGTGCTGTGGCCGGCCTTCTACAACAAGGTGGAGCCGACCTGGATCGGTATTCCGTTCTTCTATTGGTATCAGCTGCTCTGGGTGATTGTCGGCGCGGTGTTCACCGCCCTCGTATATTTCCTGACCGAGGAATAGCAGAAGCAAACGAGTTCGAACGGGGAGGCACGAGCAAGCGACCGGGCAAGGAAACGCCGTGCAGGATATAGACTGGGTTGCACTTGCGGTTTTTGTGGCTCTGTTCGCATTTATCACGTGGCTCGGCTTCGCGGCCGCCAATTGGCGTAAGGGCGATCTCGACCTGCTGCACGAATGGGGGCTGGGCGGCCGGCGCTTCGGCACGATCATCACGTGGTTCCTGATCGGCGGCGATCTCTATACCGCCTACACCTTCATTGCCGTGCCGGCTCTCGCCTTCGGTGCGGGCGCGATTGCCTTCTTTGCGGTGCCCTACACGATCGTGATCTATCCGATCCTGTTTCTGGTGTTTCCGCGTCTGTGGCGGGTGTGCCACAAGCACGGCTACATCACTGCCGGCGACTTTGTGCGCGGCCGCTTCGGCAATCGCTGGCTGGCGCTCGCCGTGACCCTTACCGGCATCGTCGCCACCATGCCCTACATCGCGCTGCAACTCGTCGGCATCCAGGTGCTGGTCGGGGGCCTCGGCATTTCCGGCAGCGGCATCATGGCCGATCTACCGCTGATCATCGCGTTTCTGATCCTTGCCGCCTTCACCTATTCGAGCGGCCTGCGCGCACCGGCCTCGATCGCCATCGTCAAGGATATCCTGATTTATGTCACGGCGTTCGCGGCCATCATCATCATTCCGATCCAGCTCGGAGGCTTTGAGCGGATTTTCGCAGCTGTACCGGCACCGAAGCTGCTGTTGGCTACTCCCGGCGCCAACACGACCGGGGCCTACAGCGCCTATGCCACGCTCGCGCTGGGCTCCGCGCTTGCGCTCTTCCTCTATCCGCACTCGCTGACTGGAATTCTCAGCGCCAGCAGTGGTCACGCGATCCGCCGCAACGCTGCGCTGCTGCCGGGCTATTCGTTGATGCTTGGGCTGCTCGCTCTGGTGGGGTTCTTTGCTATTGCCGCAGGCGTTGCCAATCTTCCCGAGTATGCCGCCGGCTTCAAGCAGTTCGGGAACAATTTCGCCGTGCCCGCGCTGTTCCTGCACAGCTTCCCGTCATGGTTTGTCGGCATGGCATTTGCCGCCATTGGAATCGGCGCGCTGGTGCCGGCGGCGATCATGTCCATTGCGGCCGCTAATCTCTATACCCGCAACATCCATCGCGAGTTCATCAACCGGAACCCCACCGATCGCCAGGAAGCGCAGATGGCAAAATGGGTATCGCTGATCGTCAAGCTCGGAGCGCTGGTATTCATTCTGTTCGTGCCGACGCAATACGCCATCAACCTGCAGCTCCTCGGCGGCATCTGGATCATCCAGACGCTGCCCGCGGTCATGCTCGGGGTCTACACACGCTGGTTCAACGACTGGGCGCTGCTTGTCGGTTGGGCCGCGGGAATGATTGCGGGCACGGCGATGGCGATCGCCGTCAACCTCACGCCGACATTTCCGCTCATGCTTGGCGGCTATACCTTCCCCGGCTACACCGCGCTCTACACGGTGATTCTCAATCTGGTCGTGGCCATCGTGCTCACGCCGGTGCTCAATGCGATGGGTGGCCGACGGCTGCCTCTCGATGCGACCGCGGCCGCCGACTACCACGCCTGAGATTGGCCGCCGGTCAAGCCTCGATGCCCTTGCGCTCCTCGCTGGTCCAGGCGACGAGCAGCTGCCAGGCGATTGAAAGCACGATTGGGCCGACAAACAATCCTATCATGCCGTGCACGAGGGTGCCGCCGAGGACGCCGATCAATATCACGGGCATCGGCGCGGCAAGGCCTTTGGCCATGACGAGCGGCCGCAATATGTTGTCAAGCAGATTGACCGGAACCATGTAGATCGTGAAGAGAACTGCCGTCTTCGGATCCATGCTGAACCAGCTCCAGACGATCAGCGGAATAATGACAATCGATGGGCCGATTTGAATTATTCCAAGCACCAGAATCAAAAAGCTGAACAGGCCTGCGGCGGGGACCCCGGCAAAGAGCAGCCCGATGCCTGCGAGCAAGGCCTGCAGGATGGCGATACCGATGATGCCGCGGGAAACAGTGCGGATTGTTGCTCCCGCCAGATCGACAAACTCCTGGCCGCGCGCTCCTGCGATGTGGCAAAGAACGTTCTTGATGGACCCGCCCAATGATGGTCCTGGAATGAGAAGAAAGCCCGAGATCGCAGCCGCAATGATAAACTTGAGCAGGTTCAGCCCCAGGCTGCCTGCGGTGTTGATGAGGCTGCTGCCGAGAGGCTTCAGCTGTGGGGCCGCCTCGACCAGCAATCCCCGCAGATTGGTCGATGCGAGCTGCCACAGCTCGTAGGTGCGCTCGCCGATCAGCGGCCAGGCCTTCACGGCTTCGGGAGGAGGCGGGATGACAATGCTCCCGTCCCCGACGCGGGTTATCAGCACGCGAACGCTTTCGGCCAGGCTCAGTCCGAGCCAGGTTGCCGGACCCAATATCACAGCCAGCAGGAGGAGAGTAATCGTGATAGCGGCCAGGGCACGGTGGCCATGCAGTTTCGTGCAAAGCCAATCGAACAATGGATAGAGCGCGGCCGCGATGATGATGCTCCAGACAATGATTGTCAGGAATGGCTGTATCAGGAGCAGCGACCAATAGCCAAGTAGCGCAAGGCAGGCGATTCGAATTGCCAGCAGGACGAGCGCATCGTTCGAGGTGGTGACAATGGGAGCTCGACAATCGTCGTTCACTGCCGCGGTCCTCGTGACGTCAGGCCGGGGAGCATTCCTGCAATTTCAGCAGCGCCAGAGTGTGGCGCGCGATCATGAGCTCTTCATCGGTGGGGATCACGTAGAGCGCGAGGCGGCTGTCCGGACGAGAGATGCGGGTTGCATGCGCGGCATTGGCTGCCGGATCAAGCGCGGCGCCAAGCCAACCGAGCCTGCCGGCAATGCGCGCGCGCAGGCCGGCCGAGTTCTCGCCGATGCCGGCGGTGAATACGAACCCATCGAGCCCCTCCAGCGCTGCTGCAAGCAGGCCTGCGTGCAGCGCCACGCGATAGCAGAAATAATGGAGCGCAAGCTTGGCCCGCGGGTCTGCGCTCGCCTCGAGCGTGCGTACGTCATTGCTGATCCCGGACAGGCCCTTGAGGCCACACTCGCGATAGCAGAAATCCGCGAGCGCCGCGGCGTTCATGTCTTTCTGCTCCATCAGGTAGAGGAGGACGCCGGGATCGATCTGTCCCGGCCGGGTGCCCATCGGCAGACCATCAAGTGCGGTAAACCCCATGGTGCTTTCGATACTCCGCCCGCCGGCAAGCGCGCACATCGAGGCGCCGCTGCCGAGATGCGCGACAATTACCCGGCCCAATGCAATGGCCGGTGCGACCTCCGGAAGCCGCCCGGCGATGTATTCGTACGACAGTCCGTGAAAGCCGTAGCGCCGCACACCCTCCGTGTAGAGGCGCTCGGGGATTGCATAGTGATCGACGATCGGCGCATGACCCCGATGGAAGGCGGTGTCGAAGCAGGCGACCTGCGGCAGATCGGGAAAGCGCTCGAGCACCGAACGAATGGGTGCGAGGTTGTGCGGCTGGTGCAGCGGTGCGAGCGGAACATACCGCTCGAGCCGCGAGAGGACGTCATCATCGACCCGCACCGGGCCGTCGAAGTCGGGGCCGCCATGCACCACTCGGTGGCCGATCGCTGTTGGGCGGATATCCTGCTCCTCGCGCAGCCAGGCAGCTGCGGCGTGCAGCGCCGCCGGCACATCCGGAACCTCGCCTGCGCTCAGCTCGCGATCGACAATGCCCTTCCCATTCGCCCCGCTCACTCGCAGCCGCGGGCGTGCGCCGATGCCGTCCATCTGGCCTTTGAGCTTGCGCGCAGGTCCGCCGGACGCCCCGCCCGAAAACACCTGGAACTTGACGCTCGAGGAGCCGGCATTGACGACCAGCAACCCGTCCATCGTGGGTCAGGCCGCTGGCAGCGCCGCATGGCTGCGGCGGGCATGCGCATAAAGGGTGGCAGCCGCGCAGGAGGCGAGCCGCGAGCGCACCGAATCCGCCCGCGAGGTGAGGATGACCGGCACACGCGCCCCAAGTACCATGCCCGCCGAGTCCGCCTTGGCGAGAAACGAGAGGTTCTTCGCCAGCATGTTGCCCGCTTCGAGATCGGGCACGACCAGGATCTGGGCGCGGCCGGCGACCGGCGACTGGATGCCCTTGATCCGAGCGGCCTCCGGATCGACGGCGTTGTCGAAGGCCAGCGGCCCGTCCAGCAGCCCGCCGGTGATCTGGCCGCGATCGGCCATCTTGCAAAGCGCGGCGGCGTCGATGGTGGAGGGAATCTTCGCCGTCACCGTCTCGACTGCGGAGAGGATGGCAACGCGCGGGGTGCCTAGTCCCACCTGCGTGAAAAGGTCGATCGCGTTCTGCACGATGTCGCGTTTGGCATCGAGGTCGGGGAAGATGTTGATGGCGGCATCCGTGATGAAGATGGTCTCGGAATAGGTCGGCACGTCCATGATGAAGACGTGGCTGATGCGGCGTGCGGTGCGCAGGCCGGTCTTGCTGGACGTGACCTCGCGCATGAGCTCGTCGGTGTGCAGGCTGCCCTTCATCAGGAGCTCACCCTTGCCCTGATGGATGAGCTCGACGCCCTTTGCCGCTGCTGCCTCGCTGCTGTGGGGCGCGTCGACGATCTCAAAGCGATCGATGTCGAGGCGGTGCTCGCGGGCCACGGCGGTGATCTTGGCCGCGGGGCCGACCAGGATGGGGACGATGATGCCGGCCTGTGCCGCTTCGATGGGTCCGCGCAGGGCGGTTTCCTCACAGGGATGGACGACAATCGTCGTCGCAGCCGGCACCTGCTTGGCGCGGGCGATCAGCCGTTCGTATTTCGAATGCGGCGGATTGCCGAGCGGGCCGAGCGCTGCAACGTTGCCGATCTCGCTTTCCTTCTCGCCGAGCATGATCAACTCTCCGCGACCTTGAGCCTGTGGCGCACTCGGCGGCTCATTCCTACGACGCTCTGGCCTGAGGCTCCTGTCTAGTCGGCCGAAAGGGAATGGGAGCAGTGCCGCCTTCCTCGAGGCCGAACAGCCGCGCGACCTCCTGCAATCTGCTCTCGTCCTGCGCCGAGAGCTCGCCGCGTGCCGTGAGCACCTGCTTGATAAGGCCGAACGCGGTGCGCCGCGTCTCGGCATCGGGCGGCAGCATCGAAGGCAAGGCAGCGAGCGCGGCAGCCTGATCGATCAGCAGCATGTTGAACTGCTCGCGCACCAGCGCCTTGAAAGCCGGCAACGACAGCTCGCTGTGCGTTTCGCGAATGCGGCGCACCGCCTCGAAGCCGCGCTCGTCGATGCCAGCGCGGGTCATTCCCGCATAGAGGAGCCCCCGGATCACCGCCTCGCGCAGGCCGCCCGCCGAAATGTGTGATTTGAGCTCGGCGATCCGGCTGCGCAGAAGGTCGGCATGCAGCGGATTTCTGGGCGCCCTGCGCAAAGGCTGGTTGCTGGCCGGATCGACGCCGACCGCGGCTTGCAGGCCCGGTGTCCCGTACACCGTTAGAAACGTGCGCTCGGCCATTGCTTCGGTGGCCTGTCGCCAGGCGTCGAGCCCGGCAATGATCTGCCGGGACATGTTTTCCTGCATTTCGATGAACGGATTATCGCGGGCGGCGGGCGTGCGGTGCTTGCGCACTTCGTCCGCCATAGCCGCGACCGGCGCCATCATCGGGTTAGCGCTGGAGAACAGCTCATACTGCAGCCGTAGCGGGTGCATTCGCTGCATCCATTCCGCCAGCGGGGAGCTTACCAGCGCACGCACCATCGGCTGCGCAAACGTGCGGTAGAGGGCAAGATTGATATCGGAGACGCGGGCAGCGGTCGCGAACCGGCGCTCGTCGGCTGCATCATTGGCTCCGAGCGCGCGGATGTCGTCGAGCGTACGCGCCTCGCAGCGCATCACCCAGTTGCCGGTCACCAGGTCTGCGCTCGCGGTACCCTCGCCCTTTGCCTCGAATATCGCTTCGTAGAGTCCGGGCGGCAGGGTATCGATCAGGTCGATGTTGCTGGAAAATTCCCCATGCTCTTTCTTGGCAACGCCGCCTGAAACAAAGATGCCAAGATGACCGACGGTTTCATGGATGGTGTAGACGATGGTTTGCCCGTAGGAGCGAATCTCCTCGACGTCCTCGTAAAGATCGAGTATCCAGCCGAGCGCCTGCTGCGGCGGGGTGATGTTGTCGCCCTTCGAGCAGAACACGACGATCGGCGAGCGGATGTTGCGCAGGTCGATGGCGGTGCCGTCCGCGGTTTGAATCTTTGCGGCGGCGAGATTGTTGCCGATGAATAGCTCGTCGACGATCGACTGGATCTCCTCGGCATTGAGATTGACGTGACCTCCCCACCAACGCTCGAAGCCGAGATAACGCGGGGCTTCGGTGTCGATCTTGGAATAGAGGTTGTACTGCTTGGTCCACAGCGTGTTGGCCGGGTTCTGGTTCTCGAAATTCTGCACCAGCCAGGCTCCGTCGAACTTGCCGTGGCCGAGATCGCTGGCGAGCGCGGTCAGCCAGCTGCCGCCGAGAAGGCCGCCGCTGTAGCGCATCGGGTTCTTGCCGTGCACGCCTGCCCAATACGAGAGCGGTGAGCCCGCGATAATGATGGGTCCGAACAGCTCAGGCTGTACGGCCGCGAGGATCATCACGGCCCAGCCGGCCTGACAGTTGCCGATGACACAAGGCTTGCCATCGGCCTCGGGGTGGAGCGCGATCACCTTCTCGAGAAAGGCTGCTTCCGCCCGAGCGATGTCACCGAGCGTCTGGCCCGGCATCGGGTCTGGCAGGAAGCCTATAAAGTAGCAGGGATGGCCGGCCTTCAACGCGACGCCAATCTCGCTGTCTGCCTTGAAGCCGCCAATGCCCGGGCCGTGGCCTGCACGCGGATCGACCACGACAAAGGGTCGGCGCCGCGGATCGACGGTGACACCGGCGGGCGGCACGATGCGCACAAGCCCGTAGTTGACCGGCCGCTCGAGGGTTCGGCCATCGAGGACGAGCTCCACCTGATACTCGAGCACATGCGGAACGGTCTCCGCCAGATGCTCGCGGTACTGATTGCCGCGCTGGCGCATGACATCCCAGAACAGCACCGTCCGTTGCGCCGCGTCGGCCATGTACTCCATGAGCGGGGCAAACGGACCGAACATGGGCAGCGCTGGCGACGACAATTGGGACTGTTCGGATGGCATGTGGATCGCTCCCATCGACTTTCATTCAATGTCATTGCTGGCAATTGCCCCTGGCCATCAGTAGTCTCGCAGCCGGAGCGAGCCAGCATACCACCGTGCTTGCAACGCCAGTGTGAACCTTTTTCTGGCCCGCGTCAGCGGCGCGCGAGTTGACGCAGGTCAACCCGGCACCGTCTCACGCATTTGTGAGCTAGCCCCAGCTCAGCGTCATGCCGACATCGCCCGGCATGCCGCCGGGAAAATCCACGATCTGCACCCGCAACTTGTAGCCGCGGGAACGAAAATACTTTTCCCACAGGACGTAAATCTCTCTCGGTACGCCGGTCAGCGTCTTTTCCCAGCCCGGCTCCTGCTGGTTGATGGCGCGACCACGATCGGTGCAAAGCTGGTTGGGAAACCGGTGCACTTGAACCTCGGTGAGGTGATTATTTACCGCGCGCTCGATGATCTTGACCGCGCGCGCGATTGCCTCCTCGTCGGAGAGGCCGGACGGCTTTGAGAGCTGATCAAGCAGCGCTTTTTTCTCGGCGTCCGCCTCGGCGCGCAGGCGCGCCTCCTTGGAGGCCTCCTCGGCTTCGGCCAGCGCGATTTTCTGCATGTAGTCCTTGGCTGAGGGTAATTTCACATCCGGTTGGGTCGCCATGCGGGTTCTCCTGGCTTGGCCTGCGTCAATTCTAAATCGCGGAACTTGAGTTTGCGCAAGCTCCCTCGCACAGCCGCTGTGAGGTCGGAAAAGCATTTCATGCGGTTGTCATGCAAGCATTCGAGACTGTACGCTCCACGAGGAGGGAAATGGACAGGCCGCCTGACGCTCGAGTTCCAGCTTGGTTTTTTCACGCAAGCACTGGCCGAACGTCGGCCGCGGGAGTAACATCGCCGCAGGGAGGAAATCATCCCATTGCGAGCCCTGCCTCCGCTGCTTCGCGGCAACTGCACGTTCAGCGAACGGTTTTTTGATCGAGATCAATGACCGCAGTGCGCAGGTGCGCGTTTATTAACTTTGTAGGAGGTAAAGATGACGGACAACAACCCATTCGAGCAGGGCGGCGTTGCAAAAGGCAAGCCGGGCGCGAGTCGGTCGCCCGGTCAGGAGCGAAGTGAGGCGATGGTCAACGTGCAGAAAGAGCTGCTCGACGTGTACGAGGAGGCGAGCCGCGCATGGCTTGCCCGCGTCAAGTCGGAAGTTGATTTGTGGTCGGAGCTCGCCAGCAAGCTTGCTGTCACCCGCTCCATGCCGGAGGCGCTCGAATCCTACCAGAAGTTTGTTACGCAGCGCATGCAGATGGCCGCGCAGGACGGACGACAGATAGTCGAGGACTATCAGAAGTTCGCCCAGAAGATGACTGGCTCGCTGTCCGGAAACGTCTGGCCGACCACCAGCAGCTGAAATCGGCCTGCAGTGCGCATGCACTGATTGTCGGGAGAGCAATGCCTCGCGGCAACGAGGCAAATGACAATGACAAGAACGGATGGGAGAACGCCCATGCAGCCGGTAAGGGAGGAGAGTTCACTTCTGCGGGAAAAAAGATCGCGGGAATGGGCGAAACTGGTACGCAAGCTGCGCTGGATCGGATTGGAGGATGAGGCGCGGCGGCTGGAGCTTGCGCTCAGCACCCTGCCTGCGGAGGAAAGGGCGGTGTCGGCCGAGCCATCGGCTACCGACTGAAAGCAGGATCTCGATCTGGCGATTGACGGCATTCGCCGCCTGTCGTTGAGTGCGGCACCCGCCGCGGTCGCCGTTCGATCCGGCGCGCATCCTTTCGATTTCCGGGAAGGCAGGCATGCGCACCCTCTCTCTCAGTCAATCGGTTGCCCTGATCCCGGACGGTGCCAGCCTGATGGTGGGCGGCTTCATGGCCGTCGGCACCCCCGAGCGCATCATCGATGAACTCGTGCGGCAGAAGAAGCGCGACCTCACCGTCATCGCCAACGACACCGCAGCGCCGGGCAGGGGGATCGGCAAGCTGGTCGACGCCAAGCTGTTGCGCAAGTTGATCGTGAGCCATATCGGCCTCAACCCGGAGACGCAGCGGCAGATGATGGCAGGCGAGCTGGAGGTGGAGCTCGTCCCGCAAGGCACGCTCATCGAGCGCATCCGCGCCGGCGGCTACGGCCTGGGTGGTATCCTCACACAGACCGGGATCGGCACCTCGGTCGAAGAGGGCAAGCAGCGCATCGATGTGGATGGCAGGAGCTATCTGCTTGAGCTGCCGCTGCGCGCAGACTTTGCCCTGGTGCAGGCATTCCTTGCGGATTATCTCGGCAATCTCAGCTACGCCCTGACCGCGCGCAACTTCAACCCGGTGATGGCGATGGCGGCGCAAACCGTCGTTGTCTGTGCCGAGCACATCGTTCCGACTGGCGTAATCTCGCCCGATCACATCATGACGCCGGCGCCGGTGGTGGATTACCTCATCGCCAATTTGTGAGATGCCCATGGATGCGCAGACCGTCATTGCCCGCCGTACCGCACGCGAGCTTGCACCAGGCATGCTGGTGAATCTCGGCATTGGGATTCCCACCCTCGTTGCGAATTACGTTCCGCAGGGCATGCACGTCTTCTTCCAGTCCGAGAATGGCCTGATCGGTACCGGTGCGCCGCCCGAGGAAGGCATGGCGCATCCCATGCTGACCGACGCGGGTGGCCGCCCGGTGACTGCGCT
>Ga0306923_10003916_pt1 | contig 14135 bp, 9 predicted proteins | sample sta12Can44000108_FD_203841 | JGI IMG/M metagenome (GOLD analysis project Ga0306923, IMG submission 203841) | Lab enrichment of tropical soil microbial communities from Luquillo Experimental Forest, Puerto Rico - statanox.12C.anox.44.000.108 (v2)... | ecosystem: Environmental > Terrestrial > Soil... | reverse complement strand
GTCGAGGAGAGGCGCCCGGGCGCCAGCCCCGTTTCCTTGACCACGATCGATAGCGCGTCTTCCGCGGCCTTGCGCTGCTGCACCTCGAAGTCGGGCGGCACGTATTCGGCGAGCATCACCGGCGTGAGCGGCAGCACGTTGACCAGCCGGATCGTGCCGTCCGACGGACCCGCCATCATGAGGGCGCTGGCGATCGTCGGCTTGGCAAGCGACGGCTCCGCGAGATCGATCGGAACCAGAATCTTTCTGTACATGGCACCGTCCCTCTGCGTTGGCTTTTCCCGCATATTGCGCCTACGCCCATTGCTTGTCATCCCGGCCGAGCCTAAAGCGCGTTTACGCGCGTCTGCGACGCGCTATGGCGAGAGCCGGGATCCAGTAACCACTGGACAAGACGTTGGCGGCAGCACTGCCAAATCGGACCGCCGGTGATTACTGGGTCCCCGCTATCCGGGTCCCCACGAAAATCGCCGGCCGCAGCAGCGGAGCGACCATCGTCTTCCGTCGGCGATTTTCGTAGGTGCCCGGCGCGGGGACGACGGCGAGAGATGCCTCACACCTTGGCGGCGGCGAGGGAACGCGGCGTGACGAAGTGCACAATCCGCCCGGAGCGCGCGTGCAACTTGCGCCAATCCTCGCCGGCAAAATCGATCACCACCAGGCCCGAGGTCGGCAAGCCTTCGTTGAGCCGCTCGCGCGCCTCGACGTCGCCCGAGGCGATCAGGTTGCGCGCGACGTCATGCAGGCCGGGATTGTGGCCGATCACCATGAGCGTGCGCACCGCCGGCGCGGTCTCCTTGATGAGCGCGACGATCGCCGCGCGGCCGGCGTTGTAGAGGCGCTCCTCGAATTTTTCCCGCGGCCGCTCGGCAAGCTCGGCGACGACGCGCTCGCAAGTCTCGCGCGTGCGCACGGAGGGCGAGATCAGCACCAGGTCGGGGATCAGCCCATGCCGCGCGATATAGGCGCCGACCACCGGCGCGTCGCTCTTCCCGCGCGCGTTGAGATGGCGCTCGCGGTCGGCCTCGCCCGGCTCGGCCTTTTCCGACTTGGCGTGTCGCAACAGGATGAGGCGCATGGCAGCAGTGTAGCGCGTGCCTCATTCACCGTCATGGCCGGGCTTGTCCCGGCCATCCACGTCTTGTAGTCCCGAATAAAAGACGTGGATGCCCGGCACAAGGCCGGGCATGACGGACTGCAATGCAAGACTCCGTGAACGCAGCGGCATCCTCCTATCCGCCCACCTGGTACAGCGCGACCATGGTGCCGGCGGCGGTGCGCGCGCCGCTCTCCTACGATCTCGACGTCGACGTGTGCGTGATCGGCGGCGGACTCGCCGGGCTCACCGCCGCGCGCGAGCTCGCGCGCCGCGGCCGCTCGGTCGCGCTCATCGAAGCGCGCCGCATTGCCTGGGGCGCATCGGGCGCGAACGACGGATTCGTGCTGCCCGGCTTTGCCGAGTCGATGCAGGACGTGATCGACCGCGTCGGCTTCGATCATGCCAGGGAGCTATGGTCGCTCGCGGAAATGGGTTTCGAATACGTGCGCACGGCGGTCGCCGAGGCGCGTATCGAAGACCTCGATCCGACTCCCGGCTGGCTCAAGCCGTCGAAGGTCGACAAGGGCGACGAGCTCATCGACACGCTCGCGCTCTATGAGAAGCTCGGCTGCGAAGCCGAGGGCTGGCCGACCGAGCGCGTGCGCGCGGTGCTCAAGACCGACCACTACTTTCACGCGCTGCATCTGCCGCAGGCGTTTCACATCCATCCGCTCAACTATGCGCTGGGACTGGCGGCGGCCGCGGAGGCGAGCGGCGCGCGCATCTTCGAAGACACGACGGCGCTCGCGATCGACACCGAAGGCGTGCGCAAGCGCGTTGCTACCGGCGCGGGCCGGGTGCGCGCCGCGCATATCGTGCTCGCCTGTAGCGCGCATCTCGGCGCGTTGTTGCCGCGCATTGCCGGCACGCTCGTTCCCGCCTGGACGACCGTGATCACCACCGCGCCGCTCGGCGCGCGGCTTGCCGATGCGATCGCCTATCGCGGCGCGGTGAGCGACGGCGACCTCGCCAATTATCACTACCGCATCGTCCCCGGATCGTTGTCCGGGGCAGGCAACGGTGATCGCCTGCTGTGGTCGGGCAGCGCCAGCACGTGGCCGGTCGATGCGCAACGCATCGCACCCTCGCTGCAGGCGGCGATCGCCGAGACTTATCCGCAACTCGGCAAAGTACAGATCGAGCATGCCTGGTCGGCGCTGCTCGGCATCGCGCTCCACCACATGCCGCAGATCGGCGAACTCGCGCCGGGGCTGTGGCTCGCCAGCGCGTTCGGCGGGCACGGCATCAACACGACCGCGATGGCGGGCACGATCATCGCGCGGGCGATCGCCGAGGCGGACGACACTTGGCGCTTGTTTGCGCCGTTCGAGCTGGTCTGGGCCGGCGGGCGGCTCGGCCGCGCCGCGATGCAGGTCTATTACTGGTGGATCGACGCGCGCGATCGTTTCAAGGCGAAGGAGGCGCGCACCCGCGAGCAGTACCACCGGCGCGCGTCGCAATTGGCGGGGTTGCGGGCGGCGGAAGCGCCGGCGCACGGCGAAGCCGAGTTGGGCGCAGTGGTGCCGCGCGAGCAGTTGCCACAGGAGCCGGCTGCCGCCGAGTTGCCGCGTGATCCGGTAGGCACTGAAGTAAGAGAAAGATAGGGTGTCGTCCCCGCGAAGGGCGCCGCAAAAATTCGCTACGCGAATTTTTGGGGACCCCGAAAGCGGGGACCCAGTAAACACCGGTCCCGCGATGTGGCACCGTCGCGAGTAACTTCGCGCTCAGTGGTTACTGGATTCCGGCTCTCGCTGCGCTCGCCGAGCGTGGCACGCAAGAGCAAATCAACGGCGGAAAAAAATAAATACTTGGCTGAAAAAACGAGCCGCCCGTGAGACAGCCTGCGGAGAAAGCTTTAAGCACGAAGCCGGTGGGATTGGGTTGGCTGGAGGGTCGGATGCATCCGATTGCCGAGACAATCCCGTGCGCGCTTGCGAAATGCGTGCGCGCCATCGTGCTGGTTACCCATTCATTCCATTGGCGCCAATTATTGACTCGTCATGCCCGGCCTTGTGCCGGGCATTCACGTCTCACTTTCGGTATAGCAGCGAGCAAGACGTGGATGCGCGGGCCAAGCCCGCGCATGACGGGGATAGATCTCGGATCATTCCGTTTGCGCCGTGCGTGCCGCATGCCGCTGCGCCGCGGCGGCGCCATCGCGGCGATCGCCGCCGCCGCGCTATTTGGGCCGGCGCAGCCGTCGCTGGCGGACTTCGTGCAGCAGGGCCCCAAGCTGGTCGGCACCGGCGCGGTTGGGTCGAACGTCGTGCAAGGCACCTCCGTCGCGGTTTCGGCCGACGGCAACACCGCCATCGTGGGCGGGCCGCAAGACGACACCAATCTTGCCGGGGCGGTGTGGGTGTACACCCGCAGCGGCGGGGTGTGGGCCCAGCAGGGCAGCAAGCTGGTCGGCACCGGCGCGGCTGGAGGCGCCCACCAGGGCAACTCCGTCGCGGTTTCGGCCGATGGCAACACCGCCATCGTGGGCGGGCCGTTCGACAACACCCAGGCCGGCGCGGTGTGGGTGTTCACCCGCAGCGGCGGGGTGTGGTCCCAGCAAGGAAGCAAGCTGGTCGGCACCGGCGCGGCTGGAAGCTTCGCCCAGCAAGGCTTCTCCGTCGCGCTGTCGGCCGACGGCAACACCGCCATCGTGGGCGGGCCTGGCGACAGCACTTCCGTCGGGGCCGTCTGGGTGTTCACCCGCAGCGGCGGCGTGTGGACCCAGCAGGGCGCCAAGCTGGTCGGGAGCGGCGGAGCTGGCACCAGCCGCCAAGGCAACTCCGTCGCGCTGTCCGCCGATGGCAACACCGCCATCGTGGGCGGGTCTGGCGATAGCAGTCAGGCCGGGGCGGCGTGGGTATACACCCGCAGCGGCGGCGTGTGGACCCAGCAGGGCGGCAAGCTGGTCGGCAGCGGCGCGGTTGGAAGCCTCGTCCATCAAGGCGCCTCCGCCGCGCTGTCCGCCGACGGCAATACCGCGCTCGTGGGTGGATGGGGCGACAACAGCAATGCCGGCGCGGCGTGGGTGTTCACCCGCAGCGGCGGGGTGTGGACCCAGCAGGGCAGCAAGCTGGTCGGCAGCGGCGCGGTTGGAAGCTTCGTCCAGCAAGGCGTCTCCGCCGCGCTGTCCGCCGACGGCAACACCGCGATCGTGGGCGGACAGACCGACAACAATGCTACCGGGGCGGCGTGGGTGTTCACCCGCAGCGGCGGCGTGTGGACCCAGCAGGGCAGCAAGCTGGTCGGCACCGGCGCGGCTGGAGGCGGCGCCCAGCAAGGCGCCTCCGTCGCGCTGTCCGACAACACCGCGATCGTGGGCGGAAATTCCGACAACCTTGGTGTCGGCGCGGCCTGGGTGTTCGTCCTGCCCAGCGCCGCACCGCGCACGGCCACCCACGACTTCAATGGTGACTGGATGAGCGACATCTTGTGGCGCGACGCAAACTCCAACGCCCTCGCAATGTGGATGCTGAGCGGCTTGCAGGTGTGGGGGACCGGCGGCTACGGCATCGTGGCCAGCAACTGGACCGTCATCGGCCAGCATGACTTCGACGGCGACGGATTCGCCGATCTCCTCTGGCGCGACGCCAATACCGGCTCGCTCGGGCTCTGGCTGCTCAACGGCTTCACGGTCGCGCAGACCGGCGGCTTCGGCGCGCAGGACAGCACCTGGGCGATCGTCGGCATCGCCGACTTTAATAATGACGGCAAGGCCGACCTGCTCTGGCACCACGCGCCCACCGGCATGGTGGGCATGTGGCTGATGAACGGGCTTGCGGCTCCGCAGACCGGCGTTGTCGGCACACTTCCCAGCGGCTGGGCGATCGCCGGCACCGGCGACTTCGACGGCGACGGCAACGCGGACATTCTCCTGTACAACAGCTCCAACGGCGCCGTCGGCATCTGGCTGATGAACGGGATGCAGGTGTTGCAGACCGGGACCGTCGGCGTGCTCGCCAACGGCTGGGGCATCGCCGGCACCGGCGATTTCAACGGCGATGGGAAGTCGGACATCCTCTGGTATCGCAACACGACCGGCGCGACCGGGGCGTGGCTGCTGAACGGCCTGCAGGTGTTGCAGACCGGAGCCTACGGCATCGTCGCGGCCAATTGGCAGATCGCCGGCACCGGCGATTACGATGGCGACGGCAAGTCCGACATTCTGTGGCGCGATACCAGCGTCGGCTCGGTGGGACTCTGGCTGATCGACGGCCTGCAGGTCAGCCAGTTCGGCGGCCTCGGCACGGTCGGGTTGAACTGGCAGATCCAGGGCACCAACGCGGATTGACGCGGCGCTGATCGGCGCGGCGATGCTTTCTTGCCGTCCCCCGCGATGCCGCGCGCGGCGCGGTGGTGCCGCCGGACCAGCTGCCGGCGGAGCCGGCCGCCGCCGAGCTGGCTGCTGATCCGGTGGGGGCGGAAGATAGAAACAGCTAGCGCCCGATCCTCTCCTGTCGTCCCGGCCAAGCGCGCGTCAGCGCGCGCGAGCCGGGATCCATGAACACAGGAAATCCAATTTTGGCACGGTCGAGAGGCCTGGGGTTATGGGTCCCCGCTATCCGGGTCCCCACGAAAATCGCCGGGTACACCAGCGCAGGCACGCGATAGTCTCGCATCGGCGATTTTCGTGGGTGCCCGGCGCGGGGACGACACGCGGCGTAAGGATGAACTGTCAGTGGAGTACGGCCATGCAAGGAATGATGCGTCCGGCAATAGTCGGCATTGCGATTGTTTTTGCTGTTGCTGCCACCGCCGCATCGGCGGACGAGCGCAAGCAGCTCGCGTTCGACGTGGTCGAACGCAACGCGCAGCAGATGACCGACATCAGCGACTCGCTGTTCTATTTCGGCGAGCTCGGCATGCAGGAAATCGAGAGCACGAAGCTCCTCAAAGACACGCTCAGCGCGGCCGGCTTCAAGGTGGAGCTGGGCGGCGCCGGCATGCCGACCAACCTCTGGGCCGAGTACGGCAGCGGCCGGCCGAAGATCGCGATCGTCACCGAGGTCGATGCCTTGCCCGGCGGCTCGCAGACCCCCGGCACTTACGAGCGCAAGCCGCTGGTCAAGGACGGCCCCGGCCACATGGAAGGGCACAACACCCACGGCGGCGTCGCTTCGCTCGCCGCGTTCGCCGTCAAGCAGGTGATGCAGCGTACCAACCTGCCGGGCACGGTCGCGATCTCGTTCGGGCCGGCCGAGGAGCAGATCGCGAGCCGCCCGTTCCTGGTGCGCGCCGGCTATTTCAAGGACGTCGACGCGATCATCTACCTGCACATCGGCGAGGGGCTTACGACCGGCTACGGCGTGCAGAACTACGCCGCGATCAGCTCGATCTTCACGTTCCACGGCAAGACCGCGCACGGCGCGGTCAATCCCTGGGACGGCAAGGACGCGGTCGACGCGGTCGAGCTGATGGACATCGGCTTCGACAAGTTGCGCGAGCACCTGCGCCCCACCTACCGGGCGCACCGCACCATCACCGTCGGCGGCATCCAGCCCAACATCATTCCGGACAAGGGGCAGATCTGGTGGTTCGTGCGCGACGCGTCGATGCCCGCGGCGAAGGAGACCTACGACAAGCTCGTCAAAATCGCCGAAGGCGCGGCGCTCATGACCGGCACCACCTGGGACGTGCAATACGCGGCTTCGGCGTGGCCGCAGCTCGCCAGCAAGACGATCGCCGAGGCGGTGCAGAAGAACATCGATATGGTCGGCATGCCGAAATGGACGGAGCAGGAGCAAAGCTTTGCGCGCGACTTTCAGAAATTCGCGGAGAAGCCGGTCATGGGATTGCGCACCGCGGTAACCCCGCTCGGCGGCCGCGCGCAGTCGACGTCGTCGAACGACAACGGCGACGTGTCCTGGGTGGTGCCGGCGGGACTGTTGAATTTTCCCTCGTCGGTGCCGGGTGTCCAGTACCACGAGTGGAAGGCGGCGGTGACGCCGGTGAGCTCGATCTCACACAAGGGGCAGGTCATGGGCGCAAAAGTGCTGGCGGCCTCGATCATCGATCTCCTGACCACGCCGGAGCTCGTCGCCAAGGCACGGGCCGAGTTCGAAACGGAATCGAAGAAGACGCCGTATTTCTCGCTGCTGCCGCCCGAGGCGCAGCCGCCGGTCGAATTGAACCGCGCCGAGATGGAGAAGTACCGCGCCGCGATGCGCGCCTTCTACCTCAACAAGCAGCCGCGGTTTAACTGACGGCTCTTTGCGACTCTCCGCTGTCGTCCCCGCGAAAGCGGGGACCCAGTAATCACCGGCGGTGCGACGAAGCACTATCGCGGCCAACCGCTCGCCTAGTGTTTACTGGTTCCCGGCTCTCGCGCCATCAGCGCGTTTACGCGCGTCTTTGACGCGCTATGGCGCTCGGCCGGGATGACAACGGGGGGACGCATCCGGGACACGCGAACGTGAGCGGAATTGTAGCGGGCGGATTGCACGCGCCGGCTATATATTTGCCTCGCGGGAGAAGCACATGCGTCACGGGCAGCAAACTATCGTCGTCGCCGCCGCGCTCTGGCTTGCCTTCGTCGCGAGCGCGGCAGGGCAGGGGACGCCGCAGCAGCAAGTCGCCACCTTTGCCGGCGGCTGCTTCTGGTGCGTGGAGGCCGATTTCGACAAGGTGCCGGGCGTAATCAGCACCACCTCAGGATACACCGGTGGGGAAAAGCCCAACCCCAGCTATGAGCAGGTCTCGCGCGGCGGCACCGGCCATGCCGAGGCGGTGGAAATCGCCTTCGACCCGAGCAAGGTGAGCTACCAGAAGCTGCTCGACGTGTTCTGGCACAACATCGATCCGCTCGCGAAGGACTACCAGTTCTGCGATCACGGCCGCCAGTATCGCAGCGCCATTTTCTATCACGATGACGAGCAGCGCCGTCTGGCCGAGGCGTCGAAGGCCGAGGTCGCCAAGCGCTTCGAGCATGCGATCGCGACCGAGATCGTGCCGGCCGGCCCGTTCTACAAGGCCGAGGAGTACCACCAGGACTACTATTTAAAGAATCCGATCCGCTACAAATTCTACCGGTTCAACTGTGGCCGCGACGCCCGCCTCGAGGCGTTGTGGGGAAAGAAAGAGTAGTTAGATACGCCTCGGCAAGTGGAACGAGCGAGCCGCAAAACTCGGTCTGTTCCCTCCCCGACCAAACCCCGGCCTGCCGGGGTTTGGTCAATGTTAAAATTTGCCGGAAGCGGGCAAGCCCGCAGCCGGCTGGGGGAGGGCAAGGGAGGGGGGTAGCGGCGAAAACAAACTGTGAGAACAAACATGATCGATCGTCGCGTGTTGCTGGCAGGAACGGGGATCCTGGCCGCCCTGGCGGCGTTGCGCGTTTGGCTGGGTGGCGGCGGCGAGGTCGAGGCGGCCGGGCAGGCCGGGCGCTTCGAAATCGAGAAAAGCGATGACGAGTGGCGCCAACTCCTGTCGAAGGCGCAATACGAGGTGCTGCGGCGCCATCGCACCGAACCGCCGGGGTCGAGCCCGCTCAACGATGAGCACCGCAAGGGCACGTTCGTCTGCGCAGGCTGCGAGCTGCCGGTGTATTCCTCGGACGCCAAGTACGACAGCGGAACCGGCTGGCCGAGCTTCCACACCCCGCTGCCCAACGCGATCGGGACCGCGCCCGACCGCTCCTTGTTCATGCTGCGCACCGAGGTGCACTGCCGCCGCTGCGGCGGGCATCTGGGCCATGTGTTCGAGGACGGGCCGCCGCCGACGGGGCTGCGCTATTGCATGAACGGCCTCGCCCTGAAATTCGTGCCGGACGCGCCGGCCTGAGCCGGTTTTTTTGCACCGCAGCGTTCCGGCCACAAACTCGGTTATTGTCGCGCGCTTCGCGGCCCGATATAAGCTCGCCCCGCGAATGGGGGTTCGCGACGAGCAAAACGGGGTTGCAATGCCTGCGCAAAAGAACGGCGCCGCGATTTTCGACAAGAACACGCTCTACAAGCCTTCCGACAAAGAGCCGTTCATGAACGAGCGGCAACGCGAGTATTTCCGGCGGAAGCTGCTGGCGTGGCGGGAGGAGATCCTCAGGGAGAGCAGGGAGACGCTGGCCCACCTGCAGGCCGAGAACGAGAACCATCCCGACCTCGCCGACCGCGCCTCCTCGGAGACCGAGCGCGCCATCGAGCTGCGCGCGCGCGACCGCCAGCGCAAGCTCATCGCCAAGATCGACGCGGCGCTCGGCCGGCTCGATGACGGAACCTACGGCTATTGCGAGGAGACCGGCGAGCCGATCGCGCTCAAGCGGCTCGAGGCGCGCCCGATCGCCACCCTCTCGGTCGAGGCGCAGGAACGCCACGAGCGGCGCGAGCGCATCTACCGCGACGAGTAGAGTTCACGCGCCGCGGCTCCCCTCGCCGCGTCACGGCTTGCTGTTGGGCCGGCCCAAGAGGCTCGCCATTTCCTCTTCGAGGTTGTCGTAGGCCGATTTCTTCGGCGCTGCAGGCTCGGCCGCGGCGGGGGCGTGGGGCGCCGGCTCGGACGCAGGCTTCGGCGCCGCTGTCTCGGCGGGCCGTGCGCCGTCGCTCTTTTCCGGAACCTTGTCCAGGCTGCGCGAGGGGCGGCGCAACGCCGCCTCGAGCCGCTGCGCCATCTCGGTGAGATTCTGATCCGGCACGGGGGGCGCGGGGGGCGCGGCGGGGGGCGCGGCCTTGGCCTCACCCTCGCCGGCCGACGCCAGTGGTCGCACGGGCCGCCGCACGGCGGGACGCTCGCCGGTGCCGCCGCCCTCGCCCGCAGGCGCGGGGGGCGCGGCCGTCGCCACGCGCGACAATTCTTCCGCCAAGCCGGCCAGCGCATCGGTGGCGCGCACCCTGCGCTCGCGGGTCGGCGCGCCGGGCGGCGGCGTCTCCGGCCGCGAGAGTTCCGCGCGCGGCTCGGCCCGCAACGACGGCTCGATCTTTGGTGCCGGCTCCGGCTGCAGCGGCCACAGCGAAGTTTCGGTCAGCGGCACCGGGCCCGGCAACGCATCGGCCGCAGCCGCCGGCCGCGGCGGCGCCGCCTCGCGCGCCGGCGCCGCGCGCAAAATGTTTTGCTCGACCACCACGTCGCTCGGCCCGCCGATCATGATCAGATGCTCGACATTGTCGCGGCGGATGAGCACGAGCCGGCGCCGTCCGTCGACCGGCGCGGAATCGATCACCGCAAGCCGCGGCACGCGACCGCGCGCGGCCCCGCGCAAGCGGCGGCCGCTCAACCGCCGCAGCGCCCAGAACGCCACGGCGATGACCGCGATCACCGCGATCGCCGCCAGTACAAGTTTCAGCCCGTTGCTTCCCCCACTGAATAAAGCGTCCACCATCACCTCCCCTGCGCGGCCCAAACGGCACGCGCCGACTGGATTTGCCCGAATGGTTAATGCCGGGACGGCCCGTTGCGGCCGTAAATACTAACAAAGCATTAAGAAAGATAGGCCTCGATATTCCGGCGCCGAGCGCTGCCGCTTTGCTTTGGTAAATGGCGGCTAAATCGCGGGAGTTACGGTCTATTTTGCGCGCGCGCCGGCGTTAACCATAAGCTCTTGCGCGTCATCATTGCCTGGGGCACTGACAACGAGGCGAAGGGGAACCGATTCCACGCCGATGATGACGCAATTGTCCCAAGGCAAATCGCACGAAGGCAAATCGCACGACGACCGATCGCGTGCGTTGCTCGCTCGTACCCGTGCGGCGGGGGCGGGGGGCGGCGGCAGCATCGGTTTCGTGCTGCTCATCGCGCTGTTGCTGTGCGCGGCGACGGTCGGCCTCATCGTGATCGGCCGCGCGCACGCCGAGCCGTACATCTTCGCGCTGCTCGCGGTGCTGGCCACCGTCGGCGTGTTTGTCATTTTTGCGCTCGCCGCCGGTCTGCTGCGCGGCCCCGCCCGCGACCGCGCAACGCCGCTGCTCAAAGCCGTGCTGGACGGTGCCGATGATGCAACGCTGGTGACCGATGCGGGCGGCCGCGTGCTTTATGCCAACGCCGCTTACCGCAAGCTCATGGCAAGCATCAGCGGCGGCGAACTGCGCAGCGTGGAACGTGCCTTCGTCGGCGACGCAAGCGTGTCGGAAGCCATCTACCGGCTGCTCAAGGCCGCGCGCGCAGGCCGCCGCGCCGGGGAGGAGGTGCGCATCGCCGCGCGCAAGGGCGAGGCGGAACGATGCCTGCGCATTTCGGTGCGACCGCTCGCGGCTGGGAAAAGCGAGGCTGGCGTCGCAGTGTGGTCGCTCGCGCAGAGCGCAGGCGGAGCGGCGTCGAACGCGAGCGTCGCGCATGAATTGCACCACGTCGCCGATTATCTCGACCATGCGCCGGCCGGTTTCTTTTCCGCCGACGCCGACGGCCGCGTTGCCTATCTCAATGCCACGCTCGCCAACTGGATCGAGCACGACCACGCGCACGCCGGCGACGGCCTCACCCTCGACGACATCGTGGCGGGGGAGGGTGCCGCGCTGTTGACCACGCTTTCCGGCGAGCCGGGCGAGGTGAAGACCGAGATCCGCGACATCGATCTCAAGACGCGCAGCGGCCGCACGCTGCCGGCGCGGCTTTATCATCGCGTCGCGTTCGGTCCCGACGGAGCGCCCGGCGCGTCGCGCACGCTCGTGCTCAACCGCGCGCGCAACGCGGGCGAGGATCCCCAGCGCGCCGCTGAGGTTCGCTTCATGCGCTTCTTCCAGAACACGCCGATGGCAATCGCCACCGTCGACAGGCATGGCCGGATCGCCGATTCCAATGCGCGCTTTGCCCGCCTGTTCCACCCCGCCCTCAAGGGCGAGACCGAGCGCTCGATCCTGACGGTGATCGCCGAGCGCGACCGCATCGCGCTGGAAGCGGCGATCCGCAGGGCGGCGGACGGGCAGGGCGAGATCGCTCCGGTCGAGGCGGCGCTCGCCGGGGGGGCCGGGCCGGGCGAGCGGTTCGCGCAGTTCTTCGTCACGCCGATCGAGGACGGCGAGCAGCGCGAGCGCGAGGCAGCGATCGTCTACGCGCTCGACACCACGCAGCAGCGCATCCTCGAGAACCAGCTCAATCAGCAACAGAAGATGGAGACGATCGGACGCCTCGCCGGCAACATCGCGCACGACTTCAACAATCTGCTCAGCGCGATCATGATGGCGACCGATTTCCTGCTCAACGCGCACAAGCCGACCGACCCGTCGTTCCAGGATATCATGCAGATCAAGCAGAACGCGAACCGGGCGGCGAGCCTGGTGCGCCAGCTGCTCGCCTTCTCGCGCAAGCAGACGCTGCGCCCGCAGGTGATCGATCTCGGCGAGGCGCTGTCCGACCTGAGCGTGCTGCTGCGCCGGCTGATCGGCGCGAACGTGACGCTGGACGTGCCGCAGGTACGCGAGCTGTGGCCGGTGAAGGCCGATGTGGGACAGTTCGAGCAGGTGATCATCAACCTCGCGGTCAACGCGCGCGACGCCATGTCAGACGGCGGCAAGCTCACCTTGCGCACGGCGAACGTCGAGGCGGGCGACGCGGTGCTGCGCCGTTACCGCGGCATGCCGCTCGGTGAATACGTGCTGGTCGAGATCGAGGACACGGGCTCGGGCATCGCGCCGGAAATCATCAACAAGATCTTCGACCCGTTCTACACGACCAAGGAGGTGGGCAAGGGCACCGGGCTCGGGCTTTCCACCGTCTACGGCATCGTCAAGCAGACCGGCGGCTTCATCTTCGTGGATTCGCAGGTCGGCAGGGGTACGACCTTCCGCATCTTCCTGCCGCGCCACGTGCCGGCGGCCGACGACATCGAGCCGCCGCAGCTGCCGGAGACGACGGCGCCGGCGATGGCGATGTCCGCGGCCGACGAGATCCGGCGCGCTGCCGCCGCCGATCTCACCGGGCAGGGCACCATCCTCCTGGTCGAGGACGAGGAAGGCTTGCGCGCGCTCAACGCGCGCGGGCTCGCCTCGCGCGGCTACACCGTGATCGAGGCGGGCAACGGCGCAGAAGCGCTCGCCGAGCTCGACCGCCAGGGCGGCCGCGTCGATCTCGTTGTCTCCGACGTGGTAATGCCGGAGATGGACGGACCCACTTTGCTCAAAGAGCTGCGCCGGCGCAGTCCCGACGTGAAGATCATTTTCGTCTCGGGCTATGCCGAGGACGCGTTCGAGAAGAACCTTTCCGACGCGAACGAGTTCGAGTTTTTATCGAAGCCGTTCACGCTCAAGCAGCTGGTCACCAAGGTGAAGGAGGCGATGGCGGCGTGAGTTTGCTTGCTAATGGCGGCGACGGCGCGCGCACCGAACCGCGCGAAGCCTTTGTGCAAAGGTCTCCCGGCGGGATAGGTCCAGCTTTATTTAGCGCCTATGCGCGCTTCCGCAGCGATGCCCCATGTGCCCGTGAACAATGAGCCCGGGTTCAGCCTGATCAAAGCCTCCCCGGTTCGAAATGCGTTCGGCGGGCAGGTCATTGGCTCGACTGCAAGACTGCGACGGCGGACGTCGGGAAGCGGGTCGCCGCTGAAGAGCATCAAGTAGGGGTAGCTCTCGTCGACCCAGAGCGAGACCTCAGTTCCGTGGTCCGGATCTCGGAGCTCCACACGAGCGAGGCCGTCCTCGTCCCGCTCGAGGTCGGTGAACGCATGGTCGAGCCTTATCGAGCCGATCCGTCTAGGCTTCTGAAAACTGTATTCGGTATGCTCCACGGCTTCCGTGCCGATCGGAAGGCCGCGCTCGTCGGACCGCAGGACGGTTCGTCCGGGTACGCGCAAAATCAAACGATCAATAGTTGCGGTCCCGAGCGTCAAGTACGGATGAGCGCCACTTCCGTAGGGACACGGGTCCGTGCCGATGTTCCGGGCCGTTGTCCGCACTCGGAGTCCGCGGTCCGTCAGCGCATATTCGATGCTAATTCTGAGCGAGAAGGGATAGCCCGGTTGTGGATGGAGGACGTGTTCCATCACGGCGCGGTATGGCTCGCGCTCGGCAGTGGTCCAGGCTGCCCAGCGAACGAGGCCGTGGATTGCATTGCGTTGCTCCGGCTCGTTCAGCGGGAGCTGATGGCGCCGGCCGTCGAACTCGTAGCGGCCATCTTGCAGCCGGTT
>Ga0306923_10003913_pt1 | contig 14144 bp, 9 predicted proteins | sample sta12Can44000108_FD_203841 | JGI IMG/M metagenome (GOLD analysis project Ga0306923, IMG submission 203841) | Lab enrichment of tropical soil microbial communities from Luquillo Experimental Forest, Puerto Rico - statanox.12C.anox.44.000.108 (v2)... | ecosystem: Environmental > Terrestrial > Soil... | reverse complement strand
CGGCTGGTCGAATGGGTTGATGCCGATCACCGCGCCGGCGACGGCGGTAGCGATCTCGAAGCGGAAGAACTCCTGCGAGATCTGCTCGGGCTGCTCCAGCACGATGCGCACCACCGGATGGCCGGCCGCCTGCAGCGCTTTCAGTCGGCCGTTGTCCGCCTCGGCATCGCCGGCAAGCGACAGCGCGATGAAAAAGCGGTCGTCGCCGTACGCCACGACAGGGCCAAGCGGCTCGCCGTCGATGGGAATGAGGCCCTTATCATTCTTGCCGATCGACTCGGCGAATAGCTGCTCAGCCCACGCGCCGAAGCTTGCGAGTTTTGCCGAGCCCACGAGCGTGACCTTGTCGCGGCCCTGTCGTGCTGCGGCGCCGAGCGCGAGACCGAGCGCGACGCCGGGATTTTGCTCGGGCGGCACATCCGGCCCGCACGAGCGCATCATGATGCCCGCAGCCTCCTGCAGCGCGGCGACGTCGATGCCGGCGATCGCCGCCGGCACGAGACCGAACGGCGACAACACTGAATAGCGGCCGCCGATGCTCGGCACGCCGAAGAAAATCTTGCGAAAGTCTTGCGCCTTCACGGCCTTCTCCAAGGACGAGCCCGGATCGGTGACGGCGATGAAATGCCGCCCGGCCTTTGCGTCGCCGACCGCATCGGCGACGCGCTTGAGGAAATAATCCTTCAGGATGTTGGGCTCCGTCGTCGAGCCCGATTTGCTCGACACGATGAACAGCGTTTTCTGAAGATCCAGCGTTTGCTCGATCGCCTTGATTTGCGCCGACACCGTGGAATCGAGAATGCGCAGGCGCGGATATCCGGCCTTGGCGCCGAACACCGTCGCCAACACCTCCGGGCCGAGGCTCGAGCCGCCCATGCCGAGCAGCACGGCATCCTTGAATCCGTCGCGCCCGATCTCCGCGGCAAACGCTTCGTACGTTTTGACCTGATTGGCGCCGACCACATCCAGCCAACCGAGCCAGCGATCCTCGTCGCTGCCGGTCCACAGCGATGCGTCGCGTCCCCAGAGCTTGGTGACGTTGCGATGGTTGCGCCATTCCTCGGCGGCGGCGTCGACCTTCTTGGTCAGCGCTTCGCCGAGCACGAGCGTCTGTGTGCCGATCTTGCCGTCGAGGATCTTGCCGCGCTTTTGCGCCACGGCCGCATTGAGCTTGTCGGCGGCTTCGGCGAACAGGCGGACGCCGTCCTCGACCAGCTTGTCGGTCACGGCATCGAGCGAAATGCCGGCGCGGCCGAGATCGCCGACCACGCGCTGCGCCTCGGCGACATTTTCGAGGAGCTTGTCGGCGAGCCGGCCGTGATCGCGGAACGCGTCCATTGTCGCGATCGGCATTGTGTTGACAGTGTCGGGGCCGATCAGCTCCTCGACATAGAGCACGTCGCTGTAGGCTTTGTTCTTGGTGCCGGTCGAGGCCCACAACAGCCGCTGGGTTTTTGCGCCCTTCGCCGCCAGCGCCTTCCAGCGTTCGCCCGCGAACAGGCGCTGGTAGCGCTGATAGGCGAGCTTGGCGTTGGCGATCGCGACCTTGCCCTTGAGCGTGCCGAGGCGGGCCTTCTCGTCGGGGTCGTTCGCCTGCGCGATCTTGTCGTCGAGCAATTTGTCGACCGAGGTGTCGATGCGGCTGACGAAGAAGCTCGCGACGCTCGCGATCTTCGAAATGTCGCCGTTCTTCGCCGCCAGCGCCTCGAGGCCAGCGAGATAGGCCTCGACCACTTGCTCGTAGACGGCTCGCGCGAACAGTAGAGTAATATTGACGTTGATGCCGCCGGCGGTCAGCTCGCGGATCGCCGGCAAGCCTTCCGGCGTGCCCGGCACCTTGATCATGAGGTTCTTGCGATCGACCGCGCGCCACAGGCGCTTGGCTTCGTCGATAGTACCCTGGGTGTCGGCCGCGAGAAACGGCGAGACTTCGATGCTGACATAGCCGTCGGCGCCATGGGTGGCGTCGTAGACCGGCCACAGCACATCGGTCGCCTGCTGGATGTCCTCGACCGCGAGCTCTTCGAAAATCTCGCCGATGCCGCGGTCGTGCGCCGCCAGCATGCGCGAGATTGCCGCATCGTATTCGTCGGACCGGCCGATTGCCTGCTCGAAGATCGAAGGGTTCGAGGTCACCCCGCGCAGCCCGTCATCGTCGACCAGCTTCTTCAGGCCGCCCTTGGCGATGAAGCCGCGGGAGAGAAAATCGAGCCAAACGGCCTGACCATGATCGGTAAGCGACTTCAAGGGATCCATGGTCGCAAATTCCGTTGCAAGTTCCCCGGATGTACGGGGCACGAGATTCGGGGGGCCATCATTTTATCCGCCACCGCGCTGGATTGCTGCATCAAATGTCGGCCGGCGCAATACCGCCCCGACGGTCAACGAACGAAGGCCGCTTGCCGTTCCGCGACAATCGCGCTCAACCGGGACCCGCCTTGGCGACCTTCTTACTGGCCTTGGCCCGCTCGATCGCCGTCCAGATGGCAAAGGGGGTCGCGGGCATGGCGATGTCGTGCACGCCAAGCTCGCCCAAGGCGTCGAGGATGGCGCTGACCACGACGGCAGGCGCCGCGGTGGTGCCGCCCTCGCCGCCAGCCTTGATGCCGAGCGGATTGGTCGGCGACAGCACCTCGGCGATCTCGGTCCTGAACGCCGGCAGGGTATCGGCGCGTGGTATGCCGTAATCCATCAGCGAGCCGGTGAGCTGCTGGCCGGAATCTGGATCGAGATAGATCTGCTCCCACATCGCCTGGCCGACGCCCTGGGCGATGGCGCCGTGGGTCTGGCCGTGCACGATCAGCGGATTGATGCAGCGCCCGACGTCGTCGATCGAGGCGTAGCGGGTGAGCGCGATGCCACCGGTCGCGGGATCGATCTCGACCTCGCAGATCGCCGTGCCGTTGGGAAATACCGGCTCATGCATCTCGTTGTCGGCGACCACGGCGATGCCGTCCTTGAGCGCTTCCGGCAGCGCGTGGCGCACGGCTTCGGCGGCAAGCTCGAGAAAATCGAAGCTGCGGTTGGTGTCGCGCGAGGCGAAGCGACCGTCGTCGAAACTGACGGTCTCCGGCAACACGTCCATGACGACGGCCGCGATGGCCTTGCCCTTGGCGATCAGATCGACCGCGGCCTTGGAGAAAACTGTCGCGGCATGGCGCATGGAGCGGCCCGAATGGGAGCCGCCGCCGACTTTCACCACATCCGTATCGCCTAGAATAATGCGCACCGTTTCGGCCGGCACATGCAGAAGATCGGAAATCACTTGCGCGAAGCTCGTCTCGTGGCCCTGTCCGCTCGGCTGGGTGCCGATGACGACGTCGATGCGGCCTTCCGGGTGCACCTTGATGCGCGCCTGCTCGCACGGCGCGCCGATCGAGGACTCGACGTAGTTGGCCAAGCCGCGGCCAAGCAACTTGCCGCGCCGCTTGGCCTCGCGCCGCCGCGTGGTGAAACCGTCCCAGTCGGCGATTTGCATCGCCCAGTCCATATTCTCCTCGTAGCGGCCGGAGTCGTAGAGCATGCCCACCGCATTGCGGTACGGCATCGCTTCGGGCCGCACCAAATTCTTGCGGCGCAGCGCGATGCGATCGACGCTGAGCTCCTTGGCGGCAGCATCGATCAATTGCTCGATGGCGAAGGTGACTTCCGGCCGGCCGGAGCTGCGATAGGCGTTGGTCGGCATGGTGTTGGTGAAGACCGCGAGTGCCCGCAGGCTCGTCGCCGGAATCGCATAGGAGCCGGGGATAAGCCCTGAGCCTTTGCTCAACGGCGACAGCGACACGCAGCGCGCGCCGACATTGCTGATATTGGTCGCGCGTATGGCAAGGAAGCGGTGCTTGGCGTCGAGCGCCAGCTCCACTTTGGTGATGAGATCGCGGCCCTGATAATCGCTCAAGAACGCTTCCGAGCGCGTCGCGGTGTACTTCACCGGGCGGCCGAGCTTTTTTGCCGCCCACAGCACCAGCGCGAACTCGACGAAGGTGCGGTTGCGGGTGCCGAAATTGCCGCCGACGTCGGGGGAGAGCACGCGCAGCTTGTCCGGCAGAATGCCGAACACCTGAATGAGCTCGTTCTTCTGCCGCACCGCGCCGCCGGAGCCGGCATAGAGCGTGAATTTGTCGGTCGCGGCGTCGTACGCGCCGAGCGCCGCGCGCGGCTCGAGCGGCAGTCCGGTGACACGGCCGATGTGGCATTTCTTGGTCACCACATGCGCGGCGCGGGCGAATGCCTGGTCGGTCGCCGTAGCATCGCCGAACAACGTCTCGACCGTGACGTTGTTCGGCACCGCATCCCACAATACCGGCGCGCCCGGCTGCATCGCGTCTTCGGTGTGCAGCACGAATGGCATCTCTTCGTAGGTCACGGCGACCGCTTCGGTGGCATCGAGCGCCTGCGCCTTGGTCTCTGCCACCACCATGACCACCGCCTCGCCGACATGGCGCACCCGATCGGCGGGGAGAAGCGCATGCGGGCCAGCAATCACCGCGCCGCCGCCCGGCCCGGTCAGCTTCATGTCGAACTTGGTCTTCGGCACCGGATCGTGCGGCAGCGGCCCGATCTTGTCGGCGATGCAGTCGGCTCCGGTGAAGACGCCGAGCACGCCGGGCATCGCCTTCGCCGCCGCGGCGTCGATCGCCACGATCCGCGCATGGGGATGCGGCGAGCGCACCATCGCCGCATGGGCCTCGCCGGGCAGCGAGAAATCGTCGGTGAAGCGCCCCTTGCCGGTGACGAGGCGCTCGTCCTCCTTGCGCGGCATCGGCTTGCCGATGAAGCGGTAGCCGGTCTGGTCCGGTCTAATTTTATCGTCCATCCATCCTCGCCGGCCTCCACTGAGCGGGCCAGCAACTTACTACACCGCACGCCCATTTCCATAACCCGCCATCGCGGCGGACAGCCGGCGTGAGCCGTGCTAGAAGCGCCCACGGGTGGGCGTCAGCATGGCATTCGAATTTGGTCTCTTTCAGGAATTTCCGCGCTACCCAGCACAGACCGACGCCGACGCATTCGCTCAATCCTTTGCGCAGGCCGACGCCGCCGAGCGCTGGGGCCTCGATGCGGTCTGGCTCGCTGAATTGCACTTTGCGCCCGAGCGGTCGGTCGCCTCCGCGCCGCTTGTCCTCGCCAGCGCCATGGCGGCGCGCACGCGTCGCGTGAAGATCGGCATCGCAGTGCAGGTGCTGCCGCTGTGCCATCCGTTGCGGCTCGCCGAGGAAGTGGCGACCCTCGACCTCATCAGCGAGGGACGGCTCATTCTCGGCGTCGGCCGCAGCGGCATTCCGCGCTCATACGAGGCCTACGGTGTACCGTACGGCGAAAGCCGCGAACGCTTCGCCGAGGTGCTGGAGATCCTGCAGCGCTCCTGGAGCCATGAGCGCTTCTCCCACACCGGGACTTTCTACAAGTTCAGCGACGTCGCCGTCGTGCCGCGGCCGTTGCCTGACCTGCGCGCGCGGCTGCGCGTTGCGGCGACGAGCCCTGACACGTACGCGGCCATCGGCGCCATGGGCCTGCCGATCTTCGTTGCCGTGCGGCTTGGCACCATCGAGGAGCTAGGTCCGCTGATCGAGGCTTATCGGGCGGCCTTCCGCGCCGCCGGTCACGCCGGGCAAGGCGAGGTCTATCTGCGCGTGCCGATCTATGTCGGCGATACCGCAGCGGCGGCGCGCGCTGATCCGGAGGACTCCATCCTGCAATTCTACCGGGCGCTGGGGCAGCAGCTCGAACGCTCGGCGGCGCATGCGGGGACCCGCTCGATTGAAGGTCGAGCCGAGCGCGGCCAGGCGCTGCAGACGATCTCGTACCCGGACGTGCTGCGCGACAAGGTGATCGTCGGGACGCCGGACACGGTCGTGAAGCGGCTTGCCGAGCTGACCCGCGCGCTCGGTCTTACCGGCGTACTCGCCGAGATCAATTGCGGCGGCCGGCTTGCCAACGACAAGGTCATGCGTTCGCTGCAGCTGATGTGCGAGCAGGTGGCGCCGCATTTCCGTTGACGGGACGCGTTACTCACCCTTGTGGAATGACCGGCAACAACAGATAGGGTTCGCGACCGGCGGCGAAGTGCAGCGTGTTGCGAGTCTTGAAGATCGCGTCAGGTCGGTCGTTCGTATCGATGTGCAGGAACGGGCCGACGCCCTTTATCGGATAGGGCGCGTTCGGCAGCGCCACGTCGTGGCCGTCGACTTCGTAGTCTTTGCCGCGGATCGTGAGTGCGAGTCGATAGCCCGGCGGCACCACGATCGACGTCGGCCAGATCTCGACGTCGAGCTCGACCGGCGCGCCGGGCGTGAGCGGCCATTCCTCGTCGTGGCTGTGCCACGGCCGATACGGCAGCGAGCGAGCCGAATCGAGCTTGCGGTGCGACGCGCGCAGCCAGCCGAGACCGACCGGCACGCGCGGATCGTTCGAGCCGATATAGGTGATCTCCTTGCCGTCCGGATCGAACAGCCGCAGCACGAGGAACAGATCGGCATCGGTGGTTTCCGACGACACCCAGAGTCTAGCCGCGACCGGGCCAGTGATCTCGAGGCTCTCCTTCAGGGCCGGCATGCGGAAGGTGAGCCCGTCGCCTGACGTCTCGTAGCTCAGCGTCGTCGCCGCCGTCGGCGGTCGCGGCGCCAACGCCAAGCCGTCCGGCTGCAGAAAATATTTGGTCCATCGCGTGCGTTTGAGCGGCCATTCGCTCTCGGCGCGCAGCACGAATTTTTCGTCCGGATAGCGGATGTTGAGCGAGACGCGCGGCCGCCGGTCCCAGCCGGTGTCTTCGCCTTTCAGAAAATGACCGAAGAAGCGCTTCTGCAGCGTCTCGCCGTAGTTGCTGTAGAAATGGGTGAAATGGGTGTCGCCGTGCACCTCGAGCCACTTCTGCTTCGAGCCGGCGGCGAGATAGCCTTCGAAATTGCCGCGGGTGTGCAGGCCCATGCCGCCCCAATTGCCGGCCGAAAGGAGCGGCGCCTCGATCGCGGCGAAATCGGCGGTGCGCCCGGCATGATAGTCGTCACACAGTCGCCGGCGCTTGGCCTCGCCGGGCGCGTCGGCTTGCAATTTCGCTAGTTCAGACTCCGACATCGTGTCCGGCCCGGCCACCAACTCGCCGGTCACGGCACTCTTCGCCCCGCGGCTGCCGACGCCGTGCTGCACGCTTCCCACCTGGCGCGGATACCAGCTGGCGTAAAAATCCGACAAAATGCCGCCGTGGCGGCACAGCTCGCGGTAATAGTCCGACGAACCTTCCCAGATGCACAGCGCCGCGAGATGCGGCGGCTTCAACGCGCCCACGGTCCATTGGTTCATGGCGTAGTAGGAAATGCCGTTGATGCCGACCTTGCCGTTGCTCCAGGCCTGCGTGCCAGCCCACTCGACGCAGTGATAAAGGTCCAGTGTCTCGCGCGGCGACCAGACGTCGATCACGCCCGGCGAGCGGCCGGCGCCGCGCGAATCGATGCGCAGGCAGACATAGCCGTCCGGCACCCATTTCTCCGGATCGACCAGCTCCCAATTCTGGTACTTGTTGGTCGAGCCTTGCAGCACTTCCGGCGCCGCCTTGGTCAGGCGCGCCCAGTTGCCCTTGTAGCCCTCCTGGAAGGCCAGCCCCTTCGCGTAGGGGCCATAGCTGAGAATGACCGGATAGCGGCCCTCACCGATCGGCCGGAATACGTCGGCGCGCAGCACGACGCCATCGTCCATGGCGATCGGCGCATCCCAGTCGATCTGCATGCCGTCGCAAATTTCGGATTTCTTTGTTTCGGTCATCTCAGCTAAACCATATTCTTCGGATCGACGACGCGATCGAATTCGGCCTCGCTGATGAACCCCAGCTTCAGCGCTGCCTCCTTCAGCGTGAGGTCGTTGTCCGTGGCATAGTGCGCGATCTTCGACGCCTTGTCATAGCCGATGACCGGCGACAGCGCCGTCACCAGCATCAGCGAGCGCGCGACGTATTCGTCGATTTTCTTCAGGTTCGGCTCGGTGCCCTCGATCAGGAATTTGCGGAAATTGGTGCAGCCGTCGGTTATCAGCGTGATCGACTGCATGATGTTGTGGATCATCAGCGGCTTATAGACGTTCATTTCCAGATAACCGCCGGCGCCGCCAAAGCCCACGGCGATGTCGTTCGCCATCACTTGCACGGCGACCATGGTGAGCGCCTCACACTGGGTCGGGTTGACCTTGCCCGGCATGATCGACGAGCCGGGCTCGTTCTCGGGGATTTCCAGCTCGGCAAATCCCGCGCGTGGCCCGCACGACAGCAAGCGGATGTCGTTGGCGATCTTGTAGAGCGAGACCGCCAAGGTGCGCAGCGTTCCGGAAAGCTGCACCAGCGCATCGTGGGCGCCTTGAGCCGTGAACTTGTTCGGCGCAGTGACGAACGGCAGACCCGTGAGCTTCGCGACCTCGACGGCCGCCGCTTCGGCAAAGCCGGGAGGCGCGTTGATGCCGGTGCCGACCGCCGTACCGCCGAGCGCCAGGCGGTACACGCCCGGCAGCGCCGCTTCGATCCACTCCAGATTGTCCGACAGCATCCCGACGTAGCCCGACCACTCCTGCCCCAAGGTCAGCGGCGTCGCGTCTTGCATATGGGTGCGCCCGATCTTGACGATGTCGCGCCACGCTTTGGCCTTGGCGTCGATCGCATCGCGCAGCGCGGTCACCGCCGGAACGAGGCGCCGCTTTGTGCCGACGGCCGCGGCGATACACATGGCGGAGGGAAAGGAGTCGTTCGTCGATTGCGCCATGTTGACGTCATCGTTGGGATGAACCGGCGCATGGCTGCCGAGCGGCAGGCCGGCGAGCTGGCTGACCCGATTGGCGATCACTTCATTGACGTTCATGTTGAACTGGGTGCCGCTGCCGGTCATCCAGACGTGCAACGGAAACATGTCGTCGTGCTTGCCGGCCAGGATCTCGTCGCAGGTCTGCACGATCCATTTAAAATGCTGATCGTCGAGCCGCTTGCCGTCACGGTTGACGATGGCGGCGGCTTTCTTGAGCGTCGCATAGGCCGCGATCATTTCGCGCGGCATGAGATCGTGGCCGATACTGAAATATTGCAGCGAACGCTGGGTTTGCGCGCCCCACAGCTTGTCGTCCGGCACCTCGACCACACCGAGGCTATCGGTCTCCTGCCGCATGCTGGCCATCTCGCCGTCTCCTTCGATACGCAGACAGATGGGCAAAGGCCATGAGCAAGCCGATGACCCGCGTGACTGCGGGACAATACCAGGGCCAGGTATCGGCGTATCGGCGCCGGCGCAGACGATCTGAAGGGCGAATTATCCGTTATCGCTTCGGGTACGCCGTGAAGATGTAATCCTTTGCCGCGACCTTGCTGTGGCACGCAAATCCAGCGTCGGGACCCTCGACGTTCGGCGTCAACGTGTCGGTCGGCATCATTGGTCCACTGGGCATACGCCGAGCCGTGCATGTTCGGGAATTGCTTGAGGTCCTTTTCGATGAACGAGAGCGACTTCAGAGTATCGGGGATGTTGACGAAATAGGGCGACTCCTCGTTCTTCTTGAAGGTCCACTCGATCTTCGCGAACTTAGCCGTCGGGGAAAAGCTTGCCGTTGCCCGGAACGCCGCTGCGATAAGCTTTGATCGCCAGATCATTGCCCGTGATTACTTTCGTGCCGTGCTCGGTCTGACTGACGGCAATATCCTTCCAGTTTTCGTATCCGCGGAAATCGGAAAACGCGAGGCCGCCGTTGGGTATCTTCAACGCGGACTGGTCCCGCTCCGCAAGCGCGATGCCGCCCAAGCCGGCGAGCAGGCCCGCAAGGATGACGGGAGCCAAAATGCATTTGTCCGCGAATGCGCGAATGGCTGGAATGCGTGCCGTGGAAACCTCCAACGGTCAGCCGAGCAGCCGTTGCGGCCCCGATCGCGGCCATTGCCAAATCGCATCTTAGGCGAAGGTTCCGGGGAGGTCGCGTAAGCGAATTGTAAAATTTTTACGACTGCCCGCTTTTTCAGCTCACGCCAAAGCGTGCGCGACGCGTGGATGAGCCGGGCACGTTGCGCCCTGTTCGCCGCGCCGAGTTCATGCGCGCACAGCCTAATCCAGCCGTACGACTTGCCCGGTCTCGACTGCGCGCTCGATGGCATAGGTGGTTTTGAGATTGATCATGGCCTGCTCGGGCGTGGCGTGCACGCCGCCGCCGCGGCCGGTGGACAAAAAATCGAGCCACGACCGCGTCTCGTTGCCGAGCGGTCCCCAGAAATCGTCCATGGCCCAGTCGCCCGCGGTGTTGCTGCCGAGGAAGGCGAGGTTGATGGAATGGCCGGGCACGTAAGGATGCGGAATGCCTTTTTCCGAAAAGAGCAAATGCTCCATGTGATCGTCGTCTATCATCATGGTGCCTTCGGTGCCGAGAAGCTCGACGCGGTCAGACTGCCCCTGCGTCGGATAATTCTCCGGCAGCGCGTAGCTGATGCCGAAATTGACTACGGCGCCGTCGGCAAACGTGACGATCGCCCAGGTGACGTCGTGGGCGCTGTAGCCGGCATCGCGGAAGATGCCCGATTGGCCGCGCGCCACCACCTCAACCGGCTTATTGCCGTCGAGGAACCAGCACATCAGGTCGACGTAATAGGTCAGCACGTCGAGCACCGGCGTGGCGTGCGGATCGCGCTTGAGGATAGCGAAAGTCTGCGCGCGCGAATTATAGACCCGCGCCAGGCCGCCGCTGATGCGGCCGAGCCGGCCGCGCACCATCTGTTCCTTGGCGCGGAGAAAACACTCCTTGAAGCGGCGGCTATAGCCGACGCGCAGGGTTCCTTTGGTGCGTTTCAGCGTATTGATGACGGCTTCCGCGTCATTGAGCGACAGTGCGATCGGCTTTTCCACCAGCACGGCCTTGCCCAATTCGAGCGCCCGGACGATCGGCGCGGCGTGCTCGCCTTCCGGCGTCGAAACGAAGACCGCATTGACGTCGGGGTGCGCGATCACCGCGTCGCTGTTGGCGGAGTAGAACTGCGCGCCAGCCGTATCGGCAAGCTTCTTGGCGTTGGCCTCCTCCTTGTCGGAGACGGCAAGGAAGCGGACCGCAGGGTGCTTGGCCGCGAGCCGGGCCCGCAATGTTCCGATGCGGCCGGAGCCGACGACGGCGATGCCGAGATCCTTCACGCTTCCCCCTCCCCTTACCACCCGGTCCTCTTGCCCTTCGTCGCGTTCCTGCCGCAAGCTTGTGGCTTAAACTCGCCGTCGGCTGACAGCTGGGAGATTATACATGAGCGCGCGCGCCGTCGAATTCGTCGAGACCTGGGTCTCCGAGCAGATCGAGGAGATGGATGAGCTTCCCGCACAGGGCAACGATACGGTAGCGAAGAAGCTCGCGTCGCAATGCGTCCAAGCCGCTCTGGAAGAGAACGTCCCGGCGACCGAGATCCAGGACGCCTTCGACGACCTTGCCGCCTTCATCGACAACGAGATCGAAGAGGAGCGCGAACGCCGGGAAGGCAGAGACGAAGACGACGACGAGACGTTCCTAGACGAGGACGAGGAAGAAGACGAATAAACGCGGCGGCCCGCGCGGTCACGCGAACAACGCCGCAGCTTTTGCGGAGATTGGTGATATTGCAGGTAAGTCACCGTGGGGAACATCATGCGAGCAGCCGTTGTTTCATGTGCCGTCATCGCCGCGGCTTCGCTCTGTGTACAGCTTTGTCCGGCAATCGCGCAGGACTATCCAAGCCGGCCAATCACCCTGATCGTGCCTTACCCGGCCGGCGGCGGCGTTGACACCATGGGTCGCCTCGTCGGTCAAAAGCTCTCCGCTGCGCTCGGCCAGCAGGTCGTTATCGAGAACCGCGGCGGCGCCGGCGGCATGATCGGCACCCGCGATGCCGCAAAGTCCGCGCCGGACGGCTACACCATCGTGATGCTGCTGACGGGCATTAGCCTCAGCCCCAATGCCGGCTATGACGTGGAGAAGGATTTCGCGCCGATCGGCACGGTTGCCTCGACGCCGGAGATCATCGAATCTCATCCGTCGTTTCCGGCGACATCCCTGGCCGGAGTGATCGACTTGGCGAAAGCGGCGCCCGGCAAATATTCCATCGGCACGCCGCCGGCGCCGACGCTCAATTATTTCGCAGCGTTGCTGTTCAACATGCTGGCCGGCGTCGACATCACCCTTGTCGCCTACAAAGGTACGGGACCGCTGACCACCGACCTGCTCGGCAACCATGTGCCGCTCGGCGTCAACACCATCCCGGCGTCGGTGAGCCAAGTCCAGGCCGGGCAATTGCGTGCGCTCGCGGTAACCTCTGCTGCCCGCTCGCCGGCACTTCCCGACGTGCCGACCTCGGCCGAGTCCGGGCTGCCCGGCTTCGAGGTCGTGCAGTATTACGGCCTAGCTGCACCAGCCGGCACGCCGCGCCCGATCGTCGAGCGGCTCAACAAGGAACTGCAGGTCATCCTGAAATCGGACGCGATAAAGCAGCGCCTACTGACGGAAGGCAGCGAACTGGTGACCGGTACGCCGGAGGATTACGGCGCCAACATCCACCGCGAAGAGGGCAAGTGGGCGACGCTGGTGAAGAAGCTTGGATTGAAGCTCGAATAGGCTTAATGCCCGAGTCTGACAGTGCCCGGCACGAGTGAGTAACCGTTACGACTGCTAACATCCTCGAGCGAGATCGTTTTCAACGTGAAACGTTCTCGCTAGGCTACCTTCCTGAAGTCCTGCTGCCAGCGCCGCACGCGGCGCTCGTCGACCGTGACGCCGAGGCCTGGTCCGTTCAGCACGGCGATGTGTCCGCGGTCGATGACGAGCGGTTCGGCGACCACGTCTTCGGCAAGCCCCGGACTGGTGATGGTCAAGCCCCAGGCCAGCACCGGCGCGACCGCGGCGACATGGAGCGCCGCAGCCGAGGCTACGCTCGATTCGCCGGTCTTGCAGGAGATGTTGACGTTCATGCCGAGGCGCTCGCAGAGGCGACTTGCCGCGACGACCGCGCGCACGCCGCCGAGCTTGATCGCCTTCAGGCTCACCCCGCGCGCCGCCTTGGCGGCGTGATGGCGCTCGATGTCGTCGAGCGAATGAATGCCTTCGTCGGCGCCGATCGCAACGCCGCTCGCCGCGGCGACACGGGCCATGCCGGCAAGATCGTGAGAATGAACCGGCTGCTCGAAGAGGCCCAAGCCGCAATCGCCGACGGCGCGGACGTAACGCTCGCCCTCCTCCGGGCCAAAGCCCTGATTGGCGTCGACCGAGATCAGCGCGTCGCGGCCGAGCGCCTCGCAGACCGTGCGGGTGCGCGCAGCGTCGGCCTCGGGCGTATCGAAGCCGACTTTCAGCTTGAAGATCGTGAAGCCCGCGCTGCGACGCTCGTGCGCCTCGCGCAGGTCGCCGGCCGTGTTGCCGGAGCCGATGACGGCCAGGAGCGGAATGCGGTCGCGGCACTTTTCGCCAAGGAGCGCGTGCAGCGGTTGGCCTCGGACGCGGCCAACCAGATCGTGCAACGCGATTTCGATCGCGGCCTTGGCGCCGGTGTTGCCGTACATCTGCGCGTGCATCGCCGCCATGGCGCCGGCAAAATCGTCGGCCGCGCGCTTGAGCAGGAGCGGCGCCATATGGCCGATGGCCGCCATCATGCTGGCGACGGTTTCGCCGGTCATGGTCGGCGCCGCGGCCGCCTCGCCCCAGCCGACGGCGCCAGTGTCGGCTTCGATGCGGACGAAGACGTTGTTGGCGCGCGTCACCGTCTCGCCGGCCATTTTGACCGGCTTTTTCATCGGCAGGTTGACTGCAATCGGCTCGATCGATTTGATCCGCAATGCCGTTCCCCGTTTTGCGCGCCGTCTTATTATGCGGTGGCTGAATTCTACCGGCACGGGCGGGTTAACGACAAGCGGAGGTGCCAGGAAACCGGCATGAAACCGGCGCGGGACGATGTCGCGCAAATATGGTTGAGTGGCGCGGCCTCAGGCGGCTAAATTTGCCCCGCCGACCGCCGCAATTTGCCGGGCGGAACCGCACTTGCACGTGTCTATGAAATGACCACTTTCGTTGCTTAAGAACCCGAACAACCCGACCGCGGCGACGATCATTCCGGGTCCGCCGATTTAGTCATTCAACTTTGGGAGTCCGCCGATGCGAGCCAAATTGTCGATCGCCGCCGCCGCGCTGATATC
>Ga0306923_10003911_pt1 | contig 14145 bp, 11 predicted proteins | sample sta12Can44000108_FD_203841 | JGI IMG/M metagenome (GOLD analysis project Ga0306923, IMG submission 203841) | Lab enrichment of tropical soil microbial communities from Luquillo Experimental Forest, Puerto Rico - statanox.12C.anox.44.000.108 (v2)... | ecosystem: Environmental > Terrestrial >... | reverse complement strand
GGTCAGCATGATCCGGTCCCGGCCGGTGGCGTCGGCGGCGATTGCGATCGCGGCGGTCGGCGCGGTGACCATCCTGGGCGCCTTGATCTTGCAATACGGCCTCGGCCTGGTCGGAGCCTTCGGTAATCGCTTCTCATCATAGGCGGCATCGTGGCCGAGCAGCTGAAGCGCATCGCGCCGGTCAGTTATGCACCCAATTGGATATTCAGGTGCTGCGCCACAAGCTCCGGCGGCGTGTGCGTCAGCCAGTCCGATGACGACACCTCCTGATAGTCCGAGGTCTTGAACACCGCCAAGAATTGCACATCCGTCGTCCCGGTGTTCTGGACGTAGTGGCCCTCCCCGGTCGAACCTCCTGCGTATGAATGCTCAATCGGCGTTTCCAATCCCAGAAGATGTCCTGCGTGCAATCGCCAAGCTCAAATCCCTTTACGCGGACGATCTTTGCATTGACGAGGTAGCCGCTTGCGGCAAGCGCACCATTCCCGCACTTCGCGAACTGCTGTTCGAGCGCGAGCCGAGCGGACGGTACCAGGTACGGCGGCGTGCAGTTGAGGCGGCCCGGCGGCGTTGATATCTTGAGGCTCGCTGGCCCGAACCGGCATCGGACCCGGCTCCGAGCGCCCGCAGAGGTCTTTTCCCACCGCCACAGCGGCTCGACCAGGATGCCGGCGCGGTGCCAGATTTACCTTTTTAGGCATGGAATTGAAAATTGACGCTCGATTTAGGACCAGTTTGGAGGTTTCAAAAGGACTTAGTGGGGAGAGCCTAAAAGGGTGTTGGACCGGCATAACTTTGAAGTGGTCCCGCCGATGGGGTCCACTTCAACTCGTCGATTGGAAATGCTGTTCTAGGCCATTGCATCACGGCCATACTGCGCGCTCTAAGCCTTCACCCAGCCAAAGCGTCCGACCCTCCACCCGGGCCCGCGCGGCCGCCGAAAATGCTCGAGGCAGACGATGTTTTTCGGACCTAAACCACCGATACCCGCCCGGTCGCGCTGTGGCGGGAAATAGGCGGAGCCTGTCCTCTTCAGCAAATATAAGCCTCCTCCAAAGCGCTCCATCCTCCTCTTCGAGGTTGATGTTCCTATGAGAAACGTGTGGGAAAGCTTCAAATAACCACGGACCTTCGAGTATACCGAATTCATGTCACAGAAAGATAACGGTAAACCAAAAGAGTCATGTCGTGGACGTCCTACGACCGGCCGCGACCCTGTTGTAGCGGTTCGGCTGCCGCATGAGGCAATCGCGGATGTCGATCGCTTGGCCCGGAGGCTCGGACTGTCGTCACGATCGGATGCGATCCGCTACATGATTATACATTCAACTGCATCCATCGAGCCGCGTGAGGTCAAGGGTGGCCTCAGCCTCGGGCTGCCCACAGAGATCCGCTCAAAAGAAAGAACTCGTTTCCAGATAGACGCCTTTGTGCGGGAAGCTGGGAAATGGCGAGCGTCAATTCGCCGTTCGGACGGTTCAAAGGTCCGAGTCAGCGACGTGCGTTGCGACCTTTTCATTACTTCGGTCGACACCTCGACTGCGGATGAAGCCTTGCAACTAGCTAGCAACGCCATCGATGCAGGCGCCGTGCAATAGGCACCCAAGGCGAGCAGCGGCAACATCACGAGGCACGAGGCATCGCAGTTCAATCCAGTCTTTTTAAAACCAGCGCTGAAGTGAGGTTTAGCATCGGCCATCAGAAACTGGGCTGCTTCAGCGGATCAAACGTTACGACGCGAATGCGAAGACGACGCGCATACGCAAAATAGCCGTCGTCGCACTGCTACGACGACGGCTTTTGCTATGCGCGCTTTTGTCGTCGCGGCGATACCGGTTTGCGAAAACGGTGCGAAATAAAAACGGGTCATTTTCGCACTCAGTTGGGACGCTTTTGGCTGTCGACCTCAAGCCCTTTTTGCGATCGGCGATAGATGGGATCGTCGTAATCAATTTCACGAAGCGCGCCGGTCTTCAGCCAAGCGCGGATAATCTCCCGACACTGCGCCTCGGTCTTCGTTGGGCAGTGTTTCTGCACCACCGGCCAGGCGGCTCGGCTTTTGGCGGCATTGTCGCTCGAATAGCGCTGTCCGTTCGCTAGTCCGGCGTCAATTTCATCCAGCGCGGCCTTGAGCGCTTCGGGGTCGAGTCCAGCCCAAGTATCCGGCGGTATCCACGGCTCAACCGTCTGCACCCGGTCCCCGTCCGGGTAGTCCGCAGTGGCGTTGCCAAGTTCGACGCTGACCAGGCGAAACCAGTCTGCCTTCCGGGCTGGCGGCAGCAGGTTCGCTTTGGCGCTGTCGAGCCGCAAATAAGACCGCCGCTCCTCGGACGGAATGCCAAACGCCTTGGCCTCATCTTCACTCATCGGGATGAGCGTGTAGTCGAGCCGTCCGGCATCGCGCGCAGCACTAGCGCCGCGCCGGGCGTCGGCGTCTCCGGCCGCGGTCATCCCCTTGCGGGTGTGCGCCGGGCTATCGATGGCGATGTCATATTCGTGGGCGAGCTGCGTCAGTAGGTCGGCGACGTAGTCCATTGCCGCATTGTCGTTTTCCTCAAGCGCATGCAGCTTCACGAACGGGTCGAGGATGATGAGATCGGGGCGCCGGCGCTCGATGGTTTGGCGCAACGCCGGTTCAAGCGCACCGACAACACGACCACCACTGCGCATCTCGACCAACTTGAGCCCTTTGGGGCTGGCGAGAAACAGCCATCCCTTGAGCTCGTCAGCGCTGATTCCATGATGCAGGCGTGCAGCCAGCACGCGGCGCTTGAGTTCTTCCTGATCGTCCTCGAAGCTGATGACGAGCACACGGCAGCGGCGGAAGACATACTGAGACGTGAGCGGCCGGCCGGTCGCCAGCGCCATCGCCTGCAGCAGGCGCAGCGCAGTCTTGCCGGTCGCTCCAGGCGCCACCAATCCGGACAGAAACGTCCGGCAGAACTGGCCTGCTATCAGCCAGGAGCGCGGCGCCGGCGCTATCAAATCGTCACCGGCATCCCAGTCACCAAGCTCGATGATGGCAGGCGGCGCTGCCGCGATGCGCGCGTCGAGTTCGTCCTTGCTATGCCCGGCCTCGATCCAATCGGTTAGATCACCATGCTCGGCCACATCAGGGAATCGCAGCACTTTGATCGACGCCACCACCCCGCTGAGTGCCTGCGCCACCTCGCGGGTATGGGCGCGTCCGGTGTCATCATTATCCTCGACGATCAGCACCGGGCGGCCGACGAACCAGCAGTTCAGTTCTGGCGTCCAGGCCTTGGGGATCTCGCCGCCAGGATTGCAGGTTGCGACGTAGCCGAGCCGCGTCATGATGAGCACATCTTTTTCGCCCGCGCAGATGGCTATGAGGGCGGTGCATGGGGCGGCGATGAACTCGGGTAACCGGAAGGGAATCTTGGGCAGGCCCTTGCAGCCCTTGATCCACTGCTTCCCGGTCCAGCGATATTGAGGAAAGCTCTTTTCTTTCTTCAGCGTGCCGTCGGCCGCGGTGATGAACCACTCGTAACGTTTGACCAGCAGATAGTTGCGCCCGGCGGCATCAAGATAGACGTACTGAGCAATAAGCTGGCCGCGTTCGGGTTGATTGTGCTCATTTTGCGAATAGTGGCCCCGCCCGTTCGGTTTTGGTCCGCCCGATGGCAGTGGCGGGGGAGGTGGTGGCGGCGGATAATTGACCGGATGAATGTCCGGTGGCTTGACGCCCGTGATCTCAATCACCATCGGCGTGAACCACTGCAACCGGTTGTCAACTCCAGGCTCAGCGTCCGCGGCCTGCTGGCCAGCAGTTCGTCGAGCGTATCAGGCATCGGCGTGTCTTCGGTTGCCGTCGGCGGTTTGGATTCCACGATCGGGTTCGAGATCGTCGGGGCGGTCGCGGCGATCTGCGGCGTGCCGCCGTGCAGCTCGGCCCACGTGTGTCGGGCATCGGCCCAGGCATAGGTGGCAGGGTCCGTGTGTTCATTGTCGATTCGGTGATCGGCGCTTGGATGGCTGTCAGCGATGTCATCGAGAACGTTGCTGAGCGCATCGTCGTCATCGTCGGCGGAAATACCGGGGGCGGCGTCCGCGGCAACCACAATCTCTGTCCGCGCCGACATGCCGATTGTACTCCTGGGCATTGCCCAGCGGCTCCCCCGCCCAACTGCGGCCGATTTTGTATTCGGCGTCTAGCGGCACCTTGAAACCATAGAACTCGCCCGCCTCCCGGGCATACCGCACTAAAATTTCACCGACCTGCTCGGCGACCTCTGGCCGGCAGCAGCAGGCGATTTCATCGTGTACCCACAGCGCGATAACGACGTCGCCAGCCCAGCCATAGCAGAACCGAGTGCGCAGCTCCTCGTAAACGCTGACCAGCCAACGTTTACAGATGATCGCTTCGCTGGCCGTGACAATAAAATTGAGCGCACTGTAAAGCGCTCGCGCTGGGACACGGCGCCCGTCGAGACCAGGCAACCATCCGCGCTGCCGCGCCTGTTTTTCCAGGCTTGTACGCAGCCGGCTTAGTCCGGGCGTTGCTGCAATGAACTTATCGAGGACCTGACGGCCGACACGTTTGAGCGCGACTTCGCTCGGGCGCGTGGCCCCGCCAAAGATCTGTTTCACCAGGCCGTTGGTGTTGTCGAGCTGATGCACAGCGCGGGCGGTATCGGCGATAATGTGTCCAGCTCGCTTGGCGCCACAGCCATACAGAAAAGCGTATCGAAATGTCTTGGCCCCTTCGCGGATCGCGGAGTGAGCCTTGTTGTGTTTGTCGCGCTCGCTGCCTTCCGGGATTAGGCCTAGCGTTGTGGCGCTCTTCCAGTGGGTATCGGCGCCGCCTAAGAAAGCCTTGGCATACGCGCCACCGTCGAACTCGGTTAAATAGTGAGCGTACCCGCGATCCTGCAGGCCAGCTTGGTCGCAAGTTACGAACACCCAACCGGGCGGCGCCCGAAACAGTGCGCGGCATTCGGCCGCGAACGGCTTTCCTTGCTTCGGATTTGGCACTTGCGCCAGGTTTGGGGTCAGATGCTTGGCGCGACTATGCGGCGTTCCAATATGGATGAGGCCGCCGTGGATGCGACCGTCGCCGCCAATATTCTTGCACCAAGCTTGCGCGCCATTAGATAGTTGGGCGAGGCGACGACCGAGCGTGTAATGCTCGGCCAGTCCAGCAAATTCAGGATAGAGCTCAGGAATACTCGCGAGCAGCTCATCGTCAATTTTTGGTCGGCCTGTGTTCTCGGTGCGCTCTTCGGGGACCCAGCCGCGCGCTTCCAGTAGAGCGCTGATCTGTGGCCGCGATTTCAAATTAGTGTCCGGAAACTGCTGTGACAGCTGCGCCTCAAGCTCGTCGCGGCGCGCGGTCCATTGCTGGCGGAGCTGCTCGGCGGCATCAACATCGAAAGGCACGCCGTCCACTGTGATGCGATCGCAGATCGCCGCGACGCGATGCTCGAGCTCGAGGGCTTGTTGGCTGTAGCCGTCGGGCTGCAAGACCTGCCACAGCGCCTTGGTGATCGCGACATCGCCGACGCAGCGCGCTTGCATTTCCGGCGTCCACACTGACCAGTTTGTGAGATCAGCGCCGATCTTTGGGATGCTGAGCCGTGCGCCCCATGCTTCAAGACTGTAGCGGGCGCGCAGCGTCCCCAGCGGACGATCGCCCATGGCGACAGCTTGATCATCGAGATCAGCGATGTGCGGTAGGATCAACCGTCCGGCAATGAGCGTGTCCACGACCGTACAGCCCGTGGGCGGAGTCCAATCGTACAGGCGCCGCAGCAGCGGAAGATCGAAACCGACGACGTTATGGCCAATCAGACGATCGGCGCGGGCCACATGCGCAAGCGCGCTCTCGATTTGTCCGGGGCCATATTCGGCGATTTTCCCGGTGCCGAGATCAGCGATGACGATGCAATGGATCTTGGTGGCGCTGTCCAGAAGCGCGTCGGACTCAAGGTCAAACACGAGCTGCAGACCACTGCTTTTGGCGGGCGCAGGGATGATGTAGGGGGCGGCTAAGTAAGTAAACTTAGACATCGGATCTCTGTAGGCGCCCGCCTTGTCGCTAATCGATTCCGGATGCCGTTCCTCCCGCGAGAAACGGCATCGAGCCGCAATCCATCAAAACGGCTTCCGCCGTGGTTACCGACTTGACCGGCGTGCCGATCTGCTCGGTGGCCTTGCCGGGCGGCAATTGCGGCGTTGGGTTGTGCTCGACGCCCTGACCACCATCGTCGAGATTGCGCCACTCGGTGATGACGAATTCCGGCCGCATCTTCTCCCCGAATTTCGTGGGCATTGGCTTGCTGTCGAGCTTGACGATCGGGCTGACGCGTTGACCGCGCAACATGCGCATGGCGCGCACTTTGCTGGTCAGGCGCTCAACTGCGATCTGTGCGCCGGTCGTGCTGTTGATGAAGGTGAACATCGACGCGTCGTGCGGATCGAGCAGATAGGCCACGTGCTGTAGAACCCACGGCTTGGGCGGCTTGCCGTCTAATCCCTCCTCCCATTGGTCCTCAGGAATTGATGAATTCAATTCGTCGAGGTCGGGGAACGGTCGGATCGTAATGGTTTCGATCGGCATGCCGTCCTGCCAGTGCTGCAGGGCTTGCATTGTGCCGAGCACCAACATCTCCGTTCCGGTGGAGTAGGAGACACCATCGCGGTCCGACCAATGGCCATCGACACAGCGCAGAATCGTGCCCTGGATCAGGCGCTCGCTATTACCGCCGGCACCGAAGTCGTCATCGACGGGTACCGGGAGATTGCTTTCGTCGTTCTTGCGATTGTCGCTCATTGGATTCGCGCTCCTCTGTTTTGCCGGATGCGGCCGGCCCCGATTTCTGCATTCGCAGGAATTCATGCTGTTGCGCGCGCCCGTACCCGCGCAGGATCTCGGTGAAATTAATGGTCGCTTCGCCCGCTGAATTAGATCGGCCCAAACCCGCCACGGCAGCACCACCAGGGCGTCGGCGCGGTCGCGTCTCAGAAACAACGCGTCGTAGTTACCGAGCCATTTCTCTAGCCGAGCGAAGCCGGCGCCGTTCTGGCGCGCTTTCACTTCTGCAACTAATGGCGCTTCGTCGCGACCATGGACGTACAGATCGAGGTCATGCTTGGAGCGGCGAAACCGGCTGGCACCCGAGAGGGGATAACGCTCAGCGTGAATGCCGAGGGCACGATGCAGCTCGACAAGCTCACGTTCGATGCCGTCGCCTTTGCGGCGCGGGCTGCGACCGCCACTCAGCGTCTGGCTGCGGACCTCGCCGAATTCTTCGACCAGCGCCGCAACGATCCCGGGCATGTGTGTTGGAGTCGCGTAGACCACGCGTGACAATGCCAAGCAAGGTGATCGCGACAACTGCCGCGCGGTGGGCGTCCTGGTCGGCTGTGAGCGCGAGGGCAGCACGGCGTCGCGACCGCTCGGCGGCGGATCGCTTGGTAAGAGCGAGCCAGTAGCTCGCGGTGGCTTGACCAGAGCGGTTTGCGCCGATTAAAGTCGAGCGATCCAACGTTCGAAATCCTCCGTTCAGGCCGGTACCTCCACGAAAGGTCGCCGGCCTTTCTGCACCGCCTTCGATGACCCCCTCGGTGGCGTCGGCGAAGGCACGTTCCGTTAGAGCATCAAGGCCTCGCGCAACTTCACCCCCACACGCCGCGGGCTGAGTCGCTTGATCTTTTCAGGAAACCGCCTCCGCCATGTATCTGGCGATAAGCCCGAGAGCTCCGCCGCTTGCTCTAGCGACACTATTCGTTCGAGCTGCAGCTCTAAAGGAACTTCGATGGCGCGGTTTGGCGCGAAGTCAGGGAGCGCCGCGAGCTTTGCCAGCTTGCCGGAAAGCGCGACGACGAGCTCAGGGTTGTTCGCTGCTGATTGGAAGCGGCCCGCCAAGGCCAAAAGCGCGACGGCAATCCCGGCGTTAGTCATTTCCGGCTCCGACTTGGGCACATCTGTGCGTTGTCGTGCCGTCAACGATGGGTGTTTACACTTGTCTTGTCACGAAGCGTTTTTTTTGCACGCAAACTGTTTGCCGGCAACACGTCTGCCGGCAAATACGTCTGCCGGCAAAGTGTGTGGCTGGAAAGGGGCGCTTATTAACTGCGCTTCTTACGGTCCGCAGCGCGAAGGATAGAATCAGAAGAGGGAAGCGGTTTTATGCCGAGCTCACGCATCCGATTCTGTACGGCTAGTACGAGCTCTGCATTGGACAATTGATCTGGCGACGGGACTCCGCCCGGGTAAAGCTCTTTTAGTACTATCTCGATGCGATCCCCCTGCCACCTTCGTGGATGCTGGTACCCAAGAATTGTGCGCGCTTGCTTTTTGATGCGCACACTTGATTCGCTACGAATCTGTATTTCCCCGGCCCCGATGTAATGAGTTTGCGGTTCTTGTCGGCGCGCGGACGGGCGCTTATTCTTGTGGGGCATGATTCTCTTCCCTAGCGGGGGTGGATGGTGCTCAGGCCCGGCGGCAGTTTTCGAACGGCTCCGCCGGGCCTTTCATTTATGATGAGTACAGCAAAACTACTTTGCTTGGTGCCCCCTCGATCAGCGCCAGCAGATGCTCAGCCCAGAGCACCAGCGCCGCAGCCTTCTCCTTCCGATAGAGGGCCAAATTGTAGCGCCCTGCTGTGCCGGCCTGATGCCCAACGTGCCCCAAAATGCTTTCGACAATGTGAGGCGCAATCCCGAGCCGATCGTGCATCGTGGTGCTGATTAGCCGGCGGAAATCGTGGGGCACCCAGGCGGGCATTGTCTGGATCTTGGCGATATCAACGCCGGCTTGCTTTGCTGCAACCTGGCGCGTTGTAATGATGCGCTTGTCGAGGTCGATCTTGGAGCCGACCCAATCAGAGAAACCCCGCGCTCCGCGTCCGAACACAAGGTCGCAGGGAGAGCCGTCCGGCCATGTTAGATGTGGCCGTGCCCGCAAGATTGCCACTGCCGGAGCACTGAGGACAATCTCATGTGTGCGATGAGACTTGACGCGCTCAGGCGGCAGCGTGATCAGCCCGTGTTCGAGATTAACCTCGGACCACCGCAAGCCGCCTATTTCCTCTCGCCTCGCGCCGGTCAAGATCAACAAGCGAATGATGGCGCCATAAGCGTCGTCGCGGAGTGAGGCCCAAATCTCGCGTAACTCGTCGTCGGTGAGCAGGCGGTTGCGGGCGCGCTCCTCGCGGCGCTCAGTCCACGCCGCCGGATTGCTGTCGAGTAATCCTTCGCGAATCGACCAGCCAAAGAACGACAACAAGGACGTGCGTACGCGATTAGCCGAGGCGCCGGACAGCCGCACCACTACCGCAGTGAGCACGCTCGCCACGTCCCGGCGCGTGATGCCCGCCAATGGCAAATGGTGCAGACGGTTGCCGTGGACATTAAGGTGCCGCTCGACCTCGACGAAAGCCCGCGGCCGAAGACGTTCCTTCTGGCGCGCAAGGAACAGCGGCAGGACCGCTCCGAAGGTTTCGTTCGCACGCGCCTTGGCCGCGGTCTTGTCACCGACCGGATCGCGCCCAAGTTTGACCTCGGCATGCAGCAGGGCAGCGCGCTTGCGCGCTTCGTGTGCATGGAGCGCGGTAGCCGAGCCGAGGCTCAACCGGCGCTGCTTGGTGCCAACTCGATATTGAAAGACCCAAGATTTTTTACCACCTGCGCGCAGCCGGAGTGCCAGCCCAGGAATGGCATCGTCGAAGTGAAGCACGTCGACCTTGCCGGGCGGCAGCGTCAGCGTGGAAATCTCGCGGGGACTGAGCTTTGGCATGGTCGGCGGGGGCTCTCTGTCAGACGCATAAACCTCTTGGTGAGGGAAATTGGGAAGCAACTGGGAAACATCGAGGAGCAGGCTCGTGCGTCATGTTGCGAATAACAGACCGAGACGCTAACAATGTTTTCAGGTAGCTACAAGTTTCCCGCACGCTCCTGCACACTCGTGCATAGTGTCAGATTGGGTCATGCCGACCGAGAGGTCCTCGAAATAAAGAATGCGTAGCGCCAGGATCATCAGGCGCGAACGTAGCCCGGATTTCGCGCACGCTCCATCCGGGCCAGGAATATGCCGCGCGGACACCGCGCCTTCCGCGCCTTGCCGCACCTAAGGAGGTGTCCCGGGCGCGGCGCAGCACGAAGTGGTGCGCTGCAGACCCGGGACCGTTCCGGTACGTGGCGGTCCCGGATCAGCGGCGCACCGCTCCACTTCGTTGCGCGCTGCGCCGCATCCGGGACACGCGGTTAATGCCCGCCTTCTACGGGTCGCCAGCTCACTTCACGCCGCAGCGAGCTCCTTGTCCTTGGCCTCGGCGCGCTGGAATGCCGGCCGCGCGGCAAGGCGGTTGGTATAGGCGGTGAACTCGGGACGCTCGGGCACGAGCTTGAACATCATGCCCCAACGCAGCGTCGAGCCGACGATCACGTCGGCGGCGGTGAACTGCTCGCCCATGAGATACGGGCCCTTCGCGAGCGCCTTTGCCGTCACATTCATCACGGTGTCAAAATCGCCGTAACCCAGCATGCCGCGCCGCGGCTCTTCCTTGCGCGGGTTGGCGCGATCCATCATCGCCGCCTCGATGCAGTTCGGACCGAAGAACAGCCACTTGAGATAAACGCCCCGGCGCGGATTGCCGATCGGCACGTTGAGCTTGGCGCGCGGAAATTCGTCGGCGAGATAGGCGCAGATCGCCGCCGCCTCGGTGATGACGTCGTCGCCGTGCTTGAGCGCCGGCACCTTGCCCATCGGGTTGATCGCGAGATAGTCGGGAGCGTGGATGTCGCCCCTGCTCAAATTCAAGAGGTGGACGTCGTAGGGTTCGCCGACCTCCTCCAGCATCCACCGCGTGATCGATGAACGCGACGGCGCGGCGTGATAGAGCGTAAGCTTCGCCATGCGGCACTCCATTGTTGGGTGATGCGCATCCCTTAAGCCGCGATCGTGTCGGTTCTACGAACACACTGCAGCGTGCCTGGGGCAGATGCCCGTGAGAGACACAATGACAACGACGAGATGCCTCTCGGTCGCCGCGATCCTCTGCGGTTTGCTCGGCTGTCCGCCGGCGCTGGCAGCGCCGATCGCGACCGGGCGACAGGTCATCGACATCAACGGCGCGCCGATGATGGTCTTCACCTACCGCCCGGGCGAATGTTCCGATCCGGCGCTGCTCATGGTCTTTCACGGCGTCGCCCGCAACGCCCGCACGTATCGCGATGACGCGCGCGCGATCGCGGACCGCCTTTGCCTGCTCGTCGTCGCGCCGGTGTTCGACAAACGCGCCTTTCCGCCCTGGCGCTACCAGCGCGGCGGCATCGTCAAGGACGCGGTGGTGCAGGATGCGCGCGACTGGAGCGGCACACAGGTGCTCGATCTCGTCGCCTGGGCGCGGGCGCAGGAAGGCCGGCCCCTCGCCTATTCCCTGCTCGGCCACTCGGCAGGGGCGCAATTCCTCGACCGCCTCGCCGCCTTCGTGCCGACCGAAGCAAGACGCATCGTGATCGCAAACGCAGGAAGCTACGTGTTTCCCAGCCTCGAAATCGACGCGCCCTACGGGCTGGGAAAGGTCTATTCGGGAACCGAGGGCGAAGCGGCGCTGCGGCGCTACCTGGAACAGCCGCTCACCATCTATCTCGGTCAAGGCGATACCCGCGATGACGCGCGAAACGATTATCCCGAGGCGCTGGCCCAGGGCGCTTCCCGCTATCAGCGCGGATTGAGGGTGTTCAACGCGGCGAAGACGCTGGCACAGGCCCGCGGCTGGACGTTCAACTGGCGGCTGGTCGAGCTGCCCGGCGTCGGACACAGCGCGCGCAAGATATTCGCCGCACCGCAGGCTTTGGACGCACTGTCACCCTGAACCGCCGGTGGGACCCATGCGACTCCTGACGATGGCATTGCTCATGGCGCTGCTCGCCGCGCCCGCCGCCGGCGCCGATGGGCAGGTTGAACGCATCGTCACGCGTCACGTTCGCGCGATCGTACCGCCCGACGGCGGCGGCGGCGTCGCGGTAGCCTTGCGCATCGAGGGCCGAACCCTGTTCTTCAATTACGGCTGGGCCGATCGCGCCAGCAAACGGCCGATCACCACCGACACGCTGTTCAACCTCGCTTCGCTGCGCAAAGTATTCGAGGCGACGCTGCTGGCGCAGGCGGTTGGCAACGGCGAACTCAGGCTCGACGACCCAGTCGCCAAATATGTCGCCGAGCTCGACCGGGACGGCGATATCGGCCGCGTCACGCTCGGCCAGCTCGCCACGCACACGTCGGGGCTGCTGCTGCCGCAGGACCACCCGCCCTGGCCGGATTGGGGCTACACGCTGCCGGAGTTCATCCGCACGCTCAATGCCTGGAAGGCGGACAAGGCACCCGGTCAGCAGCATCTCTATACCCACGCGGGCTACGTGCTGCTGCAGCTTGCGCTCGAGCGTCGATACGGCACGCCGATCGACGAGCTGATCGAGCAGCGGCTGCTGCAGCCGCTCGGCATGACGTCGACCACGCTGCCGCGGCAGGATGACAGCGCGCGCGGACGCATGTCCCCCGAACACAAGAGCCGCGCGGTGCAGGGCTACTCCGAGAGTGGCGAGCCGCTCGGAGAGCCGGGCAGTCAGGAGAGCTACTACCGCTGGCCGGGAACGGGCCAGATGTATTCCTCTGGGCGCGACATGGCCGTATTTCTCGCCGCCAATCTCGGCGAGTTGCCGGTCGAGCGGTCGCTGCGTGCGGCGATGAACTTGGCGCACCAGGACGTCTGGATCATCGGCCCGCGCAACCGGCAGGCGTTAGCCTGGGAGGTCCTCCGCGTCGATGCGCCGACCATCACCGAAAAGTACGGCGGTCTCCACAACGCATCCGCCTATATCGGGATGATGCCGCGCTGCAGGCTCGGCATCGTGATCCTCGGCAATCGCGGTAAGCAGTATCCCAACGAAGTCGGCCGCCGGATCCTGCTCGAGCTCGCAGCGTCCCGACGGCTTCGAGCCTGACATGCGGGTGGCCGTGTTGCGCGCGCAGATCAAGCCGGAGGCGGCGGACCGTCGTATTCGCGCACGCGCAACTTGCGCACCGTCAGCTCGTCGACTTCGAGCGCCTGAAAGCGCGCCTTCTTGACCGTCATGCGGCCCAGCGCGAGCCGACCGATCGCGAGCGCCCCGACGGCAATGGCTCCGAACGCCGCCGCACCGATCGCAAGCGCGATCATGCTGGTGGCGGGAATGGCTTCGGCTCGGCGAACGATATCTCGCGGCATCGATGGGTCTCCGTCAGACAGCTGGTTGTCTTCGCCGGCGGGTGAGGCCGCGCCGGGTTCCCGCCAGCATATCGGCCGTCCGGCGGACGAACCGCAATGCCCTCCGGCGATGGCCGGGCTGCCATTCCGATCTGCCGGCCCTGCGCCGAATACGTTAATATAGCTCCGGGTCGCGGCCCGGCGTGACAAGACCGGCATGGCGACCCAGCTTGCTCGGGAGGTACGACCATGGCGCAGCTACACGTTCTCATGGGGGCGGATACGATCCGCGCGCGTCCGACGGTCCGCCGCATCGGTCTCGCGGACCTCAAAGACGCGCTGGCACGCGGCTTCGCCGATTTTTCCGCCATACCGACCCACGCGGTGTTCTTGTGCCTGATCTATCCCATCGTGGGTCTGGTCCTGGCGCGAGCGATGCTGGGTTATGCGCTCCTGCCGCTCTTGTTTCCGCTCGCCGCCGGCTTCGCCCTGGTGGGCCCGTTCGCGGCGATCGGCTTTTACGAGCTGAGCCGCCGGCGCGAGCAGGGTCTCGACATTTCCTGGGAAGACGCCTTCGACGTGCTGCATTCCCCGTCACGCGACGCCATTGCGGCGCTGGGCTTGCTGCTGCTGGTGATCTTCGCGATCTGGATCGGCGTCGCGCAGGCGATCTATATCGCCAATTTCGGCTACGAGCCCGCCGCTTCGATTCCGCATTTCGTCCGTCAAATCTTCACGACGCCGGCGGGCTGGACGCTGATCATTGTCGGCAACCTCATCGGCTTCCTGTTCGCGGTCACGGTGTTGATCATCAGCGTGGTGGCGTTTCCGCTGCTGGTCGACCGCGAGGTCGGCGCGGTCGAAGCGGTGCTGACCTCGGTGCGAGCGGTCGCCGCCAATCCGGTCATCATGGCGGTCTGGGGCTTGATCG
>Ga0306923_10003910_pt1 | contig 14146 bp, 17 predicted proteins | sample sta12Can44000108_FD_203841 | JGI IMG/M metagenome (GOLD analysis project Ga0306923, IMG submission 203841) | Lab enrichment of tropical soil microbial communities from Luquillo Experimental Forest, Puerto Rico - statanox.12C.anox.44.000.108 (v2)... | ecosystem: Environmental > Terrestrial >... | reverse complement strand
CCCGGTTTTGGTCGGCACGCTCGGCACATCGGCACCCCATCCTGTGCCGACTGTGCCGACCTAATCGGTGGTGGGCTTGACCAAGTGCAAGCGCGGTCCGGCGCGCTCCTGCGCCGCCTCGTGTCTGCGCAAAGCGGCTTCAAAGTCACCGCGCCGATATACCTTGATCGAGCTTGCCCCGGGACGACGCTTTCCCGCCGGCCAATGCGAAAACGACGCAATCTTGTTCGGCTTTCGCCGCCCGAGTGCGGCTTGTTCGGGCACGGTGATCGAATGTGGATAGGCCATGCCGCCGGCGCCGCGATAGCGCGACCAGCGCGCGTCGGGGAGGTCGAGCAGCCGTAGCTCGCGATTGAACTGGACGGTCGACATCACATCGTTCGCCCGATTGAGCCCGGCCGCGTCGAAGATTGCGATGCCGTGTTTGACGAAGAGGAAGTGCGGCTGCTCGGCCTTCTCCCGATCCGAAAACACCATGATCGCGTCGCGCGCGAGCTTCGCCGCCTCCGGCCCGCAGGCATCGGCGACCGCAAGCAGTCCGCGGGCGTTGTCAGCGAAGCGGCGGATTAGCCCTGTTGTGTCCGGATTAGGATTGAGCTTCACAGTGCGGGCCCAGTTGCGCAGGTACGAGTAGATCAAGTTCAAGTCCCCGACATCGCTGCTGTCGTAGCGCCGCTCCGGCTTTGTCTCTTCCGTGTACGGCTCCATGTCGAGGCGGAACGTCCGGCTCGCCTGCGTGTGTTCCAAAAAATCGCCGCCGATGCCAGCGCCCAGAACCGGGGCGTAAATATCAACCGCCTTGCGTCTCCCCCCGACCATCCACGACATTCCCTCATCGCGCGTGTGACCGTGGTTCCATATCTTCAACAATTCCCGCCGCGTGTCCGCGTCAAGATAATCGAGTTCGTCGAGCAGGATCGTCCCCGGGCCCTGATCAAGAAAGTCGCGCAACGCCGCGGCAGTGCTGATCGCTTCCACATTGGGCCTGCGCACGAGGTGGCGGGCGACCTTGCGCGCAGTGCTCTTGCCCGCGTCCGGCCCCTCGCTGACCATCGCCAGCCGCGGCGCAATCTCGAAACGCTCGTAGACGTGCGTGAACACGATCCACAGCGAGTAGATAACTTGGACATACCACTCCATCGTCAGGTACTTCCCAACAATTCCACGGACCAAGCCCACAGGCGTGTACTGCGGATTTTCGAACGGATGCGGCTGCGCGTCACGCGGATCGGACGGCGGCGGCGGCGGCTGCCGAGCGGCCGTGTGGCGCGCGGCGTCCGCTAAGATTTGCTGGATATCGATCCGCTTTTTCCCGTGGCGCGAGAGCCAGGCGTCCATCTTTTTCTCGCCTTCGGCGCGCTCGTGTTCGGTCGAACCGGACATCCATCTGTTGAAGATGTCCGCGAAGGTCTCTTCCGGGGTCTTCTTCGGCATGTGCGTCACCGCCTCCGCAACCAGGCGATCAGGCCCAAAATGTCGAGCGCGATCGCGAGTAGAACGGTGCCGACGACGATAAATGCCAGCCCCAGGTCGGCGGGGCCGGCAACGAATGTGCTATACGGGAGAGTGGGCATGGTGACCGCGGATACCGGTTGCTGTTGCCAAGTCCCCGGCGGTCGCGCAAACGGCCGTCGGGGGCGCTCACATTATATGGCAGAGCCCGACGTGGCCGTCAGTGACAAATGTCACATGCCCGCGCAGGGCGAGAAAAAAACCGGGGCGGCAAGCTACGCTGAGCTGGAGCACAAGCGCGGTAAGGCGGCACTAATCAATCTGGAAATATTCGGCTGCCGCGAGGTAGATTAGCGGCCGACCCCGACGGGTTCGAAGCAACGTCGGGGCCGGCCATCACCTCTTTACCAACGGGATGCAGCCCGTGGACAAAAAGGCTTCCGACGACCTTATCACACGCGAGTGGTGGCTGCTGGCCTACGTCCTGGCGTTCGTCATGGACGCGGGCGGGCTGACGTCGCCGGAGGCCGAGAACCTGCTGCTCGACTACGCGAATACTGGCTGGTTCGACGATTTCCAGTGGCACGAGACAGGGGCACAGATCGGCCTCGACTTGCTCGACGCGCTGCTAAGCGCAAGCCCTTCGCTTCCCCCCGGCCCTATCCGCCCGCGGCAGTGGGGCCTGCGCGATCATTGCTCTGGCACCGAGGTCCTCGTCGAGTGGCCCCACAGCCGCGTCGTGCACAGGCTCACGAACCCATCCCCATTTGCTCGGGCTCGGGAACTTAATGAATTGTTGGTGCCGTTCGGTGCCCCGCCCGACGGCTACACGATGCACCTCGTCCGCCTGCGCGGGGTCGACGTGATCTCGATGCTGCGCCACGCCGGGCTCATTTCGCGCGAGCAGGAAACCGCATTGTTGCGCGCAACCGGGTTCCTTTCGTCCGAGCCGGCGGCGGCGTCCACCGAGACGGTCGTGGCGGAAACCGTGAAGTCGGACGAGATGGTGAGGGGCGAAGCGTCGGCCGACGTAGGGCTGGACCCCGTGAAGTATGGAATGCCCGTGTCGAACTCCCACGACTACAAGGTAATCCAAGCATTCGTTATTAAGACGTGGGGTTTGAAGTGGCGGGACGTCACGGTGAGCACCATGAGGGACACCGGTTTCAAGGATGCGGAATTTAGAAAACTGATTTCCCCATTCCCAGACCGCACCAAATGGCGACGTGCGCTAGGCCTCAGGAAGAAGGACTGAGCACGGCCGCCCGCCCATCCGCCCGCCCGCTCCGCCCATCCGCCCGCCCGATCCGCCCAGCGCGGAAATCGAAAAGTTGTGAGACCGTCTGAATGCAAGGTTCAGACGATGCTGCTTTTAATCATCGACGAGGAAGAGGGGCACGAGGAGCCACCGCCGTCGGATGCCGACGCGGCTTCAACACCTCCGTCGCCGCCGCCCCCGCGTAGACCGGTACCGCGTTCCAAATCGGTCGGCCGCCGCAAGTTAGCGCTCGATCTTCATAAGGCCCGGTATCTCAGCGCCTCCGACTTTGCCCGTTACGCTGGAATGGGACGCTCAACCGTTTGGAGGTTGATGCGGAGCGGACGGTTACGGTTCGTTCGAATTTCCCCAACGTTGGTCCGCATTCCTATCACCGAGATCACACGCTTGGGCAGGCAGCCCGTTGGCAAGCTCGCGGAGAAGCCCGCGGAATGAGACAGCGGGCTCGCGCACCGCCACCGGCGCGAGGCTCGGAAATGTGAGGGTGGTGAAGGGGGAGCTGGGTTCTCGTTAAAAGGTTTTCGAATCCTACGAGACCCAGCCCCGACGGCAACAGAAAGGAGATTTCGATGTTGCCCAGCCCCGATCATGTACTGACCCACCGGACGACCGTCAAGACGGCGGACACGTCCACCAAGCCTTCCGAGGCAGTCGAGGCGGCACTTCTCGCCGTCGCGCTGTACAACGGCAGGCTCACCGCGGCGCAGTGCTGCAGGCTCGCCTACGCGAACCCGGCCTACTTCGCCAAGGTAAACGCCATGGGCGCCCGCGAGCGCGAGCAGCTCTCCACCGGCGAGCTTAAGCTCACGGACTTCAACGGCAAGCACACCAACGGCCACAACGGCCATGCCAACGGCAAGAACGGGCACTCGACCGAGAGCCTGGTCGATCACCTGAGGCGCGCCAGTGCGGCCGAGTTGGCGGAGGCCGGTCGCGAGATCGGCGTCGGTCTGATCTTCGACACTATGATCGTTCCGATCCTCAACAGCACCGAGTAGCTGACTGAGGGCGCCACCCCGGCGCCGACCGTGACCGCGGCCGGCGTCGGGTTTTTCTCTAGCTGATTTCTCGTTTGTCAATTTGCCCCATCAAGATCAGAGCCGAGTGCCATGAGCCGTGGCGGACGCGCATCGCGAGAGAAAGGCAACAGAGGCGAGCGCGCCGTCGTTCGCTTCTTGCAGGACCGCGGCTTCGCTGCCGAGAGAGTGCCTCTTTCCGGCTCCGCGCGCGGCCGCTTCGGCGGCGATGTGAGCATTCCGCTGCTCGGGGCCGACCGCCGCGTCGAGGTGAAGTGCCGCGGCGACGGCTTCCGCCAGCTCTATGACTGGCTTGAGGGGCACGATTTCCTGATCGTTCGCGCCGACCGCCGCGAGCCCCTCGTCGTCATCCCGATGAAGCTTGCCGCTGAAATCGCCATGGCCGCGGAACGCGCGACCAAGGGAGGCGCACCATGAGGATCATCGGCGCCGACGAAAGGCTCAACGAGCCCCGCGGTGTGAAAATCCTGCTCATCGGCCCGACCGGTGTAGGCAAGACCTCGCAGCTGCGCGCGCTCGACCCGTCCCGCGTGCTGTTCCTCGACGGCGAGGCCGGCGATCTGAGCGTGCAGGATGTCCCGGTCGACACCCTCCGCATCGACGACTGGGCGACGGCGCGCAACATCGCGGTCCGCATCGGCGGGCCAAATTCGTCGTTCGCGCCGACCAGTTGCTATTCCGAAGCGCACTTCAAAGCGGTCGGGGGAACGCTCGAAAACCTCGACAAATACGACCTCATCTTCGTCGACTCCATCACGGCGATCTCCAGATTGTCTTTCCGCTGGGCCGAGCAGCAGCCGGAGGCGCGCTCCGAGCGCACCGGCGCGAAGGACCTGCGCGGCGCCTACGGGCTGCACGGGCGCGAGATGCTGATGTGGCTGCATCAGCTCCAACACGTGCGCAGCAAGAACGTGGTGTTCGTCGGCATCCTCGAAAAAGTCAGCGACGACTTCGGCCGCTTCGTCGAATACCGCATTCAGATGGAGGGCGCGAAGGTCCCGCGCGAGATCGGCGCCATCGTCGACGAAGTCATCGTGATGGAATTCCTCGATTTCGGCAAAGAGCCGACGCGCGGCTTCGTCTGCCGCCCCGACAACCCGTGGAAATTTCCGGCGAAGGATCGCTCCGGAAAGCTCGATCAGACCGAGCCGCCGCACCTCGGCAAACTGATCGCCAAAATCCTCAATCGCGGCAATTCCACCCCCGAGACATAGGAGGGGCCCATGCCCTTCGACTACTCACAGACGGCCGACCCCAAGGACTTCTCTCAACCCATTCCCGACGGCACCCTCGCCACGGTGCTGATGCGCATCCGCCCCGGCGGAGTCGGCGAGGGCAACCTGCTCAAGCGCACGACGAGCGGCGAAGCCGAGATGCTCGACTGCGAATTCGTCCTCGTCGACGGCGAGCACGCCAAGCGCAAGTTCTGGGACACCTTCATCCTCGAAGGCACGACCGACGGCCAGAAGGAGATGGCGAGGACCAACCGCGGGCGCTTGAAGAAGATTCTTGAGAGCGCGCGCGGCATCAAGAAGGACCTGCCGGCGGAGCAGGCGCGCGCGCTCTATCAGGCCGACCTCAAGGACTTCGACAACCTCGTGTTCATCGCCCGGATCGGCATGAAAAAGGGCGAGGCCAAGAAGGACGGTAGCGGTAGCTGGCCGGACAAGAATTTCTTGGCGGCCGCGATCAGCCCCGATTCCCGGGACTGGCACCCGGTCGAGCAGCCGCCTCCGTTCAATGGTGGCGGCGCGGCCACAGCGCCAGCGAGCACCGCGACGACGGACGCTCCGTCCGCGGGCGCCGCGCCCATCCAGCCGCCGAAGTGGGCGAGCTAGACCATGAGGAAGGTCCGCACCATCGGAGTGGTCTCGGAGACCACCCTTGAGGACGAATGGCAGCGGCGCGCCACTGCCGCCGCCATCGAGGCCGCGCGGGGGGTCGTCAAGCTCGACGGCCCCATTCCGCCCGGCACGCCGATCGGACGGCTGGCCGATACCGAGTGGGGCTGGGTTCTCGCCGCGATGCTGTTCGCCTGGATCAGCAAGCGCGCCGAACAGGCGACCTGTGAACAGCTCGACACCGAGCAGTGCATTCGCCTGACTGCGCTCGATCCCGAGCCGTGGGACGCCGGCGCGGTGGCGGCAATCCTGCCCGAGCTCGCGAGCACAGGCTTCGACTGGTCACAGCCGATCACAGCCTGGCCGAAGGACACGATGGTCGAGTTCTTGCTCACCGCCATGCGGCTCATTCGCAAGGCGACGATCGCGCGCGACCTCAGCGACAAGGGCATCAGCCGTCAGTCGAACGCAAGTGTGATCGCGCGCCAGACGAACGCCGCGGCGGGGGGCCCGCTGATGACGCCCGACGAGTGGAACGACGAAATCGGTATCTGACCAAGGGCGGCGGAGGGTGTGATGACTGCAGATGTCGTGAAGCTGCCCCCGGCCGATCCGATCTTCGCGCTGGCACCGGAGCTAAAGCTGCATCAGTCCGAGATCGACGGCGCGCTTGTGGTCAACAGCCGCGAGGTCGCGCGCGTGTTCTTTCGTGACGACCATCAGCAACTACTACGTCACATCATGTGGAGCATCTGGAATGAACCGATGCGGCCGAACTATCACGACGAATTCCGCCAGTGCCCGGATGGCACCGTTGACATCACATCGGACGGCTTGGTGTCGGCAACCTGCCATTGGGGATTCGAATACAAGGAAACCGAGCGCCATCGCGAATTCTTTTTTGCTTCGGCCGGCTTGATCCTCGCGCAGATGCGGGAAATCGAAGCCAAGACTGGCATCAATCCCATGCACGAAGCGATAAAGAAATTCTTTCCCGGCGTGCGCACAGGCTATGTGACGTCCGATGGCGAGTTCGAACGCTGTTGCGACGAGTGTCGTTTGCCCGAAGAGGCCGGGCCGATACTGCCCGATGAGCTGTGGGCAACCATCGCAAGGCTGGACGAGCTTCTGTGTCTCGCCTGCACGGAGAAGCGGCTCGGCCGTCAACTGACGCAGCGCGATCTGATTATTTGCAGCTACAACGCGGGCTGGATTTCTTTTGATGGGGCGGACGTTGTGGCGATGCAGTTCGCGCGCGGGCGGCAGCTGCTTCCATCGAACGAGGGCGCGTCATGACCGATGCACGCATGAAACTCAAATACGAAAAGGGGCCTTGGGTCGACGGCTACAGTTACGAGGACGAATTCATCCACGTCGAAGATACCTACTTCGACGAGCCCGAAGAGGCCGAGCAATTCGCCCGCGATTTGTTGCAGGTCGCCACTGAATGGCGAGCCAAGATCAAAGCGCGCGGGCGGAAGGTGCGCAGGGAGTTATTCCGGGAGTGAGGCGATGTACGACTACTACGAGCCCAAGCTGGCGGACGAGCCGATCAACGTCGCGCTCAACGAGGCAATCGAGCGCGCCGCGGCCGGAAAGGCAGAGCTGCCGCATCCGTACCTGGGCGCTTCGATCGTCGGCTCAGACTGCTTGCGCCGCGTGCAATATGACTGGTGGTGCAAGCCGGAAATCAGCGCCCGCACGCGCGCGATCTTCGCCCGCGGACATTACTTCGAGGCCCGCGCCCGTGAGCAGCTAGTCGCCGCGGGCTTTACATTCGCGCCGCCCCAAGCGCTCGAATTCAAGGCTGTGAACGGAGATTTACGTGGTCATGCTGATGGCATCGCCATCGCGGGCCCCAACCCGCTCGGCAGCGCCTACGTCAACTATCCGTTTATCTGGGAATGCAAGGCGCTCAACTCGAAGAACTATCGCGCGCTCGCGCGCAACGGACTCGAGAAAGAATTCCCCCGCTACGCTGCGCAGATTTCGCTCTATCAGGCGTACCTGAACCTCCACAATCCGGTGCTGTTCAGCGCGATCAACGCAGACACGTGCGAGCAGTTGCACTTCTGGGTGCCGTTCGACGCCGAGCGCGCGCAGCTCTGGAGCGACCGCGCCGCCAACATCATCGCGGCGACGCGCGCCGGTGAGCTGCTACCGCGCGCCTACAAGGATCCGGACAAGTTCCCCTGCAAGATGTGCCCCCATGTGACGCGGTGCTGGGGGCAGTCATGAGACAAGACCTAATCGGCTTTGACATTGACCTCGTCGGCTTTGACTGCACCGACGAAATCGATCCCTACGGTTGGGATTCTGACCGTCCGTGGTCCTGTCCGTTCAAGCCTGGTTGTGGCGCTAAGACCCTCCGCGAATGCGCTGCCGCGAAGCAGCGCGCCAAAGTTCTTCCGCGACCAGAGAGGGCGCAATGAGCGTGCGCCCGAAAACTCCGACAACTCTGGAGCAAAGGATCGCCATGACCATCCGGTTGCTGGCGTCGGATAGAGACGGCGAGATCATCGCCGCCGTGCACGCGCTCAGGCGAACACTGGCGTCCGCCGGCACCGATCTCAATGGCCTAGCCCGCGGCATCGAGAACCTGGGCAAGGGCACTTCAATCTCGAACGAAGAGCGCAAGAAGATTTGGGACACGGCCGTGCAGCATACCGAAAACCGGCTGCACGGGGCAGACGAGTTCATCGACTCCAGCGGTAAGCCGACCTGGCAATCGGTCGCGCTGTTCTGCCAGCGCAACAAGCAGCGGCTCGCCCCCAAGCACCACGAATTCATCGACAAGGTCGCGTCGCAAGTCCCGTGGGATCGCGAGCCGACCGAACGCATGCACAAATATTTGTTTTCACTGTTCCTCCAACTCGGTGGGAAAATCATATGACCGCGCAGGTAGACGAGGCGACCGTCCGTCAGTTCATCGAGATCATCAGCGCACACGTGCAGCAGGTCATCAACGGCACCGGCCCGAAGGGTGTCCTGCAGTTGAGCCGGCTCAATCCGCTCGACGAGCGGCTCGTCCCCAGCCGGTTCACACTCGACGACGTCGAGAACATGGTGCGCACCGCGGTCGGCGACGCCCTCGCCGGCCACAACGTCTATATCGAGGCGCGCACCGTGCGCGACGGCCTGCACGGCGCGCAGCGCGGCGGGCTCGAGGACACGGCTTGGGTCTGGGGCCTCGTCGTCGACTGCGACGCCGACAAGGGTAAGGGCGGCAACGTGACGGTTAGGCCGAGCCTCGTGGTCGAGACCTCACCCGGCAATTTTCACCTCTGGTATCTGTTCACGCGCGCGATCCCGGCCGACCAGGCCAGGGTGATCGGCGATGCAATCCGCGCAAGCGCGGGCGCCGACCAGGACACCGGTGTGATCACGCAGTGCTATCGCGTGGCCGGTACGCCCAATTTCCCCTCGGCCGCAAAACAGGCGCGCGGACGCGTCACCGTCGAGGCGACACGGATTACCGAGCAGACCGGGAGGCACTGGGATCCGGATGAGCTGCTGAGGGCGTTCTCGACGTGTTCTACGACCGCGTCCGCGGCCGGCGCATCGACGCCGAGCGGCGCACCGGTCGACGCCGAGGCGACGCTCCCCGAAGAGCTGGCCAAGAGCATCCGTGAGGGCGGCGTCGGTACGACCAACGACAAGAGCCGTTCGGCGCTGTTCCAGAGCGTGATCGACCAGCTTAAGCGCCGGCACTGGACGATCGACGACATCGTGGCCCTGTTCGAGAAATACCCGAGCGGCGTCGGCGCCAAGTACGGCAAGAAGCGCCTGCGCAAGGAGGTCGCACGCTCTTACGGCAAGGCCATGGGTGGCGCGCAATCGATCCCGGCGGGTGGGACGCCTGGGACGGCTGGGACGGGGTTATCGGGTGGTGCGACGCCTGCCGCGGCCGCGCCGCAAGCCGCGGGCCCTGGGCCCGGTGCAGCGCCAGGCGCCGCGCCCAGCGCCGCGCGCGCGCCACACGTCCTGCCCACCATCCGCCTCGTCGACGGCCAGCTCCCGCGCACGGTCGAGGCGACCGAGCGCGCAATGGTCTCCGCCGGCATGGAGATCTATTCGCGCGCCGGCGCGCTCGTGTTTCCGGTCAAAGAGACCAGGGTGGCGGCCAAAGGACGTAAGACCGTCACGGCCCGATTGAGCACATTCAGCGCGGATTCCTTCATCGAACCGGTGGCCGAGGCCGCGATCTATCAGCGCTGGAGTGTGCGGCGGAACGCCTGGGTCGATATCGATCCGCCGCTCCAGCTTGTACGCATGGTGCTATCGCGCGAGCGGCGCTGGGCCTTCCCGCAGGTGAGCGGCATCATCACCACTCCGACGTTGCGCCCCGATGGTTCGTTGCTCGCAGCGCCCGGGTACGATCCGCGCTCGGAGCTTTACTTGCTCCCCAGCCTGCAGCTGCCGCCGATCGCCGCGCATCCAACCCAGCAAGACGCCCTGGTGGGGCTCGAAAAGCTCAAGCATCTATTCCGCGAGTTCTCATTCCAGGACAAAGACGGGAAGGGCTTGGAGCGGCGGCTCAACTGCTCGGTCGCAATCTCCGGACTACTGACCACACTGCTACGTGGATCGCTGCCGACCTCTCCCGTCTATCTCATACGCGCCAGCGTCGCGGGAACCGGCAAGAGCTATCTCGTGGATGTGATCAGCGTGATCACCACCGGGCAGTTCTGTCCGGTCATCACCACCTCGAAGAGCGCCGAGGAGACCGAAAAGCGTATCGGCTCGATCCTGCTCAGCGGGATCCCGATCGTGTCGCTCGACAACTGCATTCACGACCTTGGCGGCGAACTGCTCTGCCAGCTGACCGAGCGTCCGGTGATCCGCATCCGCATTCTTGGCCGCAGCGAGATGCCCCCGTGTGAATGCCACACGGCCGTATTCGCAACCGGCAATAACATTGTCTTCAAGGGCGACATGGTCCGCCGTGGGCTGGTTTGCAATCTTGAGGCACTCGACGAGCGCCCAGAGCTGCGGGAGTTCGAGGCGGACGCGCTCGATGTCGTCGCCGCCGACCGCGGCCCCTATGTCGCCGCCGCGCTCACGGTCGTGCGCGCCTATATTACTGCCGGCTCGCCGAAGGTCTGCCCGTCGCTCGGTAGCTATTCGGCCTGGTCGGACATGGTGCGTAGCCCGCTGGTCTGGCTGGGCGAGCCGGATCCAGTGATCAGCATGGAGGGTCTCCGCAACGAAGACGTGGAGCTCGCCGATATCCGCGAATTCTTCAGCCTCTGGTTGGAGCACGGCCTCGACCTCGATACGCCCTACCTGACTGCATCCATCATCGAGGAAGCGATCGCTGCGCCGCCGGCCAACTATTGGGGCCCGCGTGAGTTCAAACCATTCTTGCTCCAGGTCGCAGCGTCGCGGGGTGATCCGGACAAGGTATCGGCGGGCCGGCTTGGACTTTGGTTACGGCGGATCAGCGGTCGCATTGTGAAGCTAGCTGACGCGCAGGGAACGGAGCGCAAGTATCGGTTGATAAGAGAGCAGGCCAGGACAGGTCGCGCTTGCTTCCGGCTCGTACAGCTCCCCTAATCTGCATGGAGTGTTGGAGTGCATGGTAATTTTCTATCTGTGCCGTACGACTCGCATGGCGAATGCGAACTAGATAGAGCTATAGGGAAAATTCGTCGGACTCCACGCACTCCATGCAAGGTGTCGGCGAAAAAGATTTGAGAAATCAACGGATGCACTGCAGCGCGACCAATTTCCGAAGCCCGAAGGAGCCCGCCATGACCAGAAATGAACCGACCGCGCGCAAGTCGACCGAAATCGATCCAACTCGTTCCGATCTCGACAATTTTCTCGCTGACATGATGGCCACGAAAAAATCGGACGTGGCCGGCACCGGACGGCTGATTTTCGCCCTCGACGCCACCATGAGCAGGCAGGAAACCTGGGACGCAGCCTGCTCGATGCAGGGCGATATGTTCCGCACCGTCGCCAGTATCGGCGGCCTCAACGTCCAGCTGGTCTATTACCGCGGCCTCGATGAATGCCGCGCCTCACGCTGGGTTACCGACCCCGAGCAGCTCGCCAAGCTGATGACCAAGATCAGCTGCCACGCCGGTCACACACAGATCGGCAAGGTCCTGACCCATGCCAAGCGCGAGACCGGCTTGCTCAAGGTCGCAGCCGTAGTGTTCGTGGGCGATGCGTTCGAAGAAGACGCCGACGAGGTGGTGCCCCTCGCTCAGGAACTCGGCCAGCTCAACGTTCCCGTTTTCATGTTCCAGGAAGGCCACAGCAGCACGGTCGAGCATGTCTACCGCGAGATCGTCAACGCATCGGGCGGCGCCTACTGCCGCTTCGATAGCGGATCGGCGGATAAGCTTCGTGAGCTGCTCAAGCTCGTCGCGGTCTTCGCCGTCGGCGGTAAGGCCGCGCTGGAGGCCAGCAAAAGCGCCGACGCGGTCAAGCTGCTTAGCCAACTGAAGTAGGATTAAGCTCGACCGGTTGCGGGCAGTTCGGGGTCGGATTAGCGTGCCCTCGATGCGCCCTAATCCGCACCCGCGCCAGCATCGTCCCATGCCCCAGTACGGCAGGCGCGAGCATCCCAAGCTCCATCCCAAAGGTGGCGGCCAAGGATCTGCCAGTCGCGGCGGACCGTACAACGCATCAAAGTGGAGAAGGCGCAGACGCTACCATCTCCGAAGCCACCCCCTATGCGAACTCTGTGAAGCCGAAGGCCGCGTCACCGTCGCCACCATCGTCCACCACATCGAAGACCATCACGGCGATGTCGCTGCTTTCTGGTTCGGTGCGCTGCAATCGCTTTGCCGCACCCACCATGAACGTTTGCACGGCAGAGACCTCAAGGTTGAAATTGGTGAAGATGGTTGGCCAGTCGAACAGCAGGAGGCACCGCTATGGCCTACAAGCAAGACCAGTTCAGCCGCGCCTGCGACCGTATCGACGCAGCAACTAAAGACAACGACAACGAAACCTTCTACGCCGCAATGATCGCCGTGTTCACCTACCGCATGTCAACGGAAGGCTGCGACCATGCCCGCGAAACTATCGTGCAGCACTTCATAGAAAGCTTGCCCGAGATATTAGCCAACGCCAATCGCGAAGCCGCACGACGTGCACGTGTACGCAAAGGCGAACCTGCCATCACCCGCCATTGAAGCGGTCACCATCGACTATCGCTAAGTCATTGATAGTACGGGGGGATATCGCGCACAAAGCCATGGCGGGGTGGTCGCGCGGCGCGCGCTTAGTCGATTTTTCTGTGTGTTATCAAACGTGGGGAAAAAGATGCTTTTTCGGGCGGCTAGAATGCTTTCCTCCGCCCGGTTGTACCGTCCCGAAACTGGCGATAACGTCGTCGGCCATCTTCGACTCAACCCCGAACGTCTTCGCGGCAATGACCATCGGCGGCGGCGGAACGAGCACCGAGTATTTGCAAGACAGGCTCCGACGGGCCGGGCGCGCCGACTTGCTCGAGGCGATCGCGGACGGACGGATTTCTACTTATCACGCGGCCGAAATCGCCGGCATCGTCCGAAGACGACCCACGTTAGGGCTTCGAGACCATGCGGCGAAGCGGATGGCTTTCGCCGCCCGCGGACTGAAATGAGCCGCTACCGCTTGAATTGATCCCCAACCTGGTGGAAAAAGTCGACGCCCACGGCCGGGCGGTGTCGCGGGCGTCAAGTCGTCATCAGCAAGCAGGCAAGATAGTTCGTGAAGCGGCCCACTTTCCCATAAGCGGGAGCTTCCGACAATGCCTCTCGACACCGATGAGATCGATCACCTCGTAGGGGAGCTTGCCGCCTCGCTTGGCAACCAACATTCTGCTTTCGTGGCTGCGGCCTACGCCGCTTTAGGCGGCTGCTCAGGGCCGGGGCAGGCGTATAGAATTTTGCGGGGTCTGCAGAAGTCCTTTTTCGATCCGCCAGCCGACACTCGCGCAGCAAATACCGGCGCGCGGCATTACCGGCCGTCTAAGCTTGCCGACGGTCCGCCGCTTGATGAGGACAGCGCCCGGGGACGCGCGCATGCGCGCACCCGCTGGATGCGGGGTTGGCGGGGATGAGTCGTGGGATATTGGTGTTGCGGGCAAACTGAGCCGCATCGCGAGGCCGCGGCGACGCACTTTGTTTATTGCCCGAGATTGCGCTTCGTCCGCCCGCGGCGCGGGCGCCAAGTTGTGAGCCATCCGCCGCTGTTCCCGAGCTATCTGTTCATCGCGATCACGGCCGGTTGGTGGAACGCCCGATGGTGCCCGGGCATCGTCAAGCTGCTCACCACCGGGGATGCCCCAATGCCAGTGCCTGACAGCCTCATTGCCGAGATCAAGTCCCGCGAGCGCGGCGGCTTGGTCGAGCTACCCCGACGCGACGGGTTCAAGGCGGGTGATCAGGTACGCATTCTGGCGGGTCCGTTCGAGGGGCATCTTGGACTCTATGCAGGCATGCGTCCGCACGAGCGGGTGCTAGTGCTGCTGGCGTTGCTGGGCGGGCAGCAACGGGTTGAGTTGCCGAAGGACAGCATTGAGGCCGTGCGTCCTT
>Ga0306923_10003909_pt1 | contig 14146 bp, 9 predicted proteins | sample sta12Can44000108_FD_203841 | JGI IMG/M metagenome (GOLD analysis project Ga0306923, IMG submission 203841) | Lab enrichment of tropical soil microbial communities from Luquillo Experimental Forest, Puerto Rico - statanox.12C.anox.44.000.108 (v2)... | ecosystem: Environmental > Terrestrial > Soil... | reverse complement strand
GATCGATCGCAACTGCCCGGTCCGCACCGACGCCGCGTCTGGCAGCCGCGTAGTTCCGGTCGAAATCCGACATGGAAGTCACCTCTCTCTAACTCCGACCCCGCGGCCGGATCATATGGCGCCCACCCGCAGAGCGGGTGGCGTCCGATGCGCGGAATCTAGTGCGGGATTGGTTCCCGCGCCAGATGCCGCAAACCGGATTTGTTGACGCCAGCTCCCCGACGGCATCAATTCCGGGCCGATTACAGTCTAGCAATGTGACGGCGGCGCGACGCCGCCGCCGGGCGCGGCGTGTTGTCGCTTGCGGGCGGCTTTGCCGAACGCGTTCTATAGGTTGCGGAGCACGGCGGCCGGCTTCTGACCAAGCGCCGTGAACGTGCCGATGAGGCCAAGCACCACCGTTGCCGCAACTGCGCCGACGGCGGCCGCAAGCAACGGGCCGGGCGGCCAGGCGAAGGACAGATTCATGATCCTGACGATGACGAAAGCGGCGGCTGCCGAGCCCGCCGCTATTCCGAATACCGCGGTGGCGAGGCCGAGCGCCAGATATTCGAGCGCATAGGCCGAGAGCAGCCGCATGCGTGTGGCTCCAACGGTCTTGAGGATCACCGCGTCGTAGACGCGATGGCGGTGGCCGGCCGCGAGCGCTCCGCCCAGCACCAGCACGGCCACGAGCAAGGTCAGCACGCTCGCCCCGCGGATCGCCAGCGCCAGGTTCGCGACGATCTGGCCGACCGCATCGAGGGCGTCGCGCACGCGCACGGTGGTGACCGTTGGGAAGGCGTCGGCCACTGCTCTGAGCAGGACGGCCTCCTCGTCGGTCGTGCTGCCGCCGGGATAGGTGAGGGTGGCGATGTGGCTGTGCGGCGCGCTTCGGAAGGTGGCGGGCGAGAACACCATGACGAAATTGATGCCGAGGCTCTGCCACTCGACCGCGCGCAGATTGGCGATCGTCGCGGTGACGTTGCGGCCGAGCACGTTGACGGTGACCGTGTCGCCGAGCTTGAGGCCGAGCCCATCCGCGATGCGTTTCTCGAACGAGACCAGCGCCGGACCTTGGTAGTGGGGCTGCCACCACTGTCCTTCAACCAGACGCGAGCCCGCCGGGACCATGTCTCCGTAGGTGATGCCGCGATCGCTCTGCAGCACCCAGGTGACGTCGGGGGGCGGCTTCAAGGTCTCGGCGGGGATGCCGTTTGCCGCCACGATGCGCCCGCGCAGCATCGGCACGCGCTCGAGCGCGGCGTGCGGGGCGCGTGCGCGGATGAAAGCGTCGAACGCTTCGGCATCGGCGGCCGGGATGTCGACGAAATAGAACGACGGCGCCTTCTCCGGCAGCGCTGCCAGGAATTGGCGGCGCAGATTGCCGTCGACCGCGATCACGGTGATCATGACGGCAAGCCCCAAGCCGAGCGACAGGACGACGCTCGGCGTGAGCGCGCCCGGGCGGTGGATATTGGCAATGGCGAGCCGAACGACCGGTGAGCGCGGGCGCGGCAGGCGGCGCGCCGTCAGCATGATGAGCGCCGCCACCAGGCGCAGCAGCACGAATACGGCGGCCGCGGCGGCCACGAACATCGCGGCGATGCGCCGGTCATAGGCGAGCTCGATCGCGAGCATCGCAAGCGTGCAACCGAGCAGAACCGTTGCCACGATATAGGGCCGGCGGGGCCAGCGCTGGTCGCTCGCAACCTCGTCGCGGAATAGCGCCGAGACCGGCACGTCGTGCGCGCGTCCGAGCGGCCACAAAGCGAAGGCGGCGGCGGTGAGCAGGCCGTAAAGGAGCGCCAGCGCAAGTTCGCCCGGATGTAGCGCCGGCGCAATCGGCAAGGGCAACACCGCGCCGAAGGTCCAGGCGATGAGAAACGGCAAGGCCGCGCCGATGGCGAGGCCCGGCAGCGCGCCGAGGCCGGCGAGCACCAGCACCTGGGTGAGATAGATCCCGAACACGCGCGTGCCGGTCGCGCCCAGCGCCTTGAGCGTGGCGATGACCTCGCGCCGGCGGTCGAGGTGGCCCTTGACCGCGTTGGCCACGCCGACCCCTCCGACCAGCAGCGCGGTCAGCCCGACCAACGTCAGATACTGTGTAAAGCGCTCGACATTGCGTTCGAGCGACGGCGAAGCGTTGGCGCGCGAACGCGCTTCCCAGCCGGCTTCGGGCAATTGGGCTTGCGCCGCCGCCGTCACCGCGCGCACGGCCGCGTCGGTTGCGTCGTTGTCGGGGAGCCGTAACCTATAATGCCAGCGCACGACGCTTCCGGGTTGCAAGAGGCCGCTGGCGCGCAAGGCCGTTTCGCTGATGAGCAAGCGCGGGCCGAAGCCGATGCCGCCGGCAAGCTTGTCGGGCTCGGAGGTCAGCACCGCGCGAATTTCGATTATGGCGGAGCCGAGCGTGATGCGCGTGCCCAGCTTGAGATCGAGACGCGCAAGCAGCGCGGGGTCGGCAGCGGCGCCGAATGCTCCGTCGCGTTGCGCGAGCGCTTGTGCGAGCGGCTGTTGCGGGTCGAGCGCCACGTTGCCGTAGAGCGGATAGGCCGCATCGACCGCCTTCGCCTCGACCAGCGCCGTACGCCCGTCTTGCGCGCGCGCCATGGCGCGCATGGTGGCGGCGAGCGACACGCGGCCCCGGCGGTCGAGAAAAGCACGCTCGTCGGCGCTTGCTTCACGCAGGCTGAGGGAGAACGCGAGGTCGCCGCCCAGGATGACGCGCCCTTCACGCGCGAGTCCGTCCGCAAGCCCCGATGCGACTGAACCTACGCCGGCAATCGCCATGACCCCCAACGCGATGCAGGCGATGAACACGTAGAATCCACGCAAGCCCCCGCGCAATTCGCGCGCAGCGAAGCGCAGGGGCAGCGGACCGCCGCCGTGTCCGCGAGAAAGGGAGGTAGACAGCAGCGCGTTCACGAGTGCGCTTCCGCGCCCGCACGCTTCGGCGCAGCTTCGATTCGCCCCGAGCGCAATCGCACCACGCGGTCGCAGCGGGCGGCGAGCGCGACGTCGTGCGTAACGAGCACGAGGGTGGTGCCGCGTTGCGCGTGGCCCGCGAACAGCAGGTCGATGATCTCCGCCCCGGTGGTTTCGTCGAGATTGCCGGTCGGCTCGTCGGCGATGAGGATGGCCGGATTTGGCGCCAGCGCGCGGGCAAGTGCTACGCGCTGCTGCTCACCGCCGGAAAGCTCGGCCGGATAGTGCTGCCGCCGCTCGCTCAAGCCCACGGCCGCAAGCTCGCGCGCGGCGCGCTCGTGGGCGTCGGCGAGACCGGCAAGCTCCAGCGGCACGGCGATGTTTTCCAGCGCCGTCATGGTGGGAATGAGATGGAAGGATTGGAAGACGATGCCGACATTGCGCCCGCGGAAGCGCGCCAGCGCGTCCTCGCTCAATGTGCCGAGCGCCTCGCCGGCGACCACGACCGAACCGGTGTCGGCGCGCTCCAACCCGGCCGTAACCATGAGCAAGGTCGACTTGCCGGAGCCTGACGGTCCGACCAGGCCGATTGCCTCACCGCGGCCTATATGCAGGTTGATGTCTTTGAGGATATGAACGCGGGCCGCGCCCCGCCCGAGCGAGAGATTGACACCGCTGAGCGCGATCGCCGGGTCCGTGCGCCCTGACGGCGAGGTGTCGTGCATGTTCCGTTGCTCTTTGGTGCCTTCGATTGCGCGCGGGACGGCGCTGCCCCGGTCATATGGGAGTCGCAGGGCGCGGGTCCAGACATTTGCGCTGGTTGTGATGGCGTTGGCGCTTGCCGTCGCGATGCGCCCGCTGGCCGCCGCGGCTGCCGATCGGCCGGTGCGGATCGTCACCTTGGGCGATTCGCTCACCGCGGGCCTCGGGCTTCCCGCCGACCAAGCCTTTCCGGCCAAGCTCGAACAGGCGCTCAGGGCCAAGGGCCTCGCGGTCGAGGTCACCAATGCGGGGGTCTCCGGCGATACTGCCTCCAGTGGACTTGCCCGCCTCGACTGGTCGATTCCCGAAGGGACGGATGCCGTCATCGTCGAGCTCGGCGCCAACGACATGCTGCGCGGGATCGATCCGAGGATCACGCGCCGCGCGCTCGAGGGGATCGTGCGCCGCCTCGCCGACCGGCGCGTGGCCGTACTGCTCGCCGGCATGCGGGCGGCGCCCAACCTCGGTCCCGATTATGGGCGCGATTTCGAAGCGATCTACGCCGAACTCGCCGCCCGCAACGATCTCCTGCTTTATCCCTTCTTCCTCGACGGCGTCGCCGGCGAAGTCGAGCTCAATCAGCGCGATGGCCTACATCCGACTGCCGCCGGGGTCGACGCGATCGTCGCACGGATCCTGCCCAAGGTCGAAGAGCTCGTGAGTCGCGTGCGCGACAAACGTGTCATGTAACCACCACTCAAGGCGTGCGAATCTCCGCGAGTGGTCCTATATGCAGATGTAGCATTGCAGTGATTCCCATGCCGCGCCTGTTCACCGGTCTCGAAATTCCTTCCGATGTGGGCCAGTCGCTGTCCGTGCTGCGCGGCGGGCTGCCGGGCGCGCGCTGGATCGATCCCGAGAACTATCACGTGACGCTGCGCTTTATCGGCGACGTCGATGACGTTATCGCGCACGAGGTCGCGTCCATGCTGGGACGCGTGCGGCGCGAACCGTTCGAACTGCGGGTGGAGGATCTTAAATCGTTCGGCGGGCGCAGACCCCGCGCGATCGTGGCCACGCTCGGCGCGGTACAGGCTCTGATGGAGCTCCAGGCTGAGCACGAGCGGCTGATGCAACGGGTCGGGCTGGAACCGGAGGGACGCAAGTACACGCCGCATGTTTCGCTTGCGCGCCTGCGCGAATCATCGAACCGACAGGTTGCGGACTATTTGGCGCTGCGTGCGCCGTTCCGCTCGCCGCCGTTCAAGGTATCGCGCTTCGTGCTGTTCTCGTCGCGCGCGTCGGTCGGCGGTGGGCCCTACGTGGTCGAGGCGGCTTATCCGCTGGCAGCCTGACGCTGGTGTTCGCTGTCATCCGAGCTCCACCGGTTTGAGCAGCCGCGACTGCACGTCGAGCATGGCCGTGGCGAAGCCGTGTCCGTCGGCAAGAATTTCGCGCATCAGCGAGAGCGGCGTCGGCCGGGCAGCGGCGACCTCCCCGACCACGCCCGAAAAATCGAAGCTCAGCTCGGCATCGTATTTGCGGGCGAGCTGCTGCATGCGCTTGTTATCGGCGAGGCACGCCATGTGCAGGAATTTGAGGCCGCGGTTGCGCGCGGCGAGCAGCGTGCGCTCGAGCAGCATGGAACCGACGCCGTGGCTCTGCCATGGTTTCTCGATCGAGAACGCGGCCTCGGCTTCGCGCGTCATGGGTGATCCAATCGGCCGCAGCTCCGCAGCGCCGCGCAGCGTGTCGTCGACGAAGAAGCCATGAATGAGCGCATCGATGCCGAATGAAAGATCGGCATAGTCGCGCACGAATTCGTCCGATACCGCGCCGGCAAAACGGTTGCGGCGGCTGGCGGCGTCAAGACGCAACAAGTGGTCGCGGTAACGTTCGGATTCGCCGATCCACAATTTGCGGATCAGGCCGCCGCGGGGCAACGGCTCGCGCATGAGCGACTCCTCTGGGGCTGAGATCACGAATCATATTGCGTCGCAATATAAGTCCGACCATGGCATTTTGGCATTCGCAACGATCACAATTAAGTTAGTGATTTTTCATGCAAAAGTTACATGACTACTATGCGCGCGCTTGCCTGATTTTGGTGCAGCTTTACCGCAGCGCACTATGCCGATCGCCGCCTTCTGCGCACCCTCTCGGCTGGGTGGGAGGCGACCACAGCCCTTGAAATCGGCGGCTCAAGGTGATGGACGCAGCCGGGCCGGAGCATGCGGCGCGCGCGCGATCGCGGCGGCTGCGGCGCAGCGGGTTGGATAGCGGTGCCGAGAGTTGCGGCAATCCACGGGGATCGAACACCGGTTGATCGCGACTGAGCCGCCTGTTCGAAAGTTCGGCTTGCGGGTGGCGGTGCAAGGCCGCTATTTCATCGCCCTCCTGCAACGCTCCATCCTTCCCGTTCATGTCGGCCTCCATCTCAGTGCAGTACGCGGTGCGCGTCGCCGCCGGAAAGATCGAACGCGACGCCGGCCAGCAGGCAGTCGTCGACAGGCTTGCACAGCTCGAAACGCGACTGGCCGAGCGTCGTCTCGCGCGCAAGTCGTCCTCCCTCGGCTGGCTGTTCGGAGTGCGCGAGGCGGGGCCGATCAAGGGTCTCTACATCTTCGGCGATGTCGGGCGCGGCAAGACCATGCTGATGGATCTGTTCTTCGCCGCGTCGCCGGTCGTACGCAAGCGCCGCGTCCATTTTCATGAATTCATGGCCGAGGTGCACGAGCGCATCTACGCGCTGCGTCAGAAGGCGAGATTGGGCGAAATCAGCGGCGAAGATCCGATCGCGCTCGCCGCCGCCGCCATTGCGCAGGAGACGCGGCTCCTTTGCTTCGGCGAATTCCACGTCACCGACATCGCCGACGCCATGATTTTCGGACGGCTGTTCAAGCACCTGTTCGAGCTCGGCGTGGTGATGGTGGCGACATCGAACGTGCCGCCGAGCGAGCTTTACAAGGACGGCCTCAATCGCGCGCTGTTTCTGCCGTTCATCGCCCTCATCGAGGAGCACATGGAGGTCATCGAGCTTGCCGCCCGCACCGACTTCCGGCTGGAAAAGCTCGGCGGCGTGCCGGTGTGGTACGTTCCCGCCGATCGTGCGGCGGACGCCGCTCTCGACGAGGCCTGGCGGCGCCTCACTGCCGGCCACGCGGGAGACCCGCAGGATCTGCTGGTGAAGGGGCGCGCTGTTCACGTGCCGCGCGCGACCATGGGAGTGGCGCGGTTCTCGTTTCACAATCTGTGCCAACAGCCGCTGGCCGCCGCCGACTATCTCAAGATCGCGCGCGAGTACCACACCGTGGTGCTCGATCATATCGCGGTGATGGACTACGAGCGGCGCAACGAGGCCAAACGCTTCATCATCCTTATCGATACGTTCTACGACAATGCGGTCAAGCTCGTGGCCTCGGCCGAGGCCGAGCCCGACGCGCTCTATGACGCCAACGAAGGTTTCGAGGCTTACGAGTTCAAGCGCACGGCCTCGCGTCTGATCGAGATGCGCTCGCAGGCTTATCTTGCCTTGCCGCACGGCCATGCGGTTGCCTCGGGGTCGACGGAAGGCCTGGTAGAGACGTGAGAAGCAGACGACAGCGACTTGAACGGCAGGCCGGAAACGGTCTATGACCGGTTTTGCCGGGCTTTCTGCCGTTCCCCAGCCGAGGTTCTTCCCCACATGGCGCGTCCCAAGATTGCGTTGATCGGTGCCGGCCAGATCGGCGGCACGCTCGCCCATCTTATTGGCCTCAAAGAGCTCGGCGACGTCGTGCTGTTCGACATCGCCGAAGGTATCCCCCAGGGCAAGGCGCTCGACCTCGTGCAGCATTCACCCGTCGAGGGCTTCGACGCGCGTTTCACCGGCACCAATTCCTACGACGCGATCGACGGCGCCGTGGTCTGCATCGTGACCGCCGGCGTGCCGCGCAAGCCGGGCATGAGTCGCGACGATCTTCTCGGCATCAACCTCAAGGTGATGGAGCAGGTCGGCGCCGGCATCAAGAAATATGCACCGGGTGCGTTCGTGATCTGCATCACCAACCCGCTCGACGCCATGGTCTGGGCGTTGCAAAAGGCCTGCGGCCTGCCCAAGCAAATGGTCGTCGGCATGGCGGGCGTGCTCGACAGCGCGCGCTTTCGTTTTTTTCTCGCCGACGAATTCAACGTCTCGGTCGAGGACGTCACCGCCTTCGTGCTGGGCGGTCATGGCGACAGCATGGTGCCGCTGATTCGCTATTCGACCGTTGCCGGCATTCCGCTGCCCGATCTGGTCAAGATGAAATGGACCACGCAGGCGCGGCTCGACGAGATCGTGCAGCGCACGCGCGACGGCGGCGCCGAAATCGTCAACCTGCTCAAGAGCGGCTCGGCCTTCTACGCGCCGGCAGCGGCGGCCGTCGCCATGGCGGAGAGCTTTCTCAAGGACAAGAAGCGCGTGCTTCCGTGCGCGGCCTACCTCAACGGCGAGTACGGGATCAAGAACCTTTATGTCGGCGTGCCCGCCGTGATCGGCGCGAAGGGCGTCGAGCGCATCGTCGAGATTCAGTTGAACAGCGCCGAACGTGCCATGTTCGAACAGTCGGCCGAGGCCGTCGCAACGCTGGTCGAGGCTTGCAAGAAGATCGCCCCCAATCTCGCGAAATGAGGATGGTCATGTCGCGGGCGAAGCGCGGCGGCGCTGCGCGCCAGAGGCGCAGAGCAGCCAAGCTCGCTGAGAGTGCGTAAATTGGTCCGTGTGCGCTGCATCCGGGACACGTAAAGGTCCGCATGAACATCCACGAATATCAAGCCAAGGCGGTGTTGCGGGAATTCGGCGTGCCGGTGCCGCGCGGGCATGCGGCCTTTTCGGTCGAGGAGGCGGTCAAGGCTGCGAGCGATCTCGGCGCGCCGGTGCTCGTCGTCAAGGCGCAGATCCCCGCCGGCGGACGCGGCAAGGCCGGCGGCGTCAAGCTGGTGAAGTCGAAGGAGGACGTGCGCAAGGAGGCCGAGCGCCTGCTCGGCGCGGTGCTCGTCACCCATCAGACCGGCCCGCACGGCAAGCAGGTCCACCGCCTCTATATCGAGGAAGGTTCGGCCATCGACCGCGAGTTCTATCTCTCGGCGCTCGTCGACCGCGAAAGCTCGCGCATCGCCTTCGTGGTTTCGACCGCGGGTGGGATGGACATCGAAGAGGTCGCGCGCACGCGGCCCGAACAGATCATGACCTTCGCCGTCGATCCCGCGACCGGGATCATGCCGCATCATGGACGGCGGGTGGCGCAGGCGCTCGGGCTGCATGACGATCTCGCCAAGCAGGCGGAAAAACTGGTGGCGCAGCTCTACGCCGCCTTCACCGCCAAGGACATGAGCCTGCTCGAGATCAATCCCCTTGTCGTCACCAGAGGGAAAGAGCTGGTCTGCCTCGACGCCAAGATCGGCTTCGACGACAACGCGCTCTATCGCCATCCCGACATAGTGGCGTTGCGCGATCTCACCGAGGAGGACGAGAAGGAGATCGAGGCGTCGAAATACGATCTCAATTACGTCGCGCTCGACGGCACCATCGGTTGCATGGTCAACGGCGCAGGCCTCGCCATGGCGACCATGGACATCATCAAGCTTTACGGCCAAGCGCCGGCGAATTTCCTCGACGTCGGCGGCGGCGCCAGCAAGGAGAAGGTTGCGGCCGCCTTCAAGATCATCACCGCCGATCCCAAAGTGCAGGGCATCCTGGTCAACATTTTCGGCGGCATCATGAAATGCGACGTCATCGCCGAAGGCGTGGTCGCAGCAGTGAAGGAGGTGGGCTTGCGGGTGCCGCTGGTGGTGCGGCTCGAAGGCACCAACGTGGAGCTTGGCAAAGATATCATCGCGAAATCCAACCTCAACGTCACCTCCGCCGACGATCTCGACGACGCCGCGCAGAAGATCGTCAAAGCGGTGAAAGGGGGGTGACGATGACGCCAGGTCGAAAAATGCGAGGCGATGCCGCTCGCGTTCTCTCTTTCAGACTCCTGTCAGGGAGAGATGCACCAAGCTCACCGCATCGTTGAACGCACGCATGTCCATCCTCATCGACAAGAACACCAAGGTCATCTGCCAGGGTTTCACCGGCAGGAACGGTACGTTTCATTCCGAGCAGGCAATCGCCTACGGCACCAAGATGGTCGGCGGCACGTCGCCGGGCAAAGGCGGCACCACCCATCTCGGCCTGCCCGTTTTCAACACCGTGGCGGAAGCGAAGGAGAAGACCGATTGCGACGCGAGCGTGATCTACGTGCCGCCGGCCGGCGCCGCGGACGCGATTTGCGAAGCGATCCAGGCGGAAATCGCCCTCATCGTCTGCATCACCGAGGGCATTCCGGTGCTCGATATGGTGAAAGTCAAGCGCGCGTTGTCGGGCGGGACGTCGCGGCTGATCGGACCGAACTGTCCGGGCGTGATGACCGCGGGCGAATGCAAAATCGGCATCATGCCGGGCAACATTTTTACGCCCGGGAAGGTCGGCATCGTGTCGCGCTCGGGCACGCTCACTTATGAGGCGGTCTATCAGACCACGCGCGTGGGGCTCGGCCAGACCACGGCGGTCGGCATCGGCGGCGATCCGGTGGGGGGCACCGAGTTCATCGACGTGCTGGCGATGTTCTTGGCCGACAAGGCGACCGAGGCGATTGTGATGATCGGCGAGATCGGCGGCTCGGGCGAGGAGGACGCGGCCCGATTCCTCGCCGACGAAGCCAAAGGCGGCCGCAAGAAGCCGATGGTGGGATTCATTGCCGGCCGTACCGCACCGCCTGGCCGCCGCATGGGTCACGCCGGCGCCATCATCTCGGGTGGCAAGGGCGACGCGGAAAGCAAGATTGCGGCCATGGAAGCAGCCGGCATCAAGGTCTCGCCGTCGCCGGCGCGTTTGGGCAACACGTTGGCCGAGCTGCTGCGGAGGTAAAATGGCAAGGTCCTGTCGAGGCATAGCGGCGGGGTCGAGCGAAAAAGCGCTGGGACGACCTACCCAGGTGCCTCTGAGAGTCGCTTTTGCCCGCGACTGTGGCAAATAGGTCACAGCTTATTTCAAGGGGCCAGGCTAAAAAAGGACACGCCCAGGCGTTATCCGAGCGCCGGCGTGAGGGGTTCAAGTTGTTGCCGGGGAAACGTTAGGGCAGCGGCTTGCCGAACCGAACATCGGATGGGGGATTCGTGATGAAAAAACTCTTCCTTGCTACGACCGCCTTTGTTGTGCTCTCGGCGGTTTCCGCCGGGGCCGCGGACATGTACGCGCGGCCGGCTTACACGCCTCCTCCGGCGCCCGCGCCCGTCTACAGCTGGACGGGCATCTATTGGGGCGGGAACGTCGGCTACAGCTGGGGCCAATCGAGAAACGACAACACTGCTAGTATTATCGGCCTCGGCGTCAATGTGCAGGAATCCCAAGATGTCGACGGCGTCATTGGCGGCGTCCAAACCGGCTACAATTATCAGTTTGGAACATGGGTATTCGGGTTGGAAACCGACATTCAGGCCTCCGGTCAGAAAGGCGGCTCGACGTTTCCAGTCCTGGGACTTCCTGGCACCGTCTTGACCACTGATCACAAGCTCAACTGGTTCGGGACCACGCGGCCGCGCCTTGGCTTTCTGGCCACTCCCAATCTCCTCCTGTACGGAACGGCTGGTGTGGCTTACGGGCAGACCAAGGACACTTACACCGCCAACACAGCCGGCGTCGGGACTGTTGCGACGGCAAGCATCAGTGACGTGAGGGCCGGCTGGACCGCCGGCGCTGGCATCGAGGGCGCGTTCGGCGGCGGCTGGAGCGCGAAGGTCGAATACCTCTATATGGACCTCGGCAAGTTGGAGCAGACGGTTACCATACCGCCTGCCGCGCTGGCCGCGACCTTCAACAGCCGCCTGACCGATAACATCGTGCGCGTTGGCCTGAACTACAAATGGGGCGGGGGATATTAATCGCTGATTTGAGTTCAGGGCCGAGGGCCGCTTGCACCCGCAAGCGGCCCTTTTCGTTGGGGGAGTTCGCAGGCGACAGCTCTCCAGCCATTAATTGGCGGTGGTTCTCGTTCGCTACGGCGGAATGAACAAGAGTTCAGTTCTTGTGGATTGCCACAACGCAACTGCAGCATAAATGATGTAATAAGTAGACCCAGTGCCGGATCCCCCTCCCGGCGGCCGATCCGCGGCCCGCCAAAAGCTCAACGTTAACAGGACCTGAGCATGTCTCGTCAGGACGCCAACGCCGCCTTCGCCCGCACCTCGTTCCTTTACGGCGGCAATGCCGACTACATCGAGGACCTCTACGCCCGCTACGAGACCGACCCCAACGCGATCGATGCCCAATGGCAAGCGTTCTTCCAGAGCCTGAAGGACGAGCCCGCCGACGTCATGACGAATGCGCGCGGGCCGTCATGGCAGCGGCCCTACCCGCCTGCGCGCAGCGAACTCATCTCCGCCCTCGACGGCGATTGGCGCGAGGTGGAGCGGGCGCTCGGCGACAAGGTCAAGGCGCGGGCGCAGGCTGCGGGCGTCGACGTCTCCACCGCCGAGGTCCAGCAGGCGACGCGCGACTCGATCCACGCCTTGATGCTGATTCGCGCCTATCGCGCGCGCGGGCACTTCTACGCCAATCTCGACCCGCTCGGTCTCGAGCCGCACCATAACGAGGAGGATCTCGATCCGCGCTCCTACGGCTTCACCGAAACGGACTACGACCGCAAGATCTTTCTCGACCGCGTGCTCGGCCTCGAATTCGGCACGCTGCGCGAAATTCTCGCGATCCTTCGCCGCACCTATTGCCAGACGCTCGGCGTCGAGTTCATGCACATCTCCGACCCCGCGCAGAAGAGTTGGATCCAGGCGCGCATCGAGGGGCCGGACAAGGAAATCACGTTCACCCGCGAAGGCAAGCGCGCGATCCTCAACAAGCTGATCGAGGCCGAAGGCTTCGAGAAATTCTGCGATTTGAAGTTCACCGGCACCAAGCGCTTCGGTCTCGACGGCGCCGAATCGATGATTCCCGCGCTCGAGCAGATCATCAAGCGCGGAGGCGCGCTCGGCGTGAAGGACATCGTCATCGGCATGGCCCACCGTGGCCGGCTCAACGTGTTGGCGCAGGTGATGGGCAAGCCGCATCGCGCCATCTTCCACGAGTTCAAGGGCGGCTCCTCGACGCCGAACGAGGTCGAGGGCTCTGGCGACGTGAAGTACCATCTCGGCGCCTCTTCCGACCGCGAGTTCGACGGCAACCGCGTGCATCTCTCGCTCACCGCCAATCCGTCGCATCTCGAAATCGTCAATCCGGTCGTGCTCGGCAAGGTGCGCGCGAAGCAGGACCAGCTCGGCGCGACCCGTGAAGACCGCACCATGGTGATGCCGCTGCTCATTTCGGGCGACGCAGCCTTCGCCGGGCAGGGCGTGATCGCCGAGTGCTTCGGTCTGTCGGGACTGCGCGGGCACCGCACCGGCGGCTCCGTGCATTTCATCGTCAACAATCAGATCGGATTCACCACCTATCCCCGTTATTCGCGGTCCTCGCCCTATCCCTCCGACGTTGCCAAGATGATCGAAGCGCCGATCTTCCACGCGAACGGCGATGATCCGGAGGCGGTGGTGTTTGCAGCCAAGGTCGCAACCGAGTTCCGCCAGAAATTCCAGCGTCCCGTCGTCATCGATATGTTCTGCTACCGGCGCTTCGGGCACAACGAGGGCGACGAGCCGTCGTTTACCCAGCCGCTGATGTACAAGGCGATCCGCAAGCACCCGCCCACGGGCGAGATCTACGCCAACAAGCTCGTCGGCGAAAACGTCGTCACCGAGGGCGAGGTCGAGAAGATGCGAGTCGATTGGCGCGCCAAGCTCGATGCCGAGCTCGAAGCGAGCCAGGGCTACAAGCCGAACAGCGCCGATTGGCTCGACGGCCGCTGGGCCGATATCAAGGCGGCTCGCGACGCCGACGACCCGCGCCGCGGCCATACCGGCGCTCCGCTCGCGACGCTCAAAGAAATCGGAGCGAAGATCACCGCGATACCGCAAGGTTTCCACCTGCACCGGACCCTCCAGCGTTTCCTGGACAACCGCCGCAAGGCGATCGAAACGGGCACGGGCATCGATTGGGCAACCGCCGAGGCGCTCGCGTTCTGCTCGTTGCTGCTCGAAGGCCATCCGGTGCGGCTCTCCGGCCAAGACACCGAGCGCGGCACTTTCTCGCAGCGCCATTCGGTGCTGATCGATCAGGAGAACGAGGACCGCTACATCCCGTTCAACCATTTGGGCGAGGGTCAGGCCCGCTTCGAAGTCATCAATTCGATGCTCTCGGAGGAGGCCGTGCTGGGCTTCGAATATGGCTACTCGCTCGCCGAACCGAACGCGCTGACGCTATGGGAGGCGCAGTTCGGCGATTTCGCCAACGGCGCGCAAGTGGTCTTCGATCAGTTCGTCTCCTCGGGCGAGCGCAAGTGGCTGCGCATGTCCGGCCTCGTGTGTCTGTTGCCGCACGGCTACGAAGGGCAGGGGCCGGAACACTCCTCGGCAAGGCTCGAGCGCTACC
>Ga0306923_10003907_pt1 | contig 14151 bp, 7 predicted proteins | sample sta12Can44000108_FD_203841 | JGI IMG/M metagenome (GOLD analysis project Ga0306923, IMG submission 203841) | Lab enrichment of tropical soil microbial communities from Luquillo Experimental Forest, Puerto Rico - statanox.12C.anox.44.000.108 (v2)... | ecosystem: Environmental > Terrestrial > Soil... | reverse complement strand
AAAGCTTACCTAGGACTCAAATCCCAGCGCAGCTCACCTACTGGGCTGACCGAGCCGAAAGGCCCTTAGTTGCTGTCGGTGCGTCGCTTCAGGCTTGGTTCGTTATTTTTGGCGGCGTCAGCCGGGGCGGGCGTTTGAGCGGGATTGCCGCTGGCTGTTGCCGTCGCGGTCTGCGTGGTATTGTCGGGATTGTAAGGGCTTTTCATATAGCGGGTGGCCTCCGCCTGCGCACCGGCGGTGTCATCTCTGCTGCGCTGGGCGAGGCTATACTCGTTCACGGCACGTTCGCGCTGACCCAGAATGTCGTAAATCTTCCCTATGTAGATATGGCTCCAGACCTCGACCCATTTGGGGTCGAGATCACCGCCTAGGGCCTGGCGGAAAGCGTTTGCCGCCGACTGATAGTTCCTCTGGTAGAAGTAAGCCTCGCCCGTGCGGAAGTGCGCGAGGGAATTGGTAGGCTGGATTTCAAGGGCATGCTGATATTCCTGAATTGCTTCGTAGTATCGCCCTAAAGTGGCCAGAGCTTCTCCGCGCGCGACGGTGGCGCGAATACGAAGCTTGGGGCTGGACTTCAGGAGATTATTGTTCGGATCAATGGCAATACCGTTGGGCTTGGGGCGCCCGAAGGTTTCCAGCTCAAACGGTGTGGTGGTGCCGGTGGCCAGGATTTTCTTAAGCTCGGGATTCCCTTCGGTTTCGACTTTGACTTCCACGGGCATCCGAAACGTGTCCAGATCCTGGTGCAACTTGCCGACAATCTGGAAACCCTTCGGCGTGCGATAGACGGTGTAATCCAAGGAGAATTCAGGGACCCCCGTCGAGTTAAGCCACTGCGCGAAGAAAGACGCGAGGTTGACGGGCGGTTCGCCTCTCTTGGGCGGGCGAACTCTGCTCGCTGCCAGTTTCTCGAAAGAGTCGATCGAGGCTGTTTTGCCCGAGTGCTCTTGATAGAACTGCTTCAGCAAGGAGTTGAACGCGTCGTCTCCCAATTCGGCTCGCAACATGTGAAAAACCATGGCGCCTTTATCGTCGACAATCGAACGATAGCGCTCCGAGTAGGCATCGACGCGATCGGCTTGCGAAATGGGCGCGGTCTGCTCGAACATCAGGGCGCCAACGGCAAAATCTTCCAAGGCGCGATTGAGACTGGCCACGCCGCCCGACTGCTCGGCGTACATCGCTTCGGTGTAGCGGGCCAGGCCATCGGTGACCCAAACGTCGTCTCCTGTCGCAGGGAGCACACTGCTGCCCCACCACTGGGCAGCGGCGAGCTGGGTAAGCATGCGGTCGTTTGACCGGCTCGTCCATTGGTGTGAGCTAATCAGAAGCAGACCGGGCGCCGAAAAACCGGGCAACGAGCCGTCGGGCATTTGGGCGACGGTCAGCGCGGGCTGGCCCGAGGACAGGGGGCCAAAGGTGTCTGTGAGGTAGTTCATGATCTGACCGAGGGAACCGGCATAGGAGCCGACTGTCGAACCTTGGGCCGGCGCAGTGTAAAAGGAAAATTGATAGCCTTCCGTGGGAGCCGGCGTGAGCTTCAAATTGCCGGCGACAAAGGTTCCGACCGGGGCAGGCTGCGTGCAACGGAACATGTAGGACATCTGCTCACCGGACCTGCCGACACCGGGACGAGTCGTGGGCGGGTCTGCCTTGCCGGTACCAGCGACAACAAGGCCGCTCGGAACGATGACGTTGAACGTGCCGGTATAGCGATTGGACGGGTAATCGGTAAGGGGAAACCAGCGTGCCGGCAGGAGGAGATAGGCGCTGGTTTTGTCCACCGACGCGAACCGCAAGCCCTTTGTAGGGCTATCTTCTTCGCTTGAAACCGGGCCGTTGTATTCAAACGAAACGGTGATGGTCTTCCCTGGGGTGGCCGTAACGGGAAGCGCGACCGTTAGCAGAAGGGGGGAATGGCTGTCCCGCTCGAAAGCGAGATCGCGACCATCAGAAGATTTGACCGCCGTCACGTGCAAATCCGGGTGGAGTTCGACCAAGACGGTCTTTGCCACCTGGGCGGCAACAAAATCGACCTTAGCACGAGCCTGAATGGTTTGATCGTCGGGGCGCAGGATGACCTCGACGTCATAGTTCGAGGCCCGAAAGGGAAATGCGTGCGGAGCCTGGGCCCGGGCCGCGGCGGCGCCGCTCAGAACTATCGTCAAAATGAAGGACAATGGATACAGCTTAGGCAAACAGGCCCTCTTACCGAATCCCGAATCGCCGACCAGGTTCGTCTATGTAGGATACCAGATAAGCACGAGCAGTTGCCCGGCCGAGCATCAAAGCATGCGAGCGAAAATCTCCGCGGCGCGTTCGATGGCTCCCCCGGAGCCGAGCTTGGCTCTGACTTCGGCTAGGCCGGTCTTCATCTCGTCGTTGGCCTCGGCCGTTTCCAGGAGGTATCGAACGTGCGCTGCCACGGCCCTCGGCGTGCAGTCGTCTTGGATCAGTTCGGGAACCACGCGCCGTTCAGCGATGAGATTGACCATGCTGATGAAGGGCGCACGCACCATTCGCCGCAGAATCGCCGCCGTAGCTCGGGCCATGCGGTAGATCACCACCATGGGTGTTCCGAGAAGGGCCGCCTCGATGGTTGCTGTGCCACTGGCTATGATGGCGCAGTCGGCGGAGGCCAGCGCGTCGTAGGCTTGGCCTCGGATCCGCTTAATCGGCAGGCCAGGGCGGTCGCCACAGCGAGCGAGAACCTCAGCCGCCAGCCCGAGGGGGGCGACGTGGACGAACTGCACTCCCCCGATTGAGTGCATCTCGCGAGCAAGCAGTTCGCAAGCATCCAGTAGAACGGGATAATGCTGCGCGATTTCGTTCGCTCGGCTGCCGGGCAGCAGCGCCACGATCAGGGTCTCGGGATTCAACCCGTGTGTGGCTGCAAACTCCTCACGGGTCATCGAGGGTCGAACTAGGTCGACGAGAGGGTGTCCGACAAAACCAACGGGCACGCCTGCGTCTTGATAGATTTTCTCCTCGAACGGAAAAATCACCACCATGCGACTGACCAGGCGTTTTACGACCCGGACTCGACCCGCACGCCAGGCCCAAACTTGCGGGCCGATAAAATAGCCGACGGGAATGCGGTGATGTTTGAGCCGGCGAGCAACGCCCAAATGGGTGCCCGGCGAATCAACCAAAATGCCCAGGCTGGCATTCCGGCGTACGGCTTCGCGGGCGAGGTGTCGCTGCACGCGCACCACGGTGGGAACCTTGTGCAGCACCTCGGTGATGCCCACGACAGCGACTTCGTGATAGTCGGCGATCAGCTCGACGCCTGCTTCCCCCATGCGTGGACCCCCCATCCCGAAAAGCTTGGCGTTGGTTCGTTCGCGCAGAGCCTTGGCCAGCTGAGCGCCGTACATGTCGCTCGATGCTTCTCCGGCAGAGATCAATATTTCGGGATCGGCCATGCTAACCTAAGTCGCCGTCGGATTGGCGGGGTCCTCGTTGTTCGCGCGGCGTTGCGCGTCAGTCATCGGCCGGAAGAGGTTGGGAGAATCCGGGCGCCGAACCGGAGATGGGCACTGCGATTTCCTGTTCCTTGTACTGAAGCTGGTACAGACGATAGTAGATGCCGCGAAGCGCGAGCAGTTCTTGGTGCGCGCCTTGCTCGCGCAAGCGACCTTTGTGAAACACTAGAATACGATGTGCGTGTTGGATTGTGCTGAGGCGGTGTGCGATTACGACGGCGGTGCGCCCGGTGAGTAGGCGGTCGAGAGCCTCGCGAATCATCAATTCAGTCTTGGTATCGACGCTCGAAGTAGCTTCGTCGAGGATCAAAAACTTCGGATTGTGCGCCAGGGCTCGCGCAAAGCTGACCAGCTGCCGCTGGCCAACCGAGAGCGTACCACCGCGTTCGGTTACCGGGGTATCGATACCCTTGGCCAGGGATTCGAGGAATGGACCGAGCCCGACCTCGCGCAATGCGCGTTCTGTCTGGGGGCGGTCGATCGACTGGGTTCCCAGCTTGACGTTCGCCTCGAGCGTGCCTGTAAAGAGGAAGGGGTCCTGCAGCACGATTCCGAATAGGCGCCGCAGGTCCTGCAAATCGATTTTGCGTATATCGACGCCGTCGATCAGAATCTGACCGCGTTGGATTTCATAAAAGCGCAGCAGCAGCTGGATGATGGTCGTCTTTCCGGCACCTGTGTGGCCGACGATCGCCAGCGTTTGGCCCGGTTCGATGCGGAAGGAGACGTCACGCAGGACCCATTCTTCCTCGTTGGGCGTCGTTCCCCCGTTGTAGGCGAACCAAACGTTGCGGAATTCGATTTCGCCTCGCGGTGCAGTGAGCCTAGTTGGTTGCGGGGCGGAGGTGATGGTGACTGGCTCGTCGAGCAGTGTGAAAATACGTTCCGAGGCAGCCATGGCCTGCTGAAGAATGTTGAACTTGTCGCTCAAATCCTGGATTGGTCGGAAAAAGCGTACCGCCCATTGAATGAACGATATCAACATCCCGATCGTAAACGTCGATGCGGCGATGACCCGCAGGCCGCCAGTCCAATAGAGCAGCGCCACGCCGGACATACTCAAAAACTCGACCGCCGGGTAGAAATAGGCGAATGCGTCGATGGCATCTTTGTAAGCTTCCATGTGGATGCGATTGAGCCCGGCGAATTGAGCCCGCGCCTTGCGTTCGCGGTTGAATAGCTGCACGACGGTCATTCCGCTGATGTGTTCTTGAAGGAATCCATTGATTCGTGCAATGGCGGTGCGGATGCGACGATTGGCATCGCGTACATGATTCCGGAAAAAATAGGTAACCAGGATCATGAATGGCAGAGGTGAAAGCGTCACGAGTCCGAGAAAGGGCCGCCAGGCGATCAAGACAATCGCCAACCCAAAGATGAAGACGAAATCGTTCAGCATCGCCGCAACGCCGGTTGCGAACAGATCATTCAGTGCGTCGACATCGGTCGTACAACGCGTGACCAGCCGACCGACGGGAGTTCGGTCGAAAAAGCTCATCGGCAGACGCTGCAAGTGTTCGAAAATCTCCTTGCGCAGGTCGTACATCGTCTGCTGGCCGACCCACTGCATGATGCGCATCTGAAGGTATTGCAGGGCGAAACTGGCCAAAATGGAACCAAAGTAAATCAGTGCTATCACCGTGAGGCCCCAGATGGCGGCGTTACGCTCGACCTCCCCGCGCATTCCGGGCACTACATAGCGGTCCACGCCGCGACCGAACAGGTAAGGCGCGAGGATGTCCATGCCCGCGACGGCAAGGCTCATGCCCACGGCGACAATTACCGGCCAGTAGTACGGGCGCAGGTATTTCACCAGCCGGCGGGTCAGCCGCCTGTCGTAGAGCTTTCCTAGCTTTTCCTCTTCGCGAAAATCGCTCATTCGCGTGCCAGCTCTTCTTCGAGCAATTGCTTTTGGTACAGATCGGCGTAGTAGCTGCCCAAGGCGAGCAACTCTTCATGTGTGCCGCGCTCGGTGATGCGGCCGCCGCGCAGCACAATGATCTGATCGGCGTCCTTGACGGTCGAGATGCGATGGGCTACGAGAATTGTGGTGCGTCCTCGGATGACTCTTCGCAGCCCGTGCAGGATGTTCTCTTCTGTCTCCGTATCGACGCTTGAGAGGCAGTCATCGAGTATTAGGATGCGGGGTTGGCGTGCAATCGCGCGGGCCAGTGAGGTTCGTTGCTTTTGGCCACCGGAGAGAGTGATTCCGCGCTCGCCGACCATAGTGGCGTAGCGCAGTGGAAAATTCGCTATATCATCGGAAACGCAGGCAACGTCCGCCGCTGCACAAATAATCTCTTCTTTCGACTCTTCCAGTCCGAATGCAATGTTCTCGCCGAGCGTTTCACTAAAAAGGAAGGTATCATGAGGGACGAATCCGATGGCCCGGCGCAGCTGTTCGAGAGGATAGTCGCGTATCGAGCGGCCGTCGATCAATACCGTGCCGCTAGGTGCGTCCCAAAGTCGCGCGATTAACGACGCGAGCGTCGATTTGCCGCTTCCGGTCGGCCCAATAATGGCGAGAGTGGTGCCGGCGGAAACCTTCAGGTTGATGTCCTGGAGCACCGGCGGCCCGGGCCTGTCCGCATCGCCCGGGGGATACACAAAGGTAAGGTTGCGGAATTCGATATCGCCGCGAGAAATTTCAGGCGGAGGCCTGCTTCCATTCTCGCGCGCGACGGCTAGAGCAGTCGGGGTGTCCAGGATGCGCGGTTCTGCATTCATGATGTAGCCCAACCGGCCCATGGAAGCGGCGCCGCGTTGAAAAATGTTGGTTACCCAACCAAGTGCGATGATGGGGAAGGTCAGAATTCCTAAGTACGAGTAGAAGGACCAAAGAGTGCCGAGCGTTATGCGTGTAACGTTGGTCTCGATAACTTCCGCGCCTCCTTTGCCCAACAGCATCACCATGCTAATGCCGATTAGCGCGGTCAGCGCAGGGAAGAACAAACTCCACATGCTGATCCATTTCACATTGCGGTCGACATATTCGCGATTGGCCTCGTCAAAACGAGCAATTTCGGACTGTTCCTGTGCGTAGGCGCGAATGACGCGGGTGCCGGTCAGATTCTCCTGAGCACGAGTGGACAAGATACCCAAGGCCGCCTGAATGCGCTCGGACAGGCGATGAATGATGCGCCCAAAATAGTACACCGCGAAAACGACGAGGGGCACGGGCAGCAAGACCCAGAATGTTAGTCCGGCCGAGAGCCTCAGCATGAAAAACAGCGACATGATCGACGTGGCTATGGTCGTAGCCGTGTACATGATGCCGGGTCCGAGCACCATCCGCACGGCATTCAAATCGTTGGTGGCTCGGGACATCAGATCCCCGGTGCGATTTCGCGCATAAAACTCGGGGTCCAGCTGAACCAGCTTGTGCAAAAGATCGTTGCGCAGATCGAATTCGATCTCGCGCGAAACACCGATCAAGATCCAGCGCGTCCAGAACGAGAAAATTCCTTTCACCACCATCAGGACTACGATCGTGATGCAGTAGATGGCCAGCGCTCGCCGATTGAGGGGCGCGTAGTACTTAAGAAGCGGCCATATCAACTGTCGCGCGGTTCCCGTCAATGTGCTGAGAGGTTGGGGCAGTCCACTCAAGGAGTCTGTGATGATGCCTTGAATGAGCTGCGGCAGCGAGCCGACGATTCCCATAAGGGCGTCGAACACGAGGCCCAGTATGACCATTCCCTTATAGCGGGCGATGTAGGGGAGCAGGGGCTTCAGATGCTGCCAGCCAGAGGGTCTCGCCTGTGGGCGCGCAGGTGCGGCTGCAGCAGGTTGGGCGATCGCGCTCATCTGCGAGTATTAGACGCAGAGGGCCTGGTTCCGGCTACTGAAAGATTCAAGCTTCTACAGCCAACTTCCATCTCGTTTATACCCTAGGACGCACCTGAGACTCGATAATTTCGATTCTATCGTGTCGCCTCGGTGGGAGGAAGGGTGTTGTCATCTAACGTGTCGCCACGATTTCTTCGAGGCGGGCTTCGAAATTTTCTTCGCCCTCCGACCACAACCAGGCACGCTCGACGGGAAGAGCTGTCTCAATGCGCCGGACCCAATCGAGGAGTTTGCGAATGTTGTCCCGCGTTTTTTCCTGGTATTTGTCAAGATTTTCCGGCCAGGCCATGGCTTCTAGGAAACGAGCCTCCTCCGGGCTTTGCGCCGGTGCCTTGCGGCCAGGTTCTTGGCCGAGCAGCCCCGCATGGCCGGTGAAGAAGTGCTCAAACCCCAGCTGTACCTCGAAATGTCCGCGCTCGCGCCACAGGCCACTCTCGTAATCCTCGCCACGGCAGATGATTTCGAGCGCCTGCGGCTCAAGGGTCGCTTTTCCGGAGCTTGCCTGGATCGTCGCGAGATCCCAAAAACACTGGGTCTCATAGGAGCAGTCGCTGTGAAGCTGTTCGGCAACGGTTGCCACAATTCCCGCGGCATCGAACGGTGCGGCGCGCAAGTCCTGCTCTAGAATCGGCGCTTGCGAATCATCGACGGCTCGAACCGTGAGCTGGGTGAAACCGGGCTTCGACAGCGACAAGGGAACCGTCTCGAGGAACGCGTCGAGGCGTTCCGGTATGCGCGCTTCCGGGAACTCGCTACAGATCACACGCAGGTAAGCTTGATTGGCCATGAAGCGATTATACCGGGTTGGAGCAGCCCATCGGGAGATCGAGTGGAGCTCAGCGGATCGAGTCAAGAAAGGAAAGGCGAGATCACCGTGAAAGGCTACCTCGTTTTTGGAGGTTCCTCATCTTCCTCGGAACTGAAGTTCGTCGAGATGCCCAGAAGCCGGTTCTTCAGCGTGTCACCCATGCCAGCGAGTACTTCGGCGATCGTGTCGCGCATGCGTTTCTCTGCGGATTTTGCCAGCGTATCGAGCACCGCCTGGGAGTGTTGACCAAGAGTTGTTGCCGACGCGAGGAGCCATGAATTGGAGGCATTCTCGAGGCGCGTTTTGTACTGCTCAATCGACTCGTCCGCAGATCTCTTCAGTTGCTCGAGGAATTCTGTGCGCTGCTGCTGATGCTTCGAGTCCCACACTTCGACGATCGGCGCGAATTGGGACTGCAGGTGCATTTCTGCCTGCTCGACACCTTCGGTAATCCGCATTTCCATTTTCTTTTGGAACTCAGCGAGCGACTGCTCGCGGGTGTATTCGACATCCGAGCGCGCCTTTTCTAACGCCTCGCGCGAAGCGGCTTCAAAACGGCGCAGCGAGTCGCCGGTCAATTGCTGGACGCGATCGGTGAAGCTCGCCTGTGCGGTTTCGGCCGATTCGCCCATCCGGGAACGCTCCCGATCGATGATTTCCCGTGCAGCTTCGTCAATTTCTGCCTGGCTGTGCTCCACGTAGCTCCGTCGGTAATGATCCAGTTCCGAGGCGACCAGGCTCGAAATTTCAGCGGCCCGGCCGCGCAGCGCGGCGGTGGACTGCTCAACCGCTTTCTCGAGGGCCGATTGCATGGTGGTCTGAGCCTTCTTTTGATACCAATCGGCGGCCTTCGCCAGCGCTTCGTAAGTATCGTGCTTTGCTTCTGTATTCTTTTGATCGAACTCGTCTTCGAGTTTTGCCAGTACCGCTCGGGAGGACTCGTCGAATTTAGTCGGCAACGTTTCCGATTCCTGCCGCACCCGCTCAAGCACCTCCCGCAGAGCTTGCTGGGCCGTTTCGCGAACCGTGGATTCCGCCCGGGCCGTTTGTTGCGACAGGTGCTGCGCCTGCCTCTGCAGGTTGGTTTCGATCTGAGTTGTCCGCTCGAGCGCCTGCTGAACCTGTTCGCGAATTCGGGTCTCGAAACCGCTTGCTTCATCGCGGGCGCGCGCCAACTCCGCCCTAGCGTTGCGCGTCGCCTCTAACTGTGACCGGAGCGTCTGCTCCAGTTCGCTAGAAAGCCGATCGACCACCTTCTGGGCGGAGTCGCGCACGGCGGGCTCGATGCTGTCGAGTTTTTCAGCGACTGCTTGCTCGGCGCGCAGCCGAGCTTCCGCTTGCTGGGCCGAAAGCATTTCCTCCAGCTGCTGCCGAGTTTGCTCGACGGTGCGGTGACCTGCCTGTTCGATCTCCCGCCGCACGTTTTCCGCAGCTGTGCGCTGCTGTTCTAGACCCGCGCCGAGCGACTGGATCCATTTTTGAGCATCAGCGATAGCGGAATCGAGCGACTCACGCACGGTTGATTGATGCGCGGACATTTCTTGCTCCGCCCGCGAGAACGCTGCCTGCCAGGAGACGGCAATTTTTTCATCGAATGTTTTCGATGCGCCAGAGACGGTGGCTTCGAACTCTTCCAGCCAATGCTGCCGCGCGGCCGCCGCATCGGCTTGCGTCTGGTCGACGGTCTTGCTGCGAATATCTTGGGCTGCTTCGGCAAGGCTGGCTTTCCAGCTGTGCAGCTGCTGCGAGGCCTCTTGGGGAGCAGAAGGGATCCCGAGCCAGGGTGACGCTGCCTCCGTCTGCGGAATCAAACGACGAACCACCTCTTCGACCGCCTGCTTGAGATTCTGCGCGGTTGTGTGCTGAGCGGCTTGCTGCGCCGCTTGTTCTGCCGCTTGAACAGCGGCGTTGTTGACAGCTTCGCGAATCTTGGCGTCGAGCTGAGAGGCTCTTAGTTCGGTAGCCTTGCGTGCCTCCTCAACGAGGTTGCTCGTGCGCTCGCTCGCCTGGTGAATCAATTTCTTGGCAGCTGATTCGGAAACCCGCTCCATCGAAAGCTTAATGGCTCGCTCGACGGCCTCATGCAGCTGCGCATCGAGCTGCTGCCTAACGACCGTCATTTCCTCATTCACCGCTGACTGCGCGCTGCGCCGCAGAGTTTTTTCGAGCGTCTCCTTCGCTTCGGCCACCATGCGGGCGGTCTGCCGCGCGGCGTCGAGTCGATCTTCCTGGCTAGTCGAGGAGACCACATGGATCTTGCTTTCCGTTGGCTGGGTTTCAGGCCCCGCTTGGGGAGGCGCCGGTGCTTTGCTCGCAGCTGGTGGAAGCGTGACGGATACCGGAGGCGGTGCGCTGGCCTCCTGTTCGGGATAAGGAAACCAATCTTCCGGCGGGAACGCGATGCCCCACACATTCCCTGGCGTGTCAAATTCCAGACCAATCTGAAAAAGTTCGCGAATCGCTCGCGGCCTCTGGACCCAGATCACGCGCCCCAGAACTGTTCGAGCAGTAAGGGAAGCTTCGGGCCGCGCAATTTCGAGCGACACCATGTTGTTTTTCGGAACGTAATGTTTTGACTGGTACTTACAGCCATAGCAGTTGACCATGACCGTCGTCGTGCGTTCTTTGAAGGGTTGACCGAGCGCATCGACGCCAGAAACCGTAATCGGCACGGCCTGCACGATTCGCGTGCTTCGACGTTTCTGGCTTCCGGTGTCTTCCGATGGCATGGACCCGCCCACGCGCTCCTCCCCAGAGGGCCGAAAGGGAAGATTAGCATCCCGACCTGGACTCGGCCGCCGGCAGGCTGCGCCGTGTGCGTATCGGTTACGCCGATATCGGCAAATGAGAGGCTACTGACCGACCGAGGGGATTTGCGCCCGGGTCCAACCGCCACCAAGCGCCTCGACCAGCTGCACGCTAGACGTGATTTGTTGTATTTTGAGATTAACCAGCGTCTGCTTGTTGCTCAATAGTGTCGTTTGTGCGGTGATCACGTTGAGGTAAGGGTCGATGCCTAACCGGTAGCGCTCCGTCGCCAAGTCCAGGAATCTTTGAGACGAATTGATGGCGACGACTTGCTGATCGATCTGCTGGGATAGGATGCGCAATGCCGCCAGGTTGTCCTCCACTTGCTGAAAGGCGGTCAGTACAGTTTGCCGGTAGTTCGCCACCGTTCCCTCGTATTGAGCGCGAAACTGATCGACGGTCGCCTTGCGCAATCCAGCATCAAAAAGCGTTTCGGCCAGGCTTGGACCCACCGACCAAAAACGACTCGGCCAAGTAAACCAGTCGGTAATCGAGGAAGATTGAAAGCCTGCGGACGCAGTCAAGGTGACGGTCGGAAAATAGGCTGCTCGCGCGATGCCGATTTGCGCGTTAGCCTGCGCTACGAGGCGCTCGGATGCCGCCACGTCTGGGCGGCGCTCGAGCAATTCTGACGGCAAACCAAATGGGATGGGAGGCGGAGCGGTATCCAGCGCGTTTACGGGGATCGAGAAGGTCGATGGGGACTGCCCGAGCAGCACCGCTATGGCATGCTCGAGCTCAGCTCTGAGAACTTCCACACCCGTGTCCTGAGCCTGGGTTGTCTCGAGTTGAGCCTCGGCTTGCGCCACCGCCTCATCGCTATCGATCCCTGTTTCAAAAAGCGCCTTGGTCAAGTCCAGGGACTGTTTATACGCTTCCACAGTCGAGTCCAGGAGCTGTTTGAGGGCGTCCTGTGAACGCAGTTGAAAATAATCTACGGCTACTTCCGCGTGTATGGTCAAGCGAACATTGGCCAAATCGATAGCGCTCGCCTGTGCCGCATACGCAGTTGAATTGATCGTGTTGCGGACTCGGCCCCAAAGATCGGGCACCCAGGTGGCATCGAAGGGCAACGAGTAATCTGTGAAGATACTCGCGCTTCCGGTCGACCCGGTCCCGCCGGTGCCCCCTCCCGCTCCCCCTCCCCCAGGAATAACGAACCCCTTCAAGTTCCCCGATTGGCGCTGCCGCGTAATCGAAGGGCTCGTCGTAGCCGCAGGGAACAGTTGTGATCTCGCCTCTTTGACCAAAGCCCGCGCGGCCATGAACGCCGCTTCCGATGAGGCGATCGACTGGTTTGAATTGTCCACCTGCTCTTCGAGCTGATTCAGTTCAGGGTCATTGAAGATTTCCCACCAATTGCCCCGGATTACCTGGTCATTTGGCTGAGCTGCTTTCCAGTTAGCGATGTCCTGGACGTTCTCCGACGTAACTTCCTTATACGCCGCAGGCGCCTGAACCGCCGGCGCGTGATACTTCGGCCCAACGTTGCAACTGGTCAAAAAGAGCGCCGCAAAAATCAAAGCCGCCAACGAAAGGGCATGTTTTGGGGGCATTCTTCTGATCTCCGCCGCATGTGTTAATCCGTTCCCAACGCTTCGGGAGTCATTTGTCCCCGGCGCGATCGCTGCCGCCGGAGGCTCAGGCGGTCCATGTACAGATATACGACCGGCGTAGTGTAGAGCGTCAGCATTTGGCTGAAGATCAGCCCTCCCACGATGGTGATTCCAAGAGGCCGCCGCAACTCCGATCCGACTCCGGTTCCCAACGCGAGCGGCAAAGCGCCTAGCAGAGCGGCCATGGTGGTCATCAAGATCGGACGGAAACGGAGCAGGCAGGCTTGATAGATCGCCTCCTTCGAGCTCTTCCCCTCGTTTCGTTCCGCCGCGAGAGCGAAATCGATCATTAGAATCGCGTTCTTCTTGACGATGCCGATCAGCAAGACGATACCGATCAAGGCGATCACGCTGAGGTCTGTACGGAACGCCATTAAGGCCAGCACGGCGCCGACGCCCGCCGAGGGCAAAGTCGAAAGTATCGTGATTGGATGTATGCAGCTCTCATACAGAATCCCGAGAACGATATAGACCGCGAGAATCGCAGTGGCAATGAGCAGTGGCTCGGTTGCCAGAGAAGCCTGGTAGGCTTGCAAGGTGCCGGAAAACATCGCGTGAATCGAGTCCGGCATACCGATTTTTTCTTCCATTTGGGTGATGGCGCTCGAGGCACCACTCAAAGCAACGCCGGGTGCAAGATTGAAAGACACAGTGACGGAAGGGAATTGGCCTTGGTGGTTGACGGCGAGCGCCGCCGTCGTCGGCTGGTAACGCGTAACCGCGCTGAGCGGGACTTCGCCGCCGGTCGTCGGGTGGATATAGATGTCGTTGAGGCTTCTGGGGTCCTGCCAATACTGTGGCGCGACCTCCATCACCACGTAATATTGATTGAGGGGCGTGTACATGGTTGAGACCAGCGCCTGCCCGAATGCTCGATAAAGGGTTTGATCGATCAGCTGCGGCGTGATACCCATTCGCGCCGCCGTATCCCGATCATATGAGAGGTAGGCTTCCAGCCCGCTGTTCTGCTGATCCGTATCGACATCCCTGAGCATCGGCAGCTTCTTCATTTCGTCGAAGAGTATAGGGCCCCATTTGACAAGGTCGTTCACGCTGTCGCTTTGAATCGTGTATTGATATTGCGCGTTGCTTTGCCTGCCGCCAATGCGCAAGTCCTGACCGGCCTGCAGAACGACTTTCGCCCCAACCAGATTGTTGAACCTCGGTCTCAAGCGATCAATCACCTGGCTGGAGGTGAGTTTTCGTCGATTGAGCGGCTTGAGGCCGATATAGACATTGGCTGTATTGGTCGAGCCGCCACCGGTGAAGGCCATCACGTTCCCTACCGCTGGATCGGTCTTAATGGTGTCGACAACCTGCTTTGTCAGCTTATCCATGGCTTGATAGGAAATGTCTTGCTGAGCGCGAATGCCGCCGCCGATCGTTCCATTGTCTTGCAACGGGAAGAAGCCCTTCGGGACGATAATCAGCAGATAAACATTCACGGCAATCGTGATTAAGAGAACCGTTAGGGTCAGGGCTGCATGTTCCAATACCCAAGCCAGGGTTCTTTCATAAACATCTAATACCCACTCGAATGCCTTCTCACTTGTGCGATAGAGGCGGTTACGTTCTTCGGGTTGTT
>Ga0306923_10003905_pt1 | contig 14151 bp, 15 predicted proteins | sample sta12Can44000108_FD_203841 | JGI IMG/M metagenome (GOLD analysis project Ga0306923, IMG submission 203841) | Lab enrichment of tropical soil microbial communities from Luquillo Experimental Forest, Puerto Rico - statanox.12C.anox.44.000.108 (v2)... | ecosystem: Environmental > Terrestrial >... | reverse complement strand
CAAGGCATCGAGGCGGTGACCCGCGCCTGTGCTCCTTTCATCCCGGGTCGCAGCGGCCAGTCCCTGTACCTGCGACCTTTCCTCTATGGAACAGAAAGCGGCTACCTGCTGCGCAATTCGCTCACCTTTCGCTTCATGGTGATCGCGAATCCGGTGGAGGCATACGCGACTGGCGCACCGACCATCGCGATCGAGCGGCGCGAGGTGCGCGCTGCCCCGGGCGGGATCGGCGCCGCGAAGGCAGCCGCCAACTACGCCGCCTCACTGCGCGCTTCGAGCACCGCTCTCGCGCGCGGCCACACCGTGGCACTTTGGCTCGATGCGGCGGAGCATCGCTACATCCAGGAACTCTCCGGGATGAACTTCTTCGCCGTGATCGATGGCGAGCTGCATACCCCGGAGCTCGATGGCGCCATCTTGCCCGGCATCACGCGCGATTCATTGCTGGCACTCGCCCCGCGCCTCGGCTACGTCGTGCACGAGCGGCAGATGCAGATCGATGAGCTTCTCGCGCAGATTTCGAGTGGACAGTGCAGCGAGCTCTTCGCCTGCGGTACCGCCGCCATCGTCATGCCGATCGCGGCGCTGGCGGAGCCCGACGAGCGCGCGTTCCAGCCGGCTCGCACGGATGAAGTCGCGGCTCGGCTGCGCGCTGCACTGCTCGCGATCCAGGAGCGCCGGGCGCCGGATCCCTTTGGCTGGACGCGCGGGGTCGAATGACGCGAGCGATCGTGCTTCATGAGACGGGCGGTCCGGAGAAGCTTCGCTGGGAGACCGTCGAGGTCGGCGAGCCGGGTGAAGGCGAGCTGCGCATCCGCCACACCGCGATTGGCGTCAACTTCCACGACACCTACGTACGTAGCGGCTCCTACCGCACGCTGCCGCTTCCTGGAATTCCCGGCGTCGAAGCCGCAGGCGTGGTGGAGCGTGTGGGCCCCGCGGTGTCGGGGTTCGCCGCCGGTGACCGGATCAGCTACATCAACGAGCGTTACGGCGGCTATGCCGAAGCCCGCCTCCTCCCCGCGGCGCTTGCGCTGAAGATTCCTGACTGGCTCACGGACGATGCGGCAGCGGCGCTCACCGTCAAGGGCCTGACGGCCTGCATGCTTCTGCGGCGTGTGCACGCGGTACAACCCGGCGAGACAGTACTGGTGCACGCCGCTGCGGGCGCCGTCGGGCAGCTGCTGGTCCGCTGGGCAAAGCAACTCGGCGCCACGGTGCTTGCCACGGTCGGCTCGGCCGAGAAGGCGCGCATCGCGCGCGAGTGTGGCGCGGATCAGGTGATCCTCTATCGCGAAGAGGACTTCGTCGCCCGCGTCGCAAAGCTTACAGACGGTGCGGGCGTCGATGTCGCCTACGACGGGGTGGGAGCGGATACCTTCGCTGGCTCACTCGATTGCCTCGGCTATCTCGGCACGCTGGTCAATTTCGGGCAGTCCTCGGGTCCCGTCCCTCCGTTTGCCGTCTCGCAACTCGCAAAGCGCTCGAACACATTGGTGCGGCCGCTGCTCTTTCACTACATCCGCGAGCGCACAGCGCTCGAGGCCATGGCTCAGGAAGCCTTCGCCGCGATGCGATCGGGGATGCTGCGCGCAACCGTGGGGCTCAAACTGCCCCTGGCCCGGGCCGGGGAGGCGCATACGGCACTCGAGTCGCGCGTCACGAGCGGCGCCATCGTACTCGTGCCGTGAACGGCCTCCTCGCGACCAAGGCGGTTTCCGCTGCCGAGGAAGAGGATCAGCAGCTCATCCGTACCCTTTCCCTTCCGGCGCTCACCGCGTTCGGCATCGGCTCGATCATCGGCACCGGAATCTTCGTGCTGACGGGAACTGCGGCCGCCAACCACGCGGGACCCGCGCTCGTGGTGTCGTTCCTGCTGGCCGGCTGTGCCGGCGCCTTCGCAGCGCTGTGCTATGCCGAGCTCGCTTCGATGATCCCCGTGGCCGGCAGCGCCTACTCCTACGCGTACGCAACACTCGGGGAGCTCGTCGCCTGGTTCATCGGCTGGAACCTCGTGCTGGAATACACCTTCTCGGTTGCGACTGTGGCGGTCGGCTGGTCGGCGTACGTCGTGAGCCTCCTTGCCCAGTTCGGAATTCATCTGCCCGAGGCGCTGATTCAGGCGCCCATTGACCGCGGCGCGGGTGATGTTGGCCTCATCGCTACGGGTGCCATACTCAATTTGCCGGCGGTGCTCATCGTCGCTGCGGTCGCGTTCGTCTGTTACATCGGCATACGGGAGTCCTCGGCGCTCAACTCCGCGATCGTCGTGCTCAAGATCTCCGTCGTGATCGGCTTCGTTCTGCTCGGGGCCGGCTTCGTCACTACGGCCAACTGGCACCCTTTCGTGCCGGCGAATACCGGGCACTTCGGACACTTCGGTTGGAGCGGCGTGCTCGCCGCGGCCGGCATCATTTTCTTTGCATTCATCGGATTCGACACCGTCTCGACCTGCTCACAGGAGGCGAAGAACCCGCGCCGCGACGTGCCGCTCGGCATCATCGCGAGCCTCGCGATCTGCTCGGTGCTTTACGTGGCCACTGCGCTGGTGCTCACCGGCATGGTGCCCTACACGGACCTGGACGTTGCGGCACCCGTGGCGCTCGCCATTGACCGCCATGCCCCGCTTCGCTGGCTCGGGCTGCCGGTCAAGCTCGGGGCCATCGCTGCCATGATCTCCGTGATGCTGGTCATGACCGTAGGACAGGCGCGGATCTTCATGGCGATGGCTTCCGATGGTCTGCTGCCCGCCTGGTTCGCGGCTGTGCACCCGCGGTTCCGCACGCCGGCGCACTCCACGCTGGTCACCTGGATCGGCGCAACGCTGATCGGCGGCGTGTTGCCGGTCAGGATTCTTGGTGAACTGGTGTCCATCGGCACGTTGCTCGCGTTCGCCACGGTGTGCGTCGGCGTGCTGGTGCTGCGCCGCCTGCGGCCCGAGCTGCCGCGGCGCTTCCGCGTACCGGCGCCCTACTTCACCTGCATCAGCGGCGCGCTAGTCTGCTTCGCGCTCATGCTGGCGCTGCCGCCCGATACCTGGATTCGACTCACCGTCTGGACTGTGATCGGGCTGCTTATCTATGCCTTCTATGGGTATCGCAACAGCCGATTGAGGGGCGCACTACCGCTTCCGCCTGTGGTGTGACCTCGATCGCCGGAGGTTAACGAGATGCCTGTCAAGCGCGAGCCGATCGAATACGCGAACGCCTCGGCGGAAGTCCGCGCCGTGTACGACGACATCATGGCCACCCGCAAGACCGACTGGGTAAACAATTTCTGGAAGGTCCTGGCGCATGATCCCCCGACCCTGCGCCGCATCTGGGCCAACATCAAGCAGGTGATGGGCCCCGGTGCGATCGATCCGCTCACAAAGGAAATGCTCTATCTCGCGGTCAGCGCCAGTAACAGCTGCCGCTATTGCACCGCCTCGCATGGCGCGGCGGCGCGCAACAAGGGAATGAGCGAAGCCCAATACTCCGAGCTGCTCGCGATCGTCGGACTTGCGAATGAGACCAATCGCCTCGTCACCGCACTCGAGGTGGAAGTCGACCGCCAGTTCCTGTGAGAGGGCGGCATTAAGCACGCGCCGCCAGGCTGCCAGACAGGATTACGCCCGCGCATGCTGACGTGCAAGCGTATCGGACACCCACCCGCACGCGGCCGCCGGGGAGTTCGGCGACCGTAACGCGGGCCCTCTCTGCAACTATTTCGCCACTCGAGCGCTCGCCGATGGCGACGGTGCCAGCTGTCTCCAGCCCGTTTGAGCCCCTTGCCGTCCTTTGGTAGCTCCTGGTTTGTCGGGCCTCGACACAGTAACGCTATGATGGCTACTTCTCTCGGCAGGACGTGTTAATGCACAGCGACGACGCCGGCGAGTCGCAGGCACGCTCATCTCTCGGGTTTCCGGAGTTCATCGCGCTAATTGCGGCAATCATGTCGACGCAAGCGCTCGCCGTTGATGCAATGCTGCCTGCACTCCCCCGCATCGTCCATGAGCTGGGTGTACCGAATCCGAACCACGGGCAGTGGGTGGTGACGACCTACGTGGCCGGTGTTGGGCTCGGGCAGCTGTTGTGGGGGCTGGCTTCCGACCGCTTCGGCCGCCGTCCGATCCTGCTCATCGGATTGGCGCTGTATGTCACTGCCGCGGTGCTGTGTGGCATGGCGGAGAGTTTTCGCGCGCTGCTCTTGTGGCGATTCGTGCACGGTTTGGCCGCAGCCTGCATGGTCCTCACGCGCTCGGTGGTGCGGGATCTGTACGCCGGACGCCGCATGGCGCGCGTTTTGTCGCTCACTTACGTGGTTTTCCTCATGGTGCCCATCATTGCCCCGACTTTGGGGGCCTTGATCTTGAAGGTCGCACCGTGGCGGGCCGTGTTCCAGGTGTTTGCCGCATTTGCGGGCTTTGTGGGCCTGTGGGCCTATATGCGACTGCCCGAAACATTACATCCGGAGTATCGCCTTGCGCTCGCTCCCGGGAAGATCCTTGCAGCCTACCGCGCTGTTCTCTGGAATCGCATCCCACTGTGCTATTGCCTGGCCGTGATGCTGTTATTCGGGTCATTGATATCCTATGTCAGCATGATGCCGCAGATATTCGGTAGCGTGTTTCACCACGCGAGCTGGATGCCTACCATGTTTGCGCTGTGTGCTGGGTCCATGGGCATCGCTTCGCTCCTTAACTCCCGGATCGTCGAGCATTACGGGATGCGGCGGATCTCACACTTTGCACTGATGTGCTACCTGGGCGTCACGGCGGTACACTTCACGGTGGCATTCATGGGGTTCGAGAGCGTCCCCAGCTTCGTAGTGTTGCAGTCGTTGACCATGGGCAGCTTTGCCCTGGTCGCGCCCAATTTCGGCGCCCTGGCGATGGAGCCACTCGGCGCCGTCGCGGGTGTAGGCGCGTCAGTTCAGGGTTTCGTGACTACCTGTGGCGGCGCAGTGGTGGGCTCCGCCATCGGCCGGCAGTTTGCCGATTCCACTGTCGCATTGACGGGTGGCGCACTGGTCTGCGGCCTGGCGTGCCTGCTTGTAGTGCTCATCGGCGAACGTGGGCGCCTGTTCCACGGACACCCGCTGGGGCGGCACAGCGATCAGTCGTCAGTGCTCGAGACCGGTGCCGCGGACCGGAGTGTTTCCGCTGCCCACCACAGGAAGATGTAGTCACATTCGGCTGCGGGTCCGCGACAGGCCGCGGCTGGTGATCAATCTTCGATTCCGGCGACACTTCTAAGGCCCCAATTTCGGGACCTCCGCATGACTTACGTGACTCACACACCGTGGCACAGACGTTGCAAGTCTCATCACTGACGATGTGACGGCGATAGTCCTACCCGGAGTTTTCTCATGAGTATCCGCAAGCCAACGCGCGGTAGCGACCCTGGATATAACACTCGGGGCTCGCGAGACGGGTCATGAGCGTTCTGTTTCGCATCGTGGCGGCTTTGCTGATCGCGGTTCCCGCTTTCCTCGTCCTTGTGATCGTCTTCGCGCTGGCAGGACGGCGCCGTACTCCTCTCCCCCGTCGAGAACCATCCAGCCTAGAAGCCGGGAGTTCAGATGTGCTTCGCGCGTCTAACTCGACAACTGTCCGGAACGCAGGCATTGCGCAGCCGGCCTATTACTGAGCAGTTATTCCGGATCCCCTGTGCTTGGAGGGCCAGCCGCCAAGGCGCCAACTCGCGCGGCTACTCGCCTTCGTCTGCTCCCACCAGTCACGATGCGCTGGTGCTGCGCAGGTAGGCGAAACCGCCTTCCTTGACGTAGAGCTCGCATCGCTCCTGTGTCGCAGGACGATGTGTGAAATGCGTGGGGAGCCGCATCCACGTGAGCGCCTCATATCGCCCGTGCTCATCCTCGAATGACCCGTCAAGTACAAACAGCTCGGCTCCGGACGGGTAAGCCATCTCTCCAAGCGCCGAGTCAGCCGACCACCTCTCAAGCCTGGTCGTATCCTGGTAGCCCGACTGAGCATAGAGGGCCTTGCGCTCACGTCCCGCGCCTACAGACTCCCACGACATCGTTAGAGTGTTCACCGCGACGTGACTGCGTTCCTTCCCCGGGTACTGCCTGAGCTTCACGAACAGTAGGCAGCCATTGCGAGAATACGGCGCATGACGAAAGCCCTCCGGGTTGAGCAAGTAGCTGCCCGCCGGCCAATCGCCGTACTCATCCGAGAACACACCCGAGAGGACGAGGATCTCCTCGCCATCCGGATGGTCATGTGCAGGAAACTGCGAGTGCTCCTGGAAGCGCACGACGGAGGTCACTTGGCCCAACTCCGTTGGACCGACGAGGTGCAATCGTTTACGCCACACCGTAGTGCTGGGGCTTTCACTCCAAGGCATGGACTTCGTGTGGACAGCGACGCGGACCGAGAGATCGCCGTGGATTGTCTGGGTCATGCGAGTGCACCAAGCGGGATAATAGCGCGACGTCTGACTCAGTTGCGCTTTGCTGCGTCAACGGATGTCTCGCGTTTCGCGATCTGGGGCCAGTTCTGATCTCCGGCACGGATATTACCGTCCCGGTCCTGGTCCCAGAGCTGTTTGGCGAGCGCGTTGTTGTTGAGGAACACACGGTCGCGAGGGCGTTGTGGATTCTGGCCGCAATCGGCTGCGGGGCCGCAATTGGCGGAGGTCCGCACCCGGGCGAATTCGGCAGCTGATCCCAGCATCACGGGTCTAGTGCGCTGATTCGACACGCTCGGGCTCCGTGGCATGGAACTTGCTCCTCAGTCGGTGCCGAAACTGATTCGGCTCAAACCTAATTCCAGGAGCAAGGCAGACATGACCTCGAAAACTGCGATTATCACTGCCGCCATGGGCAGCCTTTTCATGCTGAGCACGGCCGCGTTTGCGGCCGACGATACGAATACGGAAAAGTGCTACGGCATCGCGAAGTCCGGAAAAAACGACTGCGCCGGTGGTGCACATGCTTGTGCCGGGCAGAGCACCAAAGACAAGAGTCCAAAGGAATTCGTAGCGCTCCCTAAGGGAACCTGCGAGCGCATCGTGGGTGGCTCACTGACCCCGGGCAAGTGACCGTTAACGGCCGTGAGCGCGCAGCTCGACCTCGATGCGACACCGGTACCTATCAGCAGGGCAGATCCAGTGCACCTGCAGGGTAAGTCCGGCATCGGGCTGCGCGCTCAACACCACGCGGAGATCATCGCACGATTGCCGCCAGTAGGATGGTTCGAGGCCCATAGCGAGAACTATTTCGCCAACGGGGGTATTCACCGCGAGCAACTTCTGCGGATTCGCCAACATTATGAGATCAGTCTGCACGGGGTGGGCCTCTCCCTCGGCTCCACAGACCCCATGAATCGCGACCACCTGCGCGCGCTCAGCCGACTTGTCGAGGCCGTCGAACCGGTGTTCGTCTCAGAGCACCTGTCGTGGGGATCCGTTGGCGGCACGTACCTGAACGACTTGCTGCCGCTTCCCTACACCGACGAGGCACTCCGGCACCTGGTGGCGCGAGTGTGCCAGGTGCAGGACGCTCTGGGACGGGAGATCCTGATTGAGAACATCTCGAGCTATCTGCGCTACCGATGCCACGAAGTGCCGGAATGGGAGTTCCTGAGTGCCTTGGCTCACGAGTCCGGCTGTGCACTGCTGCTCGATGTCAACAACGTCTATGTCAACGCGATGAATCACGGCTTTGATCCGTATAGTTTTCTACAGGGCGTCCCCCGGAGGGCTGTGCGCGAGATTCACCTCGCGGGTCACACCGTAACGCACGTGGATGGGCGCGAAGTCCGTATCGACACTCACGGCACTCACGTCGCGGACGAAGTTTGGCGCCTGTATAGCGCAGCGCTCCACCGCTTCGGTCCAATTCCAACCCTGATCGAGTGGGACACCGATATCCCGGATCTTAATGTTCTCGAGGCCGAAGCCACTCGAGCGGCTTGCATGCTGGAGGCCGTCCATGCTGTCGCTGCGTGAGCTGCAACGACACTTTGCCGCTGGGCTGTTGGAAACGACTGACGAGCTGGCGACAGAATGGATCCGGGCGGACGGCATCAGTCCATCCGCTCGGCTCGCTATCTATCGGAACAATCTGCACGCGGGATTTCTCAAGACCCTGACTCTGGAATTTCCTGTTATCCGCCGACTGGTTGGGGAAGATTATTTCAGACAACTGTCGCTGGCCTTCCTGGCTCGTCACCCTTCGCGCTCCGGAGACCTGCATCACGTGGGCGCTCCCTTTTCCGACTTTCTCAGTGAACAGTTCACCGCAACTGAGTTCTTGTACCTGGCGGACGTTGCGAGGCTGGAGTGGGCCTGCCAGGAGTGCCTGGTCGCCGAGAGCTCAGAACCGCTGGATCCGCAGACACTGCGGCGCATCCCCGCTGACGCCTACGGAGAGCTGCGGTTCACCCTGCGCCGGGCCAGTCGGCTCGTTCATTCCTCCTTTCCCGTGATGCGAATCTGGGAAGTGAATCAACCGGACGCGGTAACGGATGAAATCGTGGATCTGCGGAGCGGGCCAGATCATCTGCTTGTGATGCGCAGTCCGAGCCTCGAGCTCCGGCGCATACAGGTGGGCGACTTCCACCTGCTCACCAAGTTCGCCGAGGGCAAGACTCTGGACAGTGCCATCGAAGCGGTCCTCGCCGCTGATTCGCAATTCGACCTCGGCGCCGCACTGCGACGCTGTATCGGACTTGGCGTGCTGGCACAAGTGACACCCAAATGAATCTGCCAAGGAGCCTTCCATGTCGACACTATTGAAGCTTGCCGGCGCGCATGCCGTCCTCGGCCGGTCCCTCGATTACCTTCACTCGTTGGTACTCTTAGCGACGCGATTCTACGTGGGGTGGCAGTTCTGGAAATCCGGCTGGCTCAAAGTCAGCAGTTGGAGCACCACCCTGGGTCTGTTTCGGACCGAATATCATGTGCCTCTTCTTCCGCCGCCTGTCGCAGCTGTGACGGGTGCCGGCGGGGAACTTTTCTTCCCGGCGCTCCTTTTCCTCGGCCTCTTCAGTCGAGTCGGGGCGCTCGGGGCGTTCTTTGTGAATGCCATGGCTGTAATCTCGTACCGGCAGGTGCTTCTGGCGGACGGCTATGAGGCAGCACTCGGACAACACGTGCTGTGGGGATTCATGTTGCTGATTCTGGCCGTGTTCGGCCCGGGACGCTTCGCCTTGGACACCTGGCTGGGGCGGCGGCTTGCCGCCCGTTGCCGCCCGGTCGTCAGCGCCGCGCTAACCGGCGCGCTCGCAGTTCGCTGATCGCCGGCCAGTGCACGGGGCGGTGACCTGGCCCGTTGTGACGCGCCGCCAGCAGCTCAGGCGTACGCCTGGAGCTCCTCAGCTTATGTGAATGGACTCTGCCTGCTCATGTCAGGATCGTGAGCGCCGTCGTCGCGGGGGCGGCGGATCAAGCAGCGCGCTTACAAACGGCGAGGCCCCGAACAGGGACACACCATGCTTGCGACACTCACGCAGGAAACCCGCTCCCTCGGCATCGAGGAAGCGCAGTCCTGACAAGTCGAGCCCGACAGCCGCGCCGTCTGAGCGCGCCTTTGCCAGCGCCTGTTGGAGCTCCGCAATCCATTCCTTCAGGAGATTGCCTTCCAGCAGCAGCGTAGCCTGGCCGGCGCCAGGCTGCTGCGTGATCCTTAGCATTGCGTGGGTCCTTCGCGGGGTAAGAGTGGCGCGCGCATCGACCCGATGACAAGCAACCTGCGTGCCAAAGCCTGCGCGAGGCGGTACCTGTGACGCACGTAACCCGCCACCAACGGTGGCGGACTCCCGTCATGGACTGCGACAGCCTCGGGACTAGGAGGGACGCGAAATCCCGAGTTTCTTCATCCGGTGGCGCAGGGTGGCCGGTTTCATGCCGAGTTTGACTGCCGCGCCGAGGCGGCCTTCCACGACCCAGTCGGCCTGGCGCAGCGTCGTGAGGATGTGCTCGCGTTGTATGCTGTCGAGGTCGACCGCGCCGCCCGACTCCGCAATACGGGCCTGTTCCGGCGCCACCGTACGGGTGGGGGACACACGCACCGCTGCGTGCGTCGTGACCGGCAGTACGTCTTCGCCTATGCAGAGTAGCGGCGTGCTGCTGAGAATCAGGGCGCGCTCGACGATATTCTCGAGCTCGCGGATATTGCCCGGCCAGTCGTAGCGCAATAGCCGCTCGACCGTCTTACCTTCGATACCGGTGAGCTGTCGCCCTATTTTGGATGCATATTTCTGGGCGAAGAACTGCACCAGCAGCGGAATGTCTTCGGCACGCTCCCGTAACGGCGGCAGTTTTACCGGGAACACATTGAGTCGATAAAACAAGTCCGCCCGGAACGCGCCGCTTGCTACTGCATTCGGTAAATCGCGGTTTGTGGCAGCAATCACGCGCACATCGCACTTGATCGTCTGGTTTCCGCCGATGCGCTCGAATTCCTGCTCCTGCAGAACCCGCAGGAGCTTTACCTGTACGTCGACCGAGACTTCGCCGATCTCATCCAGGAAGATCGTGCCACCATTGGCGAGCTCGAAACGACCGATGCGCCGTTGTATCGCACCGCTGAAAGCGCCGCGCTCGTGGCCGAATAGCTCACTCTCGATCAAACCGGCAGGCAGCGCCGCGCAGTTGATCTTTATGAAGGGCTTGTCGGCGCGGTTACCGGCCGAGTGGATAGCCCGAGCGATGAGCTCCTTGCCAGTGCCGGTCTCACCCAGGATCAGCACCGTTGCACCGGTGGGTGCTACACGCCGCACGTCGCGCAGCACGCCGACGAGGCCGCGGCTGGAGCCCACGATTTCCTCGAAGTTATGTACCGACTTGATTTCTTCCTGCAGGTAGATGTTCTGGGCCTGCAGACGCGCCTGCTCGCGCTCGAGCAGTATCCGGTCCGTGATGTCGATGAACATCGTGCGGGTGTAGGTTCCGCTCGGGTCCGGTTTGGACCACCATTGAATGAAGATCGGCCGACCGTCGTCCTTGCGGCGTAATTCGAGTACCGCGCCACCGGTGTCGGTACCGCGTCCGACAGATTCGAGCGCTGCCTTGACGCGGCGCTGTGCATCCGGCGTGTCAGGAATCAGCGTCCGCCCATACATGGACGGCACTTCTTCAGGCTTTACCCCAAGGATGCGCAGCGCCGCCCGATTGGCACGGATGAAGTGCGTGTCGAGGCCCTCGTGCACATACGCTATCGGCGCCTCTTCGAAGAGGTCGCGGAGCCGATCTTCGCTTTCGCGCAGCTCCTTATCAGCGCGCAGCCGCTCCAACTCGGCAGCGGCGCGAGCCGCAAAGATCTGAAAGAGATAGAGCGTGCGTGGATCGGCCGCCCGCGGTGCCTCATCAAACGCGCATAGGTGGCCGAGCACTTGGCCGTTGCGGGCTTTGAGGGGCACGCCGAAATAGGCCTCGATCCCCTTCTCGCGCGGTGCGTATTTGGCCTGGACGCCACTTGGAATGAAGCAGTCCCGACCCCCGAGTACCTCTTCACAGGGTGTACCACGAAGCTCGAACTCCATGTTCGCGGCAAACTGGCCATTCGACCAGAACGCCAGAGTCCGCAGCAGCTCTCCCCGCTGGAAGTCGGAAATGAAGCTGTGTCGCATGCCGACGGCCTCGGCGAGACCTCGTACGAGCTTGCGCAGAAAGTCATCGCCGGTCGAGGACGCGGTGGCCTCGACGATCGAGCGTAGCAACTCGATCTCATGGGCATCCGCCTGAAAGGCGGCGACCGGCGCCGTCGTATTTTCCGGCATTCGAACCCCTGTTCCGCTGGCGGGTGTTGCGTCGCCAAGCGCCGGCATTAGCTAAAAGGGATCTTAAGCCACCTCTCACTGGGGGGCACGTACCGAGCGTGTATCGGCGAGCCTGACGGGCCGGCCAATCGGCGATCTACCCCCGCAGGTGCCGCAACCGGTTCTGAGCATGCCGCAATTCGCTGCGGCCACCGCGGCCTGCCGGGCGGATTGTGCACAGGCTCGTGCAGTGCAGCGGATCCATCGTCCAGCCCTAAATATCCCTCGTTATCCGTCACTTACCGCCGTGGGCACCTCGGCCCGGTGCGCTGGCACAGCAATTGCTCCTGGGTGTGTGTCCGACGCATGCGTGCGTCGCAACCAACAGCAACCTTCAGGAGCTACCGACAATGAGCAAACACAGTTCGATGCTGCACATGGCGATTTCGGGGGTGCTCGCGCTTTCGGGCGCGGCGCTGACCTCGACCGCAGTAGCGGCACAGGATGGCATGGAGCAGTGCGCCGGCATCGTCAAGGCCGGAAAGAACGATTGCGCCACCAGCGCGAACGCCTGTCACGGGCACGTCACGAGCGATGCGAACACGGAAGCCTGGATCTACGTGCCGAAGGGCACGTGCGATCGCATCGTGGGCGGCCACATCGTGAGCGTGAAGGAGCCCCCACCGGCGAACTAACCACCGCACTCCGCTCCAACCTGCTCGCCATCACTCGGCATGTTGGAGCGGACCAGGAGTGATCTCATGAACAGAAAATCCGATTTCCCGTTGAGCTTGGATCCTGACGCCTGGGAGCTCTCGGTTGTCGAGCACCGCCCGCGCAGGTGGCTGCCGATCTCGGGCGTACCGCTGTATGCCGTCGATCCGCGCGGCTGGCAAACCCGGGCAGCGCGCGGTTTCTCCTGGCACCGCGCCGGGCGTGCTCTCAAGCGGAAGAGCGTCTGATGAACGGTATTGGATCGGATTGGGCAGTCGTGCTCGCCGCCGGCGAGGGCACGCGCCTGGCCGCGCTGACCCGGGATGCGGCCGGCAACGCGGTACCGAAACAATTCTGCTCGCTGAACGGAGGCCGTGCCCTGGTGCAGGAGGCCGTCGAACGGGCGCGGCGCGTGGTCGCACTGGATCACACCTGCGCGATCGTCGCTCAACAGCATTCGCAGCACTGGCGCAAGGCGCTGCGTTGTCTACCCGCCGAAAACATTATCGTGCAGCCGCAGAATCGCGGCACCGCGAACGGTGTGCTGCTCTGCGTGCTGTCCATCCTGGAGCGCGACCCGCTCGCGCGAATCATGTTCCTTCCGGCTGACCATTTCGTGCTGGATGAGAGCGCGCTCGAGCGCTCGCTGCGGGAATTGCTCGCCAACCTGCACCATAACCCGGACGGGCTGACCCTCATCGGCATCGAACCCGACGAGCCGGACCCGGAGCTGGGATACATCGTTCCCGGTCGGACCCTCTCAGACGGCCTGCGCACGGTTGCCCGCTTTGTGGAAAAGCCCGCAGCCCCGGTGGCGCAGGAGCTGCTTGCAACCAGGGCACTCTGGAACAGCTTCATGTTTGGTGCCTCCGCAGCGGCGCTTCTCGGGCTGCTGCGACTGCAACTCGGCGCCACGGTCGATGAAATGGCCACCGCCCTCGCACGAGACCAGCATGCGGGGGTCAATTCGGCCCTGCCGGAGCTCTACCAGAGCCTGCCGACGGCTGATTTCTCACGGGCGGTGGTCCAACAGCTCCCGTTCACGCTACGCGTGATTACCGCGCCCGCTTGTGGATGGAGCGACCTGGGGACCCCGCGCCGAGTGGCGGCAACGCTCCGCCGGCTAGCTGCTCGCACGGATTCGGTGCCTGAGCCGACAGCGCGCGTACGCCGTATCTCACCGCCCGCTTGCATCAACCTCGCCACCCAACAGGCCCGCCTAGCACTGGCGGGTTAGTGAAAGGAAAGCCTTTATGAATGCGTTCGCTGCCGCACTCGCTCTCGCCCTGGCTTCTGTATCGGCTGCTCACGCGGCCGATGTGGCCGCTCAACCGACGCTGACACTCGAAGGCGCCAAGCGCGCCGTGGCCGCAGCGATCGCCTATGCACACAGCCACGGCGCGCCCGGAGCGGCTATTGCCGTCGTTGATGCCGGCGGTCACACCATCTGTCTGGAACGTCTCGATGGCACCTTCCCGGCGAGCGCCGATGTCTCGATCGGCAAGGCACGGACCGCGGCGAATTTCGGCCGTCCTACCCGTGGCATGGAGGATTCAATTAACAAGAATCGTCCGGCGCTGGCCGCGGTCGCGGCAGTGACGCCCTTTACCCCGCTGCAGGGGGGCATTCCCATCGTCGTGGGTCAGCAGGTCGTCGGCGCCATCGGGGTAAGTGGCGCGGCGAGTGCACAGCAGGATGAAGAGATTGCGATTGCCGGCGCGGGCGCCTTT
>Ga0306923_10003904_pt1 | contig 14152 bp, 11 predicted proteins | sample sta12Can44000108_FD_203841 | JGI IMG/M metagenome (GOLD analysis project Ga0306923, IMG submission 203841) | Lab enrichment of tropical soil microbial communities from Luquillo Experimental Forest, Puerto Rico - statanox.12C.anox.44.000.108 (v2)... | ecosystem: Environmental > Terrestrial >... | reverse complement strand
CTATTCGGAGCCGTTCTTCGTGAAGCTCGGGGGCCTGGCGTTCTACGGGCCTGATCGCATGGAGGGGTTCCGCAGTGCGGCCGGCTACGTCGATCGCATCTTGCGCGGCGAGAAACCCGGCGATCTGCCGTTCCAGCAGCCAACCAAGTACGAGCTCATGATCAACCGCCCAGCCGCCAAAGCGCTCGGCCTCGAATTGTCGCCGACGCTGCTCGCCCTCGCCGACGAGGTCATCGAATGACGCGCCGCGCGTTCATCGCGCTGCTCGGCGGCGCCGCAGCGTGGCCGATCGCGGCAAGGGCGCAGCAGCCGGCTATGCCGGTGATAGGATTTTTCAGCCCCAGCTCCGCCGGCACCAGCGCCTACATGGTTGATGGGCTTCGTCGCGGACTTGCGGAAACCGGCTATGTTGAAGGCCGCAACGTGACCATCGAATACCGCTGGGCCGAAGGCCATTATGATCGGTTGCCGGAGCTGGCTGCTGAGCTTGTCCGCCGGCGTGTCGACGTCATTTTCGCCAGCGGCTCGTCTGCCCCGGGGCTTGCGGCCAAAGCTGCAACCTCGACCATTCCGATTGTGTTCCAGACCGGCGGCGATCCGGTCGCGGACGGCCTCGTGCCAAGCATGAACCGGCCGGGGACCAACGTCACCGGGGTGAGCCGGGTGACGGTTCTGCTTGATTCCAAGCGGCTCGAGCTGCTGCACGAAGCCGTGCCCAAGGCGAGCACGTTCGCCCTTCTGGTGAACCGGGACAGCCCGCGCACGGATTTGGTGATCGAGCGCGTCCAGAAAGCAGCGCGATCGCTCGGACTCGCTGTGGTCATCGTCAAGGTCGGCGCCGAGGCTGAGCTGGACGAAGCCTTCGCTGCGATCGCGCGAGAGCGAGCAGGCGCGCTGCTGGTGAGCACCGATCCCGCCATGGATCGCTGGAGGGAAAAGACCGTGGCGCTAACCGTGCAGCACATGCTTCCCACGATGTTCAGCAACCGCGAATATATCTTGCAAGGCGGGCTCAGGAGCTACGATTCCAGCATCGTCGACTCATTCCGCCAGGCCGGAAGCTATGTCGGCCGTATTCTCAAAGGCGAGAAGCCGGCCGAGCTGCCGGTTCTGGAGCCAACCAAGTTTGATTTCGTGCTCAACCTGAAAACCGCAAAGGCGATTGGCCTTGAGATTCCGCTCAAGATGCATGCCTTCGCCGACGAGGTGATCGAATAGGTTCTTTGCTGCGCTGCCTCAGGCAAACTCCAGTATCACGGCGTCGACTGCAAGGCTGTCGCCGCGCCGCGCGTGGATGCGCTTGACCACCCCATCGCGATCGGCGCGCAGCACATTCTCCATCTTCATGGCCTCGACCACGGCGAGGGTCTCGCCGGCCTTCACCTCCTGCCCCTCCCCTACGGCAATGGAGACGACGAGACCCGGCATCGGGCAGCGCACGGCCTTGCCGGCGTCGATCACCTTTCTCGCGGGCATCAGCCGCACCGCTGCCGCCTCGCGTTCGGTGTAGACATAGGCGCGCGTCTCGACTCCGTGGTGGGAAAGATCGAAACCGTTGAGAACGGGACGCACCTGCACCGATATCTGCCGCCCATCAATACTGCCCGACCAGAGCGGATCGCCCGGCCGCCAGTCCGAGACCAGGATATGGCTGTTCTCCGCGCGGGCCCGCTTGCGGCCCTCTTCCTTCTGCACAAAACGCACTTCCAATGCGGCGGCATCAGTCTGCAGCGGGAGCGGGAGCGAGCCGCGCGTTGGCGAGCGTTGGCCGCCGCCGCGCAATGCAGGCGCGGCCGCGCGCGCGATGTCGAGCCTGATCTCCGTTTCACCCAGCCGCACGGCGCGCCGCCGCTCGCGGGTCACCGCACGGCCGCCCTGCTGGCCCGAGATCCGGCGTTTGCGTTCGCCCAGGACGTGATCGATGGCGGCCGCGACCGCGGCGAGCACGCGCGCCGTCTCGCCCTCCGGCGCGATGTCGGAAAAGCCGTGCGGGAATTCTTCCGCCAGGAACGCCGTCGAGAGCCGGCCCGCCTTCCAGCGCGCGTTCTGCATGACGGCGGAGAGAAACGCGATGTTGTGGCGCACGCCATCTATGGTGAAGGCATCGAGGGCATCGACCTGCGCCGCGATTGCCGCCTCGCGCGTCGGCGCATGAGTGACGAGCTTGGCAATCATCGGGTCGTAGTAAATCGAGATCTCGCCGCCTTCCTGCACGCCGGTATCATTGCGCACGGTCACCCCGCCCGCGCTCGTCTCCGGCGGCGGTCGATAGCGCACCAGGCGGCCCACCGAGGGGAGGAAATTGCGCGCGGGGTCCTCGGCATAGACACGCGTCTCGATCGCCCAGCCCGATGCCTTCACGTCGCCCTGCGTCAGCGCAAGCTTCTCGCCTGCCGCAATGCGGATCATCTGCTCGACGAGATCGATGCCGGTCACCAGCTCGGTGACGGGGTGCTCGACCTGCAGCCGCGTGTTCATCTCGAGGAAATAGAAGCTCCTGTCCTGGCCGGCGACAAACTCCACGGTACCGGCCGAGTCGTAGCCGACGGCGCTGGCCAGCGCGACCGCCTGCTCGCCCATCCTGCGGCGGGTCTTCGCGTCGAGCAGCGGACTCGGCGCCTCCTCGACGACCTTCTGGTTGCGGCGCTGGATGGAGCATTCGCGTTCGCCGAGATGGATGACGTTGCCGTGCTTGTCGCCGAGCACCTGGATCTCGACGTGGCGCGGATCGACAATGAACTTTTCAATGAATACACGCTCGTCACCGAACGAGGACCGAGCTTCCGAGCGGGCACGCTCGAATCCTTCCGCGATCTCCGGCGCCGAATGCGCAATGCGCATGCCTTTGCCGCCGCCGCCGGCGGAGGCCTTGATCATGACGGGATAGCCGATGGCAGCGGCGACCCGCATCGCCTCCTCGGCGTCGCCAATGATGCCGAGGTGACCGGGCACGGTGGCAACGCCTGCCGCCGCCGCGGCCTTTTTGCTCTCGATCTTGTCGCCCATGGCCGCGATCGCGCGCGGGTTGGGACCGATAAACACAACGCCTGCCTGGGCCAAGGCGGTGGCAAAGGCTTCGCGCTCGGAGAGAAAACCGTACCCCGGGTGGACCGCTTCGGCGCCCGTCTGCTTGCAGGCGGCGATGATCTTCTCGATGACGAGATAGCTCTCCGACGCGGGCGGCGGCCCGAGCAGCACCGCCTCATCCGCCATCTCGACGTGAAGTGCGTCCTGGTCGGCCTCGGAATAGACCGCGACCGTCTTAATACCGAGCCGGCGCGCGGTTTTAATGATCCGGCACGCGATCTCGCCCCGGTTCGCGATCAGAATCCGCTTGAACATGCCAGAAGCGGCCCCGCAATCGGCCAAGCCTTTGCGGCGGCAGGGGATGAATGTCAATCGGCGCCCTGTCAGGGGCGCCGATTGGGGAAAATCGGGTCGATCGCTGGAGGCGCGTGCGGCGTGCGCTTGTCACATGAAGGTGCGGCGCGGACGGCGTGGCTCGCGCACGTGGCTGGCAATCCAGGCGAGAACGAAGGCGTCGACGTCCGGAGAACGCCGGATTCGCGCCCATTCCGCGGCTGACAGAAGACCTGCCCCAAGGCGCACCATGATGGGCGAGCTTTTTATCGCCGCCACCAGCGCCCGCAACCTGCCGGAGGATGAAAGCCGGCACCCCATCATGCTCTCCCGATCCGTTTTGGCGCCTCTCCAACGCCGACAGGGAACGTCCCCGCAAGCGGGCAGTTCCCCAGCCACGAACAATAGTCGCGGAAGCTGCCGCGTCGGTTCGAATCAAAATCTGCTCGATTGTAGCCCCCCGTCGCGACACGATGAGGGCGGCGGACGGTAAGCGCCGACCGGTTCACACAAATCACAGGAATCGCACAGAAAATCGTCTCGGCCGCGAAGGGGGGGTCACACCATACCGGTCCGCGCGTCGAAATGTCGCTAAGACGCCAACTCGGAGATCGCCGCGACCCCGGGCGCGGCCAAGGAGCCGGCGAGGCCGCCTTTCGCCGTTCCCTCCGCCTCGGCCAAGCCGCTGGCCGTTCATCACATCCGGCCTTATATTACGGCCCAACCAGCCCCAAGGATCACCGGTTTCAGGCGACGGAGGTGAGTGATGACTCTCGCGATCAATGATACTGCCCCGGATTTCACGGCGGAGACAACGGAAGGAAAGATCCGCTTCCACGACTGGATCGGGAACAACTGGGTGGTGCTCTTCTCCCATCCAAAGGATTTCACCCCGGTCTGCACCACCGAGCTCGGCTACATGGCCAAGATCAAATCAGAGTTCGACAAGCGCGGGGTGAAGATCATCGGACTCTCGGTCGATCCCGTCGACCAGCACGGAAAGTGGGCCCAGGACATCAAGGAAACGCAAGGATTTGCACCCAATTATCCGATGATCGGGGACATCGACTACAATGTGTCGAAGCTCTATGGAATGCTGCCCGCGGCGGTATCAGGAGACCCTGCCAAACGCACGCCGGCCGACAATCAGACCGTGCGCAACGTGTTCGTCATCGGCCCGGACAAGAAGGTCAAGCTGATACTGGTTTATCCCATGACGACCGGCCGCAATTTCGATGAGGTTCTGCGCGTGATCGATTCGCTGCAGCTGACCGCCAAGCACAAGGTGGCAACGCCGGTGAACTGGAAGCACGGCGAGGACGTGATCATCGCCGGCTCGGTCACCGATGAGGACGCCAAGAAGCAATATCCGCAAGGCTGGAAGGCGCCGAAGCCCTATATCAGGATCGTGCCACAACCACGGACCTAGACCACTCCCGTTCCGGCACACATTCGCGCAGGGGCGCGCGGCAATTGCGCCCTTGCCTCGTGAAACGATCGTTCAGCCGCACGAGCGATCACGCGCACGTGATGACGATCAAGGTCAGCTGCCATGCAAGGCATGGTATTATCGCCGCACCGTCATTCGAAATTTGGTGGCTCAATTTCCGACGACGTATAAGAGAGTTTTAATGCTCGCAGAGTTTAGAGTGCACTAGCCTCTGCGCAGTCGATTGCGGTTGGGTGCTTGCAAGCACAGTTGATGTTGCGGACGCAACCGCATCCTGAAACGCAGCAGGGCTGCAGCGGACTGCGCTTGGTAAAGCGCTTCATCAAGCGACACGCGTGCAACAGAACCGATCGAGCGAAAATCAATGGGCGATCTCGTAAACCTTCGCACCGAGCGCAAGCGGATGCAGCGTCGCGCGGCAGCGCAGGCTGCGTCCGCCAATCGGCTGCTGCATGGCAGCAGCAAACTGGCGCGTGAGCTCGAGCGTGCACGCGCTGAAAAGATGAAGAGGGACATGGAGGGGCTGCGCATCGAGACGGACGAGAAGCGATGAAATCTGCGGTCATCAAGCGTTCCATCGTCATTGCCGGTCACAAGACCAGCGTCAGCCTGGAAGACGCGTTCTGGAGCGCGCTCAAGGAGATTGCGGGCAACCGCCACATGACGCTGTCCGACCTTGTGGCAGCGATCGATACCGAGCGCCGGCACCGCAATCTCTCTTCGGCTATTCGCCTGTTTGTGCTCGAGTTCTACAAGAGCAAAGCGTTCGGAGAGGGTACTGCGCACGAAGCGGCACGCGCTCCCTTGCTCGATCGCCCCGGCTCGACGTGAGCGACGGGCAGCTCGCGCATCTTCACCCCTACTGGAAACCCCACCAGAATTGATAGGGCGAAGGCGCTATCGGCTCGCGCCGCGGCCTTGGCGGGCGTGCCGCTGGACGCGGCCGAGGCAGCGGCGGCGCAGCCCGCGGCGCAGCGGCCGGAGCCACCCGCGGCGCAGCGGGCGGAGCAGCCCGCGGCGCGACCGGGCGATGCCCCTCCTCCGCAGGGGCGACAGGGTCTGGCTTGTCCGGCACCGATGCTTCGCGTCCCTCGAGCAGATCGATCTTCTTCGTCTGCTGATCGACGGCGCGCAACGCAAGCCAGCCGGCGAATGCGGCAACATCAATGCTGCGCAGCGGGGCGCCAATCGGCCCCTTGAGCGTTACCACGATACCGGGCGGAGCATTGACACTGCCGGTAGATGTGATCGCACGCGCCAGGAGCAGCCGTGCGTCCATGTCGCCGTCAGTCAAGTCGACCCTTCCGTTGACGGAAAGCTCGCCGCCGTGCTCTCCCGACATCGCACCGTTCCCCCGCAGCTGACCGGCCGAAATGGTCACAGCGCCCTCAGTGCGCGGAACGGCGAGCACGCCGCTCGCAAGCGCAAGCTCCATCCTTTCGCGCAGCCGGCTGGTCTCGACAGGCAGGCCCTGATCGACGGCCTGGATGGCGGCGTCGAAGGCTCTCGGGTCGAGGCGCGCAAGCCGACCCTCCTCGAGCGTGAAATTGATGCTGCCTTCCAGCGAGCCGATCAGCGCCACGGCGCTCATTCCGGCTCCTTGTGCGTTCAGCTGGGCATCGAGCCGTCCCGCCACGGCGCCGTCCCCGGGCAGCAGCTCGGCGGCGTTGCCGCCGAGAAGATTGAAACGCGTGCGCGCGAGGAGCCCCCCGCGCTCGCGGAGGAAAACCAGCTCTCCGAGCAGCCGCCCGCCGGCGAGGCTCGCCTCCTTCACTTCCAGGGCTGCCTGCGTTTCGCCGAAGCGGACGACCCCGTTGAAATCCCGTGCTTCAAGCCCGGGCGTAAGCCTTACCCGCGTTGACTTGATCCCAACCTCGCCGCGCAACGGGCCGAACAGCGGATCGAAAGGCTCGGCAGGCCAGGTCACGCGTGTTTCAGCGGCCCGCGGCTGGGGCGCGGGGGGAGCACCGATCAAGACGGCAACGGAGTGCGTCAGGTCGAGCGCCGAGAGATCGACCGAGCCCTCGACCCTCGTCGGACGCTCCAGTCCCACCACAAGTTGGCCGGTCATCGGGGTGCCTGCGACAGTGCCCTTGATAGCGGCGAGACGGAGTGCGCCTTCGGTGAGCGCAAGGCGGGTGGTCAAGGACAATGGCAGGAGCTCGGCCGAGCTGCCGCCGCCAGGCGCCCTGGGCACGCGCAGGTTCAAATTGCTCAGCCGCAGATCGAGGGCGGCGACGGGCATCGCTTTTGGCAGGATGCGTATCCTGCCGTTCGTCGATGCCGCCAGCGAGCCAGCGGTCAGCCCTCCATCGATCTCAATCTCGCCGCCGAAACCGCCTTTCGCCGTCAGCGCCAGAAGGGCCGGCCCTTTGTCGATCGAGACGTAGCGATCGAGTCCAGCCAAATCGATCAGTGCCGCACCGTCGTCAGATTCTACTCGACCGATGAGATTGAGCTTGGCCGCGTTCAGAGCCGCGAGCTTGTCGCTCTTGAGTGCCTCGCCCGGACTGAATGCATCGCCCAGCACGGCGAGGCGAAAAGGCCCGGCTCGTCCGTCGACCTTCAGTCTCGCGCTTGCCTCGCTCGCCGCACCGGGATCCATCGTGATCGAGGCGCGCAGCAGCAACGGAGAAACCTGCGGCGCCGAGCGCCGAAGCTGCTCGGCCACCGCGGGCGCGAATCTCTGCAGGACCGCCACAAGGCCATGCAGCACGCGCGCATCGAGATCGAGCGTCACAGTGCCGCGTGGCAAGGCTCCCCGGGTATCGATCCGGCCTCTTATGGCCAGAGCCGCGCCGCCAAAATCCGCGACTTTCAGCGGGTCGATGTCGACGCCATTGGCATCGAGCCGCACGCTCACAACTGCGTCTCTTGCCTCGACACCGAGCATCGAGGCACGCGCGGCCTTGAGCGAAAGTTGTCCCGCATGCGGCCAGGCGATCGCGCTGTCGCCAAAGACGCCGGTGCCTATGACGTACATGCGATCGAGATCGATGGCAGGCGCAGAGAGCGCCGCATCCAGGCGCGCTGGACGACCATCGGCTCCCCAGGCATAGGCGAAGTGGCCGCTCACGTTCATGCGGTCGAGCTCCACTTCGAGCCGATCGAGCGAGACGGCGTGCGCAGAGAGAGACACGTTGCCGACCAGGCGCATTTCGCCCGGAGCAGCTTCTGCCGCGCTGACGCCATTGGCGAGCCATGCAACGAATGCGCGGCGATCGCTCGTTTCGACCACCACGCGCGCTGCTAGCTCGTCGCCAGAAGATGTCGCCTGCGGATCCCTGCTCAAGCGCACCTGGGTCACCCCGGGTGCGCGAAACTCGAGCGACTTGATGTCGAGACGGTTGCCGTTCCCTTCAAGCTCGGCGTTCAACCGCTGCAGCGCAGCCCCGCCGAGCACGACCGAGTCCACGGCGATGGTCACCGATGCCGGCATCGGCAGCTTGCCCGGAAGCGCCTCGGCCAGCTGCCGCGCGACGGCAAGTGGCCGCGGATGCGCTTCGCCGGAGAGCATCCGGTCGAGGTCGATCTGTGGCGACGTGAGCACGACCTTGGCGCGGGGACTGCGTCCGAATGTCAGATCGGCGGTCCCGCGCAGCTTGGTCGCGTGCTCGTCGGGACCATATTGAAACTCGATTTGATCAAGCGCTGCCGCCGCGCTGTCGCCTTTGAGGCTGGCAGTCAGCCGCCACGGCTCGATGATCGGCGCGTGCGACCCGGGAGCCGCGCGTCCGACCGGACGCGCGAGGTGGAGGTTGCCCTCGAAGCGGGGCCTTTCCTGATCAAGCAAGACGGAAAGGTCGACCTGGGCACCGAGCGGGCGTTCCGGCGCATCCATCACAAGCCGAACCTTCATTCCGGCGCTGCCCTCGATCGGGCTTGCCGCGATCTGATATGCGAAATGCGCGCCGTCGGCAGCGAAGGAGCCCTGCCCTTTTACGGAACCGCCGAGCGAGCGCAGCTCGCCCCGGAACTCGAGCTTCTCCACCACAAGCCGCGAGCCGCTGGCAGCGTCCGTGAAGGTGACGCGGCCGTTCGTCAGGTGCAGGGCATCGATCGAAACTCCTTCCGGCCTCAATCCGAATGTCGATTTGGACCAATCGAGGTGTCCGGCAGCATCGATCCCGGCATGCAGATCGGGGTCTTCCACCAGGACCTCGCGCAGACGCCACTGGCCGCGCACCAGGGCACCGAGCTCGAACTCGAGGCGCAGCGCACGCGCGCGCTGCCTCTCCTTGCCAGGCGCACCCGACCCCCCGACCTCGATGCCGTGCATGACGAGGGTGGGCGTCGGCAGAAGACGCGCATCAATCGCTCCGGTGATGTGAATATCGAGGCCCGTCAGGCTGCTCGCGCGCGCCTCGAACTCTGCCCGATATCGGGTCCAATCAATGTAAAGCGGCGCGGCCAGCGCCGTTGCCAACGCCAGGATGAGCGCAACCGCAAGACCAAGCAGCGTCGTCTGCACGCCGTCTCCGCAATCAGCCGTCTGGCAGTCAGGCGTGGGCCCGGTGACCCCCGTTTACCTTGCACACCGAGCGTGACAAGCCAAGTTTGATGGCAATTTTATGCTGATTTCAATGAGTTAGTTAATGCCAATGATTTTGCCCGGATTCATGATGTCCTGGGGATCGAGCGCCCGCTTTATCGCGGCCATGGCGACGAGCGTCTCCTCGCCGAGCTCGCGCGGGAGATATTTCATCTTGCCCTGGCCGATGCCATGCTCGCCGGTACAGGTGCCGTCCATTGCGAGCGCGCGGTCAACGAGCCGCTCGCACAGGTCGCGCGCAGCCTTTACCTCGTCCTGATCTGCCATGTCGACCAGCAAGGACAGGTGAAAATTGCCGTCGCCAACGTGACCGAGGATGGGCGCGACCAACCCGTGTGCAGCCATGTCGCGCTGCGTCTGCGTGACGCACTCGGCGAGCCGGGACAGCGGCACGCAGACGTCGGTGGCAAATGCCAGCGCGCCCGGCCGCAGGGTTTTTCCAGCCCAATAGGCATCATGCCGGGCCTGCCAGAGGCGGGTGCGATCCTCCGCCTTGGTGGTCCATTCGAAGGCCGCGGCGCCAAGATCGCGGGCGATTTCCCCGAAACGCTCGGACTGCTCTGCAACGCCCGAAGGCGAGCCGTGAAACTCCACAAACAGCATCGGCGCCTCGGGCAGCGCGAGCTTGGAATAGAGGTTGGTCGCGCGCACCTGCAGCTCGTCCATCAGCTCGACACGGGCAATGGGAATGCCGGACTGGATGGTTGCAATCGCCGCATTGCATGCCGCCTCGACCGAGGGGAACCGGCAGTGGCCGCCGGCGATGGCTTCGGGAATGCCGGAAAGCTTGAGCGTAAGCTCGGTGATGACGCCGAGCGTGCCTTCCGAGCCCACCAGCAGCCGTGTGAGGTCGTAGCCGGCCGATGACTTCTTGGCCCGGTGCCCGGTCGTGATCAGCTCCCCAGTCGCCAGCACCGCCTTGAGCGCAAGCACGTTGTCCTTCATCGTGCCGTAGCGGACCGCATTGGTGCCGGAGCAGCGCGTCGCCGCCATTCCCCCAAGCGAGGCATCGGCACCGGGATCGAGCGGGAAGAAGAGCCCCTGATCGCGCAGGTGCTCGTTGAGCTGCTTGCGGGTGATCCCGGGCTCGACCACGCAGTCGAAATCCCCAGGATTGACCGCCAGCACCCTGTTCATATCGCGAAAATCGATCGACACCCCACCGAACGGCGCGTTGACGTGTCCCTCCAACGAGGTGCCGGTGCCAAAGGGAATGATCGGCACGCCGTGCCGCGCGCAGATGCGAACGGTCTCCTGCACATCGCTTGTGGTCTCAGGAAAGATGACGGCATCCGGCGGCTCGTTGGCGATCCAGGTCGTGGTATTGCCATGCTGCTCGCGAACCGCCTGTGACGTGACCAGGCGATTGCCGAATTTTGCGGCGAGCGCGGCCACAGCCGCGTCAATGGCCGCGCCATTGCGAGCGACGGATTTGGTGCGATCGTCCACGGCTGCTGTCTTCCCGGTGCGCTGACGGGCTCACCTTATCAGAACGACTGCGGCCGTGCACTTACCCTGTCGGGGCCAATACCGGCGTCACGCCGCCATGAGGGCCCCCAACCTCTTGCGCGCATGGAACATGCGCGTCTTCACGGTCGCCTCGGCAGTGCCGGTAATCTCGGCGACCTCCCTGACCGATTTTCCGTGGTAGTAGACGAGATCAAGCACTTCCCTGTGCTTGAGCGACAAATTGGTCAGGAGCTGCGCTATTCTCGCGCTGCGATCCTTTTTCAGAAGACTCGTTTCCGGATCATCTGCAGGATCGGGGATGCGCAGGGCAGCATCCTCATCGAGCTCGGCATCGGTGCGGCGCCGGCGGGCGGACAGGGCCTTGTAGCGGGCCACCGCAAAGAGCCAGGTGGAGACCGAGGAGCGGCCCTCGAAGGAGGCGGCCTGGCGCCAAACATCGAGAAAAACCTCGCTCACGAGGTCTTCGGCCAGGGCTTCGTCCAGCACCATCCGTTTGATCCAGCGATAAAGCGCGGTCCGATGGCGCAATACCAGCGCCCGCATCGCGAGCTGATCGCGTCGGGCTATTCGCGCAATCAGGGCTTCATCCGACGATGGTTTTGCAGCTTTGGTCGCGGGCGACGCAGCAGCAGGCGTCCCCTCGCGGGCAATCGAGGCAAGCATGGCTGACCCCCTTCCATCACGTCCCGTCCAAATAACTCGTTCGGGCCGAAATGGTTCCGGGCTCATTTTCGCCTGCCAAGACGCCAGAATCGACCCCCTTGCGACGGCGCACCGCCCCCGCCACCAGCGAGCCGACGTTGGGCACCTCATTTTCGGCAAATGCAATCGGGCGGCACAGATCCATGACAATGATGCCGAGGCGCGCCATGCGGTAGGCCGCATAGAGCGACTCTGCGGTCAGTGAGGCGAAGCGCTCGGCAACCGCGCCGCCCAGATGCTGGACCAGCGACGCGCTGGCAAGATCGACCGCGCCAAGCTTGCCGGCTTCCAGCAGCAGCCGGCGCAACAGGTGCACGGTCGCTGCCATGGTCGGCCGATGGCCGTACGCGGCAGCGACGCCGTGGACCATGCGCACGCCGCACGCAAGAAAGAACACAGCATCGGTCAGCGCCGTGGGACTGACGGCGGTGACGCCGAACGCGCGCAGAACGCCGACCCGCACGTGGGATTGCGCCCGTTCGTCGAGCGGCTTGATCACCGTACGAGCGAGGAGCTCCATCTGCGCCGCCCGGCCGTGGTGCGCCTGGACCTGCCGCTGAAAGGTCTCGATGGCCCGTTTTGTCTCTGGATCGCGCGGCACGACCGCGAGTACCTCGGCAACTGCGGCGCGCGTGCGCGCGGGCGAAAGGTCCGTATCGGCGAACCGGTGGCGGACCGCCTCGACGCTTTTGAGGCGCAGCAGGCTCGCAAGCTCGCGCGCGATCAGCACGCCGGCGCCTCCCACGCCTGCCGCAACTGCCGCCGCCGCGAGCACGCCAAAGGCCGTGCCATGGTCGAAGGCCGACGAGACCCATGTGGCGACATCCACCACCATCCATGTTCCCACAAGCATGGCGAGCCCCGCGATCCCGAGGCTGACCACACGGTCCCGCCGTCGGGCCGGCTCGGAGGGGATCGCAACAACAACCGCACGCTCGCTGGGCACGATGGGCTCGGCGCGGTCGGTCACCAGCACGCGCGGCGCGATGAATGGCGCCGGAGCCTCCGGCGGCTCCGCCTCGATGACGCGGGGGGCGAGCGGCAAGGCGCGATCTTCACGCAATACATCGCTCATCGCAGCCGGTCTCCCAGCAGAAACTCGAGCGTGAGATCGAGATTGATGTGGGCAATGCCGTCGATGGGCGAGGGATCGATGGGAGGGGGCTCGAACACCGGCACATTGAGGAACGGAGAACCCCAGGCATCGGGACGCGGAGGACGGATGGGCACGTTGCCCACGAAGAACTTGGACTGCGTCTTCGCGCCGACCGGCCGGCCGATGACGACCTGCACGCGCTGGCCATCGATCAACTGGCTCTCCTCGGCGGTGGAGACGACCGATGCAATGGCGGTGACGTCGAGCTGCGCATTGGCGCTTTTGACCTCCAGCGCGGGCAACGCGGTCATGTTGCGCAAGAGAGCCGCGAGGTGATCGCGCTGGATGTCGGGAACGTGGTCGGCCTTGGTGGCGGCAAATAATGCCTTGTCGATATGCGAGCCGAGCAGCAGGCGGGAGAGAATCCCGCCATGGCCATAGCGGAACATGTCCACGATCACCGCAAGCGCGCGCCGCGTGTCCTCGAACGCCTCGCGCCCTGCGAGAAGGGCACGCAGCACGTCGACCAGCACGACCTGCCGCGAATAGTGCCGGAAGTGATCGAGACAAAACCGCTCCACCGCCTCGCGCTTGTAGACCTCGAAGCGCTCCGCCATGAGAGCGCCGAGCGTGTGCGGAGCCAGCTCCAGAGCACCTTCCTTCACGTCGAGTGGAGCAAACCAGAGGTATGGCACGTCGCCGAGCGTCCCGCGGCACAGGAAACGGCCCGGCTGCAGGTAGCTCAGGCCGTATTGGTCGCGCGCGCGCACGAGGAACGCGTGGTAGAGGTCATGCGCCTGTCTCGCGAGCTCGTCGCTTGCAGGCTGCTCGGCGCCATGGCTACCGATGAAAGCAAAGAAGTCGCGCGCGATCTCCGCCCGGCTGCCCTGGCGCATCGAGGCGAGCGTTGCGCGCGACCATTCGCCAAAGCCCTGCTCCAGAAGCGGCAGATCGAGCAGCCACTCACCCGGATAATCGACGATCTTCAGGGTGGTCCTCGCCGGACTGCCGGTAATCTCGCTCAGGAGCTTTCCGACCGGATTTGCCGGCATGAAACGCAGATCAAGCCCGATCTCGCTGAGATCGACCGTGCGATCCGGCCAGTCCGGACGGCTGCCGGCCATCTTTTCGATATTGCTGAAATAGGGAAATCGCGGCAGCCGGTGCGCCTTTGCGCTCTCGAGATTGGCGGCGAGCAGGCGGCGCTCCCCCACGACATCGAGAAGCGGCATCCTGTTTGGGTTGTGGACGGCGCTGAGGAGATTATGGACCAGGCTCGTAATGAAGACGGTCTTGCCGGAGCGGGACAGGCCCGTAACGGCAAGCCAGATCGTCCCGCTGCCGGCAAGCTCGCCGAGATTGCTGGCCAGACGTTCCGATGCCTGCGCAAAAATGGCCGGCAACCAGCTCAGGTTCACCATGGGTGGCATTTGCGTCCCCGAAATGGGTTGGCCTGCAAGTCGGCGCAAGGCCCCGCGGGCAAAGCGCCCGCTGCAATGGATGCCGGCAACCCGCGATCTTG
>Ga0306923_10003902_pt1 | contig 14152 bp, 12 predicted proteins | sample sta12Can44000108_FD_203841 | JGI IMG/M metagenome (GOLD analysis project Ga0306923, IMG submission 203841) | Lab enrichment of tropical soil microbial communities from Luquillo Experimental Forest, Puerto Rico - statanox.12C.anox.44.000.108 (v2)... | ecosystem: Environmental > Terrestrial >... | reverse complement strand
TCCCCCGGCGGCACAGGTCGGCCACAGACGCTGTGTCGTTCCCTTGGTAGATCCCAGCGGTGCGGGCCTGCGCGGCCGCCCGGTACAGGATGTCGCGCTGACTGGCGGTCAGCGAGCCGAAGGTGTGCTGGTTCATGAAGAGCACGCTGGGCCGCGGCTCGAACACCACGTTCCCGGTCAGGATGGCACCCGGTACGGCGAAGCCCGAGTCGATGGCATTGGCGTGGCTCTCGATGCCGGTCAGCCCGGCGGTGCTCTCCCCGGAATTCGACCGCACCTGAGTGACCGGAACGGCGCCGAGTGCCCGGAAGATGTCCGCGGTGACCTCTGAGGCCCGGATCCCGATCCTGGCTCCCCGGTAGCTGGATGCGGCAACCACCGGCTTGGTCAAGCCGAACGGCCGCCGCAGCGGGCCGGGGAGCACCGCCAGGCCGGCCAGGCCGTGCGGTCCGAGCCCGTGAAGCATCGTGGTGGGAACCGCGCTGTCCAGGAGCTTTTGCTCCAGCGCGATGCTGTCGATCAGGAACGGCGCCTGGAGCGCCTGGAAGCTGTCGATCCCAACGGTGTCGAATGCCCGGGACGCCGTGATCCCCAGCTGCGCCTTCCCTGCCTGCACGTCCTTGATCAGGTCGGCCTCGTAGGTGGGATCGCTGGGCCGCCAGTCGCCTTCGATCTTGATCTGGAGCGACCCGTGCGACAGCCTGCTGACGGCGTCGGCGAACGGCTGGGCGTCTGGGTGCGCGACCGCCGGGCGCGCTCGGCGGTGGTGCGGCTGGTGATCGACGCCGCCCAGGCTGCCCCGCCCGGCGGCCTGCGCGACGTGCTTGCCGGGATGCTCGGAGACGCCGGCCTCGAAATGGCCTATTCCGTGGGAGAGCCACCCCGCCCCGTGGGCGCGGATGGACAGCCCGCCGACGTCGAGCCGGGTCAAGGACAGCAAGTCACGCCGCTGGTCCGCAGCGGCAAGACGGTGGCGATGCTGCGGCACCGGGTCGGCCTGCTCGACGACCCGGGCCTGGTCAGCGAGGTCGCGGCCGCCGCCCGGCTGGGCATGGAGAATGAGCGGCTGCACGCCGAGGTTCTGGCCCAGCTCGACGACCTGCGAGCCGCACAGGCCCGGATCGTCGCGGCCGGCGACGCCGAGCGGCGGCGGCTTGAGCGAGACCTGCACGATGGCGCCCAGCAGCAGCTCGTCGCGCTCTCCCTGGCGCTCCGCCTGACCCGCCCCCAGCCCAGCTCGGCCCCCGCCCCGCGGCTCACCGGCCTGATCGACCAGGCAGACCGCGAACTGCGGCTGGCCATTGGCGAGCTCCGCGAGCTGGCCCACGGCATCTACCCCGCGGTCCTGGCCGAGGAGGGGCTGGCCGCCGCGGTGGAAGCATTCACTGAGAACAGCCTCGTCCCGGTCACGCTCGGCCACCTCACGCAGCAGCGGCTCCCGCCCCCGGTGGAGGCAGCCGGATACTTCTTCATCGCCGAGGCCGCTCACCTCGCCGCCCAGGCGGGCGCAACGGGCGTGACGGTGGACACTGAACAGGCCGGCGACCGGCTCATCGTCAGGATCACCACGGACGGCTCATCCGGGAACGAGCTGGAAGCGGGGCTCTCCGATGTCGCGGACCGAGTCGGCGCATTGGGAGGAAAGCTCCGCGTCGAGGGCATCGCGGGCGCCACGATAACCATATGGGCGGAGATCTCATGCGCGTTGTGATCGCCGACGACACCATGCTGATCCGGGAGGGAACCGCCCGCCTTCTTCAAGAGGCTGGTGTGGAGGTCGTCGGCACAGCCAGCGATGCCCGCAAGCTCCTTCAGATCGTGGCCCAGGAGCACCCCGACGTGGCGATCGTCGACATCAAGATGCCACCCACCTACACCGACGAAGGCCTGGTCGCGGCGGAGCAGATCCGCAGCTCCCACCCTGGTGTCGGGGTGCTGGTCCTATCCCAGTACCTGGAGTCGCGGTACGCCGCCCGCCTGCTCGAGCACCACCCCGAGGCCACGGGCTATCTGCTCAAGGAACGCGTGTCAGACATCGGCGCCGTCAAGGACGCGATCGCCCGCATCGCCGAAGGAGAATGCGTGCTCGACCCCACCATCGTGACCCGCCTGATCAAACGGCCCCGCAAAACCGGACCCCTCGATGAGCTCACCGACCGGGAGCGCGAGGTGCTCGCCCTCATCGCCGAAGGCCGGTCCAATCACGGCATCTCCGAAGTCCTGGTACTGAGCCCCAAGACCGTCGAGGCCCACGTCGGCCACATCCTGGCCAAGCTCGGCCTAGACGACACCCCCGATTATCACCGCCGCGTCCTAGCGGTCCTGGCCTTCCTCCGCTCCTAAGCCATTAGCGTTCCCAAACAGCCGTCCTCGGCAGATGCGGGACAGCCCAGGAGCAGGAATTCATACGCTGACCTGCGCCGGCATCCGGGAGTTGCACACTTAGCAGCACAACGTCGCGCCGCACCGCCTGGACCTCCGCGAGGATACTGGCTCCGTCCACCGCCTCCCCCGCGATCCGGAACCCGTCCGCGGCCGGAACGGCCCGGCCCAGGCATGGAACTCGGATAGTCACCCACGATCACGATCCGGTTCCCATCACTCCGACGATCAGATAAGAGCACAGACAGGCACATCAGTGCCAGCACTAAGCCATGCGGAACACGGCTAGGTGCCGGCCCCTACCCGAGTCACGGGTTCGCCACGATGTGCACAGCCATGAGCTCCCCGTACCGTCCAAGGAGTCCTGATCGAACGGGAGGGAGCGATCATGTCCGCGACCATCGAAGTCCCAGTCAGCCCAGTGTGGGCACGAACGGGCCCCGGCCACGCGCGTGATAACCGGGGAGCCGCCGACCTGGTGGGCCGGGCCCGGGCAGGCAACATGCAGGCGTGGGACGCGCTGGTGGAGCGGTATGCCCCGTTGATCTGGTCGATCTGCCGCAAGTACCGGCTCGGCCCCGCCGACGCCGAGGACGTCGGCCAGAGCGTCTGGCTGCGCCTGGTGGCCCAGCTGGACAAGATCCGCGAGCCGGCCGCGCTACCCGGGTGGCTGGCTACCACCACCCGGCGGGAGTGCGTGCGCGTCGTGCACGCGGCACACGGACCGCACGCAGTCATCTACTCGCTCGACGCCGAGAACATCCCGGACGGGCAGGCCGATCCTGCCGAGCAGGACCTGCTCGAAGCCGAACGCCACGCGGCGCTGCGCCAGGCCTTCGCCGATCTGCCCCCGCACGGCCAGCAGCTGATTGCCATGCTCATCGCGGACCCGCCGGTGCCCTACGCCGAGATCAGCGCCCGGCTGGGCATCGCCGTCGGCAGCATTGGCCCGACCCGCAGCCGCTGCCTGGACAAGATGCGCCGCCACCCGGCCATCGCGGGGCTGATCGGCGCCGAGCCAGGGCCGCTGAGGCAGGTCATGGCCGCTGCTAGTTGAACCCCGCGAGCGACTCCCGGGCGCGGCGGCTGCCCGCACCGTCCCGGCCAGGCCAGCCGCCACAGCGACCCGATCCGCGCCCGCCGACGGCCCGCAACCCCTACGCCCGCAATCCCTGACCGGTGGTGACCCATGTGCCCCCATCAGCCATCCTGCGCCGTCGCCGACCGCCCCGACCGTGACGCGGCCCGCACCATCGCCTACCACCCAGGCAAGGGCGGAGCCTACTGTCCAACGGCGTCACCGTCTTAGACGCCACCGGCCGACTCCTGCCCGACAGTCGCGCGGTCCCCCACACCGGCCGATCCACACCCCTTGGCCCGCCGCCTGAGACCGCCGATCGGGTGACCAAGATGCCCCAGGCCCCTAGAGTCGCCCGGCAAGTCCAGCGCGGAGTCCCGCCGGAGATGGCTCGAAGCTACCATGGATCACCTCGGACCCTTCAGCCTCGAACACCACCCCACCATCGCAACGACGCCAGCGCGGCTCAGCGCACGTGCCGCATTTGCTTACGGTCTCAGTACGGACTAGCGCCGCCAAGTCTCATTCCGGCGCGAGTGCGCGCTCGAGCCGGGCCAGCGCGGACGCCGGTACGCCGACGATACTTCTGGGCCAGGCACCCGGCGATCGCGGGCGGTAACGTCCACCACGTCCACGCTGTCTCATCCCGTGCCAACCCGTCTTCCCCGTCTCGCCGCCAGGCCACGCGGAATCCTGTTGCCGCTACACGTTTTGCTACAACACCCGAAACGGAAAGGCCCTCTCCCCACTAGGGAAAGGGCCCTGACCTGCGGAAATTAGTAGCGGGGGCGGGATTTGAACCCGCGACTTCTGGGTTATGAGCCGTACGACATGCGTCTCTGGCGTCTCGGGCCGTCTCTCGTGGGCGTGGTGACCTCGGCGGACAGGACAGATCCCGTCTCGCACCGTCGGCTCCGTCTCCCCCGTCTCGTACTGTCCCGCCGCGTCCGGTTTACAAATCGGTTTACAGCACAGGCGATTGATCTGCAGTTCTCGCACCTTCACGACGTTCACGAGGATGCGGCCGCTGGTCCGGGCGGGCGGCGGCTACCCGCCGAGGGGCCGGGCGGCGGCGGAGTACTCGTTTCGGAGCGGGGACCGGGTCGTACTTCGCGGGATCGGCCAGGTACTCCCGGAAGATCCGCGCCATGGACGCCGCCTGGTAGCCGTCAACGAAGCGGTGGTCGAGGCTGACGCAGAGCGGCAGCATGGGCCGCACCAGCGGCTGTCCGTCCTGGGCCACTACTTTGTCCGTGACCGCGCCGACCATGATGAGGATCGGGACGTGCATGAACGGCGGCACCGGGGCGAACGCCGAGTCCAGGCCAAAGGTGCCCACGTTGCTCACGAGGAACGACCCGTAGGGGCGGGCCTCGAGGCCCATGAACGGGACGGGCAGCTGCAGGCTCTCGGTGATAAAGCCGAGCGCGTCGAGTACGACCCGCAGGATCATCGGCGGCAAGTTTTGCACCATCGTCTTCGCCTGCTTGAACTGCGGGTCGCGATCGTCGCGGATCATCTCCGCCCGCTGCGCCAGCTCGGACGCGATGACCCATGGCGGTTTGGAGTCGACCTCCCGGATGACGGATCCGGACAGGTCGGTGGCGGCCGCCTCGTTGTCCGCCACCGGGTCGGTGCGCAGCGACACCACGAAGAAGCCGTCGATGGTGGGAGACGGGGCGAACGACCCGAAAACCACCCGGCCGTTCAGGCCCGGCAACGCCTCCGTCACCTTGGCGGCGGCCCGGCCCACCAGGTGGGCAGGCGTCATGTGGACGCCGGTGGCCCGGCGCACCCGCTCGATATAGTCGAGTATCGGGTCGGCGTCGACGTCCAGGGTCGCCTCGATCATCGGGTCCTTCCGCTGACGCCAAGACGCCATCGCGATCTTGCGCCACACCGAGAACGGGATCTCCGCAGGATTGCTCATTGTGAACTCCTCTCGTCGCGGCATCCGCGATTCACATCCCAGGACGCGCGCCTCACGATCGTGTACTGAGGATCAGCTCATCAGGACCGCGCGTTGCCGACATGTGCTCGGTTGCCCACCGTACGTAGTTACGCCCATAGGCTTCGGCCATCCGGGGTGAGAGACGGTACAGCCGCCAGAGCCATCGCGCTGACGAGGGCCTGACGATTATGGACCTGTCCTTGTCCAAATCCCTCAAGACTTCCCGCGCTAGGCGGGCGACCGGGTAAGGAGCGCTGTGGGTGGCATGGCGCATCAGGCCGCGGGCGTCGGCGAAGACGTGCGGCGTGGGAGGCAGGCCGGGTGGCCCGCCCTTGTCCAGCAGGGGTGTCTCGATGACGCCGGGGCAGATCAGGTTGACGCGGACCCCATGCGCTCGTGCCTCCACCCGAAGGCTCATGGTGAGCCCTGCTACGGCGTGTTTGGTCATCGTGTACGGGCCCTGCAGCGGTACCGGCAGGAGCCCGGCCAGGGATGCGGTATTGGCGATCTGACCGTACCCCTGCTTGATCATGACGGGGTAGGCGGCGAGTACCCCGTGCAGGACGCCGCGGACGTTGGTGTCGTAGATCTGCTCCCAGTAGCCGCGTGTCAGCTCGTCCGCGAATCCGAAGACGCATACCCCGGCGTTATTGATCATCAGGTCCAGCCGACCGTAGTTGTCGTAGACGTCGTTCACCAGGTCGGTGACCTCGTCGGCGTTTCGCACGTCAAGGACGGCTCCCCGGGCCTTGCCGGGGCCCTGTGCGCTGAGCTCGTCAGCCGCCCGCTGAACGTCAGCCGCCGTGCGTGCGGCAAGCACCACGTCGTCACCCCGCGCGACGAGCGCAGCCCCGAGCGCCCTGCCGATACCGCTCGAACCTCCGGTGATAATGACAATACGTGACACGACAATCACCCTCTCTACTGCCAGATTTCCCCTGAGCATGGTGCCGCTGAAGTGTCAAAAAGCCTGCCGGAACGTGACCTTAGGCTCTGATCTACTGCTGCCCGGAGCTCGGTTGCGTGCTCGGGATCAGACCTGAAGCAGCGCACCGCCGCAGCCCCCTGCGTGGGCTCGTATCTTCGACGGTCGCATGATTGGATCGGGCCATAACGTGAGGATCACCGACCGGAAGCCTTGAACCCTGATCTCACCAGGCCGCTGCCGACGCCTGTGGACTTCCAGCGCGATAGCAGGGACTTCCGTCCCCTGCCCGGCGGTCTCCGGGGCGGTTCACTTGCCGGATGTTCATCGGCGCGGAGATCCGGCTGGATCTCGATTTCGATGCCGTCCAGGCAACGCTAGTGAACCTGGTCCGCGGCGGCCTGCTGCGGCGTGCATCCGATAGCGCCTACGACGAATGGCAAGCTTGTCTGGCCCAGATCGGGCCGTGGGTGACGGCACTGGATGTGTGCAGGCTCGTCCAGGTGCTTGTCCGCGACATGGTGACTCACGCAGACTGCGCCACCTGGACAATGCGCTGGGAAGTCACCGGGCCGGGAGGCCCGTTGTTCCCGGCCCTGGACGCGGACATCAAGCTCACCCCGGCCGGCGCAGACGCCACCAAGCTCGCGGTCCGCGCGGCTTACCGGCCGCCGCTCGGCAGCCTGGGCGTGGGACTGGACCGAGCAATCATGCACCAAGCCGCCGAGCTCATGATCCAGAGCTTCACCATCCACATCCAGATGGCCATCATGCACCCGGCCGCCTCGCCCGAAGCGGGACATAGCGGGCCCCTGCGGCAACCGTGGCCTGAGCCCGGGACATCGTAATCGCGTGCCCCCACAGGGCCCAAGGCGCCGCCCCCGGCGAACGGTGTCTCGAAGATGCCTTCGGCGCGTCGGCGCGGGCTGAGCAAGCACAGCCCGGGGCAAGGCCGCGGCATAGCACTCGCGGACGCGCGGATGAGCCTGATGATCCGGTGTCTGCGCAAGCACGGCCCGGCGTGCGCCCGGGCGGGCCCCCCTGGAAGAGCCCGGGCGCCGATGCCGGGTCGGCGGCGCAGTGAGGCGCCTTGATAGAGAAGTGCTTAATGTTTATTCGGCAACGCTTGTTCTTCTGCGTCTCGGCTCACTGCACGCGGCGGCAGTTCCCGGCCGCTCATCTGGGGTTGCTGGTCACGGCGACAGCCCGTGCAGGGGGAAGACCGTGTTGCGGGTGGCGATGATCGCCTGGTCGGCCGGATGGCCTGGGTCGTGGCCGGACTCGAATGGCTTGAACACCGCGGGTGCTCCCTCGGTCATGGACTCCGGTGCGGTCAGGCCGGTACGCCGCGCTACGTAGTCCCGCCACTGGGCCGGAGCGGGCGTTCCCGGGTCGATCGGCTGGCCTGTGGCCTCGGCGAGCAGGTGCGTCCAGCTCCGCGGCACCACGCGGACCAGCTCATACCCTCCGCCGCCGGTCAGCAGCCACCGCCCGCCGGCCACCTCGTGGGCCAGCGCATGGACCGCGGCGTGGGCGGCGCGCTGCCCGTCGATGCTCAACTCCAGGCGGGCCAGAGGATCGCGCTGGTGAGTATCGCAGCCGTGCTGGCTGACTAGGATCTGTGGCCGGAACTGCGCCAGCAGCGGCGGGACGATCGCGTGGAACGCGCGCAGCCAGCGCGCATCCTTGATTCCCGCAGGCAGCGCGACGTTCACCGCTGACCCCTCCGCGCCCGGCCCGCCGGTCTCGGCAGGCAGGCCGGTGAACGGGAACATGTCCGCCGGATGCTGATGCACGCTGATCGTCAGCACCCGTGGATCGGCCCAGAACGCTGCTTGCACCCCGTCGCCGTGGTGCGCGTCGATGTCCACGTAAGCGACGCGCTCGGCCCCCTGTCGCAGCAACCAGGCGATCGCGACCGCGACATCGTTGTAGACCCCGAACCCGCTGGCGCGGGCGGCCATCGCATGATGCATGCCGCCCGCGATGCTGGCCCCGTGCTCGGCCGTGCCGGACCACACCGCGCGGGCCGCGGCCAGGGTCGCCCCGGCGACCAGCGCCGACGCCTGGTGCATGCCGGGAAAGACCGGCTGGTCCCCGGTGCCCAGCCCGAATGCCCGGGCGTAGCGAAGCTGGGGCGCCTTAAGGCCACGGCCGCCGACGTCCTCCGCCCAGCCACTGACCGCCCGCACCGCCGCTATGTACCGCGCGTCGTGTACCAACTCCAGCCCGGTGTCCGCGGCCGAGGGCGGGGCGGCCACTGTCACGCCGGGCTGGCTCCACAACCCGAATTCGTGCGCGAGCCGCATCGTCAGCTCCACGCGCACCGGTGCCAGCGGATGGCCGGGCCCGAAATGATAGTCGGTCAGCCGCTCGTCCCAGGCCACATGCAAGGCGCAGGTCATCCTGCCATAACCTCTCTGCCACCGTGCCGGTTCGCGGGTTCGCCGGGCGGGCGCCGATATTCGGCCGATCGGCTGCGATAGCAGGGCTCCAGGTCCTGACCAGCCAGGGCCACTTCCTGTGCTATCGCGGCGAGAGCCTCGGCAGCGGCCACGATCCCGTTGCGCCACTCCATCGCGCGTTCGGCCTGGCGTCGCAGGGCCTCTTCGCGTCGCACAGCCGCCCCGGTCTTGGCCCATTCCGGTGCGACTTTCGCCGCCGCATGCTCGAGTACGGCCACGAAGCGCTCGGCCTGGTCCTGGCTGGCCGACACCAGATCAGCTGAGTGCTCCACGGCCCGCGACAGGCGTGCGTGCTGGCTCTCCACCGACGCGTACAGCTCTCGCGTGCGCTCATCCGGCCGCCTCTCGCTAAGGCCGACCTCGCACTCGTCCTGGCCCGGTGCCTGCACCACCCGGACTGACGGGCGGCCGCCGCGCACTGCCCGGCCCGCGTCCAGGTGGTCCTCTATCTGACGCAGCACCAGGCTCACGTGACCCGTCTCGGTACTGCGCCACCCGCACGAGCAAGCCGCGGAATAGCCCTCATCACCGGTCATGCGACGCCAGCCATCACAGCGGTGCCCAGGCACCTTGCCCTGCGGCAGGTCGAACTCGCCCCGCGCCGGTTCGTATCCTTCCGGCAGCTGGTCGGGCCAGTCCTCACGCCGGTGCTCGTAGCTGAGCTCCCGGCCCTGCCTAGTAATGACGGCCTGCTCCTCTAGGTCCCTGGCCTTGGCGTTCTCCTCCATGGGCTCATCCCCTAGCGCACCAGAAGGGGTGCCACAGGACGGTGATCTTCGGCCGACCACCTCCACGTCTAGCACGCTACGCCCGGGCGCAGCCGAGGTAAGAGTCCTTGGTCACATCACGCCAGAGGTCAGGGTCCGTGACCATCTCTGGGCCTGGCACCCAGAAACGCCAGCAGAACCGTCACGCGAGTCCCAGGCCGTCTCAGATCACGGTGGCATGTCTCTCTGCTACAGCCAGCCCAACTGGCGGGGTGAAAGGCTTGTGCACAGGCTCCCGTGCACAAGCCGCAATCAAAAGGCCCCTTCCAAGATCGGAAGAGGCCCTTGACCTGCGGACTTGGTAGCGGGGGCGGGATTTGAACCCGCGACCTCTGGGTTATGAGTCAGACGACCATCGTCCACGACGGTCCCGGAAGTCCATGTAGTCCGGCAACCATCCTGCACGGGGAGCCGCGATGTCTCCCCCGTCTCGCGCCGCTCTCCCGGTCCACGGTGTCTCTGCTACACACGCTGCTACACCCCAAGCCGCAATCAGCACCGGCCAGCCGACCGGAGCGCCGATCCGCGCCGCACGATCTCCGCCGCGCCTCGGATACGAGATGAGCGTACCTGGCGGAACTCATCTGGCCAGGCCAATGGCCAATGCGTTCAGCGACCCACGCCGAGGGCGTTGCCACCCGCCGCGGGCGTCGGCACCGGCGTCAGCGGCCGCGGCCGGCATCTGCCAGGCCTCGGCTCGGTCGGCGTGACGACGAATCCGCAGATCGGTTCACCAGCACCGTCAGGATTTTCTTGACAGACTGATGGTGTCAAGGCAGGCTTGACGCCATGTCGGGGCTCCTCTTCTACGGCATCCGTGAGGCGCTGCCCGGCCCCCGCTGGCGGCAACTGTTCCGGGCCACCTGGCCGAGCTACCGAGCGTGGTACCTGCGCGAGGGCGACCATGCCCGGCCGACCCTCGCCACGTCGCAGCGCATGCTCGAACGGCACATGCCGGAGCTGATGCCCACCTGGGAGCGGCTCGTCCACCTCGCTGGCGGCGACGACACCGCAGCTCGGATGCTCACGCTTTACGATCCGCCGCGGTTCCTGCCCGGCTGCTCGCAGGCGGCGTTCGGGGGGCGAAATCCTATGCTCGTCCGCAACTACGACTACCATCCCGACTTCTGCGAGCGGGTCGTGTACTCTAGCGCGTTCACCGGACGCCGGGTGATCGGCTCGAGCGACTGCCTGTGGGGTCTGCTCGATGGCATGAACGACGCGGGCCTGGTCGTCTCGCTCGCGTCCGGCGGCCGCCAGAGCGGCGCCGCCGGCTTCGGCATCCCCCTGGTCGTCCGGTACCTGCTGGAGACCGCCGAGGTCGTGAAGGAGGTGGCCGACGCGCTGCGCCGCGTCCCGGTGAACATGTCATACAACCTCACCCTGCTCGACCGACGATCCGACGTCGCTACGGTGTTCGTGCGGCCCGGAGTGGCACCTGTCCTGTTCTCGCACTGCGCCGCGACCAACCACCGGGGGACGGTTCCCGAAGACCCGGTGCACGCGCGATCGCTCCGCAGTGTCGAGCGTCAGCAGGCGCTGTTCGACCTGCTGGAGGAGCGCCCGGACCCGGCAACGGCGGCCGCAGCGTTCCTCAAGCCGCCGCTGTATAACACCGCATACTCCCGGGGATTCGGCACCATTTACACGGCGGCCTACAGGCCCGCTCTGGGTGTCGTCGACTACGTCTGGCCGGGTTCGACGTGGCGGCGGCACTTCGACTCTCCGGATGGCACGCACACTGCGGTCTACCTGAACGGCTGGGGGGTGTCCCCGTGACCGCGATCGGCCCGGCTTGACGCACCGTTGCAAGTGTGGAAAGTCTTGGATCATGTGTAGCCGCGACGACCTCGCTCGCGCGACCCCGGATGAGCTGGCCGACCTGGCCGAAGCCGCGGTCGGCGCGCTGGCGCAGCGCAGTGACCCGGCTGCCTTCGGGCACCTGCTGCGGCTGGCCCGCATCACGGGTGAGTGCGTGGGCGTCGCGGCCCGCGCCATGGCTGAGCAGAAGTCGTGGGCGGGGGTCGCCGACATCGCGGGGACCACCCGTCAGGCGGCGTGGGAGCGGTGGCGGATGCGCTGAGCGCAACCCGGGGCAGCCCCTATCGAACTCAGGCAATCAGCTTTCCGTGGAGCGGCTCTGGGACATCCCGGGACCACCAATCTCGGCGGCCCCGGTTGCCGCTCGGCGCCCGTCGGCTGCAGCCCGGCATCACCGAGGAAGCCGGATTCCGCTGGGTGGTCATAGCCGATCCTGAGGGCAACGAGTTCTGCGTCTGCTCCGAGCCCCATCCCGATACGTGACCGAAATTACGGTCCAGAGCACTTAGGCCGGTTCTGGCGGGCTGCGCCGGACATGCTCGGCGAAGAAGGCCAGGACGCGCTGCCAGGAGTCGGCTGCCGCGGCGGGGTGGTAGACGCGCAGCTGGTCGTTGAAGAAGGAGTGCTTGGTTGCCGGGTAGACCTTCAGGTCGTGCGGGATGCCGACGGCCGTCAGCTCGCTCTCCAGCACCCCGGCGGCCTTGGTAGTGACGTCCTTGTCTGGCCATGACCCAACGACCGGGCACAGGCGGCGGATCGCCTTCCGGGGTCTGGGCGCGGCCCCGTAGAACGGGGCGATCGCGGCCAGCCGGTTATCGGTGCAGGCCCAGGTCAACACGATGGAACCGCCCAGGCAGAATCCGACGGCACCGATCCGGGCGGCGTCGACCTCCGGGTGGCTGGCCAGCCGCCCGAGCGCGGCCTTCAGGGCCGGGACGCCGTAGTAGTCCAGGTTCCCGGCCATCCCGCCCACGAACATCCGCGCCATGCATATGGCGTGGTTACGGCCTTCGAACAGGTCGACGCCGAGGGTGGCGTAACCCTCGGCGGCGAGCCGCTGGCAGATGCCGCGGATGTTGTCGTTAAGCCCGAAGGCCTCGTGGACGACCACTACGCCCGGGTACGGTCCGCTGTCATCGGGAAGCGCCAGATAGGAAGTGCCGAGGGATTCGGTTCTCATCGCCCCAGTTTGGCCCGCTGGCTGCGCCGCGCCCAGGCCAATCAACCCGAAAACCCGGCCGCCGATCAGGTCGGCTGTTCAGCACAGGCCAGCCGCAGCCGCGCAGCACGGCGCCGCCCGAAGGCGGGCGAGCGGATGGGCGAAGGTCCCAGCCGCTCGGGAAGGTGGCCCCTTGGCCGTGGGCATTCCGGCGGGGGATGGTGCCGGTGGAGGGGGCCGGGATGAGGCGGCGGTGGGCAGTAGTGGTGGCGCGGGCCGTGCGCGCGGTCCGTGGGCTGTGGCCTGACGGTAACCCGCTGCGGCGCCGACTTGACCGGGTGGAGGCCGCGATCGTGGGTGGGCTGGCCGGGGTGTTCCTGGCCGGGGTGCCGCTGGCGGTGCTGGCGGCCGCGCATCTGGCGTACGCCACCGGTCAGCGCGACGCGCGGGTTGAGCGGGCCTGGCGGCATGTGCCCGCGGTACTGCTGGCCGACGCCCCGGCGTTGGTCTACGCCATCTACGGGGTGACGGTACCGGCCAGGTGGGCGGCCCCTGACGGGGGCCCCGGGTTGGGATGGTTCCGGCGCTGCCGTGGGCCAGGGCTGGCAGCACGGTAATGGTGTGGGAGGATGCGTCGGGCCGGCTGACCAGCGCGCTGCCGCTGCAGCCTTCGCAGGTGAGCCGCCAGGCGGCGGGGCTGCTGTGCTCGCCCTCATTGTGCTCGCCTTCCTGGTGTTTCTGCCGGCTTGCTGACCCGCGGCGTGCTGGACCGGAAGCGGCTGGCTACCTGGGACACCGAGCGGCGCACAACCGGGCCCACGTGGACCAGGCGGCGTTAGAGATCGAGCGCTGTGCGTGCGGGCTGTGGCCTGCTGGCGCGGCTGCACAGCGATGGCGACCGGCACCGGCGGCGTGATGGTCCAGGGCCGTTGGTCCTGCCCGACACGGGGGCCATGGCCCTCCCCGCCCTGGGGGCGCAGGTGCGAGGCTCAGCGCATGTCACTTGTGTCCTCTTACACGCACCCCGGCGGGCAGGCCGCCCGGCCGGGTCGCCGGGACCCCGCCGGCGATCTGATCGACTGGCGGGCGGGTGCAGCGGGCCGACCGCGCCTGCTGCTGCCCGAGCAAGCCTCCAGTAGTGGCGATCATGCCTCTGGCTCCCGGCCGGCCATACCCGGTCGAGCTGCTCTTGTGCCGCCACCACTATCGGGTGTCGGCAGGGGCGCTGGAGGCAGCAGGCGCGGCGGTATTCGGCACGGACGGCGCGCCCCTCTCTGTGCACACCCGGTCACTGGCCCACGCCAATGCGCTCAGGTCGGCTTGATGGGCTGGCTCACCCTGACGGGAATGCGCCTTTGCCCGTTCTCCGCCGCCTCGTTTTTCACGCTGACGACCACTTCTAGGATGCCTTTGTCATAGCTGGCCTGGATGTGGTCCTCATCCGTGCCCTCGGGCAGCGTGACGGTACGAGTGAGCTCTCCGTAGCGGAACTCCGACCCGCGCTTGCCCTCCGCCTCCTCCTGCCTGCGTGCCTTGATCGTGAGGACACCCCTGGACACTGTCACCTTCAGGTCCTTCTCCGGGTCGATTCCCGGCAGTTCGGC
>Ga0306923_10003901_pt1 | contig 14164 bp, 14 predicted proteins | sample sta12Can44000108_FD_203841 | JGI IMG/M metagenome (GOLD analysis project Ga0306923, IMG submission 203841) | Lab enrichment of tropical soil microbial communities from Luquillo Experimental Forest, Puerto Rico - statanox.12C.anox.44.000.108 (v2)... | ecosystem: Environmental > Terrestrial >... | reverse complement strand
TCGAGGCGGCGACGGCCTTCGGCACGGAGCACCGTGAGGTGCACGTCGCGGCCCGGGGCCGACGCAGCGACCAGGCGCTGGAGCACCTTCGTCTCGGTCACCGGGCGCTCCTCGAAGGCGACGACCAGATCGCCCGTCCTGAGCCCGGCCGTCTGGGCCGGGGTACCTTCCATCACCTCGACGATGAACACGCCGAACCCCTCGCGCATGCCGTGCCGCGACGAGATCTCGTCCATCTCCTGCTCGGAGAGATCCCGGATCCGCACGCCCAGCCACGCCCACTGGGCCGCGTCGACCGCCGGCGCGGCCGCCGCGAGCACCAGCAGACACAGAGCGGCGCCGGTCGATCTCGCGTTCATTCGCGCCCCCGGCGAAGCTCGTTCACGAGCTGGTCGAGCGCCGCGCCGAGGCGCTCGAGACGGCGCGTGACGTCGAGGGTCTCGAGGAGCTCCTGGCGCACCGCGGGGTCGGGCACGACGGCCGCGGCGATCCGGTCAGCGATCACGCCCGGCGCCTGCCCCTCGGCCAGGGCCGTGTCGAGGAGGTCGGGCGGACGATCAAGCGCCTGCAGCAGGCGGCCGCACGCGGCCCGGATACGCGCCAGCGCCGCCGAGACGTCCGTGGTCGGCGCGATTTCCTCGAGCTTCTGCGCCGAGACGATCCGGTAGAGGGTGTCGCTCGGGCGCTCCCCCTCGATCCGGACGCGCCACTCCCCCTTGACGAGGATGTTGTAGCGTCCGGTCGCCAGCCGCTCCCAGCTCACGATCTCGCCCGCCCCGGCCACCGCATGCACCGCGGGCTTTCCGGCGTAGGTCGGCTCGAAGCCGGGCATGAGCTTGACGATCGCGAGCCGCCGGTCGCGCGCCAGCACGTCCATCACCATCGCGCGATAGCGTGCCTCGAACACGTGCAGCGGCATCAAGGTGTTCGGGAAGAAGATGACGTCGGGCAGCGGGAAGATCGGCAGGGCCAACGGCGGCACGGCGTCCAGCCTCTTCGCGATCAGCCGATCTTCGGCAGCGGCCGGAGCGCGGCCAGCTCGTCGAGACGCCGCCGCACCGCCACCGCGAGCTCGCGGAACGTTCGCGCCTGCACCGAGTCGGGGACGCGCAACGTGATCGGGGTGCCCTCGTCGCCGGCCTGCCGCGTGGCGGGGTCGAGCGGAACCTGCGCCAGCAGCGGCACGCCGTACTCGTCGGCCAGCCTCTTGCCGCCGCCTTCGCCGAAGATCGAGTAGCGCTTGCCGGTGTCTGGCGCCACGAAGTAGCTCATGTTCTCGACGATGCCGAGGATCGGCACGTTGAGCTTCTGGAACATCGCGATCGCCTTGCGCACGTCGAGCAGCGCGACTTCCTGGGGCGTCGTCACCATCACGACGCCGGAGAGCGGGATCACCTGCGAGAGCGAGAGCTGGGCGTCGCCCGTCCCCGGCGGCATGTCGAAAACGAGATAATCGAGCGCGCCCCAGTTGACGTCCTTCAGCATCTGCTGGATGAACGAGTGGATCATGGGCCCGCGCCAGACGAGCGGCTCCTTGTCGTTCACGAGCAGACCGATCGACATCATCTTCATGCCGTGCGCTTCGACCGGGATGATGCGGTTCTCGAACATTCCGGGCCGCCCGCGCGTGCCCAGCATGAGGGGGATGTCCGGGCCGTAGACGTCGGAGTCGATGATGCCGACGGCGCTGCCCGCCTGGCGCAGCGCCACCGCGAGGTTTACGGTGACCGTCGACTTGCCGACGCCTCCCTTGCCCGACGAGACGGCGATCGTCTGCTTGACCTCGGGGATGAAGTCCTCGGCTCTGGGCTGGCCGTGCGCGTGGCCGTGAGCGTGCGGCGCCTGGGCCGGGCGCGCGGGCTGGCCGGAGCCCATCTTCACCTGGACCTTCGACACGCCGGGCACCAGTCCGACCACGCGCGAGGCCATGCTGTGCATGGTGGCCTTCGACGAGGCCGACTGGGTCGTGAACGCCAAGGTGAAGGTGACCTGCGTATCGGCGATCGTCAGGTCGCGGATGAGCCCGAGCGAGACGATATCCTGTTGACCCTCCGGGTCTTTCACCGCTCGCAGCGCGTCCAGGACGGCGTCCTGAGTGACCATATGCGCGACTATACAGGACGAACGAATGCTTTCAACGTGATCGCGCGTGTTCCCGCTATCTATGCGCGAAACCTTGCATTCTGGTCACTGACCTGCTACAAAAAGCGGGTGATCTCTCCCGACGAATTCCGCCACACTCTGAGCCATTTCGCCTCGGGGGTGACGGTCATTACGGTGTGTGACAAGGACGGCCGGCCGACCGGGCTCACCGCGAGCGCCTTCACCTCGGTGTCGCTCGATCCGCCGCTGATCCTGGTCTGCGTCGACCACAAGTCGCAGAGCTATCCGGCGCTGGTGGCGGGCAAACAGTTCGCGGTCAACGTCCTCTGCCACGAGCAGGAGGGCGTGTCGCGACGGTTCGCGACGACGAAGATCGAGAACAAGTTCGAGGGCGTGCCGTTCACCCTGAGCCCGATGGGCCTGCCGCTCCTCGACAACGCGCTGGCTCACCTCGAGTGCGCGACCGTCAACGTGCACCTCGAGGGCGACCACTCGATCTTCGTCGGACGCGTCGAGAGCGCACGCACCGGCGGCGGGCTTCCGCTCGTCTACTACCGCGGCCGCTACGATCGCCTGTCCGGGACCACTCCGTGACGTTTGTCCCGCTGTCGCGCCCGCCGGTCGACGACGAGATCAAGCGGGCGGTCCTGGCCGCCATCGATTCACGCCAGTACATCCTGGGCCCGCAGTGCCGCCAGCTCGAGGTCGAGCTGGCGAGCGCGACCGGTGTGAAGCACGCCGTGCTGACCAGCTCGGCGACCGCGGCGCTCTGGCTCGCGCTGCGGGCACTCGGCGTGAAGGCCGGCGACGAGGTGCTGGTGCCGTCGCACACCGCGTTTCCCACCGTCGAGGCCGTCTGCGTCGCCGAGGCGGCGCCGGTCTTCGTCGACGCCGACGAGTTCTACACTCTCGACGCGCGCGATGCCGAGGCGAAGGCGAGCCCGCGCACGGTCGGAATGGTGCCGGTGCACCTCTACGGGCAGCCGGTGGACCTCGCCGCCGTCGAGCGACTGGCGTCGCGCCTCGGCATCTGGGTCCTCGAGGACTGCGCACAGGCCCAGGGCGCCGAGTGGGCCGGGCGACGGGTCGGTAGCTTCGGCCGCGCCGCGGTTTTTTCCTTCTACCCGTCGAAGAACCTGCCGGGCATGGGCGACGGCGGCGCCGTCCTCACCGGCGACGACGAGATCGCGGATCGCTGCCGCCGGCTCCGGGACCACGGCCGGCTCGACAAGAACGTGCACGCCGAGCTCGGCTTCAATCTGCGCTTCAGCGAGCTGCAGGCGGCGGCGTTGCGTGTGCTGCTGCCACGCCTGGACGCGATGAACGAGCGCCGGCGCGCGCTCGCGCTGCGCTACGCCGATGGCCTCGGTGACCTCCCGCTCACCTTGCCCGAGGAGCGCGAGCACGGCCGCCACGTGTACCACCTCTACGTGGTCCGCACGCCTCGCCGCGCCGAGCTCGCGAGATATCTAAAGGAGCGCGGGATCCAGACCGGTATCCACTACCCGGTCCCGACGCATCGCCAGCCGCCGGTCGAGCACCTGGCGCCGCAGCCGCTGCCGCGCACGGAGCGGCTCGTCGAGGAAATCCTCACGTTGCCGATGTCGGCGGACCACGCGGACGAGGAGATCGACCGCGTGATCGCCACGGTGCGCGCCTTCTTCGGCGCGTGACGGCTTTGCGAGCCGCAGGACGTCGTGGGGCTGGGGCCCCACCGTCCGAGGCGAGCCTATGACGGCGTTGCGAGCCACAGGACGTTGCGGGGCTGGGGCCCCGCCGTCCGAGGCGAGCCTATGAACAATCCCGCGCCGGCGCTCCGCATACTGCAGCTTTACCCCAAGGCCGACTATTTCACCGGGGCCGCGATCCAACTGCGCGATCTCGCGATCGGGCTGGCTGCCCGCGGGCACGCCGTCACCGTCGCGACGCCGCCCAGCGAAATCTGGGCCGAGCGAATGCGCGAGGCCGGCGTCGGCTATGTCCCGATCCCGATGAAGCGCGCCTGGGACGTGCGGGGCGCCTGGCGCATCGCCAGGGCGGTTCGGGGCGGCGACATCCAGGTGGCCCACGCGCACAAGGGGCGCGCGCGCACCCTGGCACTGGTAGCCGGGCTCATGGGTGCGCGGTGCAAGCTCGTCCTCAACCGCGGCGTCAGCTTCCACGTGCCGCGAGCGCGGCGCCTCGGGTACACGAGCCGGCGCGTGCACGCGATCGTCGCCGTCTGCGAGTCGATCAAGCGCGACCTGGTCGCGACCGGCGTGCCGGCGCAGAAGATCGAGGTGATCTACTCCGGGACCGACATCGCGCGCTTCCATCCCGGCCTCGACGGCCGGCCGATCCGGCGAGAGCTCGGCCTCACGCCCGAGCACTTCCTGATCACGCAGATCGGCGTCCGCTCGTGGCGCGGCTGGCAGGACGTGCTCGATGCCATGGCAAGGATCGCGCCGGAGGCGCCTCGCGCGCGCCTGCTCTTCGTCGGCGCGCCGCCGCCGCGCGTGGCGGAGCTCGGCGAGCGCGCGCGTGAGCGCGGGCTCGAGGGCCGCGTGCTGGTGCTGGGCCACCGCGAGGACGTCCCGCAGATCCTGACCGCCTCCGACGTGGTCGTCGACGCCTCGTACGCCGGCGCCGGGCTCACCGGCTCGATCCGCGAGGCGCTCGCCTGCGAGCGTCCGGTGGTCGCCACCGATCTGGCCGGCATGCCCGAGCTGGTGATCGAGGGTGAGACCGGCCTGCTCGTGCCCCCGCGCGATCCGGCGGCGCTGGCGCAGGCGCTACGCCGCGTGATCGAGAACCCGACGTGGGCCCAGGCGATGGCGCGCGCCGGCTGCAAGCGGGTGGATGCGCACTTCTCCCTGCGCGCCAAGCTCGACGCCACCGAGGCACTCTACCGGCGCCTCGTCGAGGCGCAGGCGGCGTGAGCATCCGGGCCGATCTCTACCGGCGCCTCGTCGGCTACCTGCGCCCCCACGCGCCGGCGCTGGTCGTCGGCGCGCTGCTGGCGGCCGTGGTCGCCGCGATGGAGGGCGCGATCGCCTGGCTCGTGAAGCCGGCCATGGACGACGTCTTCATCCGCCGGGACGCGACGATGCTGAAGCTGATCCCGCTGCTGTTCCTCGCGGCGTATCTCGCCAAGGGCCTGGCCCGCTATGGCCAGTCCTACCTGATGGCCTCGGTCGGCGAGCGCGTGATCGCGCGACTGCGCCGCGACCTGTACGCCCACCTGCAGCAGATGTCGCTGTCGTTCTTCACGAGCCGGCACACCGCGGAGCTGATGTCGCGGGTCGTGACCGACGTGAACCGGCTGGCGCGCCTGTCCTCCACGGTGCTGGTGATGACGATCCGCCAGACGGTGATGGTCGTCGCGCTGGCGACGGTCATGTTCGTGCGGGACTGGCGGCTGGCGGTGATCGCGCTGGTCGTCTTCCCCTTCGTCGGCGTGGCGGTGCGGTCGATCGGCCGCCGGCTCTACCGCATCAACCGGCGGTCGCAGCTGAAGCTCGCCGAGCTGAACGTGCTGCTCCACGAGGTGTTCTCGGGGACGAAGATCGTCAAGGCCTTCGGTCGCGAGGCGCACGAGGTCGAGCGCTTCGACCGCGTCAACCGCGCGCTCCTCACGCTCGCGCTCAAGGATCACCGCACCGACGAGCTGACCGACCCGCTGATGGAGGTGCTGGCCGCCCTCGGCATCATGGGCGCTCTCTGGTACGGCGGAGAACGGGTCATCGCCGGCACGATGACGCCCGGCGATTTCTTCTCGTTCATCGCCGCGGTGGCGCTCCTCTACGGCCCGGTGCGCCAGCTCTCACGGATCGCCAACACCGTGCAGCAGTCCACCTCGTCGGTCGAGCGCGTCTTCGAGATCCTCGATCGGCCGCCGGCGATCATCGACCGCCCGGACGCTGTGGTGCTCGACGCCTTCCGCGAGCGCCTCGTGTTCGAGCAGGTGAGCTTCCGGCACGCGGACTCGGAGGAGCTCACGCTCCGCGACGTCTCGCTGACGGTCGGGCGCGGCGAGGTGGTCGCGTTCGTGGGCATGAGCGGCGCCGGCAAGTCGACCCTGATGGATCTTCTGCCGCGCTTCCACGATGTGAGCGCCGGGCGGATCACGATCGACGGCCACGACCTGCGCGACGTCAGCCAGGCCTCGCTCCGCGCCCTGATCGGCATCGTCACCCAGGAGACGTTCCTCTTCAGCGACTCGATCCTGTACAACATCGCCTACGGCCGGCCCGGTGCGCCGTTCGAGGACGTCGTGCGCGCCGCCCGCCAGGCGCACGCCGAGGAGTTCATCTCCGGCTGCCCCGACGGCTATAAGACGCTCGTCGGCGAGCGCGGCGTGAGGCTTTCCGGCGGCCAGCGCCAGCGCATCGCGATCGCCCGCGCCTTTCTGAAAAATCCGCCGATGCTGATCCTCGACGAGGCCACCTCCGACCTCGACGCCGAGAGCGAGTTCATGATCCAGCAGGCTCTGGCCGAGCTGATGCAGGGACGCACGGTGCTGGTCATCGCGCACCGGCTCGCGACCGTGCGCAACGCCGACCGCATCGTGGTGGTGCACGAGGGCCGCATCGCGGAGGTCGGGCGCCACGACGAGCTCCTGGCGCGCGACGGCCTCTACCGCCGGCTCTACGCGCTGCAGATGGAGGGCGTGGCGGGGTAAACTCCCCCGTGGTCACCAGTCGCCAAGGCTCGGGGCCACGGAAGGGGGCTCGCATGGGCACGACCGTCGGGACCGGCAAGTACACCTACGAAGTCGACGACGACTGGCAGAAGCTTCCGGCCGGCTGGAACATTCCCGCCGCGGCGGTCACGGTCGACTCGCGCGACCGCGTCTACTGCTTCAACCGATCGACCGAGCATCCGATCATCGTGTTCGACCGCGACGGCAACGTGCTCTCGACCTGGGGCGCCGGGCTCTTCGCGTTTCCGCACACGATCCGCAGTGACGCACAGGACAACCTCTGGATCGTCGACCGCGATCACGCCCAGATGTTCTACTTCAGCACGACGGGCACGCTCCTGCGCACGATCGGCACCCGGGGCTACCGCTCGGACACCGGCGTCGACCCGAAGGACTTCAGCTCGGTCGCCTACCGGAACGTCACCCACGGCGGCGGCCCTTTCAACCTGCCCACGGACATCGCGCTGACGCCCTCGGGCGAGATGTTCATGACCGACGGCTACGGCAACGCCCGCGTGCACAAGTTCGCCGCCGACGGGACGTATCTCTTCTCGTGGGGCGAGCCGGGCATGGGCCCGGGGCAATTCAACCTGCCCCACGGCGCCTGGATCGACCGGCGCGGCCGGGTGCTCGTCTGCGACCGCGAGAACGATCGGGTGCAGGTCTTCGACCAGGACGGCAAGCTCCTCGAGATCTGGCCGACCAAGCTGATCGGCCCCGCGACGTTCTACGTGGACGCCGACGATGTCGTCTACATCCCGGAGCACAACGGCGGGCTGGTCAGCGTGCTCACGCTCGACGGCACGCGCCTGGCCCAGTGGGGCGATCCGAGCTTCCGCTCGTGCCACGGCATCTGGGGCGACTCGCGCGGCGATCTCTACGTCGTGCGTCCGGGCGCCTGGGGCCGCCCTCGGCGCATCGTGAAGTACACGCGCGTCAAGTAGCGTCACGGAGACAGACGATGGGCATCAAGGGCATCGATCACTGGGTGATCGTCGCGGGCGACTTGCAGCGCACGCTCAGCTTCTACGAGGCGCTCGGCTTCAAGATCGCCTGGGAGAAGCGGCCGAACCGGCCGGACATGGCGACGATCCGGATCGGCGACTCACAGAAGATCAACGTCCACGGACCCGAGGCCCCTGCGCGCCCCGGGTATCTGGGCGCGCGGCGGCCGACCACCGGCGGCGCCGACTTCTGTCTCGAGTGGGACGGAACCGTCGACGAGATCCTGGCGCTCCTTCAGAAGAACGGGATCAAGCCCGAGGCCGGCCCGGGCCCCCGCTCGTGCGCGCGCGGAACGTCGACCAGCGTCTACTTCCGCGATCCGGACGACAACCTGGTCGAGTTCACGGTCTACTGATCGGGCGCCTCGTTCAGCGGGCGATGAAGTCCCGGATCACCTTCAGGGCCCGCTCCGGCGCGTCCGGGAGCACCGCGTGGCCGCAGCCGGGAAAGCGCTCGAAGCGGACCAGGTGGGGCGGTAGCATCTCGGCCGACGAAGCGCCTCTAGCGGCGCAGTGCGCTCATGCGCCGGCCAGGCGGCCGACGATCGGCGCGACCGCCTGCACGGCGCGGTCGAGCACGACGTAGTAGGAGATGCCGTACTGCGCGCGCCGCGCGCGCATCTCGTCGACGACGCGATCGATCGACCCGATGAAGACGGACGACATCTCGAGCACCTGCTCGGCGGAGATACCCGCCCACCCTCTCTCGCGCGCGAAACGCTCGGCCGCCGCCCGCCGCTCCTCGGCGAGGACGACCGTCGCCACCATGCTCAGCTCGATCCTGTCGAGTCGCGCACCGGCGATCTGACGAACCTGCTCCACCCTCGCGCTGACGGCCGGGGCCAGGCGGCCGCTCGGATCGTCCGACATCACGCCGTGCGCGGTCGAGACGGTCTGAAATCCAATGATGTCGGCTTCGCGCGCCGCGATGGCGAGCATGCGCTTGCCCGCCGCCCCGATCAGAATCGGCGGATGCGGGCGCTGCGCCGGCTTCGGGTAGCTGTCGAGGTTCGTGATCGCGTAGTGCTTGCCGCAGAACGTGAGCGGCCCCTCGGCGAACAGTCCCTTCAGAACGCGGATCGACTCCTCGAAACGATCGACCCGCACACCCGGCTGATCGAACGGGAGACCAGCGCCGTCGTATTCGGCTTTCGAGAAGCCTGCCCCGAGCCCCAGCTCGACCCGTCCGTTCGACAGCACGTCCAGGGTCGCGATCTCCTTCGCGAGGATCACCGGATGCCGGTAGTCGTTCGACAGCACCAGGCTTCCGATCCGAAGACGCGTCGTCGCCGCCGCCACCGTCGCGAGCGCGGTCAGCGGGGCGAGCTGGTGGCCGAACGGCGCCTCGATGAAGTGATCCCGGATCAGGAACGTGGCGTATCCCGAATCCTCGGCGCGGCGGGCGGTGTCGAGCAGGGCCTCGGGCGACCGTGCGTTCTCGCCGAACACTCCGAACCGAAAGGGGCGCGCGCGTGTCATGACCGGCCGCGACGGGGCCGCCGGCTCGAAGCCTAGCGCTCGCGGAACCGGTTGACGATCGGCGGGCGCCAGTCGCGGCCGAAGGCCCGCGGCGTGATCTTGACGCCGATCGGAGCCTGGCGGCGCTTGTACTCGTTGGCGTCCACCATGGAGACGACGCGCCGGACCGTGTCGGCCGGGAAGCCGCGGGCGATGAGATCGTTCACGCCCTGGTCCTCCTCGACGTAGCCCTCGAGGATGCGGTCGAGCTCCTCGTACGGCGGCAGCGTGTCCTGGTCGGTCTGGTTGGGGCGCAGCTCCGCCGAGGGCGCGCGGGTGAACACGGTCTCGGGGATGACCGGCCGCCCGGCGCGTGTGTTGACGTGGCGCGCGACGTCGTAGACCAGCATCTTCGGGACGTCCTTGATGACGGCGAAACCCCCCGCCATGTCGCCGTAGAGGGTCGTGTAGCCCACGCTGTACTCACTCTTGTTGCCGGTCGTCAGCACGAGCCAGCCGAACTTGTTGGAGAGCGCCATCAGGAGGTTACCGCGGATGCGGGCCTGCAGGTTCTCCTCGGTGACATCTTCCTTCATGCCCTTGAACGCCTTGGCCAGGGTGCGCTTGTAGGCGTTGAGCAGGGGCGTGATCGGGATCGTCAGGAACTCGATGCCGAGGTGCTTGGCCAGCCGCTGGGCATCGCGCCGGGTCCCCGCCGACGAGTACGCTGAGGGCATCCCGACGCCCGCCACGTTCTCCCGGCCGAGCGCCTCGACGGCGACGGCGGCGACCAGCGACGAGTCGATGCCGCCCGAGAGACCGATGACCACGCGCTTGAACCCGTTCTTCCGGACGTAGTCGCGCGTCCCCAGCACCAGGGCCTCGAACACCTCCTCGACCGGCGCCAGCGCCGGCACCACGCGCGGCGGGAGCGCCGGCGCCTCGGGCGCCGGGAGCGCCGGCAGCGAGACCCGGGTCGCGGTGTCGCGGACCACGAGCTTCTCCTTACGCCGGCGCGAGTCGTGCAGGCGCGCCCGGAAGACGGCGTCGAGATCGAGGTCGGCGACGACGAGGTCCTCCTCGAACATGCGGCCGCGGGCGAGGCACTCGCCGTGCTCGTTCACGACCATGCTGGCCCCGTCGAACACGAGCTCGTCCTGACCGCCGATCATGTTGACGTAGGCCACGCACACGAGATCGTCGACGGCGCGCGTCGACACGAGCTGCTCCCGGAAGCGGGCCTTGCCGGCGTGGTAGGGCGAGCCGTTGATGTTGACGATGAGCTCGGCGCCCCCAAATGCCTGCACCGCCGTCGGTCCGGCCGGGTACCAGATGTCCTCGCACACGTTCACGGCGAAGGTCGTGTTGCCCGTCACGAACACCGGCGTCTCGGTACCCGCCTGGAAGTAACGGTTCTCGTCGAAGACACCGTAGTTCGGCAGATATTGCTTGTGGTAGACGCCGGCGCGGACGCCGTCGTGGAGCACCGCGGCGGCGTTGAAGATGTCGTCGCGCTTGTCGACGAAACCCACCACGACCGAGAGGCCGCGGGAGGCGCGGGTGATCTCGTCGAGCGCTCGCAGGTTGGCCTCGATGAAGGCGGGCTTGAAGAGCAGATCCTCGGGCGGATAACCGGTGATCGCCAGCTCCGGGAAGGCAACCAGCGTTGAGCCGAGCGCACGCGCCCGCTCGATCGCGTCCACGATCATGCGGACGTTGCGGTCGAAGTCGCCGACCGTGGGGTTGATCTGCCCCAGGGCGACACGCAGCCGTCTCATGGCCCCCCTATTGTACTGGGGCGGCCGGTCACCTGTTATGATCGCCTGCGATGCCCGCCAAGATCCCGTGGCTCCCCTCGACCTTGCCGCCCAACGCCAAGCCCGAGCGCTGCCCCAACTGCGGCCGCCTGGCGCTCATCGCGTGGACCCTACGCCGCGACGACCGAACGAAGGTCGTCCTGCGCACCTGGGTCTGCACCGAGTGTCAGGTCACTCAGGAGCGACCGGAGCCCGAGTAGCATCTCGGAGCTCACGCCCTCGCTCCGCCGCCCGAAGCGGTCCAGCGAGACCACGAAGCACTTGCGGTCGCCGAAGTGAGCATACTTGCCCGTGTAGCGCGCCAGCCCGGCCGCGACCGGATCGATGCTGAGACGCTCGATCGCACTATCAGTGAAGAGCACGTAAGTTCTGGGCTCGACGTCGTTCTTGAGAAATTGGTGCGCGAGGATGATGTCAGGCCCCGCGACGCGCGAACGCCCGTGCACGACCTGCCGCATGTAGCTCCCGTGATGGACGATGAGCTTGAGGCTCAGGCCCAGCACTCCACGGCAGGCACCGCAATAGCAGCTCGTGTCCAGAGCCATCGCGCGCTGCCGCTCACTGAAGGCTTCGAACGCCCGGCTGAACGCGTCCATGAGGGCACGGTCGGTCTCCTCGACGCCGTCGGGGCCCAGCGCGAACACCGCGTCGCCCTCCAGCTCCTGGATCTCCAGAGGCGGCGCCAGCGCCTCCATCACCCCGCCTAGCAGCACGCCCGTGACCTCGGCGCCGTGCTCGAGCTCCGTCGCAGTCACGAACGCCGTAAAGCCTGAAATATCTGCGAGAACGAGGAATCCCGACTCGAGACGATCCGCCGGTAGCATGTGCCCCTCCTTCTGTCTCCCTACTGAGACACCGAGGGGCGCGCGCCGTGAAAGGGGCGAAGGGCTAGAACTGGTTGACGAAATCGATCAGCTGGCGGAGTCGGCCGAACGAGCGATGGTCGAACGGAAGGATCAGCCGTGCGAGCTCGGGGAACTCGTTGAGCTCCTTGGGCACTGGCCCCGGCTCGAGCCGCGCCGCACCCCGGAGGATGTCGGCGAACTTGTCCTGGACCTCCGCGAGCTGCGCGGCCTTAAGCGGCCGGTTCAGCCGGAAGACCAGGTCGTCGCCGACGATGCGCGCGGAGTGATAGACGCGGTAGAAGCCGGTCATCTCGGCCACGGCCTCTTCGGGCGTGTCGACGATCCTGAACAGCGAGGTGTCCTCGGCATCGATGAGGCCACGCTCGACCAGGGTGCCCGCGATCCAGCGGTTCCAGATCCGCCAGTACGGCTTGGGTCCGGCCTCGATGAGGACGACTGGCACCAGTGCCGACTTGCCGGTCTGCATCAGGGTGAGGAGCTCGAACGTCTCGTCCATCGTCCCGAAGCCGCCGGGGAACAGCGCCACACCGCTTGCTTCCTTGACGAGAAAGAGCTTACGGGTGAAGAAATACTTGAAGGTGATCAGCTTGGGGTCGGAGGCGATCCACGGATTCGCCTCCTGCTCGAAAGGCAAGCGGATGTTCAGCCCGAAGCTTTTCTCGCCCGCCGCCCCTTCCTGGGCCGCGCCCATGATCCCGGCGCCGGCGCCGGTGACGACCATCCAGCCCTCTTCGGTCATGCGCTTGCCGAAGAGCCGCGCGCTGTCCGTGGCCGCCTCGCTCGAGGTCGCCCGGGCCGAGCCGAAGACCGTCACCTTGCGGACGCTGGCGTAGGGCGCGAACACCTTGTAGGCGTAGCGCAGCTCCTTGAGCGCCGTGTTGGTGATCTTGAGGTCGCCGGTCTCGGCACCGTCCTCGTAGAGCTTGAGGGCGGTCGTCAGCAGCTGCTGATAGTACCCGCGGCGCTCGGCCGGCACGTCCTCGGCGTCGAGGATCTCGGCGATCAGGCGGTTGGCGGTGTCGTTCTGGAGCTGATAGCGGCGGGGCTCGGCCACGATTCTGAGTATACAGTCACCGGGCGCCGGGTCCGAACGCGACGAGCAGGCCGGTGACGACCAGAATGCCTCCAGCCGCCGTGAAGACCGTGACGGGCTCGCCCAGCACGACGGCGCCCAGCAGGGCGCCCACGATTGGCTGGACGTTGAGGAAGGGATGCTCAGCCTCCCCCCGAGCTCAGCGAGCGGCGCGGCGCGCGCTCTCGATCAGCCGCCGCAGGCGGTCGGGGTCGAGCGGCATCTCGCGCACCCTCACGCCCAGGGACGCGAGCGCGTCGTCGATGGCCTCGGCCACGAGCGCCGGCACGGGAATCGCGCCGGCCTCCCCCACGCCCTTGATCCCGAGCGCGTTCAGCGGCGAGGGCGTCTCGATGTGACCGATCTCGATCTGCGGGATCTCGATCGCGGTCGGCATCAGGAAATCCATGAAGGTCGCGGTGAGCGGCTGACCGGTCTCGTCGTAGATGATGCGCTCGTAGAACGAGCCACCGACGCCCTGCGCGACCCCGCCGCGGATCTGGCCCTCGACGATTGTCGGGTTCACCAGGGTGCCGCAGTCGTGCTGGACGACGTAGCGCAGGATCGTCAGGTCCCCGGTCTCGACGTCCACCTCGACGATCGCCGCGTGGCAGCCGCTGGCGAACGTCGCGTGTGGCGGCGCGTAGTAGCCGCGCGCCTCGAGCCCAGGGGCCTCGTCCTCGGCGAGCACGGCACCCTCGCGCGGTTTCACGAGCCGCAGCGCGGCCTCGGCCGCGCCCTTGCCGTACGCGTAGCGGATCGGGTTCGCGACCGTCGCCAGCGCCCCGAGCGTCAGCTCCTTGCCCGGCACGCCCTTGACCCTCGCGCGCCCGTCGGCGAGCTCGAGGTCGTGGGGCGAGACCTCGAGGAGACTCGCCGCCAGGCGCAGCGCCTTGTCGCGCACCGCCATCGCCGCCCGGTGGATCGCGTTGCCGCTCGTCACCAGGCCGCGGCTCGCGTAGGTGCCGGCGCCCCAGTTGAACTTGGTGGTGTCCCCGGTGACCACGGAGACGTCGGCGGGGCTGCAGCCGATCGCGTCGGCAGCGATCTGCGCGAACGTCGTGCCGTGCCCCTGCCCCTGCGTGGTCAGGCCGGTCGCGACGAGCACCTTGCCGCTGGGCTCCACGCGCACGTGCGCGCCCTCGTACGGGCCGATCCCGGTG
>Ga0306923_10003898_pt1 | contig 14165 bp, 10 predicted proteins | sample sta12Can44000108_FD_203841 | JGI IMG/M metagenome (GOLD analysis project Ga0306923, IMG submission 203841) | Lab enrichment of tropical soil microbial communities from Luquillo Experimental Forest, Puerto Rico - statanox.12C.anox.44.000.108 (v2)... | ecosystem: Environmental > Terrestrial >... | reverse complement strand
TTGCCGCGATCACCGAGTCCACACTCGTCGACTACGTTCGTCATCAACTCGAGCAGGATCCCAAGCCCAGCCCAGGAACCGTGAATCATCGCCTGGGCACGGTGCGTTGCTGCTATCGCTTTCACACCGGGCAAGAAATTTCCGCCGCCCAAGTGCACTTCCAGCGCTACTATGCCAAACGCTCTCCGCTCGGCTATGGTCGACCCCGCCGCAACATCGCCCGGGGCCTGCGCCTTAAACAAGATCGTCGCGTCATCGTGCCCCTTTCGGCTGAAGAAGTGGCCAAGTTCTGGCAAGGCTTCCGTACTTATCGCGATCTCGGGTTGGTCGGCTTGATGCTCCTTGATGGTCTGCGTTCCTGCGAGGTCCTGGCACTGGAACTGGAAGATGTGCAACTCGCCGAAGGCCAGATGCGCGTCCATGGCAAAGGAAACAAGCAGCGCCTGGTGCCGCTGCCCCCGGAAATCCTTGAGGTACTCAGAAACTATTTGCGCCTGGAACGGCCGCTGACCAACGCGCCTGCGTTGTTCGTCTCACTCAAAGGCCGCCAGCGCGGGCAGCCCTTGACTGCTGCCGGGCTCCGCTCGCTATTCCGTCATCATCGAATGCGGAGTCAGGTCCGTCACGCCAACCCCCATCGGTTTCGACACTCGTTTGGGCGGGATATGGTGCAGGCCGGGATGTCTCTGCCTGCCCTGCAACAGCTGATGGGCCATGCGCAAATCTCGACCACCATGCTGTACGTCGAACTCGCCCCGCGGGACGTCTGGCGGGAATACGCGCGCGCCATCGAGAAGCGCAAAAAGTTGGGATCGGAGCACCTCTCATGAAGTCATCCCCAACCCCTCTCGAACAGATCTTCGAAGCGCAGATCCAAGCGCTCACCCTCACCCTGCGGCCTAGCACGGTGATTCAATATCAATCGACCGTACGCTGCTTCCTCTCCTACCTCCATACGGCCTTCCCACAGGTTCGCCGGCCCTCGCAACTCCACCGCGACCCCCATTTCCTCGGTTGGTTCCGTTCGCTGTGTGAAAAACAGCCACCCTTGTGCAACGGGACCCGCATCCAGCATCTCATTCATCTCCGGCGGTTGCTCGAGGATCTGGCCGCCAACGGGCACTCCGTTCAGCCCGACCTCATCCGTCACGAAGATTTCCCGCCGCAACCGCGCTATCTACCCCGACCTCTCTCCCCCCACGACGATCAACTCTTCCAGCAGGAACTGCGCCGAACTGATGATCTGGCTGCCAACGCGCTCCTGCTCACCCGCGCTACCGGAATGCGCATCGGCGAATGTATCGATCTGCCTCTGGACTGCCTGCAGCGGGTGGGCCCAGAACAGTGGACACTGCACGTCCCGCTGGGCAAGCTGCACAACGAGCGCTTGGTTCCCGCCGATCCCGAAATCCGGCGAATCGTCGAGCGGATCCTCGCCCTGCGCATCTTGGCCCCGCCCTCCCACTTGGCGAAGTCGCAAGGCCTGCTGCTGTCACGCCGCGGTAGCCATCGCGCGTTCTATCAAACCCTTCGCCAGGTTTTGGCGCAGACAGCTCAGCGAGCCGGTTGCTCAGGCTATGTGACACTCCACCGGCTTCGACACAGTTTCGCGACGGAAATGCTCCGGCTCGGCGTCAGCTTGCCGGCGCTGATGCAGTTGCTCGGCCACAAAGATATCCGGATGACCCTGCGCTACTTGCTGGTCACCCAGCAGGACTTACAGTGCGAATTCCATCGGGCCCGTCAGAATGCAACCCATCCGTATTGTCTGCCCATGCTCGCACTCCCCAAAGACATCCCGAGCGTCGATCTCCCCGGCATCCGTCAGGCGCTGGAGGCAACACGCCATCTTCTGGAAATGTATCGCCGTCAGCTGAGCGATGAGAAAACCCGTCGTAAATTGCAGCGTCTCGACAAGCGCCTCCTCGGTGTTGTTTCCCAACTCCAGGGCATCCACACGGAGGAGAAATGAGGAAAGATTAGCCGGTTAAATGGCAAGAATAATAGAATAATATCGGAACTATCCGAATTCAGCTTTTTGCCAAGTCATTCATTTTGCAGGTGTACGGCGTTTTGGCGAGGCACAGCCTCAATCTGACTCATAAATGAACGGTTCGTTCACGGTAGGGCACCTGCTTTTTGCTATTCGCTCGGGCAGACCCCTGGTCGCACCGAACGATTCATGGCTAGAGCATTCGGTTAACAGCCATCTGAGTTACTTAATCGCGATTTGCCGGAGCGGGAGGTTTTCCGAGGAGAATCAGCAAGTTCCGATGAGCTGCGGTGAGTCAACTTCTCTTTTCTATTCAGATTTTGTTCGCACTTTGCTGCCGTTTTCCACGGTTACCGTGACATTCTCGTGACAGTCAACCTCGAGGAGGCTGTACCTCGATGCTGACCAGCACGAACCTATGGCGGCGGTTTGCTAAATCTACCTGCCCTGTTTGTACTCACACCCTTTCATTTGTTTTGAGTAACTTACGGCGCTCGGATTTGCGCGAGGTCGTCTCATTTGCAGGCTAGAGTGCACCAAGAGTGCACCAAAATTCGTTCTTCCTTCGATCGAATACAGGAACAAGTCGGCGCCACGCTCTCAGCTAGCCGACATTCGTCGCGCTTCGCTTCTGCCTCCAAGGTATCCAGGAGACAACGCTTTTCTTGAAACCAATAGACAATTTGAGCTGCCCGGGACTTTGGCCGTACAACGGTTTAGCATGCTGAAAGGTCCCAGGCCGCTGCAGCGGGATGCCGAATTGGCCCCGCTTTTGCGACCTCCGCGCAAGTAGCCGCACATTGACGGCACGCTTGAGCACACTTCCTCATCGTTTCGCCGGCGTATTTTCCGCACTCTGATGCACAGGCTGTGCATAGCTCCGAACAGATACCGCACACCAGGTGAGCGAACCCAGAGCAGCCCGTAAGCATGGCTACGCAGGTCCGGCACAATTCGATGCACTCGTTACAGAGCCGGATGCAATCCCTCGTCATGATCGGATCTTCATTGAGAGACTCCGCACGGCATTGGCCGCACCAGCGTAAGCACTGCAAACATTCCTCTATACATCGCTCGACTGTTTGATTTGAAATCGTCATTTGATTGTCCATTCTCCGTCGAACCCTTGTGTATTCTTGGGAACATCTAGATGCGGCCCGAGCGCATAGAGCGCCGCGAGCGCGTACACTTTGGCCCTCGAATCTGTCTCGACGGGAAACGGCTCCGAGGTTCCTCTGGCCACTCGATCTCTCGTACCATGAACGATGCAACACGCAGAGTTTCCCAGTTGTCTGCGATTCTCCTTCACCAGGAACAAGCTGGAGAAATCGCGAAAACCCAGCTCCCCTGCGTGTGCATGCCCTTAGCCCTAGTCGAACCGTATCGCGCACATCTCATTTGGTGTCCGTTACCCACGACCACTCGGTTTAGCTAGTCTTGCCTCTTACGAAGAGTTACCCGGCGACCGTTTAGCCGGCACTGGAAATCCGTGCCAAGCCACACGATCTGTTTGGCGTCCATGTCGCTCGGCTCCACTACGGTGATTTCCATCCAATAGGCGACGTAGTCTTCAACCTCAATGCCCATTCCTTCATCCCGATCGGTCAATACACGGCCGACAGTTGCGCGAATGGTCGTCGCAGGGGCGTCTTCGTAGTAGAGTTCAATTTGATCGCCAGATTGCACATTCAGCATTCGACCTCCACATCCATCCAACCACCCATTGCAAACGGCTCCTGTATTTCTCCTTGAGCTTTTGCGACAGCGAAATGCTCGCAATTTGGTTTTAATTCGCCGGCACCACTGCCGGAGCGCCTTTGTCCTTAATCAGGACTACAACGAATTTCGCCGGTTTGGTTTGGCTTGCGTTTCGGCCAACGACGTGAATGTCATCCGGACCTTCATAAAAGGTCTGACCAGCCGTCAGAGTCACTTCTTTGCCGCCCCTCACCTGCATGACGATTGATCCCTCAATGACGTAAACAAAGGCATTCGCGTTGTGCCGATGGATTGGATCGGTGCTGCCCGGTGGATACTCAACCAGGAGCGTCAAACCCTCCTTGCCAGGAAGGTCCGGCAGGTCTTTCGACGAGAGCGGCGTCACCTTTGCTTCTTTGGGTTCCACCGTGATAGACATCAGACACACCAACATCAGAATCAGTTTTGCAATCGACATAAACAGTCCTTTCGCTTGAACGAAACCACCAAAATTTATTGCTTACCAGCACCGAGATTTGCAGCTACGCGTAGTGACGGAAAAGTTGCTGTTCCGCACGCAGCCAATCTTCCACGTCATTGCCATCCTGCCAGCCACGACTTTCGTACAGCTGGTAGGCGAGTTGGGCGATCTCCTCGCGTGTGGGAACCAGTCGAGCGCCGGTGTATCTCCCCATCCCCCATTCACCTGCGGATTGCGAAGCCACGAAACCAACCGCTTCTGTCATGACTGTCTTCCCTGACGCCAGACCCGCTACGACCAAGCCGTCTGGTACTTCCCTGGCGTGAAGTTCGTTATCTGTCATGGTGTCAACCTCGTTTCGTCGCAGTTGCAACCGCCGATGACGGCAACTGTGCACCCGGCGGTTGAGATGCGGAACTCTTAAGCCAGTCTGCAAAACGAGTCTCCCCAAGCCGCGCACCATCGTCAGGAACGAGCGTGCGCTCGCTGATTCTTGCGCCGGAGTAAAGCGTGTTGGGGTTCGCTACCACCTCGCGAGGGTCATTGAGCGGTATCAATCGTTGCCGTACAAGTTCATCGATGCGAAACGGTTGTGGCCCCCCAATCTCGATAGTGCCGTTGATGGGCTGGCCGACAGCAATCCTGCCCAAAGCGCTTGCGACATCGTCGGCGGCCATCGGTTGAAACAGTGCATCCGGAACACGCACGTTCTTGCCGTCGAAAGAAATGTCGGCAAGTTGTTTCAGGAACTCGAAAAATTGTGTCGCTTGGACGATCGAGTAAGGAATCTTTCCACTCTTGATGAGCTTCTCTTGAGCGATCTTGGCCCGAAAGTAGCCGCTTTCGGAAAGACGTTCGGTTCCTACGACGGACAGTGCGACGTGATGTCTCACTCCTGCAGACGCTTCATGGGTGAGGAGATTGCGGGTTGAGGTCTCGAAGACGTGCATCACTGCCGAATCCTCCCACGAAGGAGAATTCGATACGTCAACTACCACAGAAGCGCCCTTCAGCACTTCCGCAAGTCCTTCGCCGGTGAGGGTATTGACGCCGGAATTTGGAGAGGCTGCGACTGCTTCGTGACCGTGCTCGCGCAACTTGGCAACGAGCTTTGATCCGATCAGTCCAGTACCTCCGATTACAACGATTCTCATGATTGCCATCCTCATTTTCTTCGACTGAGGCATGTCAAAATGCCCGTCGTACTAAATAAGACCAAATGGCCTCCCGCTTTGTGACAATTGCTCGTGATTTCATCTGGTCAAGTCAAACTACACGAGACGACGACTACGAAGTGCGGGAAGTGCTGATCGACAATCAGGTAAGAAGAGGAGACTACGAATTGGAATGAACGCATCAAGCACTAAGCAGCGCGGGAGGCTGTGCGGAAGAGCGCAATGTACGAACACATCTCGCTCAGAAACAGGACCTCAGCAGCTCGCTTAGTGTTCTATGGGGCCGCCAGTCCCGGCTGCTCCGACGGAACGAAGTCGCGTCTGAATCGATAAGTCCAATCAGCACTTGCGCAACGATCCGGCCTCCAACAGGACCAAGATGCTGACCACCTGCACAGGCCTCGGCTTCGCGAAGAATGTAGTACCAGAGCGGAGTCTCTCCCATCCAACCCGTGGATGCGATTCCAATTTGTTCAGCGGCGAGTGACGTGACTGCAATGTGGCGGGCCACAGCTTCGCCTGAAGGCAATCCGACGCTTTGACCCGCTGAAGGTCACGCACCGCGAGCGAATGATGATCTCTGATTTTGCATTCGCCGGTGATGGCCACTGGTAACTGAATAAGCGCTCGAACTACCTTTCCGTCGATTTTCTTGCACCGCTGCGGTGTCATTGCCCCCGAAGTGTCAAAGGAAAGCGTCCAGTCGACTGTGTGCTCAAGTGGCACCGGACGGAATCCCAACAGATCAGGAAAGAGCGGCATTGGATCAGTCATCAGATTCAAACGGTACCGACTGCGAATCTGAGAGTGCCCATACCTGTACGCCGCGCCTGCAAACTCAACGGGCATGCCAGGCCCAAACTAATGAGGGCCTTCGGCAAGCACACGATCCAGAAGAGTGTCTCCGACGAGCGAAGGCAGAAATTCGTTAAGAACGAACCATTGATAGTGCCAGCGCAACTGCCGCGCCGCTTCGTCGAACACACGGTCATTCGCGACTCCGGCGAGCCGCGCTTCATCAACGAACGCATTGTGGGCCTTGAGCATGGCGAGATGCATTTGCGAGATCAGCAGATGCGAATCGTTGCGTGGGTCGGCGATAAGTGCGATGCCTTCTGAATTTCGGTGAACATCCGCTTCGTCAATTCCCAATAAAAACTTTGCCGGATCCTTATGCTGGTAGAGAAACGGATGGCCGACTGGCCCGTCACCGTACAAACATTCCAGATTGAGTTGAGGGCTGCGCGCATTGTGTAATTCTTTGACATTGGTATGAGACCGCAGAGTGGAGCGGTCAGCGGTGATATCGTGTGCCACAAATTGGCCGAAGATCGGCCAACCAGCTGCGGTATCGCTCACAGAGTCGGGAGAGTCATCTACGTCCCCGCAATCGCAGAGGCCCCCGGCACGACCCAGCGCGTGCAGGAATTGATCCTCACCCTGAAACGACGGCAGTTCAGGAAACATCCGAGTGTAACTAGTGGGGCCAAGGGGTGCATCGATCGGCACCCTGGTTAGCCCTGCTCGAGGGCAGCGATTTGTGGCTGCCGGAGTATATTTTGGGATTCCCAGCCACCCAAATGCCGCATCGTGGCTGTTTGGTCTCTATCGATTTCTGAATGCTCATAAGAATTCCCTTTATTGAGATTCCCCAGCCTTTGTCGGCTGTGGAGACTTGAGCCGTTTTCTGGGGAATGGCGACTCCGTCCGGAAGCGCCGACTAACCGCCAACGAACTTGACCGTCTCTTCGAGCGGCGCGCGGCCCGTACGTGTGTAACTAACGTTTGGGTCTTCGTATCCGATCGACACGCCGCAGAAGAGAATGAGCCCGTCCGGTGGCGACAGGATCTCCGCGACCGTCTCGCGAACCTGTGACCACGCCATCTGCGGGCAACTGTGCAGCCCTTCGGCACGGAGCAGGAGCATGACGGTCTGGAGATACATACCGACGTCGGCCCATTGCGGAAGGCCCAAGTCGCGATCGATGTAGCAAAACAGCGCGGCGGGAGCGCCGAAACAGTTCCAGTTGGCGATGGCCGCCCGCTGGCGTGCCTCCCAGTCCTCGCGTGCGATACCGAGCGAACTGTAGCGCTCCTTACCGAAGGCGGACCGGCGCTCCCCGTACGGGGACTTGAGCGCGCGCGGGTACATTTCGTACTGGCGCTCATCCCAGTGGTCGCCGTGCGACACGCGCTCAATGGCGCGGGTCTTGAGTTCCGCCAGCGGCGTGCCGGTTAGGACGTAAGTGTTCCACGGCTGGATGTTCGATCCGGATGGCGACCAAGCCGCCGCGGACAGTACGCGCCCTAGCATTTCCCTCGGTACAGGCTCGTCTTTGAATCCGCGCACTGCCCGCCGACTTTTGACTGCCTCGTATACATCCATGATCGCCTCTCAAGCGTCGTCCCGTTTCGTTCAAACGCATGCGGTTCAACCGCGCAAACGGTCAGTACTCCCAGGGGCCTGGCACCCAACGAAAGGCGTCGCCATCAACCGCCACATGGCACACCGACGGGAACGACAAGTGTGTGGCCACAAGCGATTCGCGGTTCGCCGCCAGCTCGCGCAAGAGACGGACACGGACACGGGCCGCCTCTTCTGGATCGTGTTCGAAGCCGTTGAACCAATCGGGGTGTTCGAACCCGACCTGGAATACAGCGTCGCCAGCGAACGTAAGTCGGTCGCCGCGGGAAGCCAGACGAACCACGCTGTGTCCGGGAGTGTGGCCGCCAGTGCGCTGGACGAGCAGCCCCGGCGCCACCTCGCAATCCGTCTCGAACGGCCGCAACTGGCTGCCGTATTCGTTCAAGAACCGCTTGGCCGTCCGCCGAAGCGCGTCCGGGAACCCCGGTGGCATGGACACGCGGGAGAAATCGGGCGACGCCCAGAACTCGGCCTCGGCGGTCGCGAGGTGGATCCGTAGTTCCGGACGCAGCCGGTCCTTCACGCCACCGGCGAGCAGCCCGCCAATGTGGTCCATATGCAGGTGCGTAAGCACCACGTCAGTGACGGTTGGAAGATCGATGCCGGCAGCTTCCAATCGCTGGATCAACCGCCCGGCGCGCGGCAGGTTCAAGTCCGGGTCCGCACCGAGCCCAGCGTCGATGAGTATGGTTCGGTCGCCGCTCTTGATCACGACTGCGTTCAGCGCCCATTCGAGTGTGTCCGGCGGCAGAAAATTGTTCTCCAGCCAGGCCCCCCGGACGGCAGGGTCGATGTTGTAGCCCAACATCTCCCCTGGCAGCGATAGCACCCCATCGCTGACCACCATCACGTCGATCTCGCCGACCTTCAGCGCGTAGCGCGAAGGAACCAACTCTTTGGGTCCCGATCTACCGACACTCGAAGTCTTGTCTAAGCTCATGTTTATCTCCACTTGCTTGGATTTCGTGGAGGAGTCTGTAATTGCCTGCTGCGAAGTCTGCATAAATTTTCCCTCTCAATTCTCGAATCGATGTGAGTGATGAGGCGCCCATCGCACCCTCACCTCATAAGACAGAGCAGCCGTAGCTGGCGTGACAAAAATCGTTCTCAAAAAAATATTGGCAGTAACTGTCACAAATCGGGTGACTGCTTTGTCCTTTATTTCACCGAGCGGAAGCGTCGTGACTACGGTGGAGCGTTGCGACGGACAGTTGGGATTCGCCCCCTCGTCATCGGCGCGATCTCAGCTATTTTCGAGCCAAGATGCAAGCGCGTCCCCGTCTCGTTCGAACACTTATTTTTTGAAGAGCCTTCGCCGAACCTCTGAGACGGTTCGTCCAAAAAAAAAAGAGTGGGTGGCAAAATGACTATAGGCCCCACGGGTGATCCATCCCGTTGTTGATTCCGTTGTTGATTGCGGTCCAGAGGCGGTGGTTCTACAATCGGTCCTTCAACGGGCATCCTGGGTCTAACCGAAGCGACTGACACCCGACGGCCATGCAGGGGATTCAACCAGATCCGAAACAGTTTACCCTCGTAAGGCCCCTTGCCCGGAACCGACGCACGACGATGTTGTTGTGGGGAAGACTTGCGTACGCGGCTGCGCTTTTAAGTTCTTCCCTCCTTTTGTTTTTTGCCCCGCATCTTTTTGCGCAGACCGGTACCGGACGCATCATTGGGAACGTCACTGACGAGTCCGGGGCAGCGGTTGCTGGAGCAAAAATTACGGTCACCAACGTTCTGACGAATATTCACTGGAAGACAACGGCGATCCTGGATGGCAGCTATCAGGTGCTTGATCTCCCGATCGGAAGGTATTCGGTCGCTGCGGAGCATGAAGGCTTCTCAAAAGCAGTGACACCGATACAGGAACTTGAGATCAATCAGTCGCTCCGCAATGACGTTCGATTGAAAGTCGGTTCGGTGAATGAAACGGTGACGGTCAAATGGACCGCCGCCCAGGTGGAAACGATTAGTCCCACAGTCGGAGGCACCGTTACCGGCGCGCCCATCCAGAATCTGCCGCTCAACGGGCGGGACACTCTCGATCTCGCACTCACGCAACCCGGGGTTCTGCCGTCTTCAGGAAGCCCGCTGTCTGGCAGTGGCGTACCGAACGGGAAATTCACGATTGCAGGGGGCCACGACAACTCGATTTCCTACGTTCTGGATGGAGGAAGCAACACCTCGGTCACCTATGGGCTGCCCGTGGCGGATCCGAACCCGGATACCATCGCCGAATTTCGAGTTCTCACGAACAACTACACAGCAGAGTACGGTCGCAGTGGCGGCGGGATTGTGCTCCAGGTGACGAAGTCCGGCACCGATCAACTGCACGGAACAGCCTACGACTACTTGAGGAACGAGGCGTTCAACGCAAACAACTTCTTCAACAAGAGCGACGCGGCGAATAGACAGCCGCGTCCTGTCCTCAAAAGAAACCAGTTTGGCGGCACCATTGGGGGTCCTATCTTCTTACCTCACGTCTACGATGGCAAAGACCATCTCTTCTTTTTCTTCGGCTATCAGGGCCAACGACAGAACAGCACAGTGGTGGGACCTCTTTTCAGTACATTTACGCCGGCAGAGCTGGACGGGAATTTCAGCCAGGCTGGTCCCGACGGGGGGCCAGATCCAAAGGTCGCCGAGTTCCTGGAAGGCCATCCATTTTTCCAGGTTAGTCCTGTGCTGGCCGCGCAAGCGATTATCGATTCCACAAAGATTGATACGGTAGCGCAGAACTACATCCGGGCAGGACTTCTTCCCACGACAGCCAATGGGATTATTGTTCCGAACGGTCCGGCGAGCAATAACCGCGATGAGTACGACACCAAGATTGACTGGAACATTTCCTCGAAAGATCGGCTGACCTACACAATGTCGATCAACCACAATCCTGTCTACTATCCATTTTTGGCCACAACATCATTCGGATCGGCACCGAACGTTCCCGGCTATCCAGGGCTCAACCGCACCGACCAGTATTTCGGGAATATTGGGTATACGCGGGCGGTTTCCCACGCAATGCTGAATGAATTTCGCTTCACCGCGCAGCGTGGGGAGTACAAGCTCAACATTCCACAGCGTCAATTGCCAGGACCCCAGGACCTGGGCGTCAACATAACGCCAGACCTTATCACCGGCCCACCCCAAATGCTGTTCGCGGCCAGCGGCTTGCAGATCGGTTTCAACGTGAATGGCCCCGCGCGGTACGCTGACACCACCTACGGCTACACAGATACCTTTTTTTGGATGCGCGGCCATCACACGTGGAAGCTCGGCATATCTTTGAACATCATCCAGAACAATGCGTACTTTGCGTTCGCAGTGGATGGCCAGTATGGCTTCTACGGTCCTTCCGGATACGGTGCGGGTAACGATCTGGCCGACTTTCTGGTGGGCATCCCCACCTACTTCGAGCAATTTCCACAGGGATTCAGTGCGGTGCGCAGCCATCAGTACGGAGGGTTCGCCGAGGATGAATGGAAACCATCGCGTCGACTGACGCTGACGCTTGGCTTGCGTTACGAGTACACCACGCCCAAATCGGACCCGAGCGGCCGCCAGTACATGATCATTCCCGGTCTTCAATCACAGCGCTATCCGAATGCGCCGCTCGGACTCGTCTTTCCGGGAGATCGAGGCGCTCCCGATGGCATTAGCTTTCCCGACCGGAACGATTGGGCGCCGCGCATCGGCTTTGCATGGGATCCCGTTGGCAATGGCAAGACCAGTGTCCGAGGAGGATTTGGAATCTTCTACGACGTTCTTCTCGGGCAAGACAATCAAGCCCAGAACGGGACCGCACCGCTCTTCTCGGCGGCCTTTCTACCTTGCTTCAACACCTGCATACAACCCGGCAATCCGACGATGAACTACGAATACCTTTCGGATCCGTACGGTTCTACGGGAAGTTTGAACCCGTTTCCATCAAAAGACCTGCCGCCCCCGGCGCAGTTGAACTTCCTGAATCAAGGTCTCTTGCCGATCGGGCCGGCCAGCGTGTTCATCGATTCGCATATGCGCACTCCGTACGTCTACCAATACAACCTCACTTTGCAGAGGCAACTGGGCGAAACGGCTGTGGCAGAACTTAGTTACGTCGGAAGTTCCTCGCACAAACTCACCGCGCAGGAAGACTTTGACCCTGTAATTCTGGGAGATCCCCGTGCAACACGTCGGCTTAATGCGCAACCAGGACTGCAAAGCTATCCATTTCCGCCTTACGCCGTGGACATTGGCACAACCAATGCCATCAACGGCAACTACAACGGATTGATCACCAGCCTCACCAAACGCGTGGGAGATTGGCATGGCATGGGCAGTACATTTTTCACCGCCTCCTATACGTTCTCCCATTTGCTGGATTACGGGACCGGTATCTTCCGGAATACTGCGCAAGTGCCGTACTACAATCACCGTCAGTTCTACAGCAATGGCGACAATGACATCCGGCACCGCTTCGTGATCAGCGGCGGATGGGAGATGCCCTGGGCAAGAGCCTGGCCCAGCGGACCGTCATGGATGACGAAAGACTGGAACCTGTATTTCATCGTGGTCGCACAGAGCGGTTTCCCCATGGACGTCGGCAGCGGCGCCTTTGCCGATGGCATCACGGCCGGACTGTCCGGCGCCGGTGATCAGAACCTCGTCAAGCCCGATTGGAGCGGTGGGGAACCGCTGACGCTCGATCCGCGTAAGGTGCGGACATTTACAACCGCCGACGGCTTCTACACGGTGACCGGGCATTTCATTTTTAACCCTAGCAACCTTTCAACGACGTGCAGCTTACGCGTTTGTACTGGCCCCACCTACGGGACGCTGCCCCGAAACTTTTTCCGCGGGCCAGGGCGCCTCAATTTCGACATGAAGTTGGAAAAAGTTACCAGCTTCCACGAAGGCAAGCTCCAAGTGACTCTGGCTGGAGAATTTTTCAATGTCCTCAACCATACCCAATTTCAGAATCCGTCCGGCGGGCCAACGCTTATATCTTCGCCACAGCTTGGGCAAGTGGTCTCGACGCTTGACCCGCGTATCGGGCAGGTTTCGCTGCGGCTTTCGTTCTAGACATTTTTGGTTTGCAGCAGGATCATGCGGGCTAGCTCCGGGCAGTCAAAGGGCTATGGTACCGGCGATCTCGATTGGTTCAATCTTTGGGTTGTCTTATACTTGCCTATCGTCAATGTTCATGCTACTTCGCCGACTGTGCCTGACCGGAATTTGATCGCACACAAGAGGTGTTTCAAGTGCTGTCCGTGCGTGCTCGACAAGTTTTAGTGATCTTTAGTTTTCTTCTCTTCTTCGCGACCCTAGATACGCTCCATATGTACCTAGCCCAACGCGGAGAAGGACTTTCGGTAGACCTCCTTTATTTCAATGCTTTGGTATTCTGGGTCCCTTATTTCATCGCCGTCCCTGGGGTTCTGCTGTTAGTTGATCGTTGTCGTTTCGAATCCTGGCGTTCAGCCTTACGTAGTTTATCTATTCACGCCATCGCAGGCCTCGTTTTCGCCTATTCCAACATTTGGGTCAACAGCATCATGCAGGCCCCCGTGAAAAAAATCCCATTTCGTCAGGAGTTCTTCTATCTTCTAGAGCTTAGTTTTACGTTTGACTATCTTGGGTACTGTGGTATGGCTGTCATCGCATACTCTGTGCAATATTACGCGGAATTGGCGCGTCGGCAATCCGAGGCCCGCCTAGAGGAACGCGTCCAAGAACGGATGCGCATTGCGCGGGAGCTGCACGACACGTTGCTCCAAAGTCTGCATGGATTGCTATTCCGTTTCCAAGCGGCCAGAAATATGCTTCCGCACCGTCCAGAAGAAGCTATGGACGCTCTGGATGGCGCAATTGCCAGAACCGAACAGGCCATCGCCGAAAGCCAGGATGCGATTACGGACTTACGTCCCGGGTCCGTCACTGACAACGATCTTGACGAGCTGCTGAGGGCTGTCGGCAAAGACTTAGAGAGCGCTGAGAATGGCAACGTAAAAGGGATACCCCCGAGATTTAGTGTCATCGTGGAGGGTGAGCGACAGACTTTATCTCCGATACTGCAGGCCGAGGTGTACCGAATCGCCCGCGAACTGCTCAGAAATTCTTTCCGGCACGCATGCGCATGCCAGGTAGAAGCTGAAGTTCGATACGGTCCCGAACACCTTCGTCTGCGCATTCGCGATGACGGAAAAGGGCTCGATCCGGAGGTCCTCATGAAAGGAGGGCGCCAGGGGCACTGGGGGCTGCCCGGAGTGAAGGAACGAGCGAAGCAAATTGGGGCACAAGTGGAGTTTTGGAGCGAAGCCGGAGCGGGCACGGAAGTGCAGTTCAGTATTCCGGCAGCCATTGCTTACACGGATTCGGCTGATCGGCCGAGGTTCAAGTTTTTTCGCA
>Ga0306923_10003897_pt1 | contig 14167 bp, 9 predicted proteins | sample sta12Can44000108_FD_203841 | JGI IMG/M metagenome (GOLD analysis project Ga0306923, IMG submission 203841) | Lab enrichment of tropical soil microbial communities from Luquillo Experimental Forest, Puerto Rico - statanox.12C.anox.44.000.108 (v2)... | ecosystem: Environmental > Terrestrial > Soil... | reverse complement strand
CCCGCCTGACCGACCCCGCCGTCCCGGTCAGGGAGGCCGCCGTCGCCTTAGGTCAGGAACAGCAAATGCAATCGATAGCCGCTGATCGCTCGTTAACGGGGTGTTTGGGAGCCCGTCCGACGTGGGACATTGGACTCGTGGCACAGATCGACCCCACGACCGACGCTCTCGTCGGCGAATGGCTGTCACTCCCCGATGTAGCCGGCCAGCTCGGCATCCCGGCTGGGCGAGTGAAGCAGCTGCTGCGCGACCGCAAGCTCCTCGCCGTGACCCGCCCCGAAGGGGTGGTCGCGGTGCCGGCCGCCTTCCTGGACGGCCCCCAGATCGTCAAGGGCCTGTGCGGGACGCTCACCTTGCTCTTCGACTGTGGTTTCGACGAGCTGGAGGCGCTCCGCTGGCTGTTCACCGAGGACGAGTCGCTGCCGGGCACTCCGATCGACGCGATCGCCAGGCACCGCGGCACCGAAGTGAACCGGCGCGCGCAGGCCCTCGCGTTCTAGCTCACCGGCTAGGCTGGCGGCATGCCGCCGAGCCCGCCGCGTACCCGCCGGACCCCGGGTGCCCGGACCACAAGCACAGGCCCCCGCCGCCCCGCTGGCGCGCCGCACTCACCGCTGATACGCGACCTGCTCGCGTCCGGCGGTCAGGCGTTCTCGTTCGAGTTCATGCCGCCCAAGACCGAGGCCGAGGAACACCAGCTGTGGCGGGCCATCAGGCAGCTCGAGCCGCTGCGGCCGACCTTCGTCTCGGTGACCTACGGGGCCGGCGGGTCGACCAGGGACCGGACCGTCCGGGTGACGGGCCGGATCGCCGCGGAGACCACACTGACCCCGGTCGGCCATTTCACCGCGGTCAACCACTCGGTGGCCGAGCTGCGGCAGGTGATCGGGTCCTACGCCGGGGTCGGGGTGCGCAACGTGCTCGCCCTGCGCGGCGATCCGCCCGGTGACCCGAACGCCGACTGGGTCCCGCACCCGGAAGGGCTGAGCTACGCGGCGGAGCTGGTCCGCCTGATCAGGTCGGTCGGCGATTTCTGCGTCGGGGTGGCCGCGTTCCCCGAGAAGCACCCGCGCTCGCCCGACCCGGACACGGACGTGCGCCACTTCGTGGCCAAGTGCCGGGCCGGGGCGGACTTCGCCATCACCAACATGTTCTTCTACCCCGAGGACTACCTGCGGCTGCGGGACCGGGTGACGGCCCTGCGCTGTGACGTGCCGATCATCCCGGGCATCATGCCGATCACCAGCCTGCGGGTGATCGAGAAGGCGATCGAGCTCGGCGGCTGCCGGGTGCCCACGGAGCTGTGGGAGCGGCTTCAGGCGGTGGCCGGTGACCGGGCCGCGGTGCGCGAGATCGGCGTGGACTACGCCGCCGGGATGTGCGAGCGGCTGCTCGCCGAGGGCGTGCCTGGCCTGCACTTCTACACGCTCAACTGGTCCCGTGCGACCCGGGAGATCTACCAGCGGCTCGGCCTCTACGAGCGGGCCGGACGGGTCCTGGCGAGCGGGAGCTCGGCGCCCATCACCGCGTAGGGCGGCTCGGCCCCGGGGAAGAAGCGGAACGCGGTCAGCAGGTCGGTGAAGCCGGTCCCGTGGTAGAGCCGCCGCGCGGGGGTGTCGGCGTCCCTGGTGGACAGCAGGGCGGTGCGTTCCGGCCGCCCGGAGGTCAGCCTCAGCAGCACCCCGGCGCCGACGCCGTGGCCCTGGTGGTCCGGCGCCACGTGCAGCTCCGCGACCTCGAACGAGTCGTCGAGCCAGGCCGCGGCGGCCGCGCCGCCGCGGCGGTCGGCCAGTGCCCGGCTCACCGTGTCGTGCCACCACTGGCCGGCCGCGCCGTGGAAGCCGTAACCGAAGCCGACCACCACGCCGGTCCCGTCGTCGGTGACCGCCAGCGCGAGGAACCCCGGGTGGGTGGCGTGCCCGGCCATGATCGACCGGCGGCCTGCCAGCAGCTCGGCGGGCGGCCGCATCGCGGCCGCGTACACCGCGATCAGCTGGTCGAGCCGGGCGGTGAACTCGGCCGGGCTCAGCTCGCCGACCGAGACCGAAGCCGGCGATGACCCCGAACGGTCCGGGCTAGGAGCCCCGAACAAGTGCCAGGAGCGCCGTTTCGTCATCAGGCCAGCTCGCCGAGGTGCTCAACCGGCGCCGACCTGACCTGCACCTCGGCCTGGCCGAGCAGCGGGTGGCTCGCGGTCAGCGTGATCGCCCCCGGCTGGCCGGGCAGCGAGCGGATCCAGACCGCGCCGAGGCCGCCGTACTGGCCGAACGCGAACGGGTTGTCGCCCACCAGCGTGGCCGGCCCGGACAGGGTCAGCGCGACCTCGCCGCTGCCGTACCTGCGCTGGTTGCCGAAGGAGTCGATGGCGCGGAACACCACCCGGGTCGCGTCGGAGCCGTCGGCCGAGATGGTCGCGTCGTCCGCCGCCATGGCGAGGGCGTCGCCGGCCGGGCTGGCCGACATCCGCACCCGGGCCACTGGCGCGCCGCCGACGAAACCCTGGATGAGCAGCTCGGGAGCGGGGTTCGGGATGCGCTTGGGGAGGTGGACCAGGAAGGGCGGGTGGACCAGGCCGCTGTACAGCGGGTCGTCCGAGGCGGGCAGCGCGCTGTCCACGAGCGCGCCGCCGATGAAGACGTCGAGCCGCTCGCAGTTGCTGGCGATCATCACGGTCTTGGCGGGGCCGGGGGCGGGGCCGGGTGCGGGCACCGGGCCGCCGGCCTCCCAGAAGAACACCGGGATGACGACCGGCCGCACGGCCGGGTCGCCCTGCGTCTGGTAGATGGCGGCCCCGGGCTTGGGCACCCGGAAGCCGTCCGCCACCCCGGCCCACTTGATGTCGTACGGGCCCGGGCCGAGCAGCGAGCCGTAGTCGAACCCGGCCCAGGCCAGCAGGCCGGCGTAGCCGGGGTGTGACTGCGCCTGGCTCTGCGCCTGGCCGTGCATGGCGGCCTGCCTGGCCAGCCAGGCCGGCGGGTCCGTCCAGGAGAAGTGCTGCGGCTTGACCGCCTCCACGCCAACCGCCTCGGTGACCAGGTAGGGCAGGCTCGGAAACGGCGGCTTGAGCGCGATGTTCCCGGTCCTGTCCTGGATCCCGTAGTCGTTGTAGGCGAAGACGTCCTCGTTCCAGGTGACGTCCTCGTGGAAGGCCATCGCGCCGGCGCTCGGCCGGGTTCCGTCCAGTGCCCGCGCGGCCTGCCTGGTCGCGGCCCACAGCCCGGGGAAGTCCCTGCACTCGTTCAGCCTGGTGCCCCAGATGATCACCGAGGGGCGGCTCCGGTCCCTGATCACCATCTCCCTGACGTCCCTGACCACGGCGTCCTGCCAGGCCGGGGTGGCGCTCACGTTGTGCCAGCCCGGCGCCTCTTCCCAGACCAGCAGGCCGAGCTCGTCGCAGGCGTCGAGGAAGGCCGGCGACTGCGGGTAGTGCGAGCAGCGGACCATGTTGCAATTGAACTCGTTCCTGAGGATCTCGGCGTCCTTGCGCTGCACCCGGGCGCCCATGGCCATGCCGGCGTACGGGTAGAGCTGGTGCCGGTTGAGCCCGAACAGCTGCAGCCGCTTCCCGTTCAGGAAGAAGCCTTCGGGCCGGAAGGACGCCTCGCGGAACCCGATCCGCCGGGACAGCATGTGACTGCCGATGCCGGGGAGGTTCAGCGTGGCCTGCACCGTGTACAGCTTCGGGCTGTCCGGCGACCACAGGCCGACCGGCCCGAACCCGGTCAGGCTCAGCCTGGCGGTGCTCCTCCCCGGAGCGGGGGCCTGCACCGTCGTGGACTGCGTCGCGATCTGCCGCTGCCCGTCGAACAGCTGGACCAGCAAGGTGCCCTCGGCGTGCGCGGTCGCGGCCGAGTCGACGGTGCACTCGACGTCGACGCGGGGACTGGATCCGAGTACGTCGGCGGGCCGGGCGAACAGGTCGGCGAGGAACACCTGGGGGAGTACCCGCAGCCGGACGTCGCGGTAGATGCCACCGGGCTGGAAGAAGTCCACGCTGGCCGGGCCGCGGTCGACGCCGACCGGCGGCACCGGCAGGCAGCGCGAGTCCACCACGACCGAGAGCAGGTTGTCGCCGCCGGTGACCTTGCCGGTGAGTTCGGCCGAGAAGGGCAGGTACCCGCCCTGGTGGGTGGCGACCACCTGGTCGTTGATGCTCACCGTGGCGTTCACCATGACGCCGTCGAAGTCGACGAGGATCCGGTTGCCCGGGCGGTGCGGGTCGAGCAGGCGCGCCCCGCTGAAGTGCCGCCGGTAGATCCACACCTGCTCCCAGCCGGGGAAGTTCCAGTCCTTCCAGGACAGCGGGATGACCGTGTGCGGCACCGTGACCGGGGCGAAGTTGCCGTCGTCGTAGAAGCTGCTCTCCGAGCCCGCCATGTACTGCCCGCCGAACAGCCAGTTCGTGTTCATCGAGAAGGCGAGGTCGGTGGGCTGCTCGTCCTGCTGCGTGATCCCGCTGACCAGCGCGAGCAGCGGCAGCGTCACCACCCCCGCGCCGCCGATCAGGCCGGCCTGCAGCAGCCTCCGCCGGGAGACCCGGCTCCTGATCCCGGTTCCCGGCCCTTCGCCCGGCGGCGCGAGCACCGGCCCCTCCGGCGGCGGCGCGAGCACCGGCCCCTCCGGCGGCGGCGCGAGCACCGGCCCCTCCGGCGGCGATGCCAGCCCCACCCCGCCCAGATCCGCACTGGCCCCGGCCCCGTCGCCCGTCTCCTCCGGCGTGACGGGCGCGTACCTCTTCTTGGCCTTGGTCGGCCGGAACCACCGGCCCGACTCGCCCGGCCCAGCCGCGGCGTCCTCGCCGGCCGCATCCCCGTTCCCGTTCGCGCGGGCCGTGGCACCGGTGCCGGGCTGGTCCACGGTCCCCAGGCCGGCCGCCTGGAGCCGGGCGCCGAGCCCCGGTGCGCTGGTTGCTTCCGGCGGAGCCGGCTCGGCCCCCGCCGGGGGCGGCCCGGCGTCGGGTCCAGCCGCCGCGGGCACCTCGTCCGCAGCGGCCGTGTCGGCATCCCAGGTGATGTCCTCGTCGTCGTCAGAGCCGGTGCTCGGGTCCTCGGCGAGTGGCCTCGCGCTCCCGTCGTCGGTGGCGGGTAGCGATGGCACCCGATTAAAATACCGGTCTGGCATGGCCCTCCGCACGAACAGTCGCGTTGCGCGCAAATGCTCCCCGTTCCTCGTCGGTGTCAGTACAACGCGCCTGATCGGCCGCGCGTGCCCGGCATGCGCACCCGGCCGCTCCGGCCCCTTCGCCGCGTGCCAGGTACGCCCCTCACGCCCGGATCACCTCGGCACTATAGACCGCCCGGCTCGTCCCGCGAGTCCCAATCCCACCAGGAAACCCTTGTCTCCGCCGCGACCCAGGTGCCTCCGCCGGGATCCGCCCCGACGCACGCACTAACGACGTGGATGCCACATCCACGTCGTTCCAGCGACGTGGATGCCACATCCACGCCTTATTAGCGAACCCCAGGCAGGCCCAAAATGTCAGACCCACGCGCTATCTTCGAACAGACATCGAAGACGACTGGACATCCGGACGAATTTAGGTTCGAATAGATGGACGAACGCCGGCCGGGTGAGGTGAGAGGAAGCGTCTCGCCTGGCCGGGCCAGAGGAGGAGATGAGGAGCGATGGTGAACACGACGGAGATGCGGATGGGCCTGGGTGACGTGAGCCCGCGGCATCCTGGGGTGGCACCGACCGTGCTCAGCATGCTCCAGTCCGCGCGGCGGGGGCTCGCGGAGGCGGCCGATGAATCGTCGCCCGGCGCTCGGTATGTCACGGCGCACCTGGCGGCGCTGCGGGCCGCGGCGGCGGTAGTGGCGGCCCGGGGCGAGCCGCGATCGCGGCGCAGGAAGCCGCACAGCGTGTGGGAGCTGCTGCCTCAGGTCGAGCCCGCGCTCACCGAGTGGGCTGCCTACTTCGCGGCCGGGGCGGGCAAGCGCGCCGCCGCCGAAGCGGGGCTGCCGCGCGCGGCGTCGGCCCGGGAGGCCGATGACCTGCTGCGGGACGCGGAGACCTTCCTGTCACTGGCGGAGACCGCGCTCGGCGTGGAGGTGCAGTCTCCGCTCCCGCTCAGGCCGGCAGGCTAGAGGTTCAGAACCCTTCCATCGCGCCGCGGGCGTCGGCGTCGAGCACGCCCCAGCTGATGAGCTCTTCGGTGAGGTCGGCGGGCGACTTGTCGTAGATGACCGCGAGCGAGCGGAGATCCTCGTGCCGCACGGAAAGGACGCGGCCGTTGTAGTCACCGCGCTGGCTCTGGATGGTCGCGACGTAGCGGGCCAGCGGGCCCACCTTGTCCTTGGGCAGCTGCCCCATCCGCTCCAGGTCGATGACGAGCTTGGGTGTGGGCACCAGCGGCGTGGGAGCGGCGTCGCCGGGCAGCAGCTCGGACACCGGGACCCCGTAGAACTCGGCGAGCTCGGCGAGCTTCTGGACGGTTACCGACCGGTCGCCGCGCTCGTAGGAGCCCACCACGACGGCCTTCCAGCGGCCGCGGGACTTCTCTTCGACTCCGTGCAGCGAGAGGCCCTGCTGCGTGCGGATGGCGCGCAGCCGCGCGCCAAGGGTCTTGGCGTACTCAGATGGCATTCTTTCCTCGGTTCCCGGCCAGTCGTCGCTTACGGTAACGGTTACGCTCAGTGACGGTAGGCGGCGAGCGCTATAAGGTCAAGCCGAATGGAAAAAACCGGCTTGACTCGGCCGGTAACCGGCTAGCTCTCCTGGACCACCATGTACCCTCCGCCGGCCGGCGGGAACCCAGTTGAGATCAGGTTTCCCGTCGCAGGGGGCATGTTGCCGTCCTATAGCCAACTCTCGTCATGTTCCGTCGCGCTCCGTCCTATGTGACGTAAATCACATGTTGCCCGGCGCGGCGCAAAGCTGCCGGGGCCGGTGGTAACTCCCCGTATGATCGTCACCGTAGACATCCTTTAAAGACCGTCCGGTGAGGCGGGGAAGGAGGTCCGTTCTATGTGCGCGGCCAGTAATCCGGTCGCGGGGCGTGATGGCCTCGCGGTGCTCGACGCCGAGGAGATCAGGCGGGCGCTGACCAGGATCGCTCACGAGATCCTGGAACGGACGCACGGCGGTGACGGGGTCATCTTGCTCGGCATCCCGACGCGCGGGGTGCCGCTGGCCCGCCGCCTCGCGGCGCGGATCGGGGAGTTCGAGGGGCTCGACGTCCCCTGTGGCTCGCTCGACGTGACCATGCACCGGGATGACCTGAGGCTTCATCCGGCCCGCGCGCTGGGCCGCACCGACCTTCCGCCCGGCGGGGTGGACGGCAAGACGGTCGTCCTGGTCGACGACGTGCTGTACTCCGGCCGGACGGTGCGCGCCGGGCTCGACGCGCTGAACGACCTCGGCCGGCCGCGCGCGGTGCAGCTCGCGGTCCTGGTCGACCGCGGCCATCGCGAGCTCCCGATCCGCGCCGACTACGTGGGCAAGAACCTGCCCACCTCGCAGCGAGAGGTGGTGCACGTCCTGCTGACCGAGGTGGACGGGCAGGACAGCGTGATGATCGGCGAGGGGAGGCGGCCATGAAGCGCCACCTGATCTCGGCCGCCGACCTCACCCGGGGCGACGCGCTGCTGATCCTCGACACCGCCGAGGAATTGGCTCACCTGGCCGACCGGCCGATCAAGAAGCTGCCCACGCTGCGCGGCCGGACCGTGGTCAACCTGTTCTACGAGGACTCGACCCGGACCAGGATCTCGTTCGAGGCCGCGGCCAAACGGCTCTCCGCCGACGTGATCAACTTCTCCGCGAAGGGGTCGAGCGTGGGCAAGGGCGAGAGCCTCAAGGACACCGCGCTCACGCTGGAGGCGATGGGCGCGGACGCGGTGGTCATCAGGCACGGGGCATCCGGCGCGGCGCACCGGCTGGCCGGCTGGGTGCGGGGCAGCGTGCTGAACGCCGGGGACGGCACGCACGAGCACCCCACACAGGCCCTGCTCGACGCGTTCACCATCCGGCGCAGGCTCATGGCCCGCCGGGCCAGCACGGCCGGCGCGCGCGGCACCGGCCTGGACGGCCTGCGGGTGACCATAGTGGGAGACGTGCTGCACAGCCGGGTCGCCCGGTCCAACGTGCTGCTGCTGAGCACCCTCGGCGCCGAGGTGACCCTGGCCGCGCCGCCCACGCTGCTGCCGCTGGCCGTGGGCAGCTGGCCCTGTGCGGTCAGCTACGACCTGGATAGCGAGCTGCCGAAGAGCGACGTGGTGATGATGCTCAGGGTCCAGCAGGAGCGGATGACCGCCGCCTACTTCCCCAGCGTGCGCGAGTACAGCCGCCGGTACGGGCTGGACGCCGCGCGGATGGCGCGGCTGCCCGGGCACGCCATCGTCATGCATCCCGGGCCGATGAACCGGGGGGTCGAGATCGCGGCCGAGGTGGCGGATTCGGTCCGCTCGACGATCGTGGAACAGGTGGCCAACGGGGTCACCACCCGGATGGCGGTCCTGTACCTGCTGCTCGGCGGCACGGAATTCCCGGCGACGGGAGTGGCCCAATGACGAACAACGCAGTGACGGACAACGGCAGCTGGCTGATCAGGGGCGTCACGATCCCGGCCAGCGGAAGACAGGGCGAAGAGCAGACCAGCATCCTGCTCGGCAGCGGGTCCATCACGGCCATCGGCCCGGACGTGGATCACCCCGGCGCCAGGATCCTCGACGCCGGCGGCCTGATCGCCCTGCCCGGCCTCGTCGACCTGCACACGCACCTGCGCGAGCCGGGCCGCGAAGACGCCGAGACGGTGGAGACCGGTACCGCGGCGGCGGCCCTCGGCGGCTACACCGCCGTGCACGCGATGGCCAACACCGACCCGGTAGCCGACACCGCCGGGGTGGTCGAGCAGGTCTGGCGGCTCGGCCAGGCCGCGGGGCACTGCGACGTCCGGCCGGTGGGGGCCGTCACGGTCGGCCTCAACGGCGCCAGGCTGGCCGAGCTCGGCACGATGGCGGATTCGGCCGCGCGGGTCCGCGTGTTCTCCGACGACGGCCGGTGCGTGTCCGACCCCCTGCTGATGCGCCGCGCGCTGGAGTACGTCAAGGCCTTCGACGGGGTGATCGCCCAGCACGCCCAGGACGCCCGCCTCACCGAGGGCGCGCAGCTCAACGAGGGGGAGATGTCCGCGCGTCTCGGCCTGTCCGGCTGGCCCGCCGTGGCCGAGGAGGCCATCATCGCGCGCGACTGCCTGCTCGCCGCGCACGTCGGCTCGGCGCTACACGTCTGCCACGTCTCCACCGCCGGGTCCGCCGAGATCATCCGCTGGGCGAAGTCCAAGGGATGGCCGGTCACCGCCGAGGTCACGCCGCACCACATGCTGCTGACCGACGAGCTGGCGGCGGGCTACGACCCGGTGTTCAAGGTCAACCCGCCGCTGCGCACCGCGGCCGACGTGGCCGAGCTCCGGCGCGCCCTCGCCGACGGCACCATCGACTGCGTGGCCACCGACCACGCCCCGCACCCGGTGGAGGCCAAGGAGACGGAGTGGGCCGAGGCCGCGTTCGGCATGACCGGGCTCGAGACCGCGCTGCGGGTGGTGCAGCGGGCGATGGTGGACACCGGGCTGCTCGACTGGGCCGGGGTCGCGGACCGGATGTCGGTCCGCCCGGCCAGGATCGGACGGCTGACCGGGCACGGCACCCCGCTGGCGCCCGGAGCCCCCGGCCACCTGACCCTGTACGACCCGGCGGCGCCCGCCGAGGCGGTCACGCCGGCCGGGGCGTCGAAGAGCCGCAACACCCCCTTCGCCGGGATGGAGCTGCCCGGCCGCGTGGCGGCCACCTTCCTGCGCGGCGTCCCGACCGCGCTCGACGGGAAGCTGGCCTGAACCATGACGAACCCTGCTGATCAGCGGGCCCTGCTGGTCCTGGAGGACGGCACCACGCTGCGCGGCACCGGGTTCGGCGCGGACGGCGAGACGTTCGGCGAGATGGTCTTCAATACCGGGATGACCGGGTACCAGGAGACGCTGACCGACCCGTCGTACTGCCGGCAGATCGTCGCGATGACCGCGCCGCACATCGGCAACACGGGCGTCAACGAGGAGGATCCGGAGTCCCGCCGGGCCTGGGTGAGCGGATACGTGGTGCGCGAGCCGGCCAGGCTGGCGTCGAGCTGGCGGGCCACCCGTGACCTGGATGCCTACCTGCGGGCCGAGGGCGTGACGGGCATCGCCGTCCGGGGCACCAGGCTGCTGACCCGGCGGGTGCGCGAGCGGGGCGCCATGCGCGCGGCGATCAGCACCACCGAGACCAGTCAGGAACGGCTGCTCGAGCGGGTGCTGGCCAGCCCGGAGATGACCGGCGCCGACCTGGCCCGGGTGGTGAGCACCCCCGGGCCGTACACCGTCCGCCCGCCGGGGCGGTCCAGGTACCGCGTGGTCGCCGTCGACCTGGGCATCAAGGCGTCCACGCCGCGGAACCTGGCCGCCCGGGGCTGCGAGGTCCTGGTGGTGCCCGCCACCAGCAGCGCCACGGACATCCTGGCCTCCTCGCCGGACGGCGTGTTCTTCAGCAACGGCCCCGGCGATCCGGCCGCGGCCGGGTACGCGGTGGACGCGATGCGCGGGGTGCTCGGCGCGGGCGTCCCGGTGTTCGGCATCTGCCTGGGCAGCCAGATCCTCGCCCTGGCCCTCGGCCTGGGCACCTATAAGCTCCGCTACGGCCACCGCGGCGTCAACCAGCCGGTGCTCGACCTGGCCACCGGCCGCGTCTACATCACCAGCCACAACCACGGCTTCGCCGCGGCCCTCCCCGGAGAACCAGGACTACCGGACGGTCCCGGGGAACCCCCCGTTTCCGCGGAAACGCGGGGGCCCGCCACCTGGTCGCACGTGCCGCCGAGGGCCCGGCAGCCGTTCGATACGCCGTACGGCCCGGCGGTGGCCAGCCACGTCAACCTCAACGACGGCGTGCTGGAGGGCCTGCGCCTGCTCGAGCGCCCGGTGTTCGGCGTGCAGTACCACCCGGAGGCCGCTCCGGGCCCGCACGACGCCGCGGACCACTTCGACGACTTCTGCGCGCTTCTAGGGGGTGAGCGGTGCCGAGGCGTGAGGACCTGAGGTCGGTGCTGGTGATCGGGTCCGGCCCGATCGTCATCGGGCAGGGCTGCGAGTTCGACTACTCGGGCACCCAGGCGTGCCGGGTCCTGAAACAGGAGGGCATCCGGGTCAGCCTGGTCAACTCCAACCCCGCGACGATCATGACCGACCCCGAGTTCGCCGACGCCACCTTCGTGGAGCCGATCACCACCGAGACGCTGGAGAAGGTCATCGCCATCCAGCGCCCGGACGCCGTGCTTCCCACCCTGGGCGGCCAGACCGCGCTCAACGCGGCCGTCGCCCTGCACGACCAGGGCGTGCTGGACAAGTACAACGTCGAGCTGATCGGCGCCAGCATCGACGCGATCCGGGCCGGCGAGGACCGCGAGCGGTTCAAGGAGATCGTCACCGGCCTGGGCGCCGAGGTCCCGCGCAGCCAGATCTGCCACGACCTCGACGAATGCGTCGCCATCACCCGGACCCTGGGCTACCCGGTCGTCGTCCGGCCGTCGTTCACGCTCGGCGGGCTCGGGTCCGGCATCGCCCGCGACGAACAAGACCTGCGCCGCATCGCGGGGGCCGGCCTGGACGCGAGCCCGACGCGCGAGGTCCTGCTCGAGGAGAGCATCCTCGGCTGGAAGGAGTTCGAGCTCGAGCTGATGCGCGACGCCAAGGACAACGTGGTCGTCGTCTGCTCGATCGAGAACATCGACCCGATGGGCGTGCACACCGGCGACTCGGTCACGGTCGCCCCGGCCATGACGCTCACCGACCGCGAGTACCAGCGGATGCGCGACACCGCGATCGCCATCATGCGCGCCGTCGGGGTGGACACCGGTGGCTGCAACATCCAGTTCGCCGTCGAGCCGCGCACCGGCCGGATGGTCGTGATCGAGATGAACCCGCGGGTGTCCAGGTCCTCCGCGCTCGCCTCTAAGGCCACCGGCTTCCCGATCGCCAAGATCGCGGCGCGGCTGGCCCTCGGGTACACCCTGGACGAGATCCCGAACGACATCACCGGCCAGACCCCGGCCTGCTTCGAGCCCGCGCTGGATTACGTGGTGGTCAAGGTGCCGAGGTTCGCGTTCGAGAAGTTCCCCGGCGCCGACACCGCGCTCACCACGCACATGAAGAGCGTCGGCGAGGCGATGGCCATCGGCCGGAGCTTCCCCGAGGCGCTGCAGAAGGCCCTGCGGTCGATGGAGAGTTCCCACGGCCCTTTCGGCTTCAAGGACCCGCCCGGGGACGCCCAGGGCCTGCTCCGTGACTGCCGGACCCCGCACGACGGGCGGCTGGCGACCATCCACCAGGCGCTGCGGGCCGGCGCCAGCCAGCACGAGCTCGCCGGCGCCACCGGCATCGACCCGTGGTTCATCGAGCAGATCCAGCACATCAACCAGGTCGCCGAGCTGGTCGGGCAGGCGCAGGCCCTGGATTCCGAGACGCTGACCACGGCCAAGCAGAACGGCTTCTCCGACGCGCAGATCGCCGAATTGCGCGGCACCACGGAGACGGTCATCCGCGAGATCCGCTGGGGCCTCGGCGTGCGGCCGGTGTACCACGCGGTGGACACCTGCGCCGCCGAGTTCGCGGCGCGCACGCCCTACCTCTACTCGACCTACGACGACGAGACCGAGGTGCCGCAGGGCACGGCGCCGAAGGTGATCATCCTCGGCAGCGGGCCGAACCGGATCGGCCAGGGCATCGAGTTCGACTACGCCTGCGTGCACGCGTCGTTCGCGCTCGCCGACGCGGGCTTCGAGACCGTGATGGTCAACTGCAACCCGGAGACCGTCTCCACCGACTACGACACCTCGGGCCGGCTGTACTTCGAGCCGCTCACCCTGGAAGACGTGCTCGAGGTCGTCCGCGCGGAGCAGGCCGCCGGCCCGGTGAAGGGCGTGATCGTGCAGCTCGGCGGGCAGACGCCGCTCGGGCTGGCCCGGGCGCTCGAGGCCGCCAGGGTCCCGGTGGTGGGCACCTCGCCCGAGGCCATCCACCTGGCCGAGGACCGCGCCGCGTTCGCCCGCGTGCTGGACCGGGCCGGGCTGACCGCGCCCAGGTACGGGACCGCCACCACCGCGGCGGAGGCGGTCAGCATCGCCCGCGAGATCGGCTACCCGGTCCTGGTGCGCCCCTCCTACGTGCTCGGCGGGCGCGGCATGGAGATCGTCTACGACGACGGCACGCTGCGGTCGTACGTGGCCCGGGCCACCGACATCAGTCCCGGCCACCCGGTGCTGATCGACCGGTTCCTCGACGACGCGATCGAGATCGACGTGGACGCGCTCTACGACGGGTCCGAGCTTTACCTCGGCGGGGTCATGGAGCACATCGAGGAGGCCGGCATCCACTCCGGCGACTCCGCCTGCGTACTGCCGCCGATCACCATCGGCCGTGGCGACGTCGCGCAGATCCGCGCGGCCACGGAGGCGATCGCCAGGGGCGTCGGCGTGCGCGGCCTGCTCAACGTGCAGTACGCGCTGGCCGGGGGAGTGCTGTACGTGCTCGAGGCCAACCCGCGGGCCTCGCGCACGGTGCCGTTCGTGTCCAAGGCCACCGCGGTGCCGCTGGCCAAGGCCGCGGCGCGGATCATGCTCGGCTCTACCATTGCCGCGCTTCGCGCGGAGGGGCTGCTCCGGGGGTGCGGTGACGGCGGCGACCTGCCGCTGGACGCGCCAGTCGCCGTCAAGGAGGCGGTGCTGCCGTTCGGCCGGTTCCGGGATCCGGCCGGGCAGGGAGTGGACACCGTGCTCGGCCCTGAGATGCGCTCGACCGGCGAGGTCATGGGGATCGACGTGGTGTTCGGCACCGCGTACGCGAAGTCCCAGGCGGCGGTGTACGGGTCGCTGCCGGTGCGGGGCCGGGCGTTCGTGTCGGTGGCCAACCGGGACAAGCGGTCGATGATATTCCCGGTCAAGCGCCTCGCCGACCTGGGCTTTGAAATCTGGGCCACCGAGGGAACGGCGGAGGTGCTGCGCCGCAACGGGGTTCGTGCCAAGATCGTGCGAAAGCACGGAGACGGCCCAGGCCCTGACGGCGAGCCGACCGTGGTAACGCGGATACTTGCCGGTGAGGTGGACCTGATCGTGAACACGCCGTTCGGCAGCCCAGGACAGTCGG
>Ga0306923_10003891_pt1 | contig 14176 bp, 13 predicted proteins | sample sta12Can44000108_FD_203841 | JGI IMG/M metagenome (GOLD analysis project Ga0306923, IMG submission 203841) | Lab enrichment of tropical soil microbial communities from Luquillo Experimental Forest, Puerto Rico - statanox.12C.anox.44.000.108 (v2)... | ecosystem: Environmental > Terrestrial >... | reverse complement strand
GATCTCGGTGATCGTCGTGCGCGGCCGCAACGGCGCCTGGGCGACTTATCCGCCGGTCGAAAACCAGCACGTGGCACACATCCTCGACACGACGATCGCGCCGGCGCGGATCGCCCCGGAGACGGCGATGCGCGCCGAGGCGGTGGCGCGGCACGTCGCCGAAAAGCTCGACCTCGTCGGGGTGCTCGCGGTCGAGATGTTCGTGACGCAGAGCGGCGACCTGCTGGTCAACGAAATTGCGCCGCGCCCCCACAACTCCGGGCATTGGACTATCGACGCTTGCGTCACCAGCCAGTTCGAGCAGCTGGTGCGCGCCCTGTGCGGTCTGCCGCTCGGCTCGGTCGAGCATCATTCCGACGCGGTCATGAAGAACCTGATCGGCAGCGAAGTCGAAAAATGGCGGGAGGCGCTGAACGACCCGCTCGCCAAATTGCACCTCTACGGCAAAGTCGAAACCCAGCCCGGCCGCAAGATGGGCCACGTCACCCGCCTGATCCCCCACCGCTAGTCGAACTGACGCAGCAGACGGAGCGGATTGGGCAAGCGTTCGACCGCCGCTGCGAAGCGCCGGCGTGCCGTGCCCACTGACGCCACCCCGACGAGCCGGCGATCGAGAAAGGCGCGGGTGTCGGCGAAGTCCGGCGAACCGTCGTCGAGCCAATAGAGCAAGGTCGCGGCATAGACCGCCGCCAATGTGGCGCGCTTGGTGTAAAAGCTGAAATCGGTGGCGCGGTCGCCGGCCGCATACCAGATCGCGTCGACGGTCTCGTACAGCAAGCGCAAGCCGAGCGGCACGTGCTGCGGCAAGGCCAGCACCGAGAGGGCGCGGCGGAACGCTTCGCGCCAAGGTGCCAGGATTTCCAGGCGGGTGACAACGGCGAGCGCGACGCGTTCGGCAATGCGCAATGGCTCGACGGTCTCGGCTTCGAGCCGGTCGAGCATGCGCAGATCGGCCCACCGGCTGAAACAGACGACGAACTCGGCGGCTCCGTTCGGGAACAGCGCCAGGGCCTCGTCGGTCGGCATGCCGACTTGCCGTGCCGCGGACCGCAGCGCCGGGCGCGACCAGCCGTCAAACGCCACATTCGGAAGCATCGCCTCGATCAGCGCCGCGCGCTGATTTTCGGCCAGCGGGCTCCTCATCCGGCGCGGTTTTCGAAAAAGAACGCCGCCAGATCGATCGGATGCTGCTGCAGCTCCTCGAGGAAGACGAGCAGCCGGTGATCGGTCATGCGCTGCGGGTAAAGGATCCCGTCGAGGTGATCGCATTCGTGCTGGACGACCCTGGCATGGAAGCCCGCGACCGTGCGCTCGACGACCTCGCCCTCGGGAGTGGTGCCGCGATAGCGGATGCGCAGGTGCCGCGGCACGACGCCACGCAAACCGGGAACCGACAAGCAGCCCTCCCAGCCGAGCGCCCGCTCGCTGCCGATCATCTCGACGACAGGATTGACCAACGCGATCAGATCCTGGGCGCCATCGTCGGGCATATCGGTCACTCGCTCCTCGGGAACACGGAAGACGACAATCCGGTGCGGCTCGTGAACCTGCGGGGCAGCGATACCGGTACCGCCGGCATCCTCCATCGTCTCAATCATGTCGGCGACGAGCCGGCCTACCCAGGGGGCCGTCGGGTCGTCGACCCTGCCCGCGACGCCGCGCAACACCGGGTGCCCCATGCGGGCGATTTTCAAGAGAGCCATAGCCGGAATATGGGCGGATCGCCGGCCCGGGTAAACCGTCTGCGCCGGGTCGCCTTCACAGCAGCCCGCAGAAGTGCTAGATATCGCCGGAGCCAACCCTGTCCCATCAATGGAGAAGCGGCCCCGTGCAAGTCCTCGTTCGCGACAACAATGTCGATCAGGCTCTGCGAGCCCTGAAGAAGAAAATGCAGCGCGAAGGGGTGTTCCGAGAAATGAAGCTGCGGCGCAATTACGAGAAGCCCTCCGAACGGCGGGCGCGGGAAAAGGCTGAGGCGGTTCGCCGCTATCGCAAGCTGCTGCGCAAGCGGATGGAGCGCGAGGGTTACTGAGGCTGGCGATCAACCTCGAAGGGAGACGACAGCGCGGACACTCTCATGCTTATGAATAAAATCGTTTAGTTCAAGCCAACAGATCTCAGCCTGAGTGGCTATTCCAACGCCTTGACGATTTCCTCGCACATCTTCTTGGCGTCACCGAACAGCATCATCGTGTTGTCGCGGTAGAACAGCTCGTTCTCGACGCCGGCATAACCCGAGGCCATCGAGCGCTTGACGAACAGCACGGTCTTGGCGCGCTCGACCTCGAGGATCGGCATCCCGTAGATCGGTGATGAAGGATCGGTCTTTGCCGCCGGATTGGTCACGTCGTTGGCGCCGATCACAAAAGCGACATCGGTCGAGGCAAAGTCGCGGTTGATCTCGTCGAGCTCGAAGACCTCGTCATAGGGGACGTTGGCCTCAGCCAACAGCACGTTCATGTGGCCCGGCATGCGGCCGGCGACCGGATGGATCGCGTAGCGCACCTTGACCCCGTCCTTTTTCAATAAATCGGCTTCCTCGCGCAATGCGTGCTGAGCCTGCGCGACCGCCATGCCGTAGCCCGGCACGATGATCACCGAGCTGGCATTCTTGAGGATAAACGCCGCGTCCTCGGCACTGCCGGATCTGACCGAGCGGTCGGCGGCCGCAGCGCCGGCGGCGAGCGCACCGACCTCGGTGCCGAACCCGCCTAGGATCACGTTGAAGATCGAGCGGTTCATCCCCTTGCACATGATGTAGCTGAGGATCGCACCGGACGAGCCGACCAGCGCGCCGGTGATGATCAACAGGCTGTTCGACAGCGTAAAACCGATGCCGCAGGCCGCCCAGCCGGAATAGGAATTGAGCATCGAGATCACGACCGGCATGTCGGCCCCGCCGATCGGCACGATCAGCAGCAGCCCGAGCACCAGCGAGACCAGGAGGGTCAACCAGAACGCCGCCGCTGTCTCCGTCGAGACAAAAAACACGATCAGCAGTATCAGCAATACGCCCAGCCCAGCGTTCAACAGGTGCTGGCCCGAGAAGACGAGCGGACGGCCGGTGACCAGACCCTGCAGTTTGCCGAATGCGACGACCGAGCCGGTGAAGGTGACGGCACCGATCGCCATGCCGATCGCCATTTCGACAAGGCTGCCGCGGTGGATCGAGCCGCGCACGCCGATCCCATAGGCTTCGGGAAAGGTAAAAGCGGCGGCCGCGACGCAAACGGCGGCCAGACCGACGAGGCTGTGGAACGCCGCCACCAGCTGCGGCAATGCCGTCATCTGAATGCGCAGCGCGATGTAAGTGCCGATGGCGCCGCCGATCAGAATGCCGAGGACGATCAGCCAAAAGCTCACGACGTGCGGGGTCGCCAGGGTGGTAACCACCGCGATGACCATGCCGGCGATGCCGTAGATGTTGCCGGCCCGCGCCGTCTCCGGCGAGGAGAGGCCGCGCAGGGCCATGATGAAGCAGATCGACGCGACCAAGTACGCAAGGGCAGACAGGCTGTCGCTCACCGCCGCTCCGCTAGCGCTTTTTCTGGAACATTTGGAGCATGCGTTGGGTGACGATGAACCCGCCGAAAATATTGACCGCCGCCAGGGTCACCGCGACGAACCCCATGATTTTTGCGAAGCTGACGCCGAACGGGCCGGCAGCGATCAGGGCGCCGACGATGATGACGCTCGATATCGCATTGGTGACGCTCATCAGCGGCGAGTGCAGCGCAGGCGTCACTCGCCACACCACGTGATACCCGACAAAGACCGCGAGCACGAAGATGGTCAGCTCGAACACAAAGGGCGTGGCGGCGGTCGCGGCGGCCGGCGCCTGCAGCATTAGCTGCTCGGCCAGGGCGTCGAGATTGTGCGCCAGCGCGCCGGCCTCGCCGGCAGCCTGGCTGGCGCGCTCGGCCAGCGCGGCGGGGTCTGCCATCGCCCGCCCCGTCAGCCCGCCGCCGCCTGGGCTTCCGCCGCGGCTGGCGCCGCAAGCGCAGGGTTCACTACCGCACCATTCTCGGTCAGCAATGTCGCTTTGATGATCTCGTCGGCCCGGTCGATCTTGAGCTTGCCGTCCTTGTCGACGAGCAGCGCCAGGAAGCTGTGGAGGTTGCGGGCGTAAAGCTGGCTCGCATCTGCTGCGATACGGGAGGGCATATTGGCATACCCGATGATCTTCACCCCCTGCGCGGTGGTCACGATTTCGCCGAGTCGGCTGCCCTCGACATTGCCGCCCGACTCGACGGCGAGATCGACGACGACCGATCCCGGAGCCAGCTCGCCAAGCATGGCTTCGGTCAGCAATACCGGCGCCTTGCGTCCGGGAATCAGGGCGGTGCAGATCACGACGTCGATGCGCTTGAGCACTTCGACGATCTTGTCGCGCTGGCGCCGCTGGAAATCCTCGCCCATCTCGCGGGCATAGCCTCCGGCGGTTTCCGCCGTAAGGGCGACCGCCTCGTCGACGATGATGAAGCTGGCACCGAGGCTCTCGACCTGTTCCTTGGCCGCAGCGCGAACATCGGTCGCCGAGACGATCGCACCCAGTCGGCGCGCCGTGGCGATCGCCTGCAGCCCGGCGACCCCCGCTCCCATCACCAACACTCGCGCCGCCTTGATCGTGCCGGCAGCGGTCATCATCATCGGAAAGGCACGGCCGAACTCGTCAGCAGCTTCGAGCGCCGCTTTGTAACCGGCGAGGTTGGCCTGGGACGAGAGGGCGTCCATGGCTTGCGCGCGGGTAATTCTCGGCAACAATTCGATGGCGAACGCGACGATCCCGGCAGCGGCGTAGGCGCTGATTTCCTCGGGGTGGCGCAGCGGCTGCAGCAACCCGATCAACACCGTGCCGCGCTTCAAATAACTCAGCTCGTCAGGCTCGGCCGCTTGGCCGATCAGCGGACGCTGCACTTTCAGGACAATGTCCGCAGCGCCGAGCGCCGCCGCCGCATCCGCAGCGATTTCTGCGCCCGCGCTTGCAAAGGCGGCATCGGTGAATTGAGCCCCTTCGCCGGCTCCGCTTTCCGCGACGACCTCGAGGCCTATGCCCACCATGCGCTTAACAGTGTCGGGCGAAGCCGCTACCCGGCGTTCGAATGCCCGCCTTTCCTTGACGATGGCCACCTTCATCGGGCGGTTAACCTCGAATCGCCGAGCCGCAAACGGCGCGCACAATGCCGCGGCGCCCGCGATTTGTGAAGAGTGAACCCGGCCGTGCGTCAGGATGGGGCACCTCCCTTATCGCCTCATCGATGGACGCAACCACAAGAAAGAAGCTGAGCCGGCCTCGATTTGGCCGTGTTTACCTTCCGTGATACACTTGGTGTCCACCGCTTCGATGTCGTCCTAACAATGAAGGACCGCCGTGCGGCTCGGGGAGTTTTGCATCAAATGCCGCCTATTATCAGCCGCAAGACATTGCCGGGAATAAATATTCAGGTGGTACGTTGTCTTCTCGTCAAGGATTGGCGGGATCGCCGCCGCGTTTGGTTTCGGGCAGAGATCCGGTGAGCGCCCGGTTCGGCGATCAGTTGATCGCAGTCTTGCCGAGATTGCGCCGTTTTGCTCGCGGGCTTTCGGGCTCCCTGACCGATGCTGACGATCTCGTTCAGGCTGCGTGCGAGCGGGCGCTGGCACGGCAGCACCAGTTTCAGGAGGGCACACGGTTCGACAGTTGGATGTTCCGCATCGTGCAGACGATCTGGATCGACCAGGTGCGCTCGCGCGATGTGCGCAAGGAGGGCGGTGATGTCGCCGAGGATCGGCTGGGATCGGACGAGCCAGTGCGAAGGGTCGAAGCGCGGCTTGCTCTGGACGAGGTTCGGCGGGCGCTCGATCGCCTGCCGCCCGATCAGCGAACGGCTTTGTTGCTCGTTACTGTGGAGGGGCTCAGTTACAAGGAGGCTGCAGAAACGGTGCAGGTTCCGGTCGGCACCATCATGAGCCGTCTCGCACGAGCCCGCATCGCCTTGCAACTGCAACTCGAGGCCGGCCGCGTGGGGCGCAGGAGTACCAGGGATGCAGCAGCGCAGTGACGACCGTCTCATCGCCTATCTGGATGGCGAGCTCGAGACGACGCAGCGGCGCGAGGTCGAGGCTTGGCTCGATGCCGATCCGGACGCGCGCCGGCGGATGGCGAAGCTCGCCGAATCGGCGCATCTGCTGCGCTCGGTGCTTGACGAAGCCGTTCGCGAGCCGGTTCCCGACCGGCTGATCGCAGCGGCGCGGGGCGAGACGGCTCCGCCGCAAACGGGCGCCGAGATCGTTCCGTTCCGTCGGCGTCTGAGCGGTGCGATCGCGGCGCCGCGACGCTGGCCGCGACGCTGGCGGACCGGGCTCCCGATTGCCGCCTCGATCATCGGCATCCTTGTCGGCAGCACGGTTTCCTATCTTGGAGTCGGCAAGCTCGGGCTGGACGGCGCTGCCGGCAAGCACGCCGTACGCGAGGCGGCGGCGGTCAACAATCTTTGGCTCGACAACGCGGCCGGTTACTTCAAGCTCATCGTCAATGCTGGCGATAACCCGCCGGTCGATGTCCCGGCGACCGGAGACCCACGCGAAGCGCTGCAAAAGATCAGCCAGAGCTTGCCACAGGAGGTTCGCCTGCCCGATCTGAAGCCCTGGGGCCTCAGCTTTCGTGGTGCCCGGCTCGTCGTCCAGGAAGGCCGGCCGGCGGCCGCCCTCGTGTATACCACCGACAACAAGGCGATCGGGCCTTTGGGCCTGATCATCGGGTCCTCGAAACAACCCGATATCTCGCCGACCTTCGACCGGCGCCAGGACGTTAATCTGCTGTATTGGCGGCATCAAGGACGCGCCTATGCGCTGGTGGGCCAGGCCGATATCGGCTATCTCTGGGGGATCGCCAATGATGTCGCCTGGCAACTGGATGCAGTCTGAGCCGCCGGCGGCGAGCCTGGCCGAGCCGGGCTATCCGGACAAGAGTCGTTTTCGCGCTGTGACCCGACGATAGCTGGACGACCACCACCCTATAATCGAGACACACGTGCTCGACAGGGGAATGCCTGATGCGGCTGCTGCTCGTCGAGGACAACGAGCGCTTCGCCGTCCTTCTCAAACGGGGCCTTGCCGCGGCGGGGTTCGTCGTCGATGTGTTGCCGACGGCGGAGCAAGCTATCGCAGCGTTGCGTGCAAACCGCTTCGAACTCGTCGTGCTCGATCTCGGGTTGCCGGACGCCGACGGCCTCGACGTCCTCGGCGATATGCGCCATCGCGAGGATGCGACGCCGGTCCTGATCCTGACCGCCCGCGGCAGCCTCGAAGACCGCGTGGTCGGGCTGCAAAACGGTGCCGACGATTACCTCGTCAAGCCCTTTGCGCTCGAGGAGCTCGTGGCCCGCCTGCAGGCACTGCTGCGGCGGCCGGGCAATCTTCTCGGTGTGACCCTGAAGCTCGGCAACCTGTCTCTCGACACCGTGGCCCGCCAAGTATTCGTCATCGACCAGCCGATCCTCCTTTCGCCGCGCGAGATCGCGGTGCTCGAGCAGTTGTTGCGGCGCAGCGGACGGGTTGTCCCCAAAAATTTGCTCGCCGACAATCTCTACGGGCTAGCGCAGGAGGTCGGGTCGAATGCAGTCGAGGTCCAGGTGCATCGACTGCGCAAGCACCTCGCCGAAGTCGGCGCCGCGGTGCAAATCCATACCCTGCGCGGCGTCGGCTACCTGATAGCGGCGGAGAAATGAGGTGTTGAAGTTCCGCTCGGTCGTCTCGCGGATCATCGCGCTTCACCTGTTGGCGATCGTCGTCACTTCGATCTGCATGCCGCTGGCGCTGTATATGATGCTTAACTACGCGGCGCAGGAACTGCACCACCGCGCGTTGCGCGAACGGGCGGCCGAGATCCTGCGGTATCTGCAGACGGGCCCGGACGGAGCACCGCGACTGTCGCTGCCGGCAAGCGTGGTCCAATTTTATTCCGAGGCCTACGGCCGTTCTGCTTATGCCGTGCTCGATCCGAGTGGCCGCGTGCTGCTTTCGTCCCTGCCGGGCGCTGGCGCGATTACCCCTGCCCGGCCGCAAACCGAACAGTTCGAATATTTCGCTGCGCGTAGCGGGGGCAGCGAAATCTTCGGCGTCACCGTCAAGGCGGATGTGGGCGGACAGCCGCTTATGCTTCAGGTCTCGGAAGACCTCGGGCATCGCGACGTGTTGATCGACGACATCGTCGACGAGTTCCTTACCCGAGTGGGTTGGATCACCGCGCCTATTCTGCTGCTGCTGCTGATGATCGACGTCGCCATCTTTCGACGGGCGCTGAGACCGATTGTTGCAGCCTCGACCCTCGCCGAACGGATCGGTCCGGCCAGCACCGAGCTGAGGCTGCCGGAAACAGGAATGCCGAACGAGGTGGTGCCGCTGGTTCGCGCGGTAAACCACGCGCTCGATCGGCTCGAGGAGGGCTTCCGCGGGCAGCGCGAATTTACCGCCGATGCCGCGCACGAGCTGCGCACCCCGCTGGCGATCCTGCGCACTCAGATCGACATGATTGCCGATCGCGAGCTGGCAAGCTCTCTGCGCGGCGATATCGAGAGCATGAGCCGTCTGGTCAACCAGCTTCTCGACATCGCCGAGCTGGAAACTTTTGTGATCGGCGAGGACGAGATCGCCGACCTTGCTGCGATCGCGACCGAGATCGCGGCCTACATCGCCCCGCTGGCGCTGTCGCAGCGTAAGACTGTTGCAGTCACCGGTGCCGACCATCCGGTGCGGGTTTGCGGTAATGCCGACAGCCTTGGCCGGGCAGTCCGCAACCTCGTCGAAAACGCGCTTGCCCATACTTCGCCTGGGACCACGGTCGAGATCTCGGTCGCTGCGGCGGGCGACCTCAGTGTCATGGACCGCGGACCCGGCGTTCCGACCTGCGAACGCGAGCAAATTTTCCGGCGGTTTTGGCGCCGCGACCGTCGCCGGGCGGGTAGCGCCGGGCTCGGCCTGGCGATCGTCAAACGAATCGCCGAAATGCATGGCGCCGCTATCAGCGTAGCGGACCGACCAGGCGGCGGAGCGATATTTTCGATCCGTTTCCCCGCGGTAATCGAGGCAGACCCCGCCCTTGAGCACCAGCTCGAAGCGGCGCTCTGACCGGGCCGGTTCAAGGTTTTCCGCCGGCCCACAACGGACGATCTCCTGGACGGGTTCGACCGCATCGGGCATGATCTTCGAGCCGCAAGGCTTCCCTCGCCGCACCGACATCGAAGAACCGCAAGAAGGGCTGGACAATGGTTGCTATCGAATCGACCCCGGAAATGGCGACTGCAGTCTACGCAACCATGGCGCGCAATCTTGCGGTAGTTCGCCGCCGGCTGCAGCGGCCTCTGACTTTGGCTGACAAGATCCTGCTCGGTCACCTCGATGATCCCGAGAACCAGGAGCTTGAGCCGGGCAAGAGCTATCTCTTGACCCGCCCCGACCGCGTCGTCTTTCAAGACGTCTTGGGGCAAACCGGCTTGCTGCAATTCATGCAGACGCGGCGCGACAAGGTCGCAGTGCCGACGACGGTGCATTGCGACCACCTGATCCAAGCGCGACATGAGGGCGCGCAGGATCTTCGCGAGTCGCTCGCCGAAAACCAGGAGGTCTACGACTTCCTGCGTTCGGCCGCAGCCAAATATGGCGCCGGCTTCTGGGGGCCGGGTGCCGGCATCATCCACCAGGTCGTGCTCGAGCAGTACGCCTTCCCCGGTGAATTGGTCATCGGCACCGACTCGCACACGCCGAATGCCGGCGGGCTCGGCGCTTGCGCGGTCGGGGTCGGCGGCGCCGACGCGGTCGAGACGATCGCCGGGCTGCCATGGGAGGTGCTCTACCCGCGTCACATAGCGGTCTTTCTGACCGGCCAGATGAGCGGCTGGACCGCGCCCAAAGATGTGATCCTGTTCGTCGCCGGAGCATTGACCGTGTCGGGCGGCACCAACGCGATCGTCGAGTATATCGGCCCGGGTGCCTCCACGATCAGCGCCACCGGCAAGGCGACGATCACCAACATGGGTGCCGAATTGGGCGCCACGACCTCGGTCTTCCCGGCCGACGATCGCATGGCCAAGTACCTGCGCGCCACCGGCCGGGGCAATCTGGTGCCGCCGATGGAGGCCAACCTCGAATTGCTGCGCCCCGATCCGGAGGTCGAGGCCGATCCGGCGAAATTCTACGACCGCGTCGTCGAGCTCGACCTGTCGAAGCTCGAGCCCTACATCGTCGGACCGCATTCGCCCGACCGCGCGCGGCCGGTCTCGAAGCTCGCCGCCGAGGTCAAGGACGCTAAGAACGGTTTCGTCGACGAGATCTCGACGGCGTTGATCGGCAGCTGCACTAACTCTTCATACGAAGATATGAGCCGTGCGGCCGAGGTGGCCGAGCAGGCCAAGGCTCATGGCCTGAAAGCGGCCGTGCCGTTCCTGGTGACACCCGGTTCGGAGCTGGTGCGCGCGACGATCGAGCGCGACGGGCAGATGCGATCGCTGCAGGCCGTCGACGGGACGGTGCTGGCCAATGCCTGTGGCCCGTGCATCGGGCAGTGGCGTCGCTCGGCCGAGGCATCCGACAAACCCAACACGATCGTCACCTCGTACAACCGCAACTTTCCCGCCCGCAACGACGGCAAAGCGACGACTATGAACTTCATCGCCAGCCCCGAGATCGTGACCGCGATGGCCTTTGGCAGGCGGCTGTCGTTCAACCCGCTGACCGATACACTGACCGGCGGCGATGGCAAACCGTTCCGCTTCGAGCCGCCGAAGCCGGCGCCCGAGGTGCCGGCGCGCGACTTCGATCACGGCCACGCCACCTACATCGCGCCGCCCGCCGACGGCAGCAGCATCGAAATCAAGGTCGACCCGAGCAGCGAGCGGCTGCAGGTCATGCATCCCTGGGCCGCCTGGGACGGCAAGGATTTCCTTGACATGCCCGTGCTGATCAAGACCAAGGGCAAGACCACCACCGACCACATCTCGCCGGCCGGGTATTGGTTGCGGTTTCGCGGCCATCTCGACAAGTTCAGCGACAACATGTTCATGGGCGCGATTAACGCCTTCGACGACGAGGCCGGCAAAGGCCTCGATGTGCTGAGCGGCGAGAAGCATCAGCCGATCGCCAACATCGCCCGCCACTACAAGGCGCAGTGGATCAAATGGGTGGCCATCGGCGACAGCAATTACGGCGAGGGCAGCAGCCGCGAGCACGCGGCACTGTCCCCGCGCCTGCTCGGCGGTGCGGCGGTTATCGCCCGCAGCTTTGCGCGGATCCATGAATCCAATTTGAAGAAGCAGGGTCTGTTGGCGCTGACCTTTCAGGACCCGGCGGATTACGACCGCATCCGTGCCGACGACCGGTTGAGCCTCGTCGGACTGGCCGGGCTGGCGCCCGACAAGCCGGTCGAATGCCGGATCAAGCATGCGGACGGTGCGAGCGAAACGCTCCGCCTCAATCACACCTTCAGCGCGTCTCAGCTGGAATGGTTCCGCAAGGGCTCGGCTTTGAACCTGTTCCACCATTGACGGAGCGGGTCCCGGTCTCCCTATTGTCGCGGCATCGCGGTCCGATTGTCGGTTTGGCCGGTCACCGACCGGGCGAGCCGGCGGCAATGCCTCACTTGATCACGAATATGCCCAATTTCGGTTCTATCCAGTGGGTGATCGATCGTCATTGAGAGAACTGCACGACCCGATGTCCTTTCGACCCGAACTGATCGTTTGGCGGTCCGCCGGCCTGCCGAACCGGCGCACCCGACCGCGCCGCGACGATCCCGGCGACCTGGCAAAAGATTCAAGTGCGCAACAATACGGATTCACCCTGCTCGAGCTGCTGGTCGTGCTCGCGATCCTCGGATTGCTGATCGGGCTGGTGGCGCCCGCCGCGCTCCGGCAGCTCGAATCCTCCAAAGAGAAGATCGCGCACCAGTCGATCGAGCGCATTGCCGGCGTACTCGATATCTACAAGCTCGATGTCGGGATCTATCCGACGACAGAACAAGGTTTGCAGGCGCTGATCGACCGTCCTTCCGGGGTCGCCAGATGGAACGGCCCGTATCTGAAGGGAGCAAACGTTCCGGAAGACCCCTGGGGCCGCCCCTTTATTTACCACAACCCGAGCCAGCGCACAGGGCACGATTACGATCTTTACTCGCTGGGTCGAACCGGGCAGCCCGGCGGCACCGGTGACGCGGCAACGATCTACAACGAGTAATCGGCGGATATGCAGGAAACGACTGGCGAGCCAAACGCGAGGAGTCCCGGGAACGAACGACACGGAATCTTGCGGCGCTCTTCGCCGTCGGCTTCTGCGGCTACGTCGCGCACGAAAGCGGCGCGCGCAGCCTGAGGAGCGCCCTTTCTGCTCAAGCCGCCGGCGCGCAATGCGCGTTGCCGGACTGTTGGCCTAGATCATTGGGCCGGGGTCCGGTCAAACCGTCATCGACCGTCCGATCACGTCCAGATGCACTGCTCGCAGTGGCTACGGTCTAGGCCATCAGCTAGTCCAACTGATCCGTGGCGCAGCATTGAAGTGACGACAGATTACGGCGGCCGATCGGTGCCGAGAAAATAAACCTCCTTCGGTATACACGGACGCGCTCCGTATGGTACTGCGGCGCCGGACCATCACTGGGGTTGTCGCTCTCCCGAGCCGAAATGCATTATCAATAGAGGAATTTGGTGCAAAACCGCGCCGCGCTTTGCAGCACTGGCGATCTGTCTTCTGGGATGCCTTCCTGTCCTCCCGCGAGCGCCCCTCGCGGGACCAATCACCCTCACCGTTTCCAATGCGGCTAACTATAGACTAGGACCCGGTAACATCACGATCAATGGCTTGCCGAACGGTACTGCGGTGCGATTTTTCCCAAATCCGACTGGTGAAAAAGCCGACAAACAGACGGCGGCGCCGGCGCCGGGATCAGCATTCGCTTCCACTACGGCCAATCGCGTACTCAACATGTCTATGTCTCTGCTCGCTCGGGGTAACGCCCGACCGTGCAATGGGCCCGTCGATGGCTCCTGCTGATTCGCCTCACGCGTAATCGATCTTTCAGATGCGATTAGAAAACAGGGGACGCGTGCCCAGGACATTCGTTTGACAGATGTTCTGCTAGCCAAAATTGGCTAGACTCAATCGCACCGTCGGAACACCGGCGTCCTCCTGGGATATTGGCCCGGAGCTTTACGGAGAAGGAATGTGATGAAGAAGCGGTGGATTGCCTCCGGCGGGGTTGCCGCAGGCTTGATAATGGCGCTGGCGGGGTGCACAAACCCCTATGACCCCGCGCAACGTGCGGTTGGCGGCGGTCTGCTCGGCGCCGGTGCTGGTGCAGCGATCGGCGGCGCGGTCGGCGGCGGACATGGTGCCGCGCTCGGGGCAGCGATCGGCGGAGCGACCCCCCGCCTATTACGGACCGCCCGGCGGCTATAGCCAAGCGGCGCCGGGCTACGGTTACCCACCTTCGGGCTATGCGCAACCGGCACCGGGTTATGGCTACCCGCCCTCCGGGTACTCGCAACCGGGCTACGGGTATCCGCCTGGGCCACCCCGGCCGTACTGAGCGCCCCTCAGATTGCCGGCGGCGTCGCCTTGATCTCCTCGGCAAGGCGCTGTACGACGGGGCGTTGCGCGGCAGGATTCGCCGGGATCGAGGCCTCGATGAGGCGCTGCGCGCCGGGTTTGACATGCGGCATTGGGACGACACCGGTCGGCGCCGACGCACCAAAGGACGGGCTCGCGCCGCAGGCATCGCCTGATGTCTTAACCACCGTCTGAGGTTCTCCCCCGGTACCGGAGTTCGAGTAGTACATCGTCCTGGTGCAGCTTCCAGCGTTTGAGGTGACCGAGGTGACGACGACACCGGAAACCCAGCCGGGTCCCAGCCGCGGCATGACCGCCTCGATCGCCGGGCTCGACCCGACCAACCAGATCGGCGCATCGGCGAGCGCTCGCGCCGAACCGAGCAGCCGTTCGACGGCAGCCTCACGGTCGGCAACGAGGCGGGCGGCCCATGTCGGCCGCGGCATCACGACGTCAAGACCCTGGGCCGCCCAGACCGCCGGGTCGCCGGCCGCGACGTCGTCAAACGCGACCACTCCCGGCACAAACACCAGGACCGCGGCAGGCGTATAAACACCCGGTTCGGGCATCGCGGCGGCGACGGCAGCCGGAGGCGATCCCG
>Ga0306923_10003887_pt1 | contig 14180 bp, 9 predicted proteins | sample sta12Can44000108_FD_203841 | JGI IMG/M metagenome (GOLD analysis project Ga0306923, IMG submission 203841) | Lab enrichment of tropical soil microbial communities from Luquillo Experimental Forest, Puerto Rico - statanox.12C.anox.44.000.108 (v2)... | ecosystem: Environmental > Terrestrial > Soil... | reverse complement strand
GCGAGTCGTACGAGCGGACGATCGAGTTGGTGACGCTGGCAGAAGAGCACCTGAAGAAGAACCGGAAAGCGGTGTTCGTCGCGGCACAACTGCCTAACGCGATTGCTCCGCTCGAGACGGTTGCGCCAATACTGCGGGGAGCCTGCAGTCTTAAGGACGAGCGGGTGGAAGGGGCCTGGCAACGGCTCATTCTCGATTTCCGCTCGGATCCGCTCATTCTCAGATTTGTCAACGGTCGCGATCTTGCCCGCTACAGCCAGGCCGGAGTCATCACTCCCGATCATGCCATTCGCACCAAGAACTGGCCACTGCTGGTCGATGCGCCGCAGGACGGTGAACATGACAAGTTCAACCGCCGCTCGCGCGCTTGCGTGGGCGCATTCATCGACCGCTACAAGGCCTATTTCGCGCGTCAGAACGCGCGCGCGGCAGACCGCAAGAGGATGCTCGACCCGCTGCCGCGGGTCGCACTGGTTCCGGGACTGGGCCTGTTCGGACTGGGACGGTCGAAGGCGGAGGCCAGCATTGCGGCCGATCTTTTCGTCAGCGCCGTGAGCACCATCACTGATGCCGAAGCCATCGGTCAGTTCGAATCGATTTCCGAAGCCGAGATGTTCGACATGGAATATTGGTCGCTTGAGCAGGCAAAGCTAGGCACCAGGAAAGAGCCGCCACTTGCGGGCCAGATCGCAGCCGTAACCGGCGCGGGCGGTACGATCGGTGCGGCTACCGCCAAGGCGTTCGCGGCCGCGGGAGCCGAGGTCGCGCTCCTCGACGTCGATGTGCCGGCATCACAAAACATCGCCAGCTCGATTGGCGGCGCAGCACTGGCAATCAAGTGCGACGTCACCGATCGAGCTTCGGTGGCGGAGGCCTTCAAGCGGATTGTGGAGGCGTTCGGTGGCCTCGATATCCTCGTTTCAAATGCCGGGGCAGCCTGGCAGGGCAGGATCGGCGAGGTTGACGAGGCCGTATTGCGCAAGAGCTTCGAGGTGAATTTCTTCGGCCATCAACGGGTGGCGCAGGCGGCCGTGCGCATCATGGTGGCGCAGGATACCGGCGGTTGCCTGCTGTTCAACGTCTCGAAGCAGGCAGTCAGCCCCGGACCCAATTTCGGCCCATATGGGCTGCCGAAGGCCGCCACGCTCTTCCTGGTTCGACAATATGCGCTGGATTACGGCGGCAACGGTATTCGCGCCAATGCCGTCAACGCCGACCGCGTCCGCTCCGGCCTGCTTACGCCGGAACTCGTGGCCGAGCGTGCACGCGCGCATGCCATCTCGGAGCAGGACTATCTGAAGGGCAACCTTCTCGGCCGCGAGGTTACGGCCGACGATGTTGCTCAGGCATTTCTGCACCAGGCGCTGGAGCTGAAAACGACCGGTGATGTGACCACTGTGGATGGCGGCAATATTTCGGCCGCCATGCGGTAACGGCAACGCCTGTGGGCGCTCTGGCGGCGCGCAAGCTTGTTCGAGGTTCGGCTCACTGTCATGGAGCAGTATCTGCTCTTCATGTTCCGATCCAGGCGCCCAATCGCCCGATCACTTCCTGCATCTCGGCGCGGGGGCCGGCATAGCACAGACGAATGAACCGGCTTCCGTTCGAGGGATCGAAATCGAGCCCTGGTGTGACCGCCACGTGAATCTCCGCGAGCATGCGCTTGGCGAACTCGTAACTGTCGCTGCAAAAAGACGATACATCCGCATAGAGGTAGAAGGCGCCATCCACAGGCAGAATCCTGTCGAAACCGATCTTGGGTAAGCCGTCGAGCAGAATGCGACGATTCTCCTCATAGCCGCGTTTTACTGCTTCCATTTCCTCGCGGCCGTCGAAAGCGGCCAAGGCTGCGATCTGCGACAGCGCCGGGACCGAGATCGCCAGATTGCCCTGGAGACGTTCGACCGAGCGGATCAACGCAGCCGGCACCACCATCCAGCCAATGCGCCATCCGGTCATGCAGAAGTATTTAGAGAACGAGTTGATGACGATCGCGTCATCAGAAAGGTTGGCGGCCGTTTCAACGGGGAATGCGTAGTCGAGCCCGTGATAGATCTCGTCGGAGATGAACCTGATCCCCTCACCTTCCGCAGCGACGAGGAGCTCGCGCAGTGCCGGTGTGGGCATCATCGTGCCAGTGGGGTTGGCTGGACTCGCAACCAGCACGCCATCGAGCGGCATCTTACGATGCTCCGCAATCAGCATTTCCGGCGTGATCGCCCAACGCGTGGCTTGCGAGGTATCGATCAGGACGGGCCGGCAGCCGAGCGCGCTGAGAATGTGTCGATAGGGCGGATAACCCGGCAGGGCCACCGCGACCCGAGCGCCGGGCTCGAACAGCGCGAGAAAGGCCAGCGTGAACGCGGCAGAGGAGCCGGTGGTAACCGCAATGCGCCGCCAATCGAGATCGAGGCCGTAGCGTTCCCGGTAATGCCGTGCAATGCGCGCGCGCAGCGGCGCAATTCCAAGCGTCTCGGTGTAGCCGAGACGACCGGAAACGAGCGCGGCACGCGCAGCTGCGATCGCGCTGGTCGGCGCAGCCGCGGCGGGTTGCCCCACCTCCATGTGGATGACGCGACCGCCTTCTTCCTCGATGCGCGCGGCGGCTGCCATCACGTCCATCACCATGAAGGGAGGGACTTCGCCTCGCCGAGAGGGTACGAGCGGCCGTCTTGCCGCATCCAGCATTAGCGCCTGCTTTCCGGTTTCGCCCATCTGTCGCCGTATTTATGCGAACATTTCACGATTTCGAAATCCCTCAACAATGCGTGATCCAGGCCGCGTTGACATGTTCGGGGCCACGACTAGGTTGCGCGGAAAATGCGATCCGGCCAGCGGCATGAGCGAAGCAGGCAGACGTATCAGGCGGTGCCGAGCGACGCCAGCGGCGCGCGTGACCGCCATCGTTGCCGCAGCCGCGCTTGCGACCGCAGGTCTGCCGGCGCAAGCGCAAAAGGGCCCGCCGATCATTCGCGATGCGGAGATCGAGCAGCTGCTCAAGGAATATACCCAACCCATCCTGAAGGTTGCGGGGCTCTCGCAGCAGAATATCCAGGTCGTCATCATCAATGATCGCTCGTTCAATGCGTTCGTCGCGGATGGCCGTCGCATCTTCGTGAATGGCGGCGCTCTTCTCGATGCGGAGACGCCCAACCAGATCATCGGCGTGCTCGCGCATGAGACCGGCCACATTGCCGGCGGCCATCTGGCACGGCTGCGCGAGCAGCTGTCGATCGCCTCCACACAATCCATCCTTGCCATGATCCTCGGGGTCGGCGCGATGGTGGCGGGCGCCCGCAGTGGCAGCAGCGGTTCGGGGCTCAGTCAGGGAGGCATGGCGGCATTGTCGGGACCGCCGGCAGCAATCCAGAACTCGCTGTTTGCCTATCAGCGAGCACAGGAAGATCAGGCCGACCGCGCCGGCGTCAAGTTCCTCACTGCGAGCGGCCAATCGGCAAAAGGCATGTACGAGACCTTCAAGCGGCTTGCCGATCAGATGCTTTATCAGACCGCCTATCTCAATCCGTATTTGCAATCGCACCCGCTGCCCAGTGAACGGGTGGCCGCGCTCGAGGGGATGGCCAAGGCGAGTCCATATTGGAATACAAAAGACGCTCCGGCCCTTCAGGCGCGGCATGATCTGATGCGTGCAAAGCTCTTCGGCTACCTCGAGCGGCCCGAGGCGGTGGCGCGGCGCTATCCGCCGGGCGACACCAGCCTCGCGGCGCGCTACGCGCGCGCCATCTCCGCTCTTCGATTTGCCGAGGCGCGCGCCGCACAGGCGCAGGTAGACGCGCTGATCCACCTGCAACCGCAAAACCCCTATTTCCATGAGCTCAAGGGTCAGATGCTGCTCGAGGGCGGTCGACCTGGAGAAGCCATCGCGCCGCTGCGGCAGGCGGCACAGCTCGCGCCCAACCCGGCCTTGATCCAGGTCATGCTTGGGCAGGCGCTCATCGCCTCGAATGATCATGGGCGGCTGGACGAGGCTATTACGATCCTGCAGGCGGCACTGACCCGCGAGCCGGAATCTGCCGACGCCTTCAGCCAGCTTGCGATGGCGTATGGACAAAAGAACGATCTGGCACATGCCGACCTGGCATCCGCGCAGGCGGCATACATGCGCGGCGACCTGAAAACCGCGCGCGAGATCGCGGCGCGTGCCAAGACGCGCTTCCCGATCGGATCGCCCGGCTGGGTGAAAGCCGACGACATCGCGGGCCTGAAGCCGCCGCAAAGCGCCCTCCAGCGTCATTGAACAAGGACCAACGATCATGACACCTTATCTTCGCTCACTTGCTGCCGGACTGGCTGCGCTCCTGCTCGTGCCGGCAGGCCCCGCGCGGCTACAGGCGCAATCGTTCAACACCAATCAGCGCAGCGAGATCGAGCAGATCGTAAAGGAGTATCTCCTGAGCCATCCCGAGCTGCTGCAGGACGTCATGGCGGAGCTGGAGAAGCGGCAAACCGCCGCCGAAGAGGAAAGGCATCGCACGGCAGTCAAAGAGAACGGCACCACAATCTTTGCCTCGCCGTACCAGGTCACGCTCGGCAACCCGCAGGGTGAAGTCACCCTGGTCGAGTTCTTCGACTACAATTGCGGGTACTGCAAGCGCGCGATGAGCGACATGCTCGAGCTTTTGAAAACCGACCCCAAGCTCAGGTTCGTGCTCAAGGAATTTCCGGTTCTCGGCGAAGGCTCCGTTCAGGCCGCCCAAGTGGCAGCCGCGGTGCGCATGCAAGACAAGAGCGGTGGCAGTAAATACCTCGAATTCCATCAGAAGCTTTTGGGCGGCCGCGGCCACGCCGACAAGGCGCGCGCGATCGCGGTAGCTCAGGAAGTCGGCTTCGATGTTGGCCGCATCGAAAGGGACATGACAAGCGAGGAGGTGAAGGCGCAACTGGAGGAAAGCCTCAAGCTCGCAGAAGCCCTGGGCCTGAATGGGACGCCAAGCTACGTGGTGGGCAGCGAGGTCCTGGTTGGTGCCGTTGGCCTCAATGCGCTCAGGGAGAAGGTGAACACTGCGCGTTGCGGCAAGGCGGCATGTTGATCGAGCGGTTCGATCGGGAGATCGACAAGATAACGGGCCAGGACTCAGGGTTTTTCCTCGCCAACGCATTATAGGCTCTCGACTTTCCCTTTCGGAGCGAGGCGCTTATAAAGCGGTGATCCCCTGGTCACGGTACCGGACCATTACATGGCGAAAACCGTCTACGTCCTCAATGGGCCCAATCTCAACCTCCTAGGCACGCGCCAACCCGAGATCTACGGGCACGAGACGCTCGGTGACGTCGAGAAGCTTTGCCGCGAGACGGCGCAGCGCCATCGGCTGACCATTGAGTTCCGGCAGTCCAACCACGAGGGCGATCTTCTCGATTCCATCCACGAGGCTGCGACCAGGAATGCCGCAGGCATCGTGATCAACGCGGGTGCCTATACCCATACTTCGCTTGCCCTGCGCGATGCGGTTGCGGCCATCGAGCTGCCCGTCGTCGAAGTGCATATTAGCAACGTCTTCGCTCGCGAGAAATTTCGTCATCAATCGCATATCGCGCCGGTCGCAAGGGCAAGCATCTGCGGTTTCGGCGTAGAGGGTTACGCGCTCGCCATAGCGGGATTGGCCGCCCTGGTGACGCCCAGGGCCGCGAGAGCCGATGCGAAGAGCGGTGAGCGGACATGAGGGATCCAGGCGATCAGAGACCGGCAATCGATCAAGAGTTGATCCGCGAACTGGCTCGGTTGCTGGAGGAGACCGGCCTCACCGAAATCGAGTTCGAGCGCGAGGGCCATCGCGTGCGGGTTGCCCGCCAGCCAATCATCGGCCCTGCTGTCTCCCATTCGCGACCGGCTGCCGCGCTTGCGACTGTCGTGGCTGCAACCGATGCCGCCGCGGCTGATCCTGCCAAGCATCCGGGCGTGGTTACCTCACCAATGGTGGGCACGGCGTATCTCGCACCGGAGCCCGGCGCCAGGCGGTTCGTGGAAGTGGGCGGTCGTGTGCGCGTGGGCGAGACGCTCTTGATCATTGAGGCGATGAAAACCATGAATCAGATTCCCAGCCCGCGTGCAGGGACCGTAATCCAAATCCTGATCGATGACGGCCAGCCGGTCGAGTTCGGCGAGCCGCTGATGATCATCGAATAGGACGCGGAGCTCCGCGCCGGCGAGGGTGCATGCGGCAATGTTCGATAAGATCCTGATCGCGAACCGGGGCGAGATAGCGCTCCGGGTGCTGCGCGCTTGCAAGGAGCTTGGCATACCCTCGGTCGCCGTGCATTCGACTGCCGACGAGGACGCCATGCATGTGCGACTCGCCGATGAAAGCGTGTGCATCGGACCGCCGACCGTACGCGACAGCTATCTCAACATACCTGCCTTGCTGGCGGCATGCGAGATCACTGGCGCCGATGCAGTGCATCCGGGTTACGGATTTCTTTCCGAGAATGCGCGCTTTGCGGAGATCCTGCAGGAGCACAATATCCATTTCATCGGACCCAAGCCGGCGCATATCCGGTTGATGGGGGACAAGATCGAGGCCAAACGCACTGCCAGTCGCCTGGGAATTCCGGTCGTGCCGGGCTCGGACGGCCCGCTCGGCTCCGAGCAGGAGGCGTTCTCTGTCGCGCGCTCGGTGGGTTTTCCGGTTCTGGTGAAGGCCGCGGCGGGAGGGGGAGGCCGCGGCATGAAGGTGGTGCACCGGCCGGAGGAGCTTGCTGCCTCGCTGGCGATCGCACGCGCCGAGTCCAAGGCGGCGTTCGGCGAGGATACGCTTTACGTTGAGAAGTATCTCGCGCGGCCGCGTCACATCGAGATCCAGGTGCTGGGGGACGGACGTGGGCGCGCCATCCACCTTGGCGAGCGCGATTGCTCCCTGCAGCGAAGATACCAGAAAGTGTGGGAGGAAGGTCCCTGCCCTGCGCTCAACGAGAATGCGCGCAACTCGATCGGCGAGACGGCTGCCAAGGCCATGCGGGAGCTGGAATATCTGGGGGTCGGGACCGTCGAGTTTTTGTTCGAGGATGGAAAATTTTACTTCATTGAGATGAACACACGCATTCAGGTCGAGCATCCGGTGACCGAGATGATCACCGACATCGATCTGGTGCTCGAGCAGATCCGCGTGGCCGCCGGCAGCGAGCTTGGATTCTCGCAACGCGACGTGAAGTTCCACGGCCATGCGATCGAGTGTCGCATTAACGCAGAAAATCCGGTTTCATTCCGCGCATCGCCAGGCAAGATCGTGCACTACCACCCGCCCGGCGGGCTTGGTGTGCGCGTGGATTCGGCCGTGTATCACGGCTACACCATCCCGCCCTTCTATGACTCGCTGGTGGGCAAGCTGATCGTGCACGGGAAAAGCCGGGGCGAATGCCTGATGCGGCTCAAGCGTGCATTGGACGAGTTTGTGATCGACGGCATCGAGACGACCTTGCCGCTCTTTCGCGCTCTTGTGCGCGAGAAGGACGTGATCGACGGTGATTATCACATCCATTGGCTGGAGGCGTTTCTGGCCAACGGAGGCATGGCTGAGAATCTTAGCCTGTGATTGGAGCGGGCGGATGCATGGCTGGTCTGGTCGGCCTGGCGGCTCTTGCCCGTATCCGCTTGTAACAGCTTCTCTGCAGCTTCATCTCTGCTTCGAGGCTCGGAACGCGAATGGCAAACCGTGAATCGGCACTGATCGAGATCACGCCGGAGGTTCTGCTCAAAGCGTATGCCTGCGGCATATTTCCGATGGCTGAAAGCGCTGACGATCCGGCCCTGTTCTGGATCGAACCAGAGCGGCGCGGCGTGATCCCGCTTGATCGCTTTCATATGCCTGCCCGGCTTGCCCGCACTGTGCGCTCTGACCGTTTCACGGTCACCATCGACCGCGACTTCGACGCCGTCCTCGATGGGTGCGCGCAACCTTCGGAGGGTCGCCCGCGCACCTGGATCAACGCGCGAATCCGGCTGCTTTATCGCAAGCTCTATGAGCGTCGGCATTGCCATAGCGTTGAGGTTTACGAGGGCGATGCGCTGGTCGGCGGGCTTTACGGAGTAACGCTTGGTCGGGCATTCTTTGGCGAGAGCATGTTCCATCGCGCGCGCGACGCCTCCAAGGTTGCCCTTGTCCATCTGGTTGCGCGGCTGAGGGCCGGAGGCTTCCGGCTTCTGGACACCCAGTTCGTCACCGATCATCTCAGGAGCTTCGGCGCAATCGAGGTGCCGCGCCGGCAATATCACAAGCTTCTGGAAGCGGCGCTCTCGGGCGAAGGCGATTTTGCCGCGCTGGACGTACAGCATCCCGTCAAAGGAGTTCAGGTGCTGGCCCAGCTGTCGTCGCGGCACGCGCGCTAATGTCGTGTGCCTGACGCTTCATTCATCGGTGTCATTCCGGGCGTGCGCCGCAACCATGGCCAGGGGCCGGGGTTATGGATTACGGATTCCGCGCTTTGCTCGAAGAATGATGGATGACGGTCGGAGTCACGACACTAGCGCTCTCCCGCTCAGGAGCTACCGTGGTAGCCGGAGGGCAACCTGCCGTGCCGCTTCCCATTGAAGACTACGCCCTGATCGGTGACTGCGAGACGGCTGCCTTGGTCGGGCGAGATGGCTCGATCGACTGGCTGTGCCTTCCCCGGTTTGATTCCGATTCGTGCTTTGCCGCGCTGCTCGGGAATCCGGAAAACGGCTGCTGGACCATGGCTCCAGAAGAAGCCGCACAGGTGTCGAGGCGATACAGGGGCGATACGCTTATTCTTGAGACGACATTCAAAACAAGCAGCGGAAGCGTGCTTCTGGTCGACTTCATGCCGCTGAAAGACAGGTGTTGCGAGCTGATGCGGCTCGTTTTCGGGCTCGAAGGCCGCGTACGCATGCGCAGCCAGATCATCATCCGGTTCGATTACGGATCCACGGTTCCCTGGGTGACGCGGCTCGATGACGGCGCGCTGCGCGCCATAGCGGGGCCGCAAATGCTACTTCTGAAGACCCCAGCGCCGCTTCGCGGTGAGGGCATGACGACGGTCAGCGAGTTTACGGTCGAGCAGGGCCAGCGGATACCCTTTGTCCTGAGCCACGCACCCTCGTATCTGCCTCCACCGGATTCGATTGATCCGTTCACCGCCCTGGAGCAGACGGAGCGGTTTTGGAACCAATGGGCGGCCGCTTGCACGAATGCGGGCCGCTGGTCGAAGATCGTGCTCCGCTCACTCATCACCCTCAAGGCGCTCACCTTTGCACCGACCGGAGGGATCGTCGCCGCCGCGACGACCTCGCTGCCGGAGAGCATCGGCGGCCTGCGCAACTGGGATTACCGTTTCTGCTGGGTTCGCGATGCGACCCTGACGCTCACGGCCCTCATGGGCGGCGGTTTTTTCGAGGAAGCCAGCGCCTGGCGCGACTGGCTGGTGCGGGCGGCCGCCGGCAGTCCCAATCAGTTGCAGATCATGTACGGGATCGCCGGCGAGCGTCGGCTTTGGGAATGGGAGGTGGCCTGGCTCGCTGGATACAAGGCCTCCAAGCCGGTACGGATCGGAAATGCCGCGCATGCGCAACTGCAGCTCGATGTGTTTGGCGAGCTGATGGATGCGCTCTATCAGGCGCGCCGCAACGGGCTGCCAAGGTCGGAGCCGGCCTGGGCTGTTGAGCTCGCATTGCTCGAGCACCTGGAATCGATCTGGCGGAAGCCGGACAGCGGCATCTGGGAGATGCGCGGCCCGCCTCGCCATTTCACGCACTCCAAGATGATGGCGTGGGTAGCCTTCGATCGGGCAATCAAGAGCGCTCAAGAGTTTGGAATGCCCGGGCCGATCGAACAATGGCAGCGCGTGCGAACGGAAATTCACGACGATGTTTGTCGCAACGGGTACGATGCAGAGCGCAATGCCTTCGTTCAGAGCTATGGCTCGAAGGAGCTCGATGCCAGCCTGCTGCTGACGCCCGCAATCGGGTTTCTGCCTGCGAGTGACCCACGGGTGCGCGCGACCGTGGAGGCGGTGGAGCGCGATCTGCTGGTCGACGGGTTTGTGCATCGGTATCGCACGTCCCGCGCGGACGATGGCTTGCCGCCCGGTGAAGGCGCTTTTCTGGCCTGCAGCTTCTGGCTGGCAGACGCCTACTGTCTGCTTGGCCGCACACGAGATGCCGAGCAGCTTTTCGAGCGACTAGTGGGCTTGTGTAACGATGTCGGCCTGCTCTCCGAGGAATACGACCCGCATGGCAGGCGCATGCTGGGCAATTTTCCGCAGGCATTCTCCCACATCTCGCTGGTCAACACGGCGCATAATCTCAGCCATGAGGAGAAACCATCGGAGCAGCGAGGGCACTAAGCAGCGCGGGTGTGCTCTACGTACGGCCCGCGTCCATCTCAAACGCCGTTCGCAGCGGTGTGGTCCGCGCCGTTAGGGAACAGAGCGTAAGCGCGACAGTTGATATCAAGGGCATATCGCGCCGACTAATCCGTTTGAAGAGAAAGCCTTTGCATGACCGCAAGGACCTCCCCCACCCCGCTAGGCAAGCAAGCCGCCGCTACGGAGAATTGGGGTGCGCAAGACATCCTGTGCGTCAATACCATTCGCACACTGGCCATCGATGCGGTGCAGAAAGCGAATTCCGGCCATCCGGGCACTCCGATGGCGCTGGCGCCGGTTGCTTACATCCTTTGGCAGGAGTTCCTGCGCTACGACCCGGCCGACCCGCTCTGGCCCAATCGCGACCGATTTATTCTTTCGGCGGGGCATGCCTCGATGCTGCTCTACGCGGTGCTGCATCTTTCGCAAGTGCGCCGCCTGGATCGCCATGCCATTACCAACAAGCCGGCAGTCAGCCTGGATGACATCAAGCGATTCCGTCAGATCGACAGCGTAACCCCCGGACATCCTGAATACGGTCTGACCACCGGCGTCGAGACCACCACCGGACCGCTCGGGCAGGGATGCGGCAACAGCGTGGGATTCGCGATCGCCTCGCGCTGGCTCGCCGCCCGTTACAACCGGCCTGGGTTCTCGCTGTTCGATTTCGACGTCTATGCGATCTGCAGCGACGGTGATCTGATGGAGGGTGTCGCAAGCGAGGCAGCCTCGCTTGCCGGCCATCTGCAGCTCTCCAATCTGTGCTGGATCTATGACAGCAACACGGTGACCATTGAGGGTCATACCGAGCTTGCCTTCAGCGAGGATGTACAAAGCCGATTCAAAGGCTATCGCTGGAATGTGCTGCGAGTAGGCGACGCGAACGACCGGGTAGCGCTTGTGGATGCCTTGACAACGTTCCGGCGCACATCGGATCGCCCGACCCTCGTCATCGTCAACAGCACGATCGGCTATGGTGCGCCGCATAAGCAGAACACGGCTGCTGCTCACAGCGACGCGCTCGGCATCGAGGAGGTACGCCTGGCCAAGCGTTCGTACGGGTGGCCCGAGGATTCCGACTTTCTGGTCCCCGACGGCGTCTATGACCGCTTCCGCACGGGCATCGGTCAGCGTGGCGGTGCGCTGCGCGAATTGTGGAACGAGAGGTGGACAGCATACCGCGGCGCGCACGCCGAAAGCGCATCCGAACTCGCGCAGCTTTGGTCCCGCGATCTGCCGAATGATTGGGACAGCCAGCTGCCGGCATTCCCGGCTGATGGCAAGAGCATGGCCACGCGCGAGGCTTCCGGCCACGTGCTCAACGCTGCCGCAGCGCGGATTCCCTGGCTGATGGGCGGTGCCGGCGACCTTGCCCCCTCCACCAAGACAAAGCTGTCCGTCGACGGCGCGGGAACATTGACAGCGCGCGAGCCAGGCGGCCGCAACATGCATTTCGGGGTGCGCGAGCACGCGATGGGAGCGATCGTCAACGGCCTTGCGCTCTCCCATCTACGTGCATTCGGCGCAACTTTCCTGATATTCAGCGACTATATGCGTCCGCCGCTGCGTCTAGCGGCCTTGATGAAGCTGCCGATCCTGCACGTCTTCACGCACGATTCGATCGGCGTCGGGGAGGACGGCCCCACCCACCAGCCCATCGAGCAGCTCGTTGGGCTGCGCGCCATTCCCGGCATGATCGTGTTGCGGCCGGCTGACGCCAACGAAGTATGCGAAGCGTATCGGCTTATTCTACGCCTGCGGGACCGGCCCGCCTGCCTCGTACTGAGCCGGCAGGCGCTGCCCGTATTTGACAGAAGCCGCTACGCGCCTGCAAGTGGACTTGCGCGCGGCGCCTATGTCATGGCCGACCCTGAGCATGGCGAGCCGCGCGTGCTGCTGATCGGCACCGGCAGCGAAGTGCAGCTCTGCGTCGAGGTTCACGAGCGGCTCCGCGCAGAGGGCATCGGAGCGAGAGTGGTGAGCATGCCGTCCTGGGAATTGTTCGAGGCGCAGGATGCCGATTACCGCGAAAGCGTGCTGCCTTCGCGCATCAGCGCGCGGGTCACCGTCGAGCAGGGCTCCGTCATCGGCTGGGACCGCTATGCAGGCGCAGGTGGCGCGATCATCGGCATGCATGGATTTGGAGCATCGGCGCCGCTCAAGGACTTGCTGAAGAAATTCGGGTTCACGGCCGACCTTGTGATGGAAGCCGCACGAGGTCAAATTGAAAGACGCAGATCGCAGGGAAACGACGCCGCATGAACCCTCTAAAGCAGCTGCAGGATTACGGCCAGTCGGTGTGGCTCGATTTTCTTGCGCGCGGTTTCATCGCCAAAGGGCATCTTAAGAAGCTCGTGGATGAAGACGGATTGGCGGGGGTAACCTCCAATCCGTCCATCTTCGAAAAGGCGATTGCCCAGACCGACGAGTACGATAAGGCGATCGCGCGGGTGATGGCGGGAAACGACCGCGCAGTCGGCGAGCTCTACGAGGGGCTTGCGGTCGCCGACATCAAGCACGCAGCCGACGTGCTGCGTCCCGTCTTCGATGCGCGGCAGGGCGCGGATGGCTTCGTCAGCATCGAGGTATCTCCATATCTTGCGAACGATACCGAGCACAGCCTGGACGAGGCGCGTCGCCTCTGGCGGGAAGTCGATCGCAAAAACCTGATGATCAAGATCCCGGCTACTCCGGCCGGACTGCCCGCTATCCGGACGCTGATCGGCGAAGGCATCAACGTCAATATCACGCTGCTGTTCTCGCAAAAGGTCTATGAGCAGGTGGTGGAAGCCTATCTTTGCGGTCTCGAGGCGCTTACTGCCGCTGGACGTGATCTCGACTCGGTCGCAAGCGTCGCGAGCTTTTTTGTAAGTCGCATCGACACCGCAGTTGACAAGCTGCTCGACCAGAAAATCGCTCAAGCCAACGATCCCGATGAAAAGGCGCGGCTCGCAGCGCTGAAGGGCAAGGTCGCAATCGCCAATGCCAGGCTCGCTTATCGGCGCTATCAGCGGCGTTTCACCGGGGAGCGCTGGCGCGCGCTTGCGGCAAAGGGAGCAAAGCCGCAGCGGCTGCTGTGGGCCAGCACCGGCACCAAGAACAAGGCCTACAGTGATGTCTTTTATGTCGAGGAGCTGATCGGGCGCGATACGATCAATACCACGCCGCTTGCCACGCTCGATGCATTCCGAGATCACGGCAAACTGCGCCCAAGCCTTGAAGAGAACCTCGGAGCTGCAGAGCACGTCTTGGACGAGCTTGCGCGCGCCGGCATTTCTCTGGACGCCGTTACGGACAAACTGATCGAGGATGGCGTCCAGTTGTTTGCCGATGCAGCGGATGCGCTCTTGAGCGCTCTCGCGAAAAAACTCGCCGCACTGCTGGATGATCGCGCCGATCGGCAGAAGCTCCTGCTGCCGCCGGCAATCGATGGGCCGACCAATCAGGCCGTGGAAACCTGGCGTGCGCAGGGCAATGTCCGCCGGTTGTTCCGTCACGACAAGACGCTGTGGACGAATGCGGACGAGAACCGATGGCTCGGCTGGCTCGACTGCGTGCAGACAGGACTCGATCGGCTGGGCGAATACCAGGCATTCGCACAGGAAGTGCGAAATGAAGGATTTACCCATGCGCTCCTCCTGGGCATGGGCGGATCGAGCTTGGGGCCTGAAGTTCTGGCGCAAACCTTCGGCCATCAGCCTGGCTGGCCCAAACTGCGCATCCTGGATTCCACGGACCCGGCGCAGATCAGGGCCGAGGAGGCCAAGCTCGATCTGACGCGGACATTGTTCATCGTGTCGAGCAAGTCGGGCAGCACGACCGAGCCGAACGTGCTGAAGGACTAT
>Ga0306923_10003881_pt1 | contig 14190 bp, 9 predicted proteins | sample sta12Can44000108_FD_203841 | JGI IMG/M metagenome (GOLD analysis project Ga0306923, IMG submission 203841) | Lab enrichment of tropical soil microbial communities from Luquillo Experimental Forest, Puerto Rico - statanox.12C.anox.44.000.108 (v2)... | ecosystem: Environmental > Terrestrial > Soil... | reverse complement strand
AAGCCCGGCGGGCTCTCATGCTGCTGCGCGAAGGCGAAGTTCCCGGGCCGGCCAGCCTGCCCGGCCTGGTTTCGGAGACCTCCGCGATGCTTGGCATCCCAGCCATGCTGGAGACGGATGGCGTCCCGTGCCCGCTGGGCGACGGCGCCGGGCTAACGCTTTACCGTGTCGTGCAGGAAGCACTCACGAACGTGGCCAAACACGCGGGGCGCGGGGCCCGGGTAACTGTGCGCCTCGACTGGGCGCCAGACGGCGTCGAGGTATCGGTCTTGGACCGTCATGGGGACGGCATCGACGCCGCCCTGCCATCAAGCGGTTGCGGCCTGACCGGCATGGCCGAGCGGGTGACGCTGATCGGCGGCCGTCTCCGCGCGGGTCCCGCAGTCGGCGGTTTCATGGTTCACCTATGGCTGCCTGCGCGCCCGCCCGGCCAGGAGCGGGCGCGATGACGACGATCCGTGTCCTCGTGGCGGACGACCAGCGGGTGGTTCGCGATGGCCTGCGCATGCTGCTTGGCATGCTGCCCGGGATCGAGGTGATCGGCACGGCGGTCGACGGAACCGACGCCGTACGCCAAGCGGTAAAGGCCGTGCCGGACGTCGTGCTCATGGACCTGCATATGCCGAACTGTGACGGAGTTGAGGCGATCCGCCGGATCGTGCGCGAGCAGCCATCCGTTCGTGTCGTGGTGCTGACCGCGTACTCGGACGACGACTCGGTGTTCGCGGCGCTGCGGGCGGGCGCGCGCGGCTTCCTCACCAAGGACGCTGGTGCCACGGAGATCTTCCAGGCGGTGTCGGCGGTCTGCGCGGGAGACGCCCAGCTGGATCCGTCGGTACAGCGAAGGCTGATCGACGCCATCGCCCAGGGCGGGCGCATGCGCCTGCCTGGCGCTACCAGCGAGCCCGGTGGCCAGGAAAGACCCACACTGGGCTCGCTTACCCAGCGAGAGGTCGAGGTGCTTACCCAGATCGGCGCCGGCCTTTCAAACGCCGAGATCGCCGACAAGTTCCGGATCTCCCAGGCGACGGTGAAGACGCACGTTAACCGGCTGCTCGCTAAGACCGGGACGCGCGACCGCGCGCAGCTGGTCGCCTATGCGTTCCGGGAGGGACTGGCGACCTGAACGCCGCGCCACCGCTAGCCACGGCGCTGAGCCGGCCCGGTCACCCGGTACACCTTGGTTACCTGGTAAGCGCGCCGGTCCATCGCCAGTGCCGCGGCTCGTGCCTTCGCCATCGCGGCCCCGTCAAGGTGCCGGGCGACGGCCAGCGCGAGGAACTCCCGCGTATCTCCGCCGCGCGCGCTCACCCGGACCAGTCCGGTGCGCGGCGAGTAGTACTTGATCTGATGGCCGCTCGCGGGGTCGTTGGGGCTCGTCTCGTCTACCACGAGCACCTGGCGATAGCAGCCAGCCTGCACGCATGTCGCCTGCCCGGTACGGGCGATCCGGGACACGTCGTCGAACTGGATCGCCGGGACCAGCCCTTCCCGGTACTGCGCGCCCGCCCTGGGCTCGCTCAGCATGTGGATGCCGCCATAGGCGCCCGCCGTCCCCCTGATCCAGGTACTCGGGGCCCCGGTGAACTTCCCGTTGTCGTATTCCTCGGGATACTCGCCGAAGTTCCACACGTTGCCCTTGTCGTCCTGGGCGAAGAAGGCGAGTTCCTGTTCCTGCAGTCCGCCATCGCGGAAATCCTGGTCCAGCGCTACGACCGTGTGCACGTGGTCGACCTGTTTCCACAGGTCGGTGACGGTGAACACGACGCTGTGCGGATGCGACCCTTCGCCGTCGGCGATCGTCCCCTGGTAGACGAACTGGGTGCCGACGACCAGCGGGAACATCGGGTTGCTGACATCCAGCGGCCGGGAGAACCCGTCGGCCGCATGCTGAGCCGGCCGGCCGGACCCGGTGGGCTGGGCTCCCTTCCCAGCCGCGCCCGCACTCTGGCTAGCCTGCCCGCACGCGGCTACCAGACCGGCGGCGAGCACGGCGGCGGCAGCCAGGACGGGCGCCGCGGGCAATGGCCTGAGAGGCCTTCGAGAGATAATCATGCGTTTCCTCCCGGTGAGTAGCGCCTGCTGTGACCGAACCTCAGGTACAGCGACGGGACGATGAAAAGGTTGAGCAGCGTGGAGGTGACCAGACCACCGAGGATGACCACGGCGAGCGGGTGCTCAATCTCGTGCCCCGGCCGCAGACCAAGAGCGACTAGCGGAACCAGGGCCAGCCCAGTGGCCAGTGAGGTCATCAGGATCGGCGCCAGCCGCTCGCGTGCACCGCGCAGCACTAGCTGCGGCCCGAACTCCATTCCCTCGTTGTCCTCCAGGTGCTGGCAGTGGTTGATCAGCAGGATCCCGTTGCGCGCGGCGATCCCGAACACGGTGAAGAATCCGACCAGAGAACCGAGGGATATGATCCCGCCGGCCAGCCAGGCTGCCAGCACGCCGCCGACGAGCGCCATCGGCAACGTGAGGAACGTGAGCACCGCGAGCCGCCACCTGCGGAACGATGCCTGCAGGAGGAGCAGGATCAGCACGGCCGCGATGACCGCCGACTCGAGCAGGCGGCTCTGCGCGGCCTGCCGCTCCTGGTACTCACCCAGCAGTTCGACGTGATACCCGCGGTCCAGGCGTACCGAAGCCAGCCTGTGCTCGATGTCATTGACGACCGAGCCGAGGTCCCGGCCGGACACGTTCGCTCCCACGTCGAGGTAGCGTGAGTCACCCTGCCGGTCGATGGCGTTGGGATTCGGGCGAAGCGCGACGGTGGCGACTTCCCCCAGCCGGACCCGCCCGCCCGCCGGCAAGTCGATCGGGAGGTTCTCGATGTCGGAGAAGCTGTGCCTGGTTCGCTCCGGGCTCCAGACCACGACGTCATAAGCCTTTCCCGCCCGGAAGATGTCGCCGACTTCCTCCCCTGCCACCAGGGTGGCCGCGTCCCTGCGGACATCGCCCGGCTTGAGGCCGTACCTCTCGGCCTTGACGAGGTTGACGGTCACATCGACCTGCGGGATGTCCGATGAGATGTCACGGTGCGCGTCCACGACCCCGGGAATTGACCTCACCAGGCCGAGGATCTGGTCCGATTTCGTGCGCAGGGTCTTCAGGTCCTCACCGTAGGTGCGCACGATGACGGGTTCCTTCCCGCCGGTGAGCACCTCCTGGATCCGCTCATCGAGGTATGTCTGGACTTCCCGGTACAGGCCCGGGTATCCGTTGGCGACGGTCTTTATACGGTCGAGGGTGGTCGAGTAGTCCGCGCTGGGCTTGAGGCTGACCCAGATCTCTCCGAGGTTGACGCCGGCGACCTCTTCGCCGAGCAGTGCCTGGCCGATGTGCGCGCCGGCGCTCTGCACGCCGGGGATGGCCAGCAGTTCCCTGCTGATCCGTGTCGTCGATCGTTCCATCTCCGCGCTCGACGTGCCCGGCGGCGCGACCCAGTGGATGAGGAAGTCCCGTTCCCTGAAGTTGGGGAACAGTGACTGGCCTAGGTGCGGGTACACCGTGACGCCAAGGACCGTCACGAGGGCGAACACCGCGTACGCCGCGACGGGCCGGACGATGATCCGCGACAGCCCGGCGGTGTAAACCTTCTGCAGCCAGGTCACCAGCGGGGACTTGCGGCGCTCGATGGGCGCGCCGCGCAGCAGCAGCAGGGCGAGCGCGGGGGTCACGGTGAGCGCGACCACCATCGAGGCCGCCATCGCGAGCGTATAGGACAGCACCAGCGGCCGGAAGAACGCCCCGGTGAGCCCCACGAGCAGGAAGACCGGGATCGACGCCGCCACGAGGATGAGCGTGGCGTACACGATCGGGCTGCGCACCTCGAGGCAGGCGCTGAGGATCACGGCGGAGGTCGGCCGGCCGCCGCCGCGCAGGCGCTCCTCACGCAGCCGTCTGGTGATGTTCTCCACGTCGATGATCGCGTCGTCCACCACGGCGCCCAGCGCGATCACAATGCCGGCCAGCGTCATCGTGTTGATCGTGGCGCCGGTCCAGTAGAGCACCAGTATCGTCATCATGAGCGACAGCGGGATGGTGACGAGGCTGATCAACGCGACGCGCCACTCGAAAAGGAACAGCGCCAGGATCACCACGACCAGGATGAACCCGAGCACCATCGCCTGCGTCAGGTTAGCTATCGCGAGCTTGACGAAGTTGGCCTGCTGGAACACCTTCGTGTCGAACGTGACGCCAGGCAGCCCCGGCTGAAGCTCCTTGACCGCCTGCTCGACCCCCGCGGTCATCTGCAGGCTATTCGCCCACGGAAGTTTCTCGACGACGAGCAGCAGCCCAGGCTTGCCGTCGATGACTGCGTCGCCGATCAGCGGCTGGTGCGCCTCGGCGGCGAGCGCCACGTCGCCGAGCCGCACCGGGCCCGCCCTGGTCGTCGTGACCGGCACCTTCGCCAGGTCGGCCGGCGTGATGATCGGCAGGACGTTGCGAATCCCGATCCGCTGGTTCGGGGTTTCTATCATGCCCCCGGTACCGATGACGGCACCGGTGGAGAACTTCAGCAGTCCCGAGTCCACCGCGTCGGCCGTCGCCTGCATCACCTGGCCGAGCGAAACGTCTCGCGCCAGCATCTTCGACGGCTCTGCCTGCACCGTCATCAGCTGCAGCCGCTCGTTCCAGATAGCCACGTTCGCGACGCCGGGGACGCGCAGCAGCCGGGCGCGGATCGTCCAGTACGCCGTCATCGACATCTCGATGAGCGAGTGATCCTTCGACGTCATGCCGATCTGCATGGCGCGGCCCGTCGCGGAGACCGGTGCCAGCATGACCGGCGGCGCCGCCCACGTAGGCAGGCTGGGTGACACGATCGCCACGCGCTCTTGCACGAGCTGGCGTGCCCGGAGCAGGTCCGTGCCCGGCTTGAACAGCAGCTCGATCGACGACAGCTGCGGAACAGACTTGGACCTCATGTCATCCAGGCCCTGGATGCCGTTCAGCGAGGCCTCGAGCGGCACCGTCACGAGCTGCTCGACATCGGAGGTGGACAGGCCGACGCAGGCGGTCTGGATAAGCACCCGGGGCGGCGCGAACTCGGGAAACACGTCGACGTGCATCCTGGGGAGCGAGGTGATGCCGAGCAGCATCACGCCGATCGCCGCGTAGACGACGAGGTACCGGAACCTCAGGCTCGAGCTGATGATCGAGCGCATAAGAGTCCGGCGCGGCTGCGTAGCGCTCATTCTTCACCGCTGATGTTGTACTCGGTGCCCAGCAGCTCCGCCGATCCCACCGTCACCACCCGCGCGCCCGCGGGCGGCCCCGCTGACAGCAGGGCGATGTTGCCGCTGATCGCCGCGATCGTGACCGGCTGCCGCACGTAGGTCCTTGCCGCGGTGTTCACGAACGTCCACGTCGAGCCGTCGGTGTCGTAGACGACCGCCGGGTACGGGATGACCTCGCGCGCGCCCGTCCCGGCCACCGCCGAGGGCGCCGCGCTCACCGGCTGGGTCGCGATACCGAGACGCTGGACGGCGGCGCTGGTGAGCTGTAGCCGCGGGATCTGCGACCCGGCGACCGGGATGATCGCCGCCGGAGGCGCGTCGGCCGTGGTAGCGGTATCGCAGGCGCTCAGGACCAGCGCCGCGCCGGCTAGGAGACCCGCCATGGCCGGGTGCTTCATGGACATCTGTGCGCTTCCTTCCGATCATGCACCGCGAGACGTCAGTCGGGCATCGCTGCGGCATGCGTGGTTTCGGGCAGGCCCGGTGTACCGGGCGCCATCGGCGCCGGTTTCCGCGTCCGGCCGGCCGTCGTCATCAGGAACGCGGGCAGGACGAACACCTGGACGATGACCAGGCTCACCAGCCCGCCGAGCATCGTCACTGCCAGCGGATGCAGGAACTCAAGGCCAGCCTGGGTGCCCGCGACCGCCGCCGGCAGCAGGACCGCGGCCGTCGCCAGCGCCGACTGGGTGACGGGGACGGCGCGCTCACGCGCGGCGTCGCGGATGACGCGCCGCCGATCGGTGCCCCCGTTATCCGCCGCGTCGCGCGGTTGAGGCACACTCGCCTGCTCGGCGGCATGCACACGGCGGCCGAGCAGGACGCTGCCGCGGATGGCAAGCGCCAGGACGGCGAACAGCCCCGCCAGCGACGCGGTGCTCCACACCCCGCCGGCAATCAGCGCGGTGAGGACTCCGCCCGCGACCGACAGCGGCAGCGACGCCAGCATCAGCCCGGCCCGTCGCCAGCTCGCCGCCCCCGCCTGCATCAGCAGGAAAACGCCGACGAGCGCGACCACGCCGAACGCGAGCGCGCGAATGTCATCGGCACGCTGGGCGGTGACGTTCCCTAGCACCTCGGCGTGGTACTCGTAGGGCATCGGCACCCGCGCCAGCGCCGAACGCACGGCCGGCACCACGGCGGACGGGTCTCCCGTGACCGCGGCGGTCACGTCCACGCTGCGTAGCACGTCGTTGTGCACGATGGCGGTCGGCTCCGGGCGGACGGTCAGCGTGGCGATGTCCTTCAGCGCCACCTGTCCCCCAGCAGGCGTGTCGATCAGCAGGTTCCCGAGTTCGGTCAGGTTACCGCGCACCCGGGGCGCGCCCCAGACCACCACGTCGAAGATCTTCGATTGCTCGTAAAGGCTCCCGACGATAAGGCCCGAGGTAAGCGTCGTCGCGTCCCGCCGGACGTCACCGGGTCGCAGCCCGTATCGCTCGGCGGCCGCGAGGTTGACCCGCACCTCGACGGTCGGCTGCTGCGGTATGGGGTGCATAACGGGCCGGGCCACCCCGGGTACCCCGGAAAGCACCGTCCGTATCTGGCGGGCCTTGTCCTGGAGCACGGCGAGGTCGGCGCCGAAGACGCGGACGATGAGATCGTTGTTGTGATCGGCCATCAGCGTGGCGACGCGGTCGTCCGGGTACGTGCGCAGGTCGCTTCGCAGACCTGGGTAACCCCGCAGCGCCGTCTCGATCGCCGTCCGGCTCTGGCCGTAGTCGGCCTGGTCGTTCAGCGTGATCCACATCTCGGCGGAATTGACGTCGACAAGCTGATCGGAACCGACGGCCCGCCCGACATGAGTCCCGACGCTCTGCACCCCGGGCACGGTCCGCACCTCGTCCCCCACGGCGGCCGTAATCCGCTCCATCTCCGGCAGCGACGTGCCCGAGGCTGCCTCCACATGTACCAGCAGGTTTCGGTCCTGCAGCTGGGGGAGCAGCGAATTGCGCCCGATCTGGGGGATCACCGCGAGCGCGGCGAGCGCGAGCACGCCGGCCACCGCCCAGACCCGGGGCCACCGGCCGGCGGCGGGGAATCCCTTGTCGAACACCCGCCGCACCCATCCCGCGAACGGGCTCTGCCTGCCAGCGCCGGCGCCGCGCAGCAGCAGGGTGGCGAGCGTGGGCGTCAGCAGGAACGCCACAACCATCGACGAGAGCACCGCGAGTGCATAGGTCGCTACCAGCGGGTGGCTGAATGCCGTCACCGCCGGCCCCATGACGAGGAAGGGCAGCGTGGCGAGGAGGATCGCGAGGGTGGCGAACACGAGCGACCCCCGTACGGCGGCGAACGCCGCGGTAATGGCGGCACCGCCGGTCTCCGTGGCGTCGACATCGGTGATGACGTCATCGATCACTACACATACCGCCGCGGCCAGGCCGAGCAGCGTGATGCTCGTGAATGTGGTGCCCCGCAGGTACAGGACGTAGGCCGCCAGCATCAGCGACACCGGGACGGTGATGAGGCCGATCAGCGCCGTGCGCCACGAGGCGATCAGGCCGAGCGCCACAATGAGCAGGACGAGGCCGGCGAGCGCGACCCAGCTGACGTTCCGCAGCGCCGTCTCGATGAACGTCGCCGGACGGTATTCGGTCGATTCGATCGTGATGCCTTTCAGGCCCGGCGCCATGGAGGCCATCGCCGCGTTGATGTCACTGGTGACCTGAAGGGTGTTGGCGCCGGGAAACTTCTCGATCACGAGGAGCAGGCTGGGCGCGCCGTTCGCGACCGCGTCGCCGATAAGCGGCTGATGGTCCACGATCACGTTCGACACATCGCCCAATCGCAGCGCGCCCTTCCGCTCGCCTTCGACAGGCACGGCGGACAGCTGGCGTGGCGTCGATATCGGCGAGATGTGCTGTATGGCGACGCGCTGGCTGGCGGATTCGAAGAACCCTCCGGTGCCGGGCGTCGACGCCTCTACGAACGTCAGCGGCGAGACCCACAGCGCGTTGCCCGCGGTCTCTATCACTTGCGTCAGCGACACGTGCTCGGCCCGCAGCCGGCTCGGGTCGACCTGAACCTGCAGCTGCCTGTCCCGCTGGCCGTAGATGGACACGTTCGCCACTCCGTGCACGCCCATGAGACGCGGCCGGATCTTCCAGCGCGCGAGCACGGACATGTCGATGAGGGACACCTGCTTGGATGACAGCCTGATCATGGCGATCCGGCTGACCGAAGCCAGCGGCTGGATCATGATCGGCGGGCTGCCCACGTTGGGCAGCGCATGCGCCTGGGTCATCCGTTCCTGCACCATCTGCCGCGCCGCGTACAGGTTGGTGCCCGGCTGGAACGTCAAGTCGATCGCGGACAGGCCCGGCATCGAGGACGAATGAATGGTGTCCAGCCAGGGGACGCCGTTGAGCAGATCCTGTTCAAGCGGGACGGTGATCAGCTGCTCCACCTCGGCAGCCGAGAGGCCGAGCGCCTCCGTTTGGACCTCCACGGACGGCGGCATGAACTCCGGGTAGACATCGACCGGGGCGGATCGTAGCTGGGCTACGCCGATTACCAGCAGCCCGATGGTGAGCGCGATGACAAGGCGCCCGAACCTGACGCCAGAACCAATGATCCAGCCCATCGCAGATAATCCCCCCGTCAGCCGGAGTACCGTCGGCAGCGCTGCGACGAACGTAAGGCGCGCGGGCATCCGCGGTCGCCGGCGCACCGGTGTACGGGAATTCCGGTCGGCCTCAACCCTGGGGTTGGCTCACTCAACCCAGGGTTTGACGCGGCGCCCGCGATGAACGATCGGCGCTTACGCGGGGGGAGGGCCTGGAGGCCGTCGCCTGCCTGATGCTAGGCCGGGCGATCTGGCGCGAAGCGCCCGGCTGGCCTGGTAAGGATGTCGACACCCCGAGCAAGGCCCCGACTCCGTATGTGACCGCCGCGGCGACCGCCGCGACCGCCAGCTGGCGGAGGGCGGTCCCCATGACGTTGCGCCCGGACATGAGGCCGATCGTGGCCCCGAGCGCCAGCGCCGCGATCCCGCCGATGATCACCGAGGCGATCACCGCGGTCGTGCCCCCGGTGAAAAACCAGGGGAACAGGGGCAGGATGGCGCCTACCGCGAACGCCAGGAACGACGAGATGGCCGCTCGCCAGGCCGAGCTCGGCGCCTGCGGGTCAACACCTAGTTCGAGGCGGGCATGGGTATCGAGGGCGATTTCGGGGTTGGCGGACAGGATGCGGGCAACGGTGTTCGCGTCTTCGGCCGACAGGCCCTGAGCCCGGTACATGCCGGCCAGCTCCCGCTTCTCCCCTTCCGGATCCTCGGCGAGTTCCTGGCGCTCGACCTGCACTTCCCTGTCGACCATTTCCTGCTGTGCGCGAACCGATACCAGCTCGCCCGCCGCCATCGAGAATGCTCCCGCCAGCAGGCCCGCGACCCCGGCCAGGCGGACAGCCGACGCGTCGGTCGACGCTCCGGCCACGCCGAGCGTCAGCGACAGGTTGGTCAGCAGCCCGTCGCCGGCGCCGAGCACGGTGGCGCGAGTCGTCCCGCCTTGGACGTCGCGATGGCGGCTTCCCCTGGACCTGCCCAGGGTGAGCAGGTTCCCGACGGCTATGGTCCGCCGCGCGGGCGGGGTTTCCTTGGCTGTGCTCATCCGCGAGCCTCCCGAGAGGCGCTCGACCGACGGCATACGCCAGCCAGGATATTGCCCGCCCGCGGACGAGCCATATCCGAGGCTGGCGTTTCCGGGACGACCGCCCGCGCGAAGAGCACGACGACCCGCTCGGGCTGCTCGAGATGGTGCGCGCGGGGACGGACGCCAGGCAGGCCGGTGCCGAGGCGGTGCGCGGCACGATGTGCCGCAAGGTCGCGGTCCGGGCCGGCTCGGCCGAGCTCACGGTCTGGATCGACGACGACCACATCCGGCGGGTGCGCTATGCCGAGGGCGCGCCGGGCCCGGACACGGCCGTCGTGCGGAGCTGGACGCTCGAGCTGTGGGATTTCGGTGTCCCCGCCGATTCGCTGGACTGGTCGCGGCTGCCCAGCTTCCGGACGCCCCCCGACCCTCAGGATGCCTAGGACGGCGGGCCGGCCCCGGTGCGCCGGGGTCAGCCCGCCGGGTGCACGCTGACCGGTATTCCGGAGTAGCGCGCCATGCCGGTCACCGGGTCGGCCGCCCGGTGGCTCGTGAGCAGGTTGACGTTCGCCTCTTCGTAGCCGTGCGGCACCGAGACGGCGCCGCGCCTGATGGCGGGATCGACGTGCGCCGTGCCGGTGAGCTCGCCGCTGGCGCTGCGCACGATCACCGGCTGCCCGTCGGCCACGCCGGCGGCGGCCGCGTCGTCGGGGTGCAGCAGCACCTCCGGCGCATCGCCGAGGAATGTGAGCTGCGAGTTCACGTGCCGTTTTTGACGGCGCGGCACGAGGCACAGCGGCGCGGGCGGGCGCAGCGCCGCGAGCTGCGCCACCAGGGCCGGCGGGGCGAGCCGCCAGCCGCCGAGCCGCCGCAGGTGGTCCTCGACCCACGGCGCCGGGAGTTCGTACCCGGTCTCGGCGTACCCGGCGGCCGCGAGCTCAGGGAACGGCGTACGGGCACGGGCCGTCTGGCGTGCCAGCATCGCGTCGTCCGACTCCGGCCGGTCGTGGGGGGGCAGCGGCGCGGACAGCTCGTACCCAAGACGGCGGCCCACCTCGGCGAGCACCCACCAGGCGGACCGCCGCTCGCCCGCGGGCGCGACGACGGCGGGCGAGTACAGGCCGGCGACACGCGGGCTGAGGTGGTCCCAGAGGTTGATGTCGGCCCGCTCGAGCTGGTCCTTGGTCGGCAGCACGTGCGTGGACAGCGCGGTCGTCTCGTTCTCGATGATCTCGATCGTGGCCAGGACGTCTAGCCGCGTCAGCGCCCGGCGCATCACCGCGGCGTCCGGGAAGGCGGTCAGCAGGCCGCCGCCGAGGTTCAGCACCGCGCGGATGTTCCCGGCGGCGATCTCGCTGGGCAGCGCGGCGCAGGGCCACTCACCGAGGAATCCCGGCAGGTCGGGCCTACTCGGCGGCCCCGCGCAGAAGAACGTCTCCGCGGGCAGCAGCGGTAGTGGCGCGGCGTCGACCTGGCGGAAGAAGCCGGGATGGAACCACACTCCGCCCGGCCGGTTCATCGAGTCCGTGACGATCATGACCGCCCAGGCCAGCCACTGCACGACGTTGGCGTCCGCCGCCATCGTGACCCCGGTGCCGGTCTCGATCGCCACCCGCCCGGCGCGGCGGATGGCCGTGACCAGCTCCGCCAGCTGCCGTTCGGGCACGTCGCAGACCCGCGCGGCGTGCTCGAGCGTGTACGGCGCGACGGCGGCGCGCAGCTCATCGACGCCGACGGCGGGCTGGGCGAGCGCCGCCGCGTCCGCGGTCAGCAGCTCGCGGACGAGATGCGCCAGGATCGCGTAGTCGGTGCCCGGCCGCGGCGCGATGTGGCCGGAGGCGAGCCGTGCGGTCTCCGACCGCCGCGGGTCGATCACCCATACCTCGGCCCGCTCCCGCAGGCCGCGGATGGTCGTGGTCGGGCTCGGCGTCGCCGTGGTGTGGCCGTGCGAGACGACCGGGTTGACGCCTACGTAGACGACCAGCCTGGCACGGTCGTAATCGGGATGCGGGTTCAGCCCGGGGAAGCCGCCCGCCAGCGTCGCCGTCAGCACCTTCGCCGTGCCGTCGATGGTCAGCGGGCTGAACCGGGCGGGGGTCCCTATCGACCGGTGCAGCGCCTCGGCCATCCGGTAGCCCGCGGCGTCCATGCCGAGCCCGCTGCCGAAGAAGATGCCGACCGCTGACGGGCCGTGCCGGCCGATGATGTCGCGCAGCCGGGCGCCGAGGTCGTCCAGGCAGCCGTCCCACGACGCCGGCCGCAGCGCTCCGCCCGTCCGCGTCAGCGGACGGACGATGCGCCGCGGATGGTGGTGCATGGCGGGCAGCGCGCGCCCCTTGGCGCAGGTGTAGCCCTGCGATAGCGGGTGATCCCGGTCGCCGCGCACCCGGATGACCTCATCGCCGGCGACGTCGACGAGGATCCCGCACTGGGACGTGCAGATGCGGCAGTAGCTGCGTGCGGTCGTGATAGGTTCCCCGGACAACGCCGCCTCCGGATCTGGTGGTTACTTCGGCGGGAACCGCAAGGCGCCGTCGAGGCGGATGACCTCGCCGTTGAGGTAGTCGTTCTCGGCGATGGCCTGGACCAGGGCCGCGTATTCGGCCGGCCGGCCCATCCGCTTGGGGTACGGGATCTGCGGCCCCCAGTAGGCCTCGAGCTGGTCCCCGGCCTTGCCGTAGGCGGGGGTGAGGATGGTGCCCGGGGCGATGGTGACGACGCGCACGCCGACGGGGGACAGGTCGCGGGCCGCCACGAGCGTCATGGCGACGACGCCGCCCTTGGCCGCGGAGTAGGGAAGCTGGCCGATCTGGCCCTCGTAGGCGGCGATCGACGCCGTGTTGATGATGACGCCCCGGCCGCCGTCTTCGGCGGGCTCCTGCCGGGCGATGCCCTCGGCCGCGAGCCGCATCACGTTGAAGACGCTGATCAGGTAGGACTCAATGGTGGTGCGGAACCCGTCGATGCCCATGGCGCTGCCGTCCTTGGCGAGCAGCCGCCCGCCTATGGCCGGACCGCCGTGCACGTCAACGGAGATCCGCAGCGGCCCCATGGCCTCGGCCTCGGCGATGGCGGCGCGGACGTCGTCCTCGCTGGCGGCGTCGGCGTGCACGTAGCGGACGCCGAGTTCCTGCTCGAGGGCCTTGCCCTTCTCGTCCGCGACGTCCGCGACGACAACCTTGGCTCCCGCACCGTGCAGGCGGCGCACGGTCGCCTCGCCCATGCCGCCGGTGCCGCCGACCACGACGGCTGAGGACCCACTGATCTGCATTCAGGTTCTCCGAATCTTGCGAGTGACGCTCTTATAAGTGAGAATATCATTCTCCGCCGTAACAGCCGAGTGGGAGGCTACTCATGCCCGAAGCAGTCCTGGTGTCCGCGCTGCGCACCCCGATCGGGACCGCGTTCAAGGGAACGCTGCGCGATACCAGCGCGTTCGACCTGGCGGATCACATCGTCCGCGCCGCCGCGGAGGGACTCGACCCGGTCCGGATCGATGACGTCATACTCGGCGAAGGCCTCTACGGCGGCGGCGTGATAGCCAGGCACGCCGCGATCACCGCGGGACTCACCAGCGTTCCCGGGCTGGCGCAGAACCGGCACTGCGCGGCGGGCCAGGCCGCGGTGCAGAACGCGGCCGCGAGCATCCGGGCCGGCATGGATGAGCTGATCATCGCGGGCGGCGTGAACTCGGCGTCCACCTCGCCCCGGGCGAAGATCAGGGCCGGTGAGGAGTGGGTGGACTGGATGTCGCCGACCCACCCGGACCGCCCGGACGCGCCCAACAAGGACATGTCGATCACCGTGGGCTGGAACGCCGCGGTCGAGGCGGGCATCACCCGGGAGGAGATGGACGCCTGGGCGCTGCGCTCGCACCAGGTGGCGGTCCGTGCCATCGACGAGGGCCGGTTCAAAGAGGAGATCGTCCCGATTGAGACCCCGCACGGGCTGTTCGAGGCCGACGAGCATCCGCGTCGCGACACGAGCATGGAGAAGCTGGCCAGGCTGAAGGTGCTGCACCCGGAGATCGAGGGGTTCAGCATCACCGCCGGGAACGCGTGCGGCGCCAACGACGGCGCGGCCGCCCTGGTCGTGGCGAGTGACTCACTCGGCCTGCCCGCCCTGGCCTACGTCCGCTCGTGGGCGTCAGTCGGCGTCGACCCCGCGCGGACCGGGCTCGCCCCGGTCAAGGCGATCCCGAAGGCGCTGGCCCGTGCCGCCCTGTCGGCCGACCAGGTGGACCTGTTCGAGATCAACGAGGCGTTCGCGGCGATGTGCGTGGCCACCATCAAGCTGCTCGAACTCGACCCGGAGAAGGTCAACGTGAACGGCAGCGGCTGCTCGCTCGGCCACCC
>Ga0306923_10003879_pt1 | contig 14193 bp, 11 predicted proteins | sample sta12Can44000108_FD_203841 | JGI IMG/M metagenome (GOLD analysis project Ga0306923, IMG submission 203841) | Lab enrichment of tropical soil microbial communities from Luquillo Experimental Forest, Puerto Rico - statanox.12C.anox.44.000.108 (v2)... | ecosystem: Environmental > Terrestrial >... | reverse complement strand
GATCCGACTTGGCAGCAACAGATAAATCACGAACACGATGCACACTGCCCAGCCCAGGCGAGGCACCAGCCGCAACCGCTGCGTCCAAGCCAGCCAACCAAGCAGGACCAAGAACAGAACAAAGCAACCTACGTCGACGGCGCGATTGTAGTTGTCGAACGCGCTGAACAGCAGGTCCGCTTTGCGCCACCATGCGGCATAGCTGATAGAGCTGCCTACCGGCTGGCGCCCGTATGCGAAAAACAGCATGGCCGGCAGAACGAACTGCGCCCCCACGATGGTGATTCTGCGGCCGAGTGCGTGCCAGTAATGGGACCGCAGTTCGGCCAAGGCCGGCGAGAGCTCGACGCCGGCGATCACAACCGCGTAAAAGCCGAAGGCGGCTATATGACTGAGGTAGCAGGCAAGCGCCCCGAACGTGGACGCTAGTGCTCTCAACCACACCTGCTTATGCTCGAGTGCGAACCACAAAGCTGTGCTAGTGAGCGCAACGCCAAGCCCAAAAAGGTAATTCAAAAAACCCCAGAGGAAAGTTCGGTTATAGAGCAGTAGGAACGCCAGCAGGGGCCACATTCGCCACGCGCCTGTCGCAACGCGGTTCAACGAGACCGCTCCTCCTGCAATCAAGCCGAACGTCGCGACCAGGAACACTTTCGACGCAATCTCGAGCGGCATGATCCGAGCGAGCGGCGGGACAATCAGATCCTGCGCGAGGTTGGGCAGCGGGGCCCATTGCACTTTATAAAACGCATTCCCGCCCTCGGCGAGAACATGCATCCGCGCCAAATGGTTTGGATAGTCGAAGAGCGGCGGCAATACCGTTGAAAAGATTGGCGTAGTTACGAGCAGCATAAGCAACACGAAGGCGCCCCAGACGCGTAGGGCGCCGTTCGTCTCGACCGGCAAAGTTGCTGTAGCCGACGATGTGCTACCGTTGGGATCGAGGTTAGCTTGCCCTAGAACCGCTCGACCCATGGCCGCAGTTCGACCTCCCAGGTCCAGGCCGACCGCGGTTGCTGCAGGACATGCAAATATGAGGCGGCGATCGCGTCAGGGTCCAGCATGCTGTCGGGGTGATCCGGCGGCTCGACGCGGCCCGGATTGCGAATCGCGCCGTCAATTACAAAGTGCGCGACATGGATGCCTTGCGGGGCGAGCTCGCGCGCCATGCTTTGAGCGAGACCGCGCAACGCGAATTTTCCCATTGCGAAGGGCGCTGACAGCGGGTAGCCCTTGACGCTCGCCGAGGCGCCGGTGAACAGCACCGCACCATGCTTTTTCGGTAGCATCCGTTGGACAGCCTCACGGGCGACGAGAAAACCGCCATAGGCGCTGACCCTAATGGCTCGGTCGACCTCTGCCGGCACCAGCTCGGCCACCGGGCCGCGAGCACGCGCGCTGGCATTGTAGATGACGACGTCCGGGGTCCCGGTCGCGGCCTCGACCGCCGCGAACATCCGCGCGACTTGGCCCGGATCGGTTGCCTCGCAGGTAAAGGCCTTGGCACCGGTCTCGGCGCAAAGGGGCGTCAGCTTCTCGGAATTGCGCGCGGCAAGCGCCACCCGCAGGCCGTCGCGGGCCAAAAGGCGGGCCAGGGATGCGCTCAAACCGGTTCCGGCGCCAACGATCAACACGGTCTCGTAGCTTGGCTTTGGCATGTTCAACCTTCCTGGCATGATGGTCCGAGCATAATCATGTGCCAGAATAGCACCCACCGCTCCGTCTATTGGGAGGAGTTATTGACCACGCCACACCGCGTCGAGCCTCACGATAGGAGATTTGCTTTCGTGAACGGCAAACGCATGGCCTATGTGGAGCTTGGCGCGGGGGAAACCACGTTCCTCTTTCTCCACGGTAACCCGACCTCTTCCTATCTGTGGCGCAACGTTATGCCGGAGGTGGCCGGAATCGGCCGTTGTCTGGCGCCGGATTTGATCGGCATGGGCCACTCTCAGAAGCTCGAACAGCCCAGTGCTGATACCTACCATTTTGCGACCCATCGCGAATATCTGTGGGGCTTTCTCCAAGCTGTGATCGGCGGGAAATGCCCGGTTGTACTCGTCGGTCATGATTGGGGCTCCGCGCTCGGCTTCGATTGGGCCAATCACTACCGCGAGCGGGTGCGTGGAATCGTCTACATGGAAGCGATAGTCCGCCCGCTTAGTTGGGCGGAGTGGCCAGAGACCTCGCGGCGGGTTTTTCAAGGCTTCCGCTCGGCGGCGGGCGAGGAGATGATCCTGGAGAAGAACATGTTCGTTGAACGGGTTCTGCCGGCGTCGATCCTGCGGCGGCTGGAGCCAACGGAAATGGAGGAATACCGACACCCCTTTTCCAGCTCAAAGGACGACCGGTGGCCGACACTCTCGTGGCCGCGCGAAATCCCGATCGAGGGGACCCCTGCATCGGTCGTGGAGCTGGTAACCGCCTATGCTGGATGGATGGCTGCGAACGATATCCCGAAGCTGTTCGTCAATGCTGATCCAGGGGCCATTTTGGTCGGAGCACAGCGTGAATTCTGCCGGCAGTGGCGCAATCAGATCGAAATCACAGTCGCCGGCGGTCACTTCATTCAGGAGGATTCTGGCCCGGAAATCGGCAGCGCCATCGCCTCTTGGATCGCTCAGACGCTCGTCGGGTGACCCTCTTCCTCGTCTACGGCCTCTTCCGACTTGTTGCTGCGTACCCGTGGTCCTGCAAACGCCGTGACGACGCCGTGCAATGTGCGAAGCTCCTGCTCAGTACATTGCGCGCGCTGGAAGAGGCTGCGCAAGTTACGGACCATGCTTGGACGGCTTTCGCGATTGCGCAGAAAGCCGTTGCGCACAAGCTCTTCCTCCAGGTGCTCGAAGAAGTTGAGCAGCTCTTCCTTGGTGGCCGGCCGGCTCCCGCCTCGGCATAAAATCTCGGGCGCAGCCGGAGTACCCGAGGTAAACCATTCGTAGCCAATGATCATCACCGCCTGAGCGAGGTTCAACGACGAGAACCCTGGATTGAGCGGCACAGTCAGTACGGTGTCGGCGAGAGCCACATCGTCATTCAGGAGACCGGTCCGCTCCGGCCCGAACATGACGCCGCAAGGCTCGTCCGCCGCAAGCCAGCCGCGCATCTCCTGCGCCGCATGGCGGGGTGTTACCTCGCGCCTGACCATGCCGCGGTCGCGCGCGGTTGCCGCATAGACATGAACGAGATCCGCGATCGCTGCCGGCAGATCCGGGTAAAGCCGCGCCTTGGCGAGCACCGCATCGGCGCCGCTCGCCGCGGCCAGCGCCTTATCGGAGGGCCAGCCGTCGCGCGGCCGCACCAGGCGCAGATCATCGAGACCACAATTCATCATTGCCCGCGCCGCGGTGCCGATATTCTCGCCCAACTGCGGTTCCATGAGGATGACCGCGGGACCCGCCGTCACCGCCTGGCGACGATGATCGGTGCCGGCCATGCTTAGTCCTTCCGCCACCACGTAGTCGTGCCGTCGGGCTTGTCCTCAAGGATGATCCCTTCAGCCGCGAGCTCGGAGCGAATGCGGTCGGCCTCGGCAAAACGGCGCAGACGCCGCGCTGCCGCCCGCGACGCGATGCGCTCTTCGATCTGGTCGGCATCGGCCTTCGCGCTGCCTCGAAGCCAGTCGAGCGGCGATTGGCCGAGCAGTCCCATCAGCCGCCCACCGGTTTCTAGGGCTCGTTGCAAAGCCGAGCGCTCGGCATCCGAGGTGGTCCGGTTAATCGCCCCCGCGATCTCGTGAAGCTGCGTCAACGCAAGCGGCGTGTTTAGATCGTCTTCGAGCGCCTCCCGCACCGGACGGACCGCATCTTCAGCTTCCCCAAACCGCTCGAAGACGGCATCGCCCGGCAGGCTCAGCGCCCTGTAGAAACGGTCGAGGGTTTGCCGCGCCTGGCGCAATCTCTCGCTGGTCCAATCGAGCAGGTCACGATAATGCGCGGTGAGGAGCGCCAGACGGATCGCTTCTCCCGGCGCCTCGCCGAGCAGTTCTCGGACAGTGCGGATATTGCCGAGCGATTTCGACATTTTGGCGCCGGTATCGGTGAGCATCTCGTTATGCATCCAATACCGGGCAAACGGGCGTCCGCCGTGCGCGCAGGTGCTCTGCGCAATCTCGTTCTCATGATGCGGGAAAACGAGGTCGAGACCGCCGCCGTGGATGTCGAAAGTCTCGCCCAAATGCGTCTCGCTCATCGCGGAGCACTCGATGTGCCAGCCCGGGCGGCCACGTCCCCAGGGACTGTCCCAACCCGGCAATTCCGCGTCGGACGGCTTCCACAGCACGAAATCGGCGGGGTCGCGCTTATAGGGCGCAACCTCGACCCGGGCGCCTGCGATCATGTCGTCGCGACTGCGTCTGGAGAACTCCCCATAGTGAGGGTCGGAGGAGACCGAGAACAGCACATGACCCTCGGCCGCATAGGCATGTCCGCCCGCGATCAGCCGTTCGATCATTGCAATCATGTGCGGGATATACTCGGTAGCCCGCGGCTCTATATCGGGCGGCAGAGCGCCGAGGGCCGCCATATCCTCGTGAAACGCCGCGGTCGTCCGCGCCGTCAACGCCGCGATCGGCTCGCCATTCTTGCGCGCCGCCGCGTTGATCTTGTCGTCGATGTCGGTGATGTTCCGCACATAGCGGACATGGTCGCGGCCGTAAGTGTTGCGCAGAAGCCGATAGAGCACATCAAAAACGACGAACGCTCGGCCGTTGCCGACATGTGCGCGGTCATAGACCGTCGGCCCGCAGACATAGAGGCGTACATTCGTCGGATCGAGCGGCTCGAACCGCTCCTTGCGCCGGGAAAGCGTGTTGTAGAGCGTCATTGTCATGACTACGGGGTACCAGATTGTGCCAATTTGGTCCACGGATCGCTTCTCCGGAACCGAAATGGCTCAGATCTATGCAATGTCAACGAGGTGATTTTTAGGATGGCTAATAGCGCGGTAGTCGTTCAACCGTGACAGGTGGTCCTTCCGATCGCGGTAAGGCGGCATCCATCCCCAAGAGAGCGGGTTTTGGCTTTTTTTCTCCTCGGTGAGCCCGTAAGCGTCTTCAACACGTCGCGGGCTGAGCGCGCCCACCTATCGAGACGATCGTTTGGCCGCACGAGATTTGGTAGCTGCTGAGACGGAAGCTAAAATGCGATTAAAAGCTTCTTCTTAGCGACTAAAGGCTGTGGTAATCGTCGTGAACATACCAATATGACAAGATGAAGAGTAAAGGTAGAATATGATGACCCCAGACGAATTGTCCGGCGCGGCCCGCAATCTCGCTCACGGTCTCGGCATCCCAGTCTATATTCGGGACGGTCGGATCTACCAGCATGGGCCGGGTATCGAGTTCTTACCCCCGAAGTACGACGGTGCAATTTCTCTCGTCGACGAAGATTCATTCACGATAACTGACGAAACGGTTTCCGGGTAAGCTTCACCGATTGACATTCTAGGTATATCAAGAGCACCCACGTTTCGAAGCGTTAGCTCCAACATCAGCCATCAGCTCGTTCCCGAGGAGGGGCGCGGATCGCAACCCCCAAGAGCTCTCGTGTCTGAGTCGCGCCGAGGCTAGCGTCGAGACAAATCCGGGCGAGGATCGTCACGCTCGTTTCGCGCGGCCTTGCGTTGCTCGGATATTGGCCGGTTAGCCGCTGTTGCGCAATCCTGCGGCGATGCCGTTGATCGTCAAGTGGATACCGGTCACGACATCATCCGCAGCGTCGCCGGCGCGGTAACGTTTCAGCAATTCGATCTGCATGTGATTGAGCGGATCGAGATACGGAAAGCGGTTGCGGATCGAGCGCGCCAGGAGCGGATTGCTTTCGAGCAAGCTCCGCTGGCCCATGATGGCGAGCAACGCATCGACCGTGCTGTGCCATTCTGCCCGCAGCCGGGAGAAGATGCGGTCGCGCAAGCGGGTGTCGGAAACGAGCTCAGCATATCGCGACGCGATCGCGATGTCACTCTTTGCCAGCACCATGTCCATATTGGACAGCAACATCTCGAAGAACGGCCACTCGCGATGCATGGCTTGTAGCGTCGCCATATGGCCGGCGTCTTCGTCGACCCACGCTTTGACGGCACCCCCGAAACCATACCAGCCGGGCAGCATGAGCCGGCATTGCGCCCAGCTGAATACCCACGGTATTGCGCGCAAATCCTCGATTCGGGCCGAGGCTTTGCGTGATGAGGGCCGGCTGCCGATATTGAGGTTGGCGATCTCGCCAACGACCGTTGATTCCTGGAAGAAGCGCTCAAACCCTTCTGTCTCGTAAACGAGATTCCGATAAGCGCAGTAGGCTTGCGCCGAGAGAAACTCCATTGCCTCCAGATACTCGGATCGCGGTTCGCCGGCTTCAGATTGTAGCAAGGTGGCTTCGAGCGTGGCTGCAGCGAGGATCTCGAGATTGCGTCTGCCGAGCTCGGGGTTCGAGTATTTGCTGGCGATGACCTCGCCCTGTTCGGTGATGCGGATGGACCCTTGCACTGCACCGAGAGGCTGCGCGAGGATCGCCTGGTAACTGGGGCCGCCGCCGCGCCCCACTGAGCCGCCGCGGCCGTGGAACAACCGCAATCCGACGTCACGCCGGCGGAAAACTTCAACCAGCGCGATCTCGGCCTTGTAGAGCTCCCAGCCAGAAGTCAGGAAACCACCGTCCTTGTTGCTGTCGGAATAGCCGAGCATGACTTCCTGAACACATCCGCGGCTTTCGAGCAAGCGTAGGTATTGGCGCAGGCCCAACAATTCATCCATCACTTCGCCGCAATGTCGCAGATCCTCGATCGTCTCGAACAGTGGGACGATGTCGAGGTCGAGCGTTCCCTCGCTCGGGCGTAACAGACCTGCTTCTTTCAGAAGCACGGCCGTTTCGAGAATGTCCGAGACGCCGGTAGCCTTCGAGATCACGTAATGCGGCACGGCATCCGGCCCGTGACGGCGATGTGCCTCGGCTGTCGCAGTCAGGATCGCGAGCTCGCTCTTGGTCCCGTCAGAATAGGGAAGAAATGCGGAAGCCAGCGGGCGAGTCGTCCCGAGCTCGGCTAGGAGCAGACGAATGCGCTCCCGTTCGCCAAGATCCGCGTAGTTGAGACGCGGTTGTACGAGACGGAGCATTTCGCCGACGGTGCGCTCGTGCACGTCGGAGTTCTGCCGCAAATCGAGGGACGCCAGATGAAAGCCGAACACGTCGACGGCGCGCCGCAAATTTTTCAGTCGGCCCTGCGCAAGCATCTCGCAACCGTTCTTGATAAGCGAGCTGTGGAGGACCGCGAGATCGGAAAGCAACTCGCGGCTGCTTTGGTAAGGCGGAGCGTCCCCGACCGCTTCCTGTGAGGCCGCGAAACCGTTGAGAATTCGTGCAGTTGCCGCGAGCCGCGCATACATCCCGGTGATTGCTCGTCGGTACGGTTCGTATTGGCGATTTGCCGATCGGTCGGGTGAGCACGCGGCGAGTTTCGCCAGGGCCTCGGTTGTGCCGACCAGCCGGTCGTCGAGCGACAGCTCGCCACCGAGAACATGCAGCTCGTCGAGATAGTGTTTGAGGGCACGAGCGCTCTGGGCCCGCAGCGCTGCACGCAATACCTCTTCGGTCACGAAGGGGTTGCCGTCGCGGTCGCTGCCGATCCAGCTGCCCATCCGCAAAAACGACGGAAGATCCCCGTCCACCGCTACACCGACGCCCGCAAGCTCCTCTTCGAGGTCGGCGTAAAACCGCGGCAATTCGGATAAGAACGCGTAATCATAATAAGAGAGGCCATTCGCCACTTCGTCGATAACGCGGAGGCGCGTCATGCGCAGCAAATTCGTCTGCCATAAAATCAGGATGGCTCTGCGCAGCGCTATCTCGTTTGCGGCGAACTCGACCGAGGTCAGGAGTGGTTGATCGCGCTCGGCCAGGAGCTCCGCGATTTCCATCTCACGGTCGATGGTGCTCTTTCGCCGTACCTCGGTCGGATGCGCAGTCAATACCGGCACGACGAGCGCGCTAGCAAAAAAACCGGTAATGCGCTCTGGCGGGATCCCGGCCTGGCAAGCGCGGGCGAGCGCGTGGGCCATCGACCCTTCCCGAGGCGCCGAGGCGGTCAACACATGCGCGCGAGTACGCCGGATGTGATGCTGATCCTCGGCGATATTGGCAAGATGCGAGAAAAAGCCGAAGGCACGAATGATTTGGAGTGCCTCTTGCGGCGGCAGACTGTCTAAAGTGATTTCGAGATCGCGGCGCGCCGTAACATTTTCGTCTCGTCGGAAGTGGACGGAATTCTGGCGAATCTGTTCAACAGTATCGAAGATGGCTTGCCCACTCTGTTCGCGGATCGTGTCGCCGAGTAGGCGCCCAAGTAACCGGATATCCCCGCGTAACGGAAGATCCTTGTCTTGGTTTTCGGCGGCTTCAGGATTCGTCATGGCCCCGCTTCCGTCCATTCCGTTTCCAAACACGAATCCAAGCAGGAACCATGCCTCCGGTCCGTAGGCTACGGAAGAGTTTCGTCGACGAGTTCGTGGGTGACGACCGTGAACTCGGAGAGCGTGCTTTGACCAAAAGCGGTGCTGATCGGGACATCGGCGGCATCGCGCCCGCGGGCAATTAGGATCCGGCCAATTCGCGGTTGATTGTGCCGCGCGTCGAAGGTGTACCAGCCAGAGCCGAGATAGACTTCAAACCAGGCGCTGAAATCCATCGGCGCAGGGTCCGACGGGACGCCGATATCGCCGAGGTATCCGGTGCAATATCGCGCGGGGATGTTCATGCACCGACACAAGGTAACGGCCAGATGCGTAAAATCCCGGCATACACCGCATCGTTCGTGATAAGCCTCCCACGCTGTTTTGGTTGGGCGGGCGTGCTCGTATCCGAAAACAATATGCTCATGAACAAAATCTACGATCGCCTGCACTCGCGCCCAACCCGGCGAAACGGTGCCGAATAGCGACCAAGCGATATCCGACAGCCGGTCCGTCTCGCAATACCGGCTACCGAGCAGAAAGAGGAGCGCCTCCTCCGGCAGGTATTCGACCGGGTGTTGCGGCGCCTGTGGTTCGACGATGTCGGGCGTCCCGGGATCCGTGACGATCATATCGGCCGAGATTGTCAGCCGTCCCTCCGGCGCCACGATGCGAGTACAAATGTTTCCGTAGCAATCGCGATAGCCGGTCGCCGGGATCGGCGGGTCAAAGTCGAGACGATGCGGCATCAACAGGTCCGGCAGCCGTGAGGGGTGTACGCTTAGCATCAACAGCATCGGCGTGCGCCCTGCCGATTGATAACCAATCTCGTACCCGATGCGAATCTTCATCGTGGTGTGTGCCTCAACCCTATCGGAGGACGCTGTGGCGGTTTCCCGGGTGACGAACATTGCGCTCGTCTGTCCGTTCAGTGGGTGATCGCTGCTGGCAGCCGCAAGTTCCCGTCGATCCTCCCCCGGGGCAGGAAGTGGCTCGCGTTGATGGATGATCCCTCTTTCTGCTGCTCAATGGATCAAAGGATAAACGCCTGCTGCGGTCATATCGATGAGCGAAGGCTGGGGTATCGCAGTCACGTCGCGGCAGGCCCCCGCCAGCAAGGTCCGGCGCCTCACCCATTCGTTCCCGTCGATTGCTTTGAACGCAGCAACCCGCGCGGCCGCCGGCAAAAACGCCAATTGTCCATACCAATAGGCGACCAACTGCACCCATTCGCCAGAGGCTCGCTCCCTCAGCTCCCATGCCGCAAGACCGTCAACCACATTCCTCGCGCAATCGATGGCCTGGGCCAGCGAAAATGCTGACATCATTGTGCAGCCCATCTCATGGCCGAGAACGGGTGGCTGCGCGTTAGCCGCGCTGCCAATGACCGCTACCTTGCCTTTCGACCAAAATTCGAGCCTGACAAGTTCGAACCGCTCGCCCTTGCCGTGATCAGGAACGCGATCGACAATATCGGCGAGTTGTGGAAACAGACAACGCCAATAATCGCGGTCGAGCGGACCTGTTTTGTCCAAACTTTCATCTGCGGTCGAGGTCAACTGGATATAGGAGGATCGGGCAGTGCAGGGGGCACAGACCAAACATTGCGACCCGTTCCAGTATTCGCAATATGTGCTGCTAGCGTCGCTCTCGAACTCTCCCAGTTCACTTGGGATGATTGCCCGGTAGCCAAACTGGTTGGTGGAGAACCGCCACCTCAGCAGCTCCAAACTGTCGCGGACCGAAGAGTCGACCCCGTCGGCGCCGACCACGAGATCGGCACGTATTGAGCTTCCGTCTGCAAGATACAAATACCCGTCAGGATCCGCGCCAATTGCACGCGAGTTGAACACCATCTCCCCACCGGTCTCGACAAAGGCGTCAAACAGCGTCAGCAATAAATCTTCGCGTCGCTGCCCATAAAGCCGAAAATCGTTCCCGAAACTACTGCTTGAGAGCTTCTTTCCTTCGTGGTTGCGCTTTTCGTGTCGGACCACGCGGATACCGTCGGCAATCACTGGAGCGAGCACACCGAGCGCATCCAGCACCCGCAGTCCGTTCTCCCAGAGATAGATCCCCTCACCGATCATGCGCAGGCCGCTGCCGCGCTCGTGGATGCGCACTCGCCACCCCTTTTGTGCAAGTGCTAACCCGGCGACTAGCCCGGCAATGCCGCCGCCAGCGATCTCAGCTGAACGCTTCATGGTACAAGCCCCAGGGACCGGTCCGGCGGCAGCCCGTTGTAATGATCTGGGCTGCACCACTGCCTGAACCGACTGAATGCGTGTCGAGCGAGCTTAGCGACGCCGAAAATGCGCATCTGATCACTCCTCGCGCGGAGTTGCGAAAAGAGGCTAGTGACGTACGAGCACGATCCGTGCCAATGGATCGTGGCTGCCGGTTCACTCGAGGTTTATGAGTTCTCTTGTCCCGCAGCGAGACACCGCACGAGAAATTATTTCAGACAAGCCTGTGTTCGATCGCAATCGCGGCCAAGCTGATTGTTCGTCGTTCCACTGGTGCGAAAAACGGCTTTGGTCAAAAGAATGTCTTGGAGGCAAAAGCCCAAAAGTTAATCACGATGATCCCGCGAAGCTCTGCAGGAATAGAGGCCGAGGGCTAGCCGCCGACGTTATAAAAACGGCCTGCCAAATCGAGTAACGCGCGTTCGAAAAAGGCGGGAGCGATCAAAGAGATACCAAAAGGGAGTCCGTTACTGCGAAACCCAGCCGGGACGGAGATCGCGGTCAGATCGAGCAGGTTCACAAAAGAAGTGTAGAGAGCCAGGTTGGAATTCAGACGCAGCGGGGCGGCCGCAACCGCGGCGATCTCGTAGATCGTACCGGCCGTCGGCAGCAGCAGCACATCGATCGACGCAAATATCAGATCGGCGCTGCGTTTCAATCGAGCGAGCTCGTATTGCGTACGATAAGCGTCGAGGGCGGTGTAATGCCGGCCCTCCTCGATGATCGACCGGGTGAGGGGGAGGATCGAACCCGGGTCTTGCTCCAGGAGTGTTTGCGTGGCGTGCAAACGTTCGGCTACCCAGGGGCCACCATAGAGAAGTCGGCCGGTATCGCGAAATGGCGCAAAAGCTGCGCTAATCCGGGTGCCGCCGATTTCTTCCAGCCGCTTAATTGCAGTGGCAAAGAGGGACGCGGCCTCTTCATCGCCGAAGAATTGGAGATCGCTCGACGGCGGCACCCCAAATCGCGGTCTCAAACCAAAGCTCGATATTTCCATCGATTGGGCTTCGCGGGCCAACTCATCATCGGGGTCGAAACACGCCACAACATCAAGCACTACCGCGCTATCCCGCGGTGTTAGGGCGAAGATCGACACGCAGTCCAGCGATCTGCAGGCTGGGACGACACCGCGGGTGCTGATCAAGCCGCGCGTCGGCTTCAGCCCGATAATGTTATTGAAGGCTGCAGGAACGCGCCCCGACCCGGCAGTGTCGGTACCGAGCGCAAAGCTGACGAGGCCGGCCGCTACCGCCACCGCCGAACCGGAACTGGAGCCACCGGGAATATAGCGCGCGTCGAAAGGGTTACGCGGGACACCATAGGGTGAGCGTGTGCCGACCAAACCGGTGGCAAACTGATCGAGGTTGGTCTTGCCCACCAATACCGCGCCGGCTGCGAGCAGTTGGTTGACGACCGGAGCGGTTTCGGAGGCGGTGTAGGCATAAGCCGGACAAGCGGCAGTCGTCGGCATACCGGCGACGTCGATATTGTCCTTGACGGCGAATGGGACCCCGAAGAGCGGCAGACGCTTTATTAAATGGGGATCAGCGGCGGCCGCGCTGTCGAGTTCGCTCGCTCGCTGTAGCAGGGCGGTATCGCTGGTTCGGGTGATCCATAACGCTGGATCATCCCATTCCACGACGCGCTTCAGTACCCGCTGGGTTACCGCGGTCGCCGAAAGCTCGCCGCTCAGAAAAGCCGTCCGCAACGGCGCGAGGTAAAGCAGGTCCCGAGGCATGATGTGGATTTCGCGTTCAATGGCATAGCATTTGAAGTAATCGGAATAGTGCGTCAACCGGTGTGGAATGATCCTAATGACGGAACGGTATGTCGAGGCCGACCCATATCCCTGGCCCTTCAACGGAGATCTGCGGCCCGGGAACACGGCACTAATTGTCATCGACATGCAAATCGATTTCTGCGGGATTGGCGGCTATGTCGACCGCATGGGGTACGATCTATCGCTGACGCGCGCGCCGATCGCTCCGATTGCGGTAGTGCTGCAAGCGATGCGCCGCGGCGGCTTTCATGTCTTTCACACCCGAGAGGGTCACCGGCCGGACCTTGTCGATTTGCCGCAGAACAAGAGTTGGCGCTCCCGGCGCATTGGCGCCGGGATCGGCGATCCGGGGCCTTGCGGACGCATCCTGGTGCGCGGCGAGCCTGGCTGGCAAATCATTCCGGAGCTGACCCCGCTGTCCGGCGAACCGATTATTGACAAGCCCGGAAAAGGCTCGTTCTGCGCCACCGATCTCGAATTGATGCTACGGTTGCGCGGCATTGCCAACCTCGTGCTGACGGGCATCACCACCGATGTTTGCGTGCACACCACGATGCGCGAAGCCAATGATCGCGGGTTCGAGTGCCTACTACTCGAAGACTGCTGCGGCGCCACCGACCGGTCGAACCACGATCACGCGATCAAAATGATCAAGATGCAAGGCGGGGTGTTCGGCACAGTCGCCCATTCGACCGTGCTGCTCCAGCTTTTGGGCTAAGTGGTAGGGCACAGGCAGCTGGTACCGGGTGTCGCAAGGCGATTACTGCCCGATAGCTATTGCACTTCGGTCTCTCCCGTCGTCCCGGCAAAGGCCGGGACCCACCGCCGCCTTAGATACAGGCCTTCGCCGGTTTGACGAGCTGATGCAGCCGCCATTCGTCCTGGCACGCACTTTGCTCTTTTGTAGCTGAAGACTCGATCGAGGTCCGGCGCCGGATCTTCGAATGCGGTGGTCAGTTTTCTGGGGCGGGAGGGGTCCACTTGCCGATCGTCGAAGCAGAACCTTATCCCTTCGAGCTGACCTTGGCCCAGGCGGGGCTCGTCATCATCGATATGCAGAGGGATTTTCTCGAGCCGGGCGGCTTTGGCGCTGTATTGGGCAATGACGTTTCGCTGCTGCGGCAAACTATCGGGCCAACGCAGCGCTTGCTCAATGCGGCACGAGGGGCCGGATTGACCGTCATCCACACACGCGAGGGTCATCGCCCCGACCTGGCTGATCTGCCTCCGGCCAAGAAGGCGCGGGGCAGGCTCAAAAACGGCATTGGCGATGCCGGCCCCATGGGTCGGATCTTGGTACGCGGGGAACCCGGACACGACATCATCCCTGAGCTCTACCCGGTGCCCGGAGAGCCTGTCGTCGACAAGCCGGGTAAGGGCGCATTTCATGCGACCGACCTCGATGCGATGCTGAAGAACCGCGGCATCACACAGCTCATCGTGTGCGGCGTCACCACCGAGGTTTGCGTCAATACCACGGTCAGAGAAGCCAACGACCGCGGCTACGAATGTGTGGTCATCGAGGATTGCGTTGGCTCGTATTTCCCTGAATTTCAGGAGATGGGCCTGCGAATGATCAAGGCGCAGGGCGGCATTTTTGGCTGGGTCGCATCCTCCGAAGCGCTTATCGCCGCACTCCCGACATCGGATTGGTGAGGAGGGAACCGTGATTTCTTCGGCCGATGCGCCGCGTTGGTGGGTTCCTGGCGACTGGAACGGGTTCT
>Ga0306923_10003874_pt1 | contig 14202 bp, 15 predicted proteins | sample sta12Can44000108_FD_203841 | JGI IMG/M metagenome (GOLD analysis project Ga0306923, IMG submission 203841) | Lab enrichment of tropical soil microbial communities from Luquillo Experimental Forest, Puerto Rico - statanox.12C.anox.44.000.108 (v2)... | ecosystem: Environmental > Terrestrial >... | reverse complement strand
GATTCTCGGCCTGGTCCGCGCAGTGCAGTCCGAGGCGCAGCGCAACGCCCTGGATCAGCTGCTGATCCTCGGCACGCTGCTGGAGGGCCACGCCGAACACGTGATGGACGCGGTGGGTCCGATGGTCGTGCCCTCGGTGGCCACCATCCGCCGGCGATTCGACGAGCGTCGGCATCGCAAGCAACCGCCGCTGCAGCGCCTGCTGCGCGCGCTGCTGGGGCTCGACGCCAAGCTGAGCCAATACACCCGCGGCAAGGCGTTCGTCGACCACGTGGTGGGCCGGGTCGGAATGGAGCGGTTCAACACCGTCTGGTCAGGCCCCGAAACGCTGCCGCTGCCCGCCGAAATCGAGGACCCCGGGCGATGGATCGACAGGGTGCTTTAGGGCAGCTGCGCACGGCTGTCGAGGCGTTCGCCAAGACCCACCTCGTCACCGACGAGCAATGGTGTGTGGCGCTCTCCGGCGGCCCGGACTCGCTGGCGCTCACCGCGGTCGCCGCTTCGCTGCGGCCCACCACTGCGCTGATCGTTGATCACGGTCTGCAGCCCGGCTCCGCCGCCGTCGCCGAGACCGCGCGGGAGCAAGCGGTCGCGGTGGGATGTGTTGACGCACAGGTACTTTCCGTTTGCGTGGGTAATGACGGTGGGCCCGAGGCGGCGGCGCGCGCCGCCCGCTATGCCGCGCTGCGCGCGTACCGCGCCGACCGCCCGGTCCTGTTGGCCCACACGCTTGACGATCAGGCGGAGACGGTGTTGCTGGGGCTTGGCCGCGGCTCCGGGGTGCGCTCGATCGCCGGGATGCGCCCGCACGATCCACCGTGGTGCCGGCCGCTGTTGGGGGTGCGGCGCGCCGTTACGCACGCCGCGTGTGGGGAGCTCGGCCTGACCGCGTGGCAGGATCCGCACAACACCGACCGCCGTTTCACGCGAACCCGGCTGCGCATGGAGGTGCTGCCGCTTCTCGAGGACGTGCTGGGCGGCGGCGTGGCCGAGGCGCTGGCCCGCACCGCGACGGCGCTGCGCGAGGACGGCGACCTGATCGACACGCTCGCCGTGCAGGCGCTGCCCGACGTGACCGCGGGCCCCGGGCTGTCGGCCCGCGACCTGGCCGCATTGCCGGACCCGGTTCGACGCAGGGTGATCCGGGGCTGGCTACTCGCCGGCGGCGCGACCGGGCTGACCGACAAGCAGATCCGTGGCGTGAACACCCTGATCACTGAGTGGCGCGGGCAGGGCGGGGTGGCGGTGGGTTCCTCATTCCGGGGTGAGCGATTGATGGCGGGGCGGCGCGACGGCGTACTCACACTGTGGCGGGAGCCTGTGTAAAACCCGGCTGTCGTTGGTTATACGCCCGCCGGCGTGGCACTCTGTGGTCGTGGCCCAGATCTCCTCGGCGATCACCCCCGCTCAGCCCGCGGAGCTCTACCCGGGGGATATCAAGTCTGTGCTGCTCACCGCCGAGCAGATCCAGGCCCGCATCGCCGAACTGGGCCAGGAAATCGGTAACCACTACCGCGACCTTGCGGACAAGACCGGCCAGGATCTGCTGTTGATTACCGTGCTCAAGGGCGCGGTGATCTTCGTCACCGACCTGGCCCGCGCGATTCCCGTGCCGACCCAGTTCGAATTCATGGCCGTCAGCTCCTACGGGTCATCGACATCTTCGTCGGGTGTGGTGCGGATCCTCAAGGACTTGGACCGCGATATCAACGACCGCGACGTGCTGATCGTCGAGGACGTCGTCGACTCCGGTCTGACCTTGTCTTGGCTGCTGCGCAACCTGAAGACCCGGCATCCGCGTTCGCTGCGGGTGTGCACGCTGCTGCGCAAGCCCGACGCGGTGCGCGCCAAGGTCGAGATCGCCTACGTGGGCTTCGACATTCCCAACGACTTCGTCGTGGGCTACGGCCTGGATTACGACGAGCGCTACCGCGACCTGTCGTACATCGGAACCCTGGACCCCAGGGTTTACGAGGAGTAATCGAGCCCTAGTCGAGCTCCCACACCACGGTTACCGAGAAGCTGACAGTCTGCTGGCCGGGTTCCAGCGGTACCGCGGACGCACCGCGAGGCGGTGCCGGCGGCCCGCCGCCCAAGGGCGCGGCACCCGACACCTCCGAAATGGACAGCACCCTGCCCAGCCGCAGGCCGGACAATTGGGCGTACTGGTCGGCGCGGCTCTTGGCGTCGTTGAACGCCCGCGCACGGGCGTCCTTGACCAACTGCGAGTCGTCGGCGATGGAGTAGCTGACCGAGGTTATCCGGGTGGCGTCGCCGCCGGTGCTGACGATCAGAGCCAGCATTCGCGACGCGGCGTCGGTTGGGTGGATCTTCACCTGGATCGCGTTGGTCGCGCGGTAGCCGGTGATGCTGGGGGGTTCGGCACCGCTGTACTGCGGTTGCAGCGTGACCGTGGTGGTGCTGATGTCCTTACGGTCCATCCCCGCGGCGGCCAGCGCGTTGATCACCGCTTGCTGGCGATCGTTGGTCTGGTTCATCGCGCCGGTGACGTCGGGTGCGCTGAACTCGATGCCGACGTCGGCGGTCAGCGTGTCCGGGACACCCTGGACTTGCCCCGAGCCGACGACGGTCACTTGACGCGGATTCGCCCCCGGCGGTGCCGGGTTGGGCTTGTCGCACGCCGCCAGCGCGGCGACGGTCAAGCCGGCGGCGGCCAAGGCAATCGACCTGCGGGCCGACTTCCGGGCGTTCGTTGCGATCGGCATGTGTGGACATTAGCGCTACCGGCGGCGTTGAATGAGCGCTTCGCACGCGCCCCGACTCGGGTAACGTTGACGTCTCCGCCGTCGACAACCGCCCCAGAAGCGCTTTTCCGCCACGTCACCGAGAAAAGGTACATGTGTACCAAAAAACTGTTGCGCAATCGATGCCGAACCGATAACTTGGGCAGCGGGATGCAGGTCACACAAACGGGCCCGTTGTGGCGCGCATCCCAGCACTGTCAGGGGAGGCGGTCGCAAACTTGCGGCCGGACGAAGGGATAGCCCGTTGTCAGGAACAGGACCGGCCGCGCGGCCAATAAATCTCGTGCCCGTAAACAGCACTCCGCGCGCGGTGGCCGCTGACGATCGCGCCTGGGTCTCGAAGGGGCTGTGCAGGGAAACGGATCCCGATGACCTGTTTGTGCGGGGAGCAGCACAACGCAAGGCTGCGGTCATCTGCCGTCACTGCCCTGTGATGCAGGAGTGCGCCGCGGAGGCGCTCGACAACAAAGTCGAGTACGGCATCTGGGGCGGCATGACCGAGCGAGAGCGCAGGAGATTGCTCAAACAGCACCCCGAGATCGTGTCGTGGACGGATTTTTTCGATAAGCGCCACGTCCGTTCCGTCGGATGGGCGGGCCGCTAAGGCTGGCAAGCTCTCGCCTTCCTGGGTACGAATCTCTTACGTCCAGGAATCCGACAAGAATTGGCTCTGTTTAAGGCGTGACGAGAATCTTGCAGTGCCGCTCGGGGTCGGCCAGGTCGTCGAAGGCCTGGCCGACAGCGTCCAGGCCCACTTCTCCAGTAATCACCGGGGTGACGTCGATCTCGCCCTCGGCCAGCGCGCGCAGCGAGTCGGCGAACTCGTCCGGGGTGTAGGCGAGGACGAATTGCACGTTGATCTCTTTGGCGATCGCGAAGAAGGGATGCACGGTGTCGGGCTGCATGCACACGCCGGCGACGATCAGGCGCGTGCCCGGCCGTGCCCGCAGCAGCACGTCGTCGATGATTCCGGGCACCCCGACCGCCTCGAACACGACCGCCGGCTTGACGCTGTCGAACGGCGACCCCTGGGCCGCATCCAATGTCCGGTGGGCGCCCATCGCGCCGGCGACTTCCCGCCGCTTCGGCGAAAAGTCGGCTGCCACAATCGTTTCGACACCTCGCGCTCGAAGGGCCGCGATGATGGCGATGCCGATCGGGCCACAACCGAGCACCAGGGCCTTTTCGTCCGGGGCAATATTCGACTTGTTGACGGCGTGCAACCCGACTGCCATCGGCTCGGTCAAGGCGGCGTGCTTCAGGTCAAGGCCGTTGGGGATGGGCAACAGCAGCGGTGCCGAAAGCAGCATCCGCTCGGCGTAGCCGCCGAGAGTGCTGTTGCTGTAGACGATCGGCTGGACGCCCTTGGCGGACAGCAACAACGGGATCGACGTGACCAATGTCCCAGCCGGATGGGTCTCGGTATCGGGTCCGACCTCGAGGACCTCTGCGCTGAATTCGTGACCCATGAAGACATCGCCGTTCAGGTCGAGGTTCATCCCGGTCGCCGCGCCGCCGCCCATCCGATCGCCCAGTTCCATTACCTCGGCGCCGTGGGCGGCGAAATGCAAATCGGAACCGCAGATTCCGCACGCTCGCACGCCGACCAACACCTGGCCGGTTTCGGGCACCGGCTCGGGCACGTCGTCCCGGTAGACCATGCGGCCGTCTCGCAATACCGCAGCGCGCATCAGCTTCCCACGCCCTTCTGCTCGTCCACGTGCTCGGTGATGGCCTTCACGACGGCCTCGCCTGCGCGGCCAATCAACTGGTCGCGTTTGCCTCTGGCCCAGTCGTGAGATGACCGGGACGCCTGCAGCTGTCCCTTGAAATACGGAATCACCTTGCGGGCGAACAGGTCATAGCAGTGGTATGTCGCTTCGGGCGACGCCCAGTCGTGACCGAGCATCAGCAGTGTCCCGAAACCGCCCGACCGCTCGAGCAGGTCTTCAATATGCGCGATCGCGTCGTCAGGCGTGCCGATGCAGCAATTCCCTTTGGCCGCATAGTCTTCGACGAACTGATGCGGTGTCTGGGCGCCGTCTACGGTGTTGGCCAGCGGGACGAACCCGGCGGCACCGAAGTAGTTGGCGAAATCCTGCAACCCATAGGTGCAATCATCGATCGCCTGCTCACGGCTGTCCGCTATGTGCATGATGCTCAAGACGCGCCAGTCGCCCCGGTCCGGCTCGTCGCGGCCGACCTTCGCGGCCTGCTCGCGCACCACCTGCCACGTGGTCTCCAGCGCGGCGTAACCGCCCGGCACCGACATCGACAGCGACAGCAGCGACGTGCCCAGCGTGCCCGCCAGTCGCGGCCCGGACGGCGAAATCATTGCCGCCGTGGCGATCTCGGGGTACGGCCAGGTGTAGGGCCGGACATGCAACTGCGCGTCGCGCAACGTGAACCAGTCGGAATGGCGGTCGATTCGGTCGTCGGGCGCGGCGCGGAACAGCGCGAGGATCGCCTCGAGGGACTCTTGCATCATCCGCCGCTGTTCGACCGGGTCGATGCCCATCATGTACGCGTCCGACGGGAGCGCGCCGGGACCGCTGCCGAACATGACCCGGCCGCGGGTCAGGTGGTCCAGCAGCACCCAGCGGTCGGCGACCATGAGTGGATGGTGGTAGGGCAACGAGACCACCCCGGTGCCCAGCCGGATGTGCTTCGTCCGTTCCGCCGCGGCCGCGATGAACACTTCCGGGCAGGCGATCAGCTCGTAGCCACCGGAGTGGTGTTCCCCGAACCAGGCTTCGTCGAACCCGAGGCGGTCCAGCGCAACGACGCGCTCCATGTCGTATTCCAGTGCCACCGTGGGGGATTGGCCGGTGGGATGAAACGGCGTGATAAAGACGCCAAAACGCAGGGGCGCGCTCATCGCAACTCCAGTCCGTTGAGGAACTCCAACAGGGCCGCATTGACCTCGTCGGGCCGTTCCTGCTGCAGCCAGTGTCCCGCGCCGTCGATCATCACCTGACGGTACGGGCCGCAGACCACTTCCGAAGCGCGGTCGGCACGGGTGAATGCCAACACCGGATCGGCCGTCCCACCGATAAACAGGCACGGCACAGCGATTTTGGCGTTGGCGAGCTCCGGGGTGGTCTCCCAGTTCCGGTCGAAGTTGCGGTACCAGTTCAGGCCGCCGGTGAACCCGGTGCGGGAGAACTCGTCGACGTAGTGGTCGAGCTCGTCCTGGCCGATCCAATCCGGCAGCCGGTCCGGCTCGGGAAGGCGATCGATGAAGCCTTCAGTGCCGGCGGCCACCATCCGCATCGCCGCGCTCGGGTCGTCGGATGCCCGCAGCCCACTCATCAGCCGGCGCATCGTGCGGGCGGGATCACCGTCGAGTTCGGCGTCGGCAACACCGGGCTCCTGGAAATAGAGCATGTAGAAGAAGTTCTCGCCGAATCTGTTGTGGAGCGCCTGTGTCGGCGGCCGTTGCGCGCGGGGCACCGGCGGGACGCTCAATGCGGCGACGGCGGCGACCCGGTCGGGATGCAGCAGCGGCGCGTTCCAGACGACGGTGGCGCCCCAGTCGTGACCGACCCACACTGCGCGCTCGGCGCCGACGTCATCGAGCAGGCCAACCAGGTCTGCGGTCAGCTCGTGAATGTCGTACGCCTCGATCGCATCCGGCCGGGACGAACCGCCATAGCCGCGCTGATCGGGCGCCAGCACGTGGTAGCCGGCCTCGGCGAGGGCCGGTATCTGGTGCCGCCATGAATAGGCCAGTTCGGGAAAGCCGTGGGCCAGGATCACCGTGGGTGCGCCCCGGTCTCCCGCTTCGATCACCCGCAACTGGACACCGTTGGTATCTACTAACCGTTCGGTTGATAAGAGCACGGTCTCACCAAATCACAACGACCCCGGGCTGAGAAGGGCTCGGCCTGATTGGAATTAGCGGTAGATATCAGGGGCAGACGCGCGGATCATATTGGTGCATGCGGTTGGACCACATCGTCCTGTGGACGAAGGATCCGCGGGCATCAATCGATTTCTACTCCAGGGTGGTCGGGCTTACGCCGCTGCGGTTTGACGAGTTCGTGGCCGGGGAAGCGCCGTTCCCGAGCGTGCGGGTGTGCGACGACTCCATCATCGACCTCATGCCACTGGAGATGGCCGCCGGTCTTGGGGCGTCACAGTTCCAAGGCAGTGCGGGCCATCCGGTCAATCACGTCTGTCTGGCGCTGTCGAAGCCCGAATTCGACGAACTCGACCGGCGTCTTCAGGCAGCCGGCGTCGACACCAGCGTGCGGATGAACCGTAGCTTCGGGGCCCAGGGGTGGGCGCCACACGCGTACTACTTCGCTGACCCGGACGGCAACGTGGTCGAGGCGCGCCATTACGAGTAACCGCCGAGAGTCACGCCCGCGTGACCGCGGCTGCCCGGCGTTGCGCCAGCGTGACGCTCGGCGCCGGTCGGTGGTTAGCCGTGTTCTTGGTCCCATCGGGAACTGCCGGTCGTTGGTATAGCGGTAGCCTGGACTTTTCCAGCTTCGTGAATCGGGGAAGGACCTGGCCGACAAGGCCGATGATTGATGAACCGAAGAAACTTGATCCGCACCCTCACGGCGATCGCTGTCGTGGTGGTGCTGGGCTGGTCGTTCTTTTATTTCAACAACGACACCCGCGGTTACACGCCCGTCGACACCTCGGTGGCGGTTGCCCAGATCAACAGCGACAACGTCACGAGCGCGCAGATCGACGATCGCGAGCAGCAATTGCGGTTGACGCTGAAGAAGGGCAACAACGACACCGACAACAAAGACAAGGTCATCACCAAATTCCCCAGCGGATACGCCGTCCAGCTGTTCAACTCGCTGAGCGCTAAGAACGCAAAGGTCAGCACCGTCGTCAACCAGGGCAGCATCCTGGGCGAGCTGCTGGTGTACGTGCTCCCGCTGCTGTTGCTGGTGGGGCTGTTCGTGATGTTCTCCCGGATGCAGGGCGGCGCCCGCATGGGCTTCGGCTTCGGCAAGTCGCGGGCCAAGCAGCTCTCGAAGGACATGCCCAAGACCACGTTCGCCGACGTCGCGGGCGTCGACGAGGCGGTCGAGGAGCTCTACGAGATCAAGGACTTCCTGCAGAACCCCGGTCGCTACCAGGCGCTGGGCGCCAAGATCCCCAGGGGCGTGCTGCTCTACGGCCCACCCGGGACCGGCAAGACGCTGTTGGCCCGCGCCGTGGCCGGAGAGGCCGGGGTGCCGTTCTTCACGATTTCGGGCTCCGACTTCGTGGAGATGTTCGTCGGTGTCGGCGCGTCGCGGGTGCGCGACCTGTTTGACCAGGCCAAACAGAACAGCCCGTGCATCATCTTCGTCGACGAGATCGACGCGGTGGGCCGCCAGCGCGGCGCCGGCCTGGGCGGCGGCCACGACGAGCGCGAGCAGACACTGAACCAGTTGCTGGTGGAAATGGACGGGTTCGACCCGCGGGCCGGCGTCATCCTGATCGCGGCCACCAACCGGCCCGACATCCTGGACCCCGCACTGTTGCGTCCGGGCCGCTTCGACCGGCAGATCCCGGTGTCCAACCCCGACCTGGCGGGTCGGCGTGCAGTGTTGCAGGTCCATTCGAAGGGCAAGCCGATCGGCCCGGACGCCGACCTGGACGGGCTCGCCAAGCGGACCGTCGGCATGACCGGCGCCGACCTGGCCAACGTCATCAACGAGGCGGCGCTGCTGACCGCTCGGGAAAACGGCACCGTCATCACCGGCCCGGCGCTCGAGGAGGCGGTGGACCGGGTGATCGGCGGTCCGCGCCGCAAGGGCCGGATCATCAGCGAGCACGAGAAGAAGATCACCGCCTACCACGAGGGCGGCCACACCCTGGCGGCCTGGGCGATGCCCGACATCGACCCGGTCTACAAGGTGACGATCCTGGCGCGCGGACGCACCGGCGGGCACGCGGTTGCGGTGCCCGAGGAGGACAAAGGGTTAAGGACCCGTTCGGAGATGATCGCGCAGCTGGTATTCGCGATGGGTGGTCGTGCCGCCGAAGAATTGGTTTTCCGCGAGCCGACGACCGGCGCGGTGTCCGACATCGAGCAGGCCACCAAGGTCGCCCGCGCGATGGTCACCGAATTCGGGATGAGCTCCAAGCTCGGTGCGGTCAAGTACGGCACCGACCACGGCGATCCGTTCCTGGGCCGCACCATGGGAACGCAGGCCGATTACTCGCATGAGGTCGCCCGCGACATCGACGACGAGGTCCGCAAGCTGATCGAGGCGGCGCACACCGAGGCCTGGGAGATTCTCACCGAATACCGTGACGTGCTCGACACTTTGGCCGGCGAGCTGCTGGAAAAGGAAACGCTGCACCGGGCAGAGCTGGAGGGCATCTTCGCCGACGTTCAGAAGCGGCCGCGGCTCACCATGTTCGATGATTTCGGCGGCCGCATCCCGTCGGACAAACCGCCGATCAAGACGCCCGGCGAATTGGCGATCGAGCGCGGCGACCCCTGGCCGCCGCCGGTCGCCGAGCCTGCCTTCAAGGCCGCCATCGCACAGGCCAGCCAGGCCGCCGAGGACGCGCGCGCCCAAGCCGACAGAGATGCCCCCGGCCCCAACGGTTCTCATGGCGGGCAGGGGAGCGGCCATCTTCAGCCCGCGGCGCAGGGGCAGGGTCCCACCCAACCCGACTACGGCGCCCCAGCGGGCTGGTATGCGCCGGGATGGCCGCCGCAACAACAGCAGCCGAATCATTGGTATCCGCCCGCGCAGCCCCCTCAGCAGCCGTATTGGCCCCAACCGGCGCCGAGTTATCCGGGTCCGCAGGGGCAGCCGGGTAATGCCCACGCCCCGTACCCGCCGTATCCGCCGTATCCCCCCTATCCGCCACCCGGCCAATCCAACCCGGATGCCGGACAGTCTCCTGACACGAAGGGTGACGACGTGAGCCGGTCCAACCCGCCGGCCCACGGTTGACGAAACGGAGGATTCGATGGCTCTCCCTGATTTGGGCCCTGATTTGGGCCCCGATTTGGGGCCGGATTTGGGGCCGGACACCCGCCGCGCCACCCCACGCATCAAGGTGTTCGACCAGCAACGTGCCGAGTCGGCGATCCGTGAGTTGCTCTTCGCGATCGGCGAGGACCCCGATCGAAATGGCTTGCAGGACACGCCGGCCCGCGTCGCCCGCGCCTACCGCGAGATGTTCGCCGGGCTCTACACCGATCCCGACTCCGTCTTGAACACCATGTTCGACGAGGATCACGACGAGATGGTGATCGTCAAGGAGATCCCGCTGTACTCCACGTGCGAACACCACCTGGTGTCGTTTCACGGCGTGGCCCACGTCGGCTACATCCCCGGCCAGGACGGCAGGGTGACCGGTCTGTCGAAAATCGCCCGCCTGGTGGACCTGTACGCCAAGCGGCCACAGGTGCAGGAGCGGCTCACCAGCCAGATCGCCGATGCCCTGATGAACAGACTCGATCCGCGCGGGGTCATCGTCGTGGTCGAGGCCGAGCATCTGTGCATGGCGATGCGCGGCGTCCGCAAGCCCGGCGCCGTCACCACGACGTCGGCCGTGCGCGGTCAGTTCAAGACCAGTGCCGCCTCCCGAGCCGAAGCGCTTGACCTCATCCTGCGCAAGTGAGTCCTTTGAGGCCTCTGCCCGTGCAGGTTATGGGGGTTCTGAACGTCACGGACGACTCGTTCTCTGACGGCGGGCGCTATCTCGACGCCGACGACGCCGTCGCCCATGGTCTGGCTTTGGCCGCCGAGGGCGCGGGAATTGTTGACGTCGGAGGTGAGTCGACCCACCCGGGCGCCACGCGAATCGACCCCCGGGTGGAGGCGTCGCGCGTGGTTCCCGTCGTCAAGGAGCTTGCCGGACAAGGCATTACCGTGAGCATCGACACCATGCACGCAGACGTCGCGCGGGCGGCCCTGCAGAGCGGTGCGCGGATGGTCAACGACGTCTCGGGGGGACGGGCCGATCCCGCGATGGCCCCGCTGCTGGCCGAAGCCGGGGTGCCCTGGGTGTTGATGCACTGGCGACCGGTGTTGTCCGACCGTCCGCACGTCGCCCCGCACTACCACGACGTGGTGGCCGAGGTGCGGACCGAGCTGCTTGCCAGCGTCGACGACGCGGTGGCCGCCGGTGTCGACCCCGACAAGCTCGTGATCGACCCCGGGCTCGGATTCGCCAAGACGGGACAACACAATTGGGCGCTGCTGCGTGCCTTGCCGCAGCTGGTCGCCACCGGGGTCCCCGTCCTACTGGGCGCCTCGCGCAAACGGTTCCTCGGTACGTTGTTGGCCGGGCCCGACGGGTCGCCACGACCGCCCGACGGGCGGGAGACGGCGACCGCGGTGATCTCGGCACTGGCCGCCCTGCACGGGGCCTGGGGCGTGCGCGTGCACGACGTGCGGGCATCGGTCGATGCCCTCAAGGTCGTCGAGGCCTGGACGCGGGCTGGAGACGATGGCTGACCGAATCGAGTTGCGCGGCTTGGCCGTTCGTGGCCGGCACGGAGTCTTCGATCACGAACGCGTCAACGGGCAGGACTTCGTCGTCGACATCACCGTATGGATCGACCTGGCCGATGCGGCCGCCAGCGACGATCTGGCCGACACCTACGACTACGCCGCGTTGGCGCGGCTGGCGGCCGATGTGGTTGGGGGGCCGCCGCGCAACCTGATCGAAGCGGTGGGGGGCGAGATCGCCGACCGGGTGATGGACGACCAACGGGTGCATGCCGTCGAGGTGGTGGTGCACAAGCCGCAGGCTCCGATCCCGCAGCAGTTCGCCGACGTCGCGGTGGTGGTGCGGCGGTCGCGACGGGGCGGACGCGGTTCGGTGATCCCCGCGGGCGGGGCGCTATGAGCCGCGTCGTGCTGTCGATCGGTTCCAACCTGGGCGACCGGCTGGCGCGCCTGCAGTCGGTCATCGACGGCCTCGCCGACACGGTAGTGGCGGTCTCCCCGATCTACGAGACCGACCCCTGGGGCGGCGTGGAGCAGGCGCCGTTTCTCAACGCCCTGGTGATCGCCGACGACCCGGCTTGCGACGGGCAGGCCTGGCTGAGCCGGGCCCAGGAGTTCGAGCGGGCAGCGGGCCGCGTTCGCGGCGAGCGCTGGGGCCCACGCTCCCTCGACGTCGACCTGATCGCCTGCTACGGCGAGACCGAGTTGATCGCGCGAGAGCCCAACCTGTCGCTGCCGCACCCGCTGGCCCACCTGCGGGCCTTCGTGCTGGTGCCCTGGCTGGCCATCGACCCGGACGCTCGGCTGACGGTCGCCGGAACGTCGCGGACCGTCGCGAGCCTGCTGGCCGAGCTGGAGCCGGCCGACCGGGACGGTGTTCGGCTGTCCACGCTGACGCTCGAGCTGACCTGATGGGACCGACCAGGAAGCGTGACCTGACGGCCGCGGTGGTCGGCGCCGCGGTGGTGGGTTATCTGCTGGTGACCTCGCTGTACCGGTGGTTTCCGCCCATCACGGTCTGGACCGGCCTGTCGCTGCTTGGTGTGGCCATCGCCGAGGCGCTGTGGGCGCGTTACGTGCGGGCCAAGATCAACAATGGCGAAATCGGCGCCGGACCCGGTTGGTTGCACCCGCTGGCGGTGGCACGCGGCGTGATGGTCGCCAAGGCGTCGGCCTGGGTAGGTGCGCTGGCGCTCGGTTGGTGGGTCGGAGTGTTGGTGTACTTCCTGCGGGTGCGGTCATGGCTGCGGGTCGCCGAACAGGACACCGCCGGGACGGTCGTTGCCGCCGTCAGCGCGCTCGCGCTGGTCGTTGCCGCGCTGTGGCTGCAGCATTGCTGCAAATCTCCCCAGGATCCGACCGAGCACGGCGAGGGTGCGGAAAGCACCTGAGCGCGAATGATCGCGGATCAACCCAGGTGAGAATCGCCGGAGTCGCGCGACACGCGGAGTGACCTCGCGCAGGTATTGTGCTGGTCATGACCGTTCTGTCCCGCGGCGCCCGGGTCCGGCGCGGCGGCCGCAGGCCGGGGTGGGTGCTCTTGACCGCGTTGCTGGTCCTCGCTATGGGGGCCAGTTCCGCATTGGTTTTCACCAATCAGGTGAAGCTTCTCAAGCTCGCTGTAATCCTGGCGCTGTGGGCCGCAGTCGCCGGCGCCTTCGTTTCGGTGCTCTACCGCCGCCAAAGTGACGCGGATCAAGCCCGCGCGCGTGACCTGAAGCTGGTCTACGACCTGCAGCTGGATCGGGAAATCTCGGCCCGCCACGAGTACGAGCTGACGGTGGAGTCCCAGCTGCGTCGGGAGCTGGCCTCCGAGTTACGCGCCCAGGCCGCCGACGATCTGGCCGCGCTGCGCGCCGAACTCAACGCGCTGCGGACGAGCCTGGAGATCCTGTTCGACACCGACCTGCAGCACCGTCCGGCACTGGGGACGTTAGAGACCGAGGCGCCACGCGCACGCGCGTACAACGATTGGGAACACAATGGCGAGAGCGCTCCCGTCGATTGGGTGGCCAGCGATCGGGTGACATCGGCACGCCAGGACAACCCGCTTGGCGGCGATGACGGCCACGCCGACGATTCCGCGATCATTGACGTGCCCGAGGAACCGCTGTTGCCGCCCCGGCAGCCATCACCGCCGCGGGAGTATGTCCGGCCCCGATACGAGGTTCCGCGAGACGTTCCGTACGTGGTTTCGCAAGAGCCCCCGTACATGGCGCAGCCGCCGGAGCCTGAGCCGCGATTCGAGCCCCTTCACCGGGAGCCGCCGCCACCTCCCCAACCGGAACCCCAACCGGAACCCCAGCCGGAACCCCAGCCGGAACCGCAGATGCAGGATTGGCAGCCGGTCGCCGCGGACGGGCAGTGGATGCCCCCGGAAACACCGCCCAGCGCATGGCGGGGCCGTTCGGCGCGCCGGCGTTCCCGGCACGCCGAGGAACCCTTTGACGGTTCGCCCGACGAGCCCGCGCCCTCCTGGCCTTACGAGCAGGCCGGTCGCCGGGCGCGGGCGCGGCATTCCGCGGAGTACCGCGACTATGGTGTGATCAACTTTGCGGCCAACGACCAGCCCCCGCCGGCCCCGCCGCTGCCCCCTCCATTCGGTGCGCCGGAGGCTGCCGCGCCGCCGCCACCTCCCTACCCGCCGCCACCCGCCGCACCGGCGCCACCGCAAATGGCTCCGCCGCCACCCCCGGAGCCCGCGCCCCGGCACCGCGGCGCCGACCCCTCGGAGGACGGGTACGGCTCGGAGGATGGCCCGCCAAGCGGTGGTCAGTCGGTTGCCGACCTCTTGGCGCGGCTGCAGGTCGAGCCGTCCGGAGGTGGCCGGCGCCGCCGCCGTGAGGGGTGACCTGGGAGCTTTCTCACATTGGGTGCAGCTGCCAGATCGACTAAAGTCTTAGTGACCGTCCGGTACCCGAGGCATGGGACTGGAACGAACGAAGACAAATGTGAGGTCGTCTGCGATGGTGCAGTTCGACGGTTTGCGCCCGGCCAGGCTCAAG
>Ga0306923_10003868_pt1 | contig 14210 bp, 16 predicted proteins | sample sta12Can44000108_FD_203841 | JGI IMG/M metagenome (GOLD analysis project Ga0306923, IMG submission 203841) | Lab enrichment of tropical soil microbial communities from Luquillo Experimental Forest, Puerto Rico - statanox.12C.anox.44.000.108 (v2)... | ecosystem: Environmental > Terrestrial >... | reverse complement strand
TTGCCCTGGCTTACGGCGCGGACGGTGATGTCGCGGTCGGTCAGCGACCCCACCAGCCGATCGTTCTCACCCACCGGCAGGAAGCCGGTGTCCTGCTCGGACATCAGCCGCGCAGCCTCACGCAGGGACATTCCTGGATCGATGATCTTGATGTCCTTGCTCATGCACTCACGCACTTGCATGTTTGCCTCCTTGTCCGTCGCTGCCCGGCCTGAGCCGGACGTGAGAGGGAATCAATTCAGCAAACAAGCAACCGCCCCGGCATCGTTGCCGGTCGCGGGCGGATCATCGGGTTTATCACGACCATGAAGGGCCCATGGGCGCCCCTACCACCTTCGAGGAGCGCCCTGGAAAAGCCGTCACGCAGCGACTTCGTTCAAGCTCTTGAGCAAGGCCGCCAGCGTGTTGCTGGTCAGGTTGCCCGAGCCTGCCGAATCCTTGCTCGCCCCGGCCAAGCGCTCGGCCAGGGAGACGACGCCATCCTTGTTGGTGTCGAGAGGGTCGTAGCTCTGCGACGACGAGGATGAAGAAGAGGACGTCGAAGACGAAGACGAAGACGAGGACGAAGAAGAGGACGTCGACGTAGATGCAGAGTCGGTATCGCCGGCACTTGGCGGCGGACCGGGAGGCGGGCCGCCTTGCGGCCCCTGCGCCGCAAAGGCGCTCAGTTCCGACTTATCCACCGAACCGTCCCGGTTGGTGTCCATGGCGCTGAACAATTCGTCTACCGATGTGCCCTGGCCGTTGTCGGAATGCTTGGCCATCACGGCGGCCAGTTCGTCCTTGCTGATGGAGCCATCGCCGTCGGTGTCGGTCTCCGCCATCATCTGATCGGCGCTCGGGAGCGCCTGCTGCGCCATGACCATGGCGTTGCCGGTATCGGCCGAGAACTTCGACAAGAAGGACGAGAATTCATCCTTGCTGACCGAGCCGTCCTGGTCGGTGTCCATGTCAGAAAACAAGGACTTGGCCACAGACGAAACATCCGTGCCACTACTGCTGCTACTCGACCCGCTTTGCAGTGCCGACAGCAGTTCATTCATGCTGAGTGAATCATCGCCATTGGTGTCCGCCTTGGCGAACATCTGCTGGCGCCACTGGGCAACATTCGTGCCGCCCGACGAGCTGAGTGATGAGATCATGATGCAAGCCTTTTCCCTGCGTCGATGTCCCCTTGAACGCAGCCGACCAGCAAAGACTGGCGCGAATTATTTTTGCGCAGGCTTTTAACCCTTGGCGCGTATAAGCCCACGTAGTGGATTTTCGCGCGGGCCCGAGAGAGAGCGTTTTTGACCATTGACGACCAAACCCTGCTGCTGGCGGTCGGGCGCGGCGACCACCGGGCCTTCCGCGCCCTGATGGAGCGTCACGGCGCTTTCGCCCTGGCCTTGGCGCTGCGCGTCTGCGGCAGCCACCAGGACGCGGAGGAGATCGTGCAGGAAGCGTTCCTGCGGGTCTGGTCGGTGGCCGAGCGCTGGGACCCGGAGGGCGGCGCCCGGTTCAGCACCTGGCTCTACCGCGTGGTCATGAACCTGTGCCTGGACCGCAAGCGCCGCCCCGCACCGGTCCCGGTAGAGGATGCCCCCGAGCCCGTGGATTGCGGTCCCAGCGGTCTTGAGCATTACACCGGTGAGCAGGCGCGCCTGCTGGTGGCGGAAGCCCTCGCCAGCCTGCCGGAGCGTCAGCGTGCCGCCATGTCGTTATGCTATTTCGGCGAGGTCAGTGGGCAGGAAGCCGCCGACAGCCTGGACATCTCGTTGTCCGCGTTGGAATCACTTCTGGTTCGGGGCAGGCGCGCGTTGCGCGATTTCTTCGCGCGGCGCGGTCTGGAGAAAGTGGGAGATGTGCTGTGAGCTTGAACGAATTCACCAGTGCACTGGACCGTTGGGGAACCGACCTGACGCACTGGCCGACGGGTCCGCGCGAAGACGCGGCTAGCCTGCTGGCCGAGTCCGCCGAGGCTCGCGCCTTGCTGGCCGCCGAGCGCCAACTGGAAGCCTTCATGCGCACCAACGATCCCGCCGGCGCGGTGGATGGAGCAGCCGTGACCCGGCTGATCAACGGCGTGATGGCCAACCTTCCCACCCCCGCTCCCGCCGCATCACGCCCGCGCCGGCCCCACTGGCTGGCCGCGCTGGGCCTGGGCAACGAATGGATGGCGCGCTTCGCCGCCTCCATGGCCGCCGCCGCCATGCTCGGCCTCGTGGTCGCCGACCGACTGGTGGTGAGCGAAACCCAGCAATTGTCCCCCATCGAAGCGCTCGCCATGGCGCACACCTACTCGCCGCTGGAGCAGCGATGAACAAGAAACTCATCTGGGCGCTGCTGGCGTCCCTGACGGCAAACGTCTTTTTCGGCGTGGTGATCGGGATACACCTGTCCCAGGGCCCCAAGCCCCCACCCCACCGTCCCGGCCAGATGCTCGAAGACATGGTGGAAATCCTGCCGCCGGCCGATGCCGCACTGCTGCGCACCGCCATGGACGCCCATAGGGCCGAGCTTAGCGAACCCCGCGAACATCCCCGCGAGCATCTGGAACGCATGCGCCAGGCACTGCTGGCCGAACCTTTCGACATCCAGGTGTTCCGTCAGGTCGATGCCGAATTTCGTGCCAGCCGCGAACGCACCGGCGCCGCCATCGGCGAGGTGCTGGCCGAGGCGCTGCCCCAAATGTCCCCGGAAGGCCGCAAGCGCCTGGCAGATTTCCGCCCGCCACGGAAATAAGCGGGTGGCAAAATATGGAAGAAAAGGGCCGCCATTCCCATGGCGGCCCCTTTTTTTGCCAAACCCGGCAAATATTGCCGGCCAGGCTAGGCAAAAACTTCCACCGCTAGGCAAATTTTTCACCGCTACAGCACTGATTTTTCTTGATATTTTTGCGCCAGGTAATTCCCCTTGCCACGTTAAAGCTACAAGCGGGTCCCCCCCGGTAACGGGGCCCCGTGATCCGAGGCCAAGACGGAACCGGTGTCATGATGACCCAAACACCCCTGCAGAGCTTCCCGGCCCAGGCCCCCTTGAGCGAGGCCGACGACGACTTTCTGCTGGCGCGCATGAAGGACGACGACGCTGATGCCTACCGCATCCTGGTCGCCCGTCACGTGGACCGTGCCTACGCCCTGGCGCTGCGGACGCTGCGCAACACCGCCGACGCCGAAGACGTTGCGCAGGAGGCCCTGGTCAAGGCGTGGACCCACCGGCATTCCTGGCAGCCCGGCCGAGCCCGCTTCTCCACCTGGCTGTACCGCGTGGTGTTCAATCGCTGCATCGACCTCAAGCGCATGCCCGCCAGCGCCAACATCGAGGACGTGGCCGAACCCGAGGACGATCAGCCCGACAGCGTGTCCACCATCCACCGCCGCCAGGTGTACGAACGCCTGGGCGACGCCATGTCGGCCATCCCCGAGCAGCAGCGCGCCGCGCTGACGCTGGCCTATTTCGAGGAGATGGGCAACGCCGAGATCGCCCAGGTGCTGGGCACTACCGTGCAGGCGGTGGAAAGCCTGCTGAAGCGCGGCCGCCAGGGCCTGCGCGAGCGTCTGCGCCGTTCTGAGCGCGACATCCGCCACATTTTCGCCGAGGGCTGAAAATTTCGCGCCTGATCGGCGCACCGTCTCCGTTCCAAGCATGAAGGCCGTCCGACGATGGCCCCGGTCCCCCCGAAGATGCGGGACCGCATTGGATCAGAAGGAGACCCGTCATGCCCGTCATCGCCACCAACACGGCCGCCAATTCGGCCCTTCGCTATCTGAACCTCAACTCCAGCACGGAATCGGGGATCACCTCGAAGCTGGCGTCGGGCTCGCGCATCACCAAGGCGTCGGACGACGCCTCGGGCCTGGCCATCGGCACCCGCATCCAGTCGGATGTCACCGTGCTGACGCAGGCCTCCACCAACGCGTCCCAGGGCACCGCCATCCTGCAGACCGCCGACGGCGGCCTGGCCCGCATCAGCGACATCCTGCAGCGCATGAAGTCGCTGGCCACCCAGTCCAACTCGGGCTCGGTCACCAACAACGAGCGCACCTACATCAACTCTGAATACACCCAGCTCAGCTCGGAAATCACCGGCATCGCCCAGAGCACCCGCTATAACGGCGTGTCCTTGCTGGACGGCACCGGCGTCTATGCCACCGGCGTCGATTTCATGGTGGGCACCTCCACCTCGGACACCATCAACGTCAAGATCGCCGCCGCCGATTCCACCTCCTTGGCCATCGACACCAGTTCGGTGGATACCCAGGCCAACGCTCAGACGGCCATCGGCCTGCTGGACACCGCCATCGCGAGCGTCTCGAGCGACCGCGCTTCGGTGGGCGCCAGCATGTCGCGCTTCGATTTCCGCTCGCAGCAGATCGCGACCTCCTCGGAAAACCTGAGCGCGGCGGAATCGGCGGTGATGGATGCCGACGTGGCGTCGGAAAAGTCCAAGCTGGCCTCGGCCGACGTGAAGGCCCAGGCCGCCATCGCGGCGCTGTCCCAGGCCAACCAGATGCCGCAGGAACTGCTCAGCCTGCTCAAGGGCTAATCCTCGGGCCCAGAATGGGCCTCGTCCTTGAGGCTGAGGGCGGAGCGGCTCCCCCGCCGCTCCGCCCGACCCTTCCGGGGAGAAACGTCGCATGAGCACAGTGAGCTCCACCACGTCGAGCACCTCGACCACGTCCTCCAGCTCGTCGACCTCGTCCTCGTCGTCGAGCACCTCGACCAAGTACACCGACTTCGACACCAGCACGCTGGTCGAAGCCAAGCTGTCGTCGCGCTATTCCCGCATCGACAGCCTGAACACCCAGGTCACCACCAACCAGACCAAGATCAAGGCCTACCAGGACCTGCAGGACAAACTGCAATCCCTGAACACCAGTCTGGAAAAGCTGCGTGCCGATCCCAGCAGCAGCGGCAAGACCGCCGACGTATTCAGGGCGCGCAGCGGCTATCTCAGCTCCAACGGCTCCACCTCGGCCGGCACCTACATGGCCGCCACCGTAGATGCGGGCACCGAGATGGGCAGCCATTCCATCACCATCTCGCAGGTGGCCAAGGCCAATATCCTGAGCAGCACCTCGCAAAGCGACAAGAGCACAGCGCTGGGCTGGTCGGGCAGCTTCTCGCTGGGCGTCGAGGGCGGCAACAGCGCCAGCATCAACATCACCACCAGCATGTCGCTGGCCGACGTCGCCGATGCCATCAACGCAGAGACCACCACGTCGGGCGTCAAGGCGTCGGTGATGAAGGTGTCCGACAGCTCGTACCAGTTGATCCTGACCAGCAGCGAGACCGGCCAGACCATCACCGCCAGCGACGACGGCGGCACCATCCTCACCGACTCGCTGGGCCTGCTCGACAGCAGCGGCGCCGTCCCAAGCTCGGCCGTGCTGCAAGCGGCGCAGGATGCCCAGTTTACCGTGGACGGCGTCAGCATCAGCCGCAGCAGCAACGACGTCGACGACGTGCTGGACGGGGTGACGCTGCACCTCTATTCGGCCCCCTCCAGCGATACCACGCTGACCTTCGAGGTGGACAACGACACCTCCAGCGTGAAGGACGCCATCAATTCCTTCGTGGACGCCTACAACGCCTTCCGCGACATCGTCGTGACCAACCAGTCCACCAATTCCGACGGCACCGCCAGCGACAGCGCCACGTTGTTCGGCGATTCCACCCTGCGCGGCATCGCCAGCCAAGCCCAGTCCATCCTGTCGTCGGCGGTGGACGAGAACAGCCTGGCCGCCATCGGGATCACCTTCGACGACGACAACAAGCTGACGGTGGACAGCACCACCCTGGAGAACGCGCTAACCAATAACTTCGATGCGGTGGAGGCGCTGTTCACCTACAAGATGACCTCGTCCACCGGCGATCTCGGCCTGGTGCGCCACCCCAACAAGTCCATGAGCTTCACCCTGGACGCCACCGTCGATGCCAGCGGCACCCTGACCGGCGCCAGCATCGGCGGCGATTCGTCCATGTTCACCGTCAGCGGCGGCACCATCAAGGGCGTCGCCGGCACCGATTACGAGGGCCTGACCCTGGTCTACACCGGCACCACCTCCAAGTCGGTGACGGTCACGCTGACGCAAGGATTGGCCGACCAGCTGTACCAGGCGGCGGATACGGTGGCCAACAGCGATACCGGCACCCTGACTGACCTTGTGGATAATCTGACTTCCGTAGACAACGACCTCAGCGACCGGGTTTCGGCGCTGCAGCAAAGCACCGCCTCGTACAAAAGCGCGCTCACCACCCTTTACGGCAACATCGCATCCAAGCTGTCGACCGCCGAATACACGGTCAACCTGCTGAAGACGCTGCTGAACTCCAGTTCTTCCAGCTCATAGGAGTCCGCCCATGACCCCGCGCCACGCCATCTCCGCCTACCAGACCGCCATCCAGACCACGCCGCCGCTGCAAGCGGTGGTGCTGCTGTACGACGGCATCCTGGTGCGCATCCACAATGCGGCGGCCGCCGCGGCCAGCGGCGATTACGGCGAGCAGTTCAATCAGGTTTTGCGCGCCAACGACATTCTGCGCGGGCTGCTGGCGGCGCTGGACAAGGACAAGGGCGGCGCCCTGGCTGAGCGACTGGCGGAAACCTACCTTGCCAACATGGTGGCGCTGATGAATTCCGTCGGCCGCCCCAACGCCGCGGAATGCCTGCGCCGCATCGCCGAGGGCCTCGGCGAGCTGCGCAATGCCTGGAGCGAGATCGCCGGCATGGATGCCTGGAAGCCAGTCAGTTGAACACTGTCACTCGGCGCTGATTTGGTTTAAAGTCATGGCGCCCGGCAAAGACCGGGTTTAAATCCTGCCGTCCGAAGAAGTCGAGGCGCCCCATGACCGTTCCCGTCCTCACCCTGGAGGCCTTCCAGGCATTGCTCGACCGCTACGGTGGCGAGTTGTCGTCCTGGCCCGCCCCCGATGCGGTGGCGGCAACCAAGCTTCTGGAAGCGAATTCCGAAGCCCGAGTCATGCTGGAGCATGCCCGCGCCCTCGACGCCGCCCTGGCCAATAGCCCGAAAGCCCCCGCTGGCTTGGCCGACCGCATCGTCGCGGCGGCGCTGAAGGGCAAGTAGGGCATCCTTTCCCACCATTCTCGTCATGCGCGGGCCTGATCCCAGGCGCCCGCGCGCATTCGCCTGATCCGAAGATCGGGCACCAAGAAATTCCGCCCGGTTCCCCTCCGCGGCCCGTATCACCGATGACCCGCCACGCCCCCGCTGGCGCGCCTTCGCTTGCGCTAACGCAAATATAAAAACATCCGCTAAAAAAATAACCGACCGGATATCCGGCACGCTCCGTAGAAGCCAACAGAAGGGACGATGGCGAAACGCCGATAAGTCCCAAGGCATCCTGCGGAGTTCGCTGCCATGGTTGACTCGATCAGCTCGTCGACGACATCGACAACTTCGACATCATCTACGTCATCCAGCTCGAGCGCGTCGTCCACCTACAACATGTTCTTGCAGATGCTCTGCACCGAGTTGCAGACGCAGAACCCGCTCGACCCCACCGACACCAGCCAGTTCACCTCGCAGCTGACCAGCTATTCGCAGCTGGAGCAGCAGATGAACACCAACACCAAGCTGGACGAATTGCTGTCGGCCATCGGCTCGCAGACCATGTCCAGCGGGGTCGGCTACCTGGGCCACTCGATCGAGGCGAGCGGCGACACCCTCTCGGTCTCCAGCAGCGGAAGTGTGGACGGCAGCTGGAAGTACACCGTCGGTTCCAACGCCGCCGACGTCACCCTGACCGTGGTCGATTCCAGCGGCAAGACCGTGTGGAGCGGTTCGGGCTCCACCACCTCGGGCTCGCACGAGTTCAGCTGGGACGGCACCGACAGCAGCGGCAACGCGGCGGGCAGCGGCAAATACACGCTGAAGGTCGCCGCCACCGATTCCAGCGGCAATTCCGTCGACACCTCCACCGCCATCCGCGGAACCGTGACCGCCGTGGACTCGTCCAACGGGTCCACCGTGCTCGAACTGGGCGACACCCAGGTCGACATGTCCAACGTCACCCGCTTGGCGGCCTAAGGCAGGAGAACCACCATGAGCCTGTCGAGCGCAATGAACAATGCCGTGTCGGCCCTGAAGGCCCAGAGCCAGGCCCTGTCGGCGATCTCCAACAACCTCGCCAATTCCAGCACCACCGGCTACAAGAGCGTGACCACCAGCTTCAGCAACCTGGTGACCCAGATGTCCAACGGCAACACCTATAACGGCGCCGGCGTCACCTCGTCGGCCCGGCAGAACGTGTCGGCCCAGGGTAAAATCGAGGCCACCAGCAACACCACCGACATGGCCGTCGACGGCAATGGCATGTTTGTCGTCCGCTATGGCGAGGACAACAACTCCATCTATTTCACCCGCGACGGCGAGTTCGACCAGGACAAAAACGGTTACCTGGTCAGCAACAACTACTACCTGATGGGCTGGCCCACCGACGAGAGCGGCAACGTCACCGTCACCGAGGCCTCAGCGACGTTGCAGAAGATCAACGTCACCAACAACGTCTCCTCAGTCCAAGCCACCAGCACCGCCGCCATCGACGCCGATCTGGGTCCCAACACCTCGGTGGCAAGCACCACCGCGTCGAGCAATTCGATTTCGTCGGCCAATGCCGCCGACGTGTCCGGCCTCGGCATCGCCGCCGGCGACACCTTCTCGGTGACCAGCTCGGACGGCACGACCGTCAGCTATACCCTTTCCGACGTGGACGGCGACGGCACCCTGACCCTGGCCGAGATCGCTTCGTCCATCAATTCCACCGCCGGCGCCAATGTCAGCGCCACGGTCACCACCGATTCCTCGGGCAACGCCACCCTGAAGCTGTCCCCGGCGAGCACCAGCTACGACCTGGCCTCGATTTCGGGCACGGCGGCCACCAGCCTGGGTCTGATCAACGGCACGGGCGCCATCGCCAACGGCACCACCAGCAACACCTACACCACCTCCATGGAGGTGTACGACGCGCTGGGCAACCTGCACACCATCTCCATGAATTGGGCCAAGACCGGCACCAACCAGTGGGACCTGAGCTTCTCCAGCGCCGACGGCACCACCACCACCGCCACCACATCGCTGACCTTCGATGGCAGCGGCAAGCTCACCTCGCCCTCGCCGGCCACGGTGGCGCTGGATTTCGCCTGGAACAACGGTGCCAGCGACAGCGCCATCACCGTGGACCTGTCCAGCCTGACCCAGACCTATGGCAGTTCCGGCGTCAACCAGAGCGCGGCCAACACCAACGGCCATGCCTCGGGCAAGCTGCTGGGAGTGACCATCGGCAGCGACGGCACCGTGACCGCCAGCTACGACAACGGCCAGGCCATCCCGATCTACAAGGTCGCGCTGGCCACCTTCCCCAATTACGACGGCCTGGCGGCCATGAGCAACGGCGTCTACCAGGCGTCCTCGTACTCGGGCGACTACACCCTGCACACCGCCGGCATGGGCGGCTCGGGCACCATCGACGGCTCCAGCCTGGAAAGCTCGACCGTGGATACCGCCGACGAGTTCACCCGCATGATCGTGGCACAGCAGGCCTATTCGGCCGCCTCGCAGGTCATCACCACGGCTAAAGGCATGTACGACTCGCTGATCAGCGCCATGCGCTGACGATGACTGGAGATCCCATCATGACCCGCCCAACCGAAACCGTGGTCGACCTGGCCGAGCACCGCAGCCAGCGCGTGCTGGCTGCGGCCCAGCAGATGCTGGTGCCCGATGCCCAGGAGATGCTGGCCGCCGAGGAGCTGTCGCGCCGTGTCGCCGAGCAACTGGCCACCCTGCCGCCCGACCAGGGCGCCCTGCTGCGCCGCAAAGTGCTGGTGGCCGTCCACGACCTGGAGGGCCTGATCGAAGCCCTGCAGCAGCAACTGGACGGTCTGGCCGACGAACTGCGCCGCGTCTCGGTCCACTCCACCGCCGCCATGGCCTATGGCCGCGGCACCGACCACCGCTTTTGAGGGGAGATGACGCCATGCTGCCCACCGCCATTCTGTCCCACGACAACACCAGCCCCCGCGACCTGCGCGGCTTGTTGATGGACGTGGTCACCGAACTGGTCGACGTGATCCAGGAGGAGAACGCTGTGCTGGCCGAGGGCCTGCCTGCCGCCGTCACCGCCACCATCGACCGCAAGCTGGAACTGTCCGACGCCTACGAGGAGCTGTGCGCCGAATTGGCCGACACCCAGCCCGGCGTGCTGGCCGCCGACCCCGATTTCGCCGCCCGGCTGATGGACGTGGTGCTGGCCCTGCGCGAGGCCACCGCCGAAAACCTGGTGCGGCTGGAGGCGGCGGTGAGCGCCTCGCAGCGCCGGGTCGAGGCGGTGATGGCCGCCATGCGCTCGACCGCCGGCGAAACCGGCACCTACGACGCCCGGGGCGGCGTGCCGCTGAACGCCCGCCTGGCGGCGTTCGGCCGGGATTACCACGCCTGACCCACCCGGCAACAGGAGGAAGCTCATGACGCTGTCCGCCGCCCTTGGTTCCGCCACGTCGTCGCTGCGCGCCATCCAGACCCAGCTGTCGGTGGCGTCCAACAACATCGCCAACGCAGCCGACGCCAATTATTCGGCCAAGACCGCCACCCAGGGCGATACCGTGCTGGGCGGCATCGGCAGCGGCGTCGCCATCACCGGCATCATCAGCAAGGTGGACGCCAACCTGGTGCGTTCCATCGTCGAGGCGGCCTCGGCCAAGGAAGGCACCGCCACCACCCAGGATTATCTTCAGCGCCTGAGCGATTCGCTGGGCACCCTGTCCAGCGACGGCAGCGGCGATACCCTGTCCACCAAGCTGTCCGCCCTGGAAAGCACCCTGGATGAGCTGGCCACCACGCCGGAAAGCACCACCTTGAAGAACCAGGCCGTCACCGACCTGGACGACACCCTGGCGTCGCTGCGCACCAGCTCCGACGATGTGCAGACCCTGCGCGCCAACGCCGACTCCGCCATCGGCGACGCGGTCACCACCGTCAACGACGCCCTGCACCAGATCGACCAGCTGAACCAGGACATCGTCCGCAACCAGGCCGCCGGCAAGTCCACCGCCGACCTGGAGGACCAGCGTAACGCCGCGCTGCAGACCGTGGCCGGCCAGTTGGATGTGAGCTACTACACCGACAACACCGGCGCCATGAAGGTCTATACCGCCTCGGGCCAGGTGCTGGTGGGCTCCCAGGTCCACGAACTCAGCTTCACCGCCACCGGCACGGTGAATGCCTCGACCACCTATCCGTCCGGGTTGTCGGGAGTCAGCGTCAACGGCCAGGACATCACCAACACCTTGGGCACCGGCACGCTGGCGGCGCTGGTCACCTTGCGCGACACCACCCTGCCCCAGGTGCAGAACCAGCTCAATTCGCTGGCGGTGAACTTAAAAGACACGCTGAACACCATCTCCAACCAAGGCAGCGCCGCGCCGCCACCCAACACGCTGACCGGAACCGCCAGCGTTTCCTCCGGCGATGCCCTGTCGGCCAGCGGCACCCTCCGGGTCGCGGTCACCGACAGCGACGGCAAGGTGGTGAGCACGCAAGACATCGACATGACCACCATCGCCACCGTTGGCGACCTGGTTTCCACGCTTAACGGCGTATCCGGCCTGTCCGCCAGCCTGGACGGCGACGGCCATCTGGTGCTGACGGCGACCCCGTCGTCCAATGGCGTCGCGGTTGCCGGCGGCACCATCGGCAGCGGCAATGTGTCGTCCTATTTCGGGCTGAACGACGTGATGACCGGCAACACTGCCGCCGACATGCAGGTCAATTCCGCCCTGCTGTCCGATGCGACCCGTTTTCCGGTTGGCAGCATGGACACCACCGCCACGCTGGCGGTGGGCGACCAGGCGGTCTCGGCGGGTTCGGGCACGTTGTCGCAATCCATGGCCGACGCGCTGCGCAAGGCCGGGCTCACCTCCTCGGCCGGCAACCTGGTCTCCGGTGTGGCCACCAGCCTGTCCAGCGCCAAAACCAAGGCCAGCTCGGCCGAGACCACGCTCACCACCCTGACCGGCAGTTTCTCGTCCAAGTACGGCGTCAACGTGGACGAAGAAACCGCCCACATTTCCCAACTGCAGAACTCCTATTCCGCCTCGGCCCAGGTCTTAAGCGCGGTCAAGGCCATGTTCGACGACCTGCTCCAGGCAGTGAGGTAAGCCATGGTTGAACGCGTCTCCACCTTCGGCCTCGGCCAGTCGCTGCTGCGCTCGTCCATGACCGTGCAGTCCAACTACGCCACCGCCTCGAGCCAGAAGGCCTCGGGGTTGGTCACCGACACCTATGGCGGGCTGGGCGCGCGGGCGTCGTCGCTGATCTCCACCGAGGCCACCACCGCCCAGCTGACCACCTGGCAGACCGACACCCAGACCGCCGACGACCGGGTGCAATCCATGTACTCGGCCGTGGGCAACATCATCGATCAATTGTCCAGTTTCCGCAGCACCCTGTCCGCCGCCAAATCGTCGGACGGCTCCACCGACCTCAATTCGACAGGGTCGGCACTGATGAAGGATCTGGCCGACCTGATGAACCTGCAGCAGGACGGCCGCTACCTGTTCGCCGGCGGCAACACCCGCACGGCGCCGGTGGACACATCCACCTTGGCTGCCGCCACCGTGCCGTACACCGCCGACACCAGTTACTACACCGGCAATTCGGACCAGGCCTCGGTCCGCATTTCGGCCCAGCAGACCATCACCTACGGCGTCAGCGCCAATTCCACCGCGTTCGAACAAGCGCTGCGCGCCGCCAACGTCGCCGCCAATATGACGACGAGCCCGATGGACCAGAATGCGGTGAACGAGGCCTATAATCTCGCCACCAAGGCCATGGACGGGCTGATCGCCACCCAAAGCGCCCTGTCCACCACCTCGAAGCGGCTGGAGGCGGCCAAGACCCGACAGACCAACGCGCTGTCGCTGCTGGACACCATGGCCTCGGACATCAAGTCGGCGGACGTGGCCCAGGTGTCGGTCAAGCTGTCCCAATACGACACCCAGCTCCAAGCCGCCTATTCGGCGCTGGCCAAGGTCGACAGCCTGTCGCTGGTGAAATATCTCTAGCTCGCCTTCTTCGCCGTCGGGGGATCGGGCGGCAACGGAATGAACTCGCCGTTGTCGAGGTCGGGCAATTTCATCCGACCGGCGCGCCAGTCCGCCTTGGCCTGGGCGATGCGCTCCCGCGACGATGAAACGAAGTTCCACTCGATGAAACGCTGCCCCAACGGCTCGCCCCCGATCGCCACCACGACGGCGTTCTCCACCGCCCTGAGGCTCGCCGGCTGGCCGGACGTGAACACGATCATGCGGCCCGGACCGATGGCTTGCCCCTCTGCCTCAACCGCGCCCGAGACGACGTAGGCGGCGCGTTCTCGATGATCCGCAGGCAGGCCAATCCGCGCTCCGGCGGCAAGCTCCAAGTGGATGTAAAACATCGGCGAATGCGTCCGCACCCCGGCGATCGCCCCAAAGGCGGTGCCCGCCACCAGCCGCCCCCGGACGCCCGCTTCCTCGAAGGTCGGCAGATCCTGCGTCCCATAATGGGCAAAGGCGGGGGCAATCTCTTCATCCTGCTCGGGCAGCGCGACCCAGGTCTGGATGCCGTGCATCCGCCCGCCCTCGCGCCGCGCCCGCTCGAACCGCTCGGAATGGGTGATGCCGCGGCCGGCGGTCATCCAGTTCACCTCGCCGGGCCGGATCGGCTGCTCGGATCCGAGGCTGTCGCGGTGCATGATCTCGCCTTCGAACAGATAGGTCACCGTCGACAGGCCGATATGGGGGTGGGGCCGCACGTCCATGCTGCGGGGAATGCCGGCGGGCAGGTTAAGCGGGCCCATGTGATCGAAGAATATGAACGGCCCGACCATCCGCCGTTCGGAATAAGGAAGGACGCGACCGACCTCGAAACCACCCAGATCGCGTCGGCGCTGATCAATGATCATTTCCAGCATCTCGGGGCCTCCCATAGGCCCATCCATTTCGAGAGCGTGGTCGGTTTTATCAAGCGAAGGGAGCGGAGATTCCGCCGCAGACATAGCGTCACCACCGGTTTCGGCGGCCTAGAGCAGCGCCATTTGGGTGGCGCTCGCCCTGGGGCGGAACGCGAGGGCGGTCATGTCGTCTCGCCGGACCTCGTTCCCCTGCCAGGCATCCAGGCGCTGGAACAACGCGGCCAGTTGATCTTCCAGCGGCAGGCGAACGCTGCCTT
>Ga0306923_10003864_pt1 | contig 14217 bp, 28 predicted proteins | sample sta12Can44000108_FD_203841 | JGI IMG/M metagenome (GOLD analysis project Ga0306923, IMG submission 203841) | Lab enrichment of tropical soil microbial communities from Luquillo Experimental Forest, Puerto Rico - statanox.12C.anox.44.000.108 (v2)... | ecosystem: Environmental > Terrestrial >... | reverse complement strand
CTGTCGGCACGCGCCGTCGAATGTGTGGCAATACCATCCAGACGGACAAAGCTGATGAGGAGGTCCGAGGGGATTTGCCATGCTGCGGCATACGCACATTTGTTTGACTAAACCGTCAGTACAGGTTGGGAAATGGGCCAAGGTGCGAGAGGAGCTGATCCTTGCTTGAGCCGATCCAGCGGTCACGAAAATCACGGTTAGCAATATGGCAAATTTCTTCATACTTCTTCTCCCCGCGTTCTCTATGTAGTAACAAACCCGGCAGATTAGCAAAGTTCACTGCTATGCGTCTGGCCTCATCTTTCGTCAGCAGCTTGGCTGCCGATCGCCGGCCCATCCCCTCCTCGTAATAGACATAGGCGTCGTCGGCGGACTAGGGCCGTGGGAAGTGGAGAGTGGTCAAAACAGGTTCCGATTTTTTGACTAAGATCAAATTACCCAATTAGCCGAAATGTTGAGCTTGCTGACAGAGGTCTCTCATGCGTTCAGCGATCTTGATTTTCCTTGCCAGTCTAGCCTTTGTGACGACGCCGGCGCGCGCTCAAAGTGCATGGCTTGAGCGGGATATGGTTAGGGCGGTTTGCAGCCGGGAGGCGACACCAGCCGCCGGTGAGCGCCTGGCGGGGCGGCTTAATCTCACCGATGTCCAAAAATCGGCGCTGAGAGATATGACCGACGCTTTTGCATCTGCCAACGCCTCTGCGAAGAAGTCGCTATGCACCGACAAGCCTGATCTTTCAACGACGCCGGGCCGAATGGCGTTCGCCGAAAGGATGGCGGAGATCAGGCTTGCCGGCTTGAAGGCAATCGAGCCCAAGCTCGAGGCGTTTTATGACACCCTGGACGCGAGGCAGAAGAGAGCGTTCGATACTGGCGGGCGTATCGGTGGCATATTCAACTGGTGGGGTAAGAGATAAAGAGCCGCGCTTTCCGTCAGGACGAACCAGGCCTCTAATTCGTCGATCGACCAGGGCGGCGGGAAACGGCGGGCGGTCACGGATCAGCGGCCTCACTCCTCTTCTGCCTCCCGCGTGACTGGCCGGCGGATTGGCTTCTGGGGAATGGGGCAGCCGCGCAGCTAAAAACCTGAGGGTGACGCTACGGCCGTGCTGAGCGACACTCAATTAGCCCTTGGTTTAGCGCCACGCCTGTCGGCGGACTCAGAGCTGTGCGTGAACGGAGGCGCAGCTAGCGGTCTTGTTTTAATTAAACCGGTCACTTTTTGGGTGAGGCGAAGCACATGGGCAGATTTAGCAATGAAACAATAAAGTGGCTGTCAATCGGGCTGGGAATCATTGTGGCCTTATATCTTCTTTTTGTGATGATACCGATGGCGCAGGTTCCTCTGTATGCGGACGGCGTACGTAAGAGCGACCTGCGTGTCGGCATCGAGGGCCGGCTGCACTTTCTTGGAATTATCTAGTCGGGACCCAATGCAAGGGGCTGCGTCTTTCGCCGGGCTTTATTGCCAACGCTGATGAAGTCATCGAATGAACCGCGCAATGTCTGCTTTTGGGGGTAAAGCGGACATTCAGCTGATCTATTGCGATGTCTGTTTTTGAACCATAGCGGAACATTGGCGGCTGCGAACCACTCGGCGCGCGCGGCTGGAGGTCTGATTACCTATGCCGCCGACCTCAGCGACCAACATCGTGGGGCGGCTCGCGCACTCCTGGTGATGAAGCCTTAAGATTGAAGAAGCCGCCAACTGAGGTGCCCTCGATCACTAGCAGCGGGCATGTCGGCGACATTGATTGTATTCCTCCTGACATCCAGCAAAACAAGACCGTAAGAAGCGAGCTGAATGGGCATTTGCCGTTGCGCTGCGGTTGCAATTATTTCGGCAGACTGCTTCCGTCGTGCTGCATCCGCTCAATGTTGTATGGTCACATTCCGCTAAGCGAAACCGATTCTGCTCAATACCGGAAGAGATCGTGCTGCCGACAACCGCGAATGCCAGAACAAGTGCGAGTGAATGAAGTACCCCTGCGAACTTATTCACGACTGTCCTCCCGTGTTGCGCACAGGTAGCGGTGCAACTCGATGCTACGGTTTTCGTGGTGGCTGTCCAGACGGTGTACGTGCGAAAGGCGCGATGGAGTTAGGACAGTATCTTGGATAATCCGGTGCGCGCGATCACCTTTAATCCTGCAGGAGGGCTTGCGGGATGTCTCTTATTTAGGGGGTGAACCGTACCAACAGGGCGATTTGCGTAAATGCCCATCCGAAGATCGGCCAAGCGATGGACTTCCCCGAATCGCCCGAAAAACGGAAACGATTGCTTGCGGTGATGCAAGAAGAGCAGAAGCTGCAAGCGCGCGGACGCTACCAAACTGTTAGCGAATGGAATCCCGCTGGTAAGCTTTAAGGCAGTCATGTCCGCTATTGGCACAAAGCGGACATGCTGACGCGCTCCAGCATTGTCCGCTCTTGGGGGCAAAGCGGACATTGAAGGCTAATCTCACGATCCAGTCCGCATCAACAGAGCGAAGATAAGAGCGTGCGATACCAACAGCACCGGAACGAGTGATGTTACGATGTAGAACCCAGCACCCAGAGCGCCAGGCTCCAGATTGACCCGCGCCCCCTTATAAAACGCGAACAACAAATCCGCGGCCCCCCAGACGTTGAAAATCCATACAGCCACAATCGCCCAACTCGCACCGAGCGCTAAAGCCACCGTGGCAATGATGGCAAGGATCCCCGCGACGAAGTCGCCGTACCCAGCGGGCATTGCCCAGGCTCTTGGTAACGAGCTGGAAACAACCCCAGGCACCAAAAAGCTCAAACCAATAAAACGGAAAAACATGTGTGGCGCCACTAACCAGATAAGCGCTTGGTTGCTGTTAATGGCCCGAAGCGACGGCCACACAAATAGTGCTGCGGCCACAATGGAACTTATCAGGCTCATTAAAACACTTAATCCAAAGGCAGCACGAGGGTTCATCGCTCATCTCTTTGATGCCGCCCCTCCCAATGTGAGGAGTCAGGACGAGCCACACAATGCTCGGTTTTTTGCTGCGCTGCGTAATGTCTGCTGTTGGCAGATAGTGTTGCAAAAGTCGTTAAGCGCTGAGCGGTGATTTTTTCGACTGAAACCCAAACGAGCGAGAACTGCAAATAAAGGCGACTCGAAACCCATTACCGAAGTCACTGGTGAGTTCAGCGCGAGATCACGTGACCCCCCACATCATTATAAGAAAAACGCGCCTATGGCCCAGAAATTTTTTGATCAATGACGCAAAACGACTTTTGCAACACTATCGGCACAAAGCGGACATTTGTCCGCTTTTGGGGGTAAAGCGGACATTCATTCAAATGACCTCGATGTCCGCTTTTGACCCAAAGCGGACATTGCCGAGCCTTACCTAACCGCTTCCTGTCTGCCGGTACGCTGAAATTGCCGCTGAATTTGTCAGGCTCAAAGTAGATGTCATCGTTACCTATGGGCTGCCAGCAATCTTCGCCGCAAAGCAGGCAACATCAACCACTCCGATTGTGTTTGCGGCGGCAGGCGATCCAGTCGAAAACGGTTTAGTTGCAAGTCTTGCGCATCCGGGCGGGAATGTGACCGGCCTTTCGAACCAGAGCGCCAATCTGGCGGGTAAGCGCATTGAACTCCTCCGTGAAATCGTTCCTACCCTTCACCGCCTGGCATTCATAGGCAACGTCACGGCTTCAAATGCCGTTATTGAAATGCAGAAAGTGGCTGCAGCCGCGCGCACGCTTGGCGTCGAATGCGTTCCGCTCGAAATTCAGCGCGCAGCCGATATCGACTCAGCCATCGCCAGCGTCACCGGCCGTGCCGATGCCTCTATGTGGCCATTGATCCATTGCTCAATACTCACCGCCTCCGCATCAACACGCTCGCCCTCGGCGCTCATCTGCCGACGTCAGAACCCTTTCGAGAGTTCGTCGAAGCCGCCGGTTTGATGTCTTATGGGCAAATCTCCCTGACCTATACAGGCGCGCCGGCGATTTTGTTGACAAGATCTTGAAAGGTGCGAAACCCGGCGATATTCCGATCGAGCAGCCGATCAAATTCGATTTGATCGTAAATCTGACTACTGCGAAGGCGATCGGGGTTACGATCCCGCCTGCGCTACTCACCCGTGCCGACGAGGTGATCGAATGAGGCGGCGCGAGTTGGTCACGCTGCTCGAGAATCAGGCTTGCGAATGATATTCACATTCCGTTTGCGCGCCAGCTGTAAGCCGAGGCGACAGGGAGGAACGATGCGATCCAGGCGATCATTTCTTCATCTCGGGTTAGTAACTGCTGCTACGCTCGCCGGCTCGTCCGCATTAGCCGTGCCCGCGTATTTTGGGTCGCCCAGAGGGGGCGGGACCGTGACCGCGCGCGACGATGCGGCGCGTACCTTCACTGCTGCCCGGCGGCGACGGGCCTGGACATACCAGGTCACCGACAAGACCCGGTTCGTGCGCGCGGGGACGCAAGGCTCGTGGTGGGATGTCAGGGTCGGCACGGTCGTGCAAGTGAGGTGGCATCGTGCGGGCACCAAGCGGGTAGCCGATGTCGTCAGCATTAGGGCGCGAGAGAATTGAGCTGTAGCACGCTGCTTTGATCCATTCACATGTCTGGTTTTGCCCCAACACAAACATGGAGCAGTCGTCGTTCACCGAAATCACGGCTCCTTTCCAGAAGTTATAGCGGCCAACTGCAGTGCCACCAGTGAGTGCAATGTCCGATCGTTATGGCTTGCCCATCAGTAACTAGGGCCGCGCGCTCTAGCGAGTCATCTGATGCAGCTCAGGATAGGGTGCGCGCTTCAAGGCTAGGAGCGGATTCGCAAGAGATTCCTCCACGTTGGTCATGTCACTGCCGAGCGGGAAAGCCGGCAGCAGCCCCGCCGCGCGCGCCGGCCCCAGCGCCTCCTCGAGGCGATCGAGGCGGTTCGCGGCGGCATGGCTCGGCAGAGAGAACGAGCGCTCAATCTTGCCCGCCCGCTGAGCAGAGGCCTTCAGCTGGTGCTGAAAATTTCCGTCGGCGACGCAGATCATCGCCGCAATCGTGTCTCGATCCGATTTCCCTTTGATGTCGGCGACGCCGTATTCCGTCACAATGACGTCGCGGAGCGCGCGGGGGAGCGTCGCGTTCGCATAGGTCCAGACTATGTTGGATTGGAGCCTGTGTCGCAGATGGCGCCTGCTGCGCACGGCGATGATCGCCCGAGCGTGCTCGAGCTGGTGCGCCATGGCGACGAGATCGTGCTGGCCTCCGACGCCGCTCACGACGCGCCCGTCTTCCAAAGTGTCCGACGAGACGGCGCCCAGGAGCGTCGCCGTCATCGCCGTGTTGATAAATCGCGCATGCCGGCGGTCGGCGCGCTTACGCGCTGAATCTCCGTCGAGCGTGTTGGTGAACGAGATTGCCGTCATGCAGATCTCGGCCAGCTCCTCCTCGGGCATTGCTCGGAGGTGGTCGTAGAAGGCCTTGTTGCCGATGAAGAAGCCTGCGTGCATTAGAGCTGTCTTGCCGTTGGCCGTGGGTACGCGGCGCTTCAAGACTTCGGATTTCTTCAAGGCGAGAAAGCCGTCAACGAGAATCTCCGAGCAGCCATAGAGCCCGACCGAGAAGGGGTCGAGCTCCGCCCACTCCGGAAGGGCGTGCCGAGTTTCTCGAGAAGGCCGCGGAAGGCGGCGTTGTCACTGTGACGCAGCACCAACGCATGCGACAGCGCATCCGAGAACGCGCCGATGCCGATTTGAAGGGTGCCTCCGTCTTTCACCAGGGTGGCCGCATGCAGCGCCATGGCGTAGTCGGCCAGGGACACGCGGATCTGCGGGCTCCAGCACCATGTCGATTTGCGCGCGCTCGATCTCTGCCTCGCCGAGCATGTAGGGGAGATTCTCATTAAGCTCGACCGCGAACACCGTCGGCTCGCGAGCGCGTCGCGAGGCGACCTAGGGCAGCATATCCAGTGTAATGTCGGGGTTGGAGCTCAGGCTCACGCGCGCGGCGCTCGGATGAGGCGCGACGAGTTGGGCGAGTACGTTCGTCTCGATCCTCTCGAGGTGCCGCGCCACCTGGGAATAGTTGAGACTAATGTAGCTCTTCTGCGCCAGCCTGTTCGCCAGAGACTGGCCGACCAGCAAGAAGAACTCGTGGACCCGGATGTTCGGAGGCAGCCGGCCTTGACGGACGGCCGCCGCATAGAGCGGCTCGACGCACCCCGAGAAGAGGCGGTTGAGAAGCGGCTCGGCGAACCGACGCTCCAACGATGAGCGGGGGCGAGGGAGCGTCAGCGTCAGGCCCGTGAAGATCGTGAACGACGATCCGCCTCAGCCAGGCGATACAGTGCGTCGACGATGAGGATCGGCTTGCCGATGCTCACCGGAACAGCGAGCCTGAGATCGTAGCCTACTCTGTCGACGATGGCTTGTGCGCAGCGATCTGCATCGCTGAAGACAACGCCCCGTGGGATGTTTGTCTCTTCAGAGAGCATCGTCGAAACCCTTATTCGTCAATCTCCGTGCGCAATTGCATAGGAAGGCGCGACACGAGAGCGAGCCCAAGGACACCGCCGGCGGCCAGCGCTCTCTCGGGCATTCGCCGTCTGGCGACCCCGGTATTCACTCGTTAGGTTACGAGGCGGGCACGCAGTCGTGTAAATTCGGCGTCGCTGATCGATCCTGCCTTTTTTAGCCCATCGAGCTTTTGGATTTCATCTGCGGTGCTGAAACCAACCACGCGCCTAAGCTCGTCACGCGTCTGCTGAGCTTGCTCCACATTGCGCCCTGCCATACCTCCTCCCTGAAAGATTAAATAGGCAAGGACAGCAATGTATGGAAAGACAATCACTGCAATTACCCAGATAGCCTTGATCCAACCTGAAATGTCGTGGCGACGGAACAGATCAGCAAAAACTGTAATCGCTAGCCAGAACCACACGACGAAGACGAATATCCCAAGGGCGTCCATCAGAAAATTGCGGAAGGTGAAGCCTTCCTGAAAGAAGAACATTGCGATCCTCCTTTATTTTCATGAGGCCTCCTCACCCAATTTCCCCGCTATGATAGCTTAATTTGATATTCCTCAATCGCGTCCCTGCTATTCTCCAACCCGTCAACTCGCTGTCGCTACGATTGGTGGCCGCACCGACGAGATGATCGAATAATATTGCGCAATGTCGATTCTGGCACAAAAGCGGACGTGACAACTGTCCTGAACGATGTCCGCTTTGAGGGGTAAAACGGACATCGGTGCTTGTGCTGAGGATTTCCGTTACTGCTTACCCTAGGGAGGAAGAAGCCATGCTGAGGACTTTCGCGGTAACGGTGCTCGCCATTGCTATGTCTGTTGGATTGGCGCATGCGGCAGCTTCGTTTTCTCTTGGAATGGCGCACCAATGGCACAGGCACACAATCCCAGGCTGCACCGTAGGCTAGCAGGCCGCAGCGACATGCTCCTGCGGTACGGCAGCTAACGGCAAACCATTACTGTGCCAGAAGGGGCAATGGTGCCACTACCCCTTCATGAATGTCTGCACGCAGTAAAGCGTTTAATCAGGACAAGGGCGCAAGCAGCTAAGCTTACGCCAGGTCGCGATCCTGGAAAATTTGGTGATGGATTCTTTAGTTTCTCGGTGAATGTGACTAAATTTCAAGAATGATCCTGCTTTCCTACGGCTTCACCTTCGCTGTCGGCATCTCCGTCATCATTTTGTTGATCGTCGCGGTGACCGCAATTTGGGAAAGGCTGCGCGGCGACAGGGAATCGAAGAAACTGGAAAGAGAACGGCGAAGCGTGAATCACTAACTTTAAAGACTCGAGTGGGCGTGCGCCCGGCCCTTCGAGCTGGGGGATGGGTGGTTGCGTTTGTAGCTGCTATCATTTGTGCCGCAAAAGCAATCTAGCTCGACTGGAAGGCGGCTATGTATAAGCGCATTTTGGTGGCGATTGACGGGAGCGATACCTCTGACCTTGCGCTGCGAGAAGCCATAGGGCTAGCAAAAGATCAGAATGCGATGCTTCGACTCATTCATGTAGTTGATGTCACGCCATCAGCCTACATGGCGGCCGAGGTTACGGTCGCGGTACATTTTCCGCTCGCTGAATATCAAAAAGCATTGAAGGAGTCGGGAGAAAAGCTACTCAAAACTCGCGCCACTACTGCGCGTGAGGCTGGAGTCAATGTCGATACAAAATTGATTACGGTCGGAATGGTTGGGGAACGCATTTATGAGGCGATTGAGGAGCAATCAAAACAATGGCCTGCAAATCTCATCGTGGTCGGAACCGAGGGGCGGCGGGGGTTTCAGCGTCTGATGATTGGCAGCGTAGCCGAAGGCCTAGTCCGGATTTCAACCAAACCAGTACTACTCATTCGCGGTTACGTAACAAGAAGGCCGCCGACTGAATGACTTTCAGCCATCGATCCAGCATGATCGCACCGGCAGCGACTTGATCGCCATTTCAATGAACGGAAAGCGGTATTTGAAGTCGTTAGCGTTTCACGAACGCTCAGCCCATTCGGCAACCGTCGCATCAATACGTGCGCGACGCTTAGCCTTGCCTTCCTTACCAGCTGTATTTTACTTTTACCCAGTTTGGGTTGCCAGGGTGCCTCGGTTTGGAGGGCACTTGCTCGGCAACTTGCATCATTTCATGCTCGAAAACATGGGTACGCCCCAGGATGGCTACACCATCGTTTTAAGTTACGCGGATAATGGTACCCGCCGCCTCGGCTACTGGAAAGGTCACGATTGGCGGCAGACGTGCTATCGTTTTCCCATGCGGCGCTCTAACAACGCCTTGGTGCCCATGTCGAAGCGCAACGTTCGGGACCCTAAATGAGCATGTCTGTTCGTTGGCTTCAAACTTCCGATGCGCGCTATGTGATCGGTGCCATGGTGAGTTGGCTTGTATACGGTGGCCTGTATATAGCTATACTCAACGTTGTCACACACTATGCAGCCGCCTCGGGAATTTCGTGGATACTCTCTTATGGGGTTGTCTATGCGTTCCAAAAATATGGCACGTTCGGCGCTATGAGCCGCAAAGCGATGCTTCGCGAAGTCGGCCGCTATGTTGTCGCCGTCGTCGGTCTGAGTGCCGCGGTCAATTTCGGACTGGTGACTGTGCTCAAAGATTATGATTCGACATTGGACAAAGCTGCCGCAGTCGCGGCTGCGGCAGTTGCGGCAGCTCTTGTCGCGTGGTTCGTTTCGACGCGCGTACTGCGTATTGGTGCTGCTGACTTAGACGACACGGCGCCGAGCCGTTTTCTAGAAACTAGCCAATCAGGCATTGCAGGCGACGGCGGTCCGCGCTGATTCAAGGGGAGGCACACTGAGTTTGAGCGGCAGCTTCCTGTCCAAAATTCTCAACTGGTCGATCAGGGGAATATGGCTTCTGTTCCAGGGCCTGCTCATCACATGGGCCGCCTTGGCCATCTACTATTATGCCGTTGCCACACGCCGAGCACCTGTAGCGAGTGTAGGAATTTGTTCGCGAGGATGTCCCAGGGAGGCACAGGGTGAAAACCAAAACCTGTCCAGACTGCAACGGGGATGGCGTCATTGGAAAGGGTACGGACGATGAGCAGCAGTGCCCAACGTGCGGCGGCAGTGGTTTCGTGCCTGATGACGATAATGATGAGGAAGTAACACGCACTGCCAGCTGGTGACCCAATCGGGCGAAACGGACGGCCGATGTCTGCTTTGGGTCAAAGCGGACATTGGAGAAGGTGCGACTGATGTCCGCTTTACCCCCAAAGCGGACATTGACACGGACAATCAGGAGACAACGCGCCGCAAAATTGAACCTACCTGCACGCCGAAATCTGTGGAGGCAGACGGGGCTTTTCAGAGACTAAGCAGCCGCTCGGCATTGCCGTGATAGATCATGTCGCGATGCGATGATGAGCAATCGAGCCTGTCAACGAGCTCCGCCGGCACTTGGTAGGCGCCGAACGGATGGTCGGTCCCGAACAGCAGATGCCCCGCACCGAGCACCTGGTAGCAACAGGCAAGCGCCTCGTGGTGATAGCACACGGTGTCAACATAAAGGTTGGCGAGTGTGAATATCAATTCGCGGCATATCCTCACCTACGCTCTTGGCGGGAACGCGCGGTGAATTGTTCGGTTTCCGAGATGTGCAGGGTTTCCGAGAATTAATTCAAAATAGACAGGCCCGCATTGGAAAGGTCGTTTGAATGTCCGCTTTGTGCCAGAAGCAGACATTGGGCGGTGCAGCAATTTACGTCGTCATTCGATTACGTCGTCGGCACGAGCGAGCAGCGTCGGCGGAACGTTAATGCCGAGCACCTTCGCAGTATTGAGATTGATCACCAACTCGATCTTGGTCGACTGCTGGACCGGCAGGTCCGCAACTTTGGCGCCCTCCAGAATTTGCCCAATATAGAGGCGCCGCGATCCCGCGCGCCTCATCTTTGCTGAGCAACTTCGCCACTGATCGCTTGTTACTGTCGGCACGCGCCGTCGAATGTGTGGCAATACCATCCAGACGGACAAAGCTGATGAGGAGGTCCGAGGGGATTTGCCATGCTGCGGCATACGCACATTTTTTTGATTAAACCGTCAGTGCAGGTCGGGAAATGGGCGAAGGTGCGGGAGGAGCTGATCCTTGCTTGAGCCGATCCAACGGTCACAAAAATCACGGTTAGCAATACTGCGAGCTTCTTCATATTTCTGCTCCCTGGTGTTCTCTATGTTCAGACTAATTGATACAGCTTATAAAAGTCAGCGCTTCTTTGTTTCAGTTTTGTGCTCGTCCTGACGACGCCGTTCCCGACTTATAGGCCGCCCGAAAATTCGGTCGGTACCGCCCGCAGCGGGCCGGAACAATAGTCCTGGCGAATTGTTCCGCATAAGGCAGAGCCGTTCGGGGGACAGTGTTCGTAGGAGGGCGACATGAAACTATTACGCACTACTGCTTTTACGGCGGCGCTGATGACTGCTGCCGTTATGTCACTCACAAGTCCGGCTTTGGCTCAGGATTGGGGTTGGGGCTGGCGCGGTGGCGGATGGGGTTGGCCCGGGGCATCGGTCGGGGCTTTGGCAACCAGAGCGGTAGTCGGTAGCGCGGCCGCGCGAAGCTACAGTTACGGCTACGGCTACCCCGCTTACAGCTATGGCCCTGGCTACAGCTACCCAGGTCAGGCTCGTCTGGCTTGGTGGGGCTGGCCCGGACTGGTTACGGCGGGAGCGGCGGCTCATGGCTATGGTTACGGGACCGGCTACAACTACCCGGCTTACGCCTATGGTTATGGCAGCGGTTACGGCTATCCAGCTTCCGGATACGTCTATCACCCCGTTATCCGACGCCATATCACCTCTCGCCCGCGTATTCGACGCCTCTATGCCGCCGGTGCTGGCGTCCGGCGTCATTGGCAGTAAAAAGCCGACCATAGTATCGTCGCCGTTGTTTTGACTTTCGCGTGTAGCGAGCGCGACGCGCTCGACGAAACACGCGGGTTGCTCCTCGACTATCGCGGCGGCGGGAAGCGGCGCTGGTTTCGTCAAGATCTTTTTCAAGAGGGGTTGTGCCATGAACAATGACGCAAACAGCTTGGCCGAACCCGATGTCGATGTTCTCACATTTGACGTATCAGATGACGTGCTAGAGCGTGCTGCCGTAGTTACCGATGGGCAAGCTATAACGATCGGACATTGCACTCACTGGTGGCACTGCAGCTGGCCGATGTAACACGGCCGGGCCACGCGTTTACTATCACCTCGAGCCAAACGATCAGACCCTGTTCTGGGACAGGCTGCCGATGGCGATTAGCTTCATGGCGATCCTTGCCATTACGATCGAGGAGCGTGTGGATAGAAGAGCAGGAGCTATTCTGCTTTGGCCGCTGATTGCAATCGGTATAGCGAGTCTGCTCGTGTGGCGCTGGACCGGCGATTTGCGGCTTTACGCATGGGTACAATTCTTTCCCTGCCTCGCGCTGCCACTCATCTTCCTTCTATTCGCCCCGAAATTCAGCGGCACAATCTACTGGCTTATCGCTGCCCTGCTCTATGCACTTGCAAAGCTGTTCGAGTTTTATGATGGCGCAATCTATTCGGCTACCGGCTCTATTTTAAGCGGCCATACTCTCAAACATCTCGCCGCTGCAGCCGCCTGTGGCGTGATCCTGGGATATTTTCAGAAACGCCAGCCGATCGTCGTCTCGAATGCCGTCGACCGGCCGCAAGAGCTTCTATTATGGAAGAAATAACAGTCTTGTTCCGCTGGCGAACACAAGACCCACGAGTGCGCGCTGAACGCCCTCTGTCAAAATCATTGCGAGATCGGTGGCTGAGGTAATCTGTCGATACGAGACATCGAACGAACACCCCTTCGGCACGCTGAAGATGAGAATGGGGGGCTCAGTTCTTGATGTGGTGAAACGTCTGCCCAAGGTGGCCACCGAGATGGCTTGCACGTAATGGCCTACAATCTCTCCCGCGTCATGAACGTTATGGGGCCAGTTCCATGGACCGGAATCCGGTACTGATTGATCTCGCACTTCAGGGTGGCGGCTCTCACGGCGCATTCACTTGGGGGGTGTTGGACCGTCTGCTCGAAGAGCCGTGGCTTCGGATCGCCGGTATTTCGGGGACGTCAGCTGGCGCAATGAATGCAGCGGTCCTGGCAGACGGATGGACTGAAGGTGGGGCCGAAGGCGCACGAACTGCGCTCGAAAAATTTTGGCAGCGCGTGTCGCGGGCCGCGGCGTTTAGTCCGCTGCAGCGCTCCCCTATCGATCGCTTAATGGGTCGTTGGACGCTCGATACATCGCCCGGCTATGTATTCATGGACCTGATATCGCGGGTTCTTTCACCTTACGCACTCAATCCGCTCGATTTTAATCCATTACGCCGCATCCTTACCGAAAGCGTCGATTGCGATCGACTTACTCATTCGCCGATCAAATTATTCATCACTGCCACAAGTGTGCGCACCGGCCGCGGCCGCATCTTCCGCAATAGCGAGATTACAGCCGACGTACTGCTCGCATCCGCATGCCTGCCGACGATGTTCCGAGCGGTCGAAATTGATGGCGAGCCGTATTGGGACGGTGGATTTACCGGCAATCCCACGATCACACCGCTCATTCGTGAAACCGAAGCTCACGATTCCATTTTGGTGCAGATCAATCCGCGCGAGCGGTCGGATACACCGCGCAGTGCCCCGGACATCCTGAATCGGCTCAATGAGATTTCCTTCAACTCACCGCTGATGAAGGAGCTGCGCATGATTGCTCTCCTGCGTCAGGTGGCCGATCCCGGAACCGGCGAAGGCGGCCGCTGGGCAGAGATGCGCACGCATCGGATCATGACCGACATGTTGGCGCGATTCGGCGCCTCCTCGAAACTCAATGCCGAGTGGGAATTCATCGCGATGCTGCGGAGCGAAGGACGTCGTGCCGCGAGCGAATTTTTGGACGCGAACGGCAAGGGCCTCGGCAAACGTTCTACCGCCGATTTGGATGTGCTGCTGGCGGAGTGTTGACGTATGGACCTGCTCGGCATCTTGGTTGGGCTAGCGCTGTTGGTCTTGTTTGCGTTCCGTGGCTGGAGTGTGCTGCTGCTCGCGCCAGTGGCAGCTCTCGTTGCCGCTGCATTCGGTAGAGAACCGCTGCTCGCCAATTGGACGCAGATCTTCATGGGAAGCGCTGCGCGCTTCCTGGCCCCAGTCCTTTCCGAGTCTTTCTTCTCGGAGCCGTCTTCGGAAAGCTCATGGACGACAGCCAGTGTCCGCCTTTGCGCTTGTTCAGAGGTTGGGTGGGTATTGTCGGCCAAACCCTCGATCGTTTTAGCTGCCAATACGGACGCCTTATTTGCCTATGTGAGACCGGACACGTGACCGCACCCACCGATTGCCAAGGCGCCGTCCATAGGTGACGCAAAGCGAACATAGCCATGATGAGGTATCGTCGCGTTATTATTCGACGAGGATGAGCGCGAGGCCGGCTTAGGGAGGAACTGACCCAACGGAGCGCAGGCATGAGCGTAGCAACGAGCGCGAACACGGACAGCGATGCTGCGACGTGGCACGCGATATCTGCCGACGAAGTTGTGAAGCAACTCGCTACTAGCGGCGAGAAGGGGCTCGACGCAGCCGAAGCCTCCGCTCGGCTTCGGAAGTATGGCCCAAACCGCCTGCCGGAGGGCAAGAAGCGGGGGCCGTTCATGCGGTTTCTCGCCCAGTTCAACAACATCCTGGTTTATGTCCTTCTCG